>Ga0210401_10005996_pt1 | contig 12431 bp, 10 predicted proteins | sample IncBWH32MmetaG_FD_150866 | JGI IMG/M metagenome (GOLD analysis project Ga0210401, IMG submission 150866) | Forest soil microbial communities from Barre Woods Harvard Forest LTER site, Petersham, Massachusetts, United States - Inc-BW-H-32-M | ecosystem: Environmental > Terrestrial > Soil >... | reverse complement strand
CGGATGGCGGCGCAAGGTTGCTGACATTCGGAGCCAGCGTCACCAGATTCAAGTACTCGCGTCCGTTGAGAGGCAGTTCAACGATGCTTTTGGTCTCGACCACGGTGCCGACCGTCGCGTTTTCGGCCTGCAACAGAGCGGCGGTGGCCGACACCTCGACCGATTCCGAAACCTGGCCGACCTGGAGTGTCAAGTCCAGGCGCACGGATTGCTGCACCAGAACCTCCACGTTGCTGGTGGTCGTCTTGAAACCCGGATGCTCAACTTTCACGTTGTAGGTGCCGGGCGGCACCGACGGGAACGTATAGAGCCCCTGCTCGTTAGTCTGCTCGGTCCGGCTAGCGTTGGTTGCTGTGTTAGTCAGAGTGACGGTGGAGTTTGGCACTCCCGCGCCGCTCGGATCTACCACGGTTCCTGAAATTTCCCCGAGTGTCTGGCCCAGCAATGACAACCCGGAAAGAAGTACTACAGCGAGAAACAACTTGGTTCGCATACCAATTCACCCTTTTCACCCTTATTGGAACTACACAAAAGCTTGTCAAGGAGCATATACCATTTCAATCACGAGCGCCAGGGGGTAAATTGGGTGAAATGTCAAGGCAAAGTAGAGATGTCCTGTTTTGACGGGCGGCCCGGAAAGGCCATGTTTGGTTGACGTAGTCCGCTAGGGGTCCGCGGATACCCAAGGCGGAGGTGACGACGGGGCGTTCGGTGACCCATTCTGTGCCACCGGATTGGCTATCGAATGCGGCCAGATATCGGCCTTCGACAAAAACGGCCGCGCCACAGCTTGTTGCTGTGACTACGGCCGTCGTCTCATTACAAATCCTACGTTAGAACGTATACTTCAGTCCAAGCTGCAACTGGCGCATCGGGATACCAAAAGCCAAGCCGCTGATGACACCGAAACCCTGATGGGCATTGGTCACGGGCTGTCCAGGAAATGCCGCGCCAGCCAGAATGTTGGGGCTGGGTTGTCCAAAGTTCGGATGGTTCAGCAGGTTAAAGGCTTCAGCACGGAACTGAAGCTGATGAGTGTCTTTGTAGGGCATGCGGAAATTTTTGTGTAGTTCGGCGTTGATGGTGAAGATCCCCGGGGCGAGTTCGGTGTCTCGTCCCACATTGCCGAACTGTCCCGCCGGCGCTTCGACGAAGGCTGAACGGTTGTACCACCCCGCGGTACTCTGGTTCGTGGCGTAAACGCTCTGACCGGTAACGTAGTTCGGCCGGTCGTATCCGGTTTGCGTGATGGAGTTATCCACGCCCCCGATGGTGAGGGTATTCGGGACTCCGCCTTGAACCGTAAGGATCCCGCCGACTTGCCAGCCGCCGACGATAGCGTTCGCGACACCATTGTCGATGTTCAGGAGCTTGCCTTTGCCGACTGGTAGCTCGTAGAGGGGCGACACCACCAGGCGATGGCGGACGTCAAATGAGGACGGGCCGCGCTCGCACCGGACACAATCGCTGTTCTGCGGAAACAGCGTGTCATAACCCTGCACGCGAATGCCGCTGGTGTCATCTATTGCTACGCCGTACGTATAGGCGGTGATCAGGCTCAGGCCCCCGCTGAAGCGCTTGTTAACCTTCACGGCCAGGGAGTTGTATTCGGCGTTACCCATATCTTGGACTGTCTGAATGAACGTGTAGTCGCCGAACGGAAGATGCGAGGACGCGGGTCCGATGGTGGAGGGAACGCCCTGGTTTTGATTCCAGAAGCCCGCCATGTGGTGGCTTACCGACCCGAGATATCCGACTTCCACGGCCCAAGTGGCGCCGAACTGACGCTGGATGTTGAGCATGTATTGCTCGGTATAAGCCGTGTGGTGGAGGGGGTTGTCAGAGTAAGCATAAGGCGCCCCAACCGGCACCGTCGCGCCACTGGCGTTCGGAAAGGCGTTGCTGTAGTTGAAAGGCACGCCACCGATTGTCGGAGACCCGGTGTCAGCTATGTTGGAGTTGCGGACCGCCAGATTGCGAGCCAGATCGAAGTACGGGGAATTGCCGTTGTCCTGGCTGAAGAACGTTCCAAAGCCAGCACGAATAACGGTCTTCGAATCGGGGGAATAAGCGATCCCGAAGCGGGGCGCGAAGTCCGTATACCGTGTATCCATGAGCTGGTTGGGCAGCAGCCCATTGCTGCACACCGCCGGCGTCTTGGTCCAACGGACGGCGATGGGGGGATTGGCAGTATAGGGGTCCGAGCAGCTACCTTGCCTGACAAAGAACGGCCAGCGGGATTGCGGCTGCTGAGGAGCAAAGTCGTTGTTCGGTACACTCACAATAAACAAGTTGTTGATCGCGTCTGTGAAGGGGGGCGTCAACTCCCACCGCAAGCCTAGGGAGATCGTCAGCTTGGGCGTGACCTTCCACGTATCGTCGATAAAGGCGGCTTCGATATTGCGGTGGAACAGTACATTGGCAGCGGATACGGCTACCGTGGCTTGGTAAACATCCCCCAGCAGGAATTCCGCGAAGGCATCGCCGCCACTATGAGTCGCGCTTTGCGTGGCGTTAGGGTTGAATTGATATTGGCCGCGAGTGTACTGGTTTCCAAACTGGTTGAAATTTTGGCGATCGTACTCGAAGCCGAATTTGAAGCTGTGCTTGCCCTTGTTCCAGGAGAGGTTGTCTATGAACTGAGCGGTGTTGTTGCTGTTTTGATAAGGGCCATCGGAATTATCGCCGAAACCGCTGAAGCCATCTGAACTGAAAGTGACGTTCGGAATACCCCAGGTGACTGGCGGACCCGCCGGCAGATTGGGAAGGTTCAGTTGAGAAACGTAGTTGGTCTGGAACGCTCCGATCGCGGTGAGGGCATTGAAGAACCGCGAGTAGCCGAAACGCGCCTCGTTGACGATATTGGGCGAAAGGATGCGTGTGTTGGAACCGAGGTACTGCTCATAGCCGGTGGTTATCTTGCTGCCACTGACATTGATGGTCTGCGTGGATTGAACTTCGGTGCCCCAGCTATAACGACCGCTCCATTGCGATTTCGAGGATTCGACGAAATCCATTCGCAGGACGAAACCGTCTCGGCTGAATGGGGAGCCGTTGTTCTGGACGTAGTTGTTGGTCAAGCCCGGAAGCGTGGCCGAATTGTAGTACTTCAACAGGGTCTGTGAGATCGGGCTAATGAGGTTGGATGGAATGGTGTTGTTGGGATACGGCTGCTTCGTCGTGGGATCGTAAATGATGTTTCCCAGTTGGCTGAAGTTGCCTTGGAACATCTGAGGAGTCGGCACGGAATAGACCACTTGAGACGTCTGCCGCTGGATGAGCCATTCGTCGTTGGCCATGAAGAATAGTTTGTTCCTGCCGTTGAAGAGCTTCGGAATGACGATAGGGCCGTCGATCTCGAATCCAAAATCATTCCACTTAAAAGGCGAGACGCCGGGCTTTGTAGCCGTGAATTGGAACGGGAGTGCATCGAAGTCGTTGTTGCGGACGAATTCGAATAATGACCCGTGGTAGGCGTTGCCGCCGGATTTGGTAAGCACATTGATCTGCGTTGCTTCATGGCCGAATTCGGCCGGATACACGCCGGTCTGGACTTTGAATTCCTGTATGGCATCGATGGACGGGAGGACGATATAGGTATTGAAATTGGGATCGGTATTGACTACGCCATCGAGCGTGTAATAGTCGTACACGATGCGGTTCCCGCCGGCCGAGATCGACTGGTTGGCACGATCCGCGCCTTGACGCGACTGAGCCTGACCGGATGGCGGTGCAAGGTTGCTGACATTCGGAGACAGCGTCACCAGATTCAAGTACTCGCGTCCGTTGAGAGGCAGCTCAACGATGCTTTTAGTCTCGACGACCGTGCCGACCGTCGCGTTTTCCGCCTGCAACAGAGCCGCAGAGGCCGAAACCTCGACGGATTCCGAAACCTGACCGACCTGGAGTGTCATGTCCAGGCGCACGGATTGCTGCACCTGTACCTCGATGTTGCTGGTTGTCGTCTTGAAGCCCGGATGCTCGACTTTTACGTTGTACGTGCCGGGCGGCACTGACGGGAATGTATAAAGCCCCTGTTCGTTGGTCTGCTCGGTCCGGCTAACATTGGTTGATGTGCTAGTCAGAGTGACGGTCGAGTTTGGCACTCCCGCGCCGCTCGGATCTACCACGGTTCCTGAAATTTCGCCGAGCGTCTGGCCTAGCAATGACAGCCCGGAAAGAAGTAGTACAGCGACAAACCACGTGGTTCGCATGTCCAATTCACCTCATTTGAATTGACTCTCACAAAAGCGTGTCTAGAATTCTATAACATTTCAGTGCCTCGTGGGGGAACCGGTCTCCCATCGCACGATACACTGGAATTACTCACTGACGAATCATGCTATCTACGCGCATATCGAGCGGGCTTTTGCTACTGGTTGCCATCGCTACGGCTTCTCCGGAAGTTGTAAGCCGGGCCAGCGCACTCTACCAAAGCACTGACTACGAAGGTTCGCTGCGTCTTTTGGCGGAAGATCCTGCGCCCGATGCAGCCAACAATCTCCTGAGCGCGAAGAATTACTTCATGCTGGGCGACTATAAGAAGGCCATCGAAGTCCTCGAAAAGGCTCTAGCAATTTCTCCCAACGGTTCTGAATACGAACTGTGGCTGGGCCGTGCCTGGGGAAGAAGGGCTGAAACTAGTGGCTGGATGATGGCCGGCGTCCATGCATTGAAGGCCCGCCAACATCTTGAAAGAGCAGTGGTCTTGGATCCGCACAACCGTGAGGCCCGGAACGATCTGTTCGATTTCTACCTTAATGCACCTGGTTTTCTTGGCGGCGGATTGGAAAAAGCCGCGGCCAGCGCCCAGACTATCGCTACCGAGCGGCCCGCCGAATATGAGTTTGAAGAAGCTCAACTCGCCGACCGGCGCAAAGATTACGCCGCCGCCGAAGCCCATCTACGCCGTGCCATGGAACTGGCCCCCACTGAAGCCGGCCGGATCGTGGATCTGGCGCGCTATGTCGCCAAACGCGGGCGTCTCCAGGAATCGGATGCGCTATTCGAGCAAGCTAGAAAACTGGCGCCCACCCAACCCCGGGTGGCCTTTGCACAAGCCAGAATGGATGTCGAAAACGGCCGTAACCTGGAGCAGGCACGTAGGCTCCTGGAAGGATATCTACGCGCCAGCCTGACTCCGGACGACCCTCCCCGCCAGGAAGCTGAGAAACTTCTACGGCGCGCGGGCGCATGACCAATCTCAATGCGCGATCCGGCGGAGCGGTGGATGCCCCAAAACACTCCTCCGGGGCGGCTCTCAAGACCTACTTCGTTCTGCTATTTTTCCTGGCCCTCAAGGCCGCCGGAAATTCCTGGATGGCCTGGGGAATGAAACAGGTCCCCGAGAGAATGTCGATGAATCCGGCGCTCTATCTGCGCGCTATGCTGAACCCGTTCGTTGCCATGGGAATCGCCGCCCTGATCCTGGCCCTATTGACTCGAATGGCGCTCCTCAGCCTGGCGGACCTGAGTTTTGTGCTTCCCGTTACCGCCATCGGGTATGTGATCGCGGTATTCATCGGGAAGGCATTCTTGCACGAAACGGTCACGCGCCAACGTTGGCTCGGAACGCTGCTGATCTTTGGGGGCGCCGTATTGGTTGGATCCACCTCACGCGATACTACTAGCACGCCGCCTGCGACCACTCCACTCATAGAGGATATGAAATGAAGTGGGGCCTGGTGATCGCCATGGTTTTCGCGACGGTCCTGAGCGATCTCTTGCAGAGCCACGAAATGAAGCGCGCCGGTGAGCAATCCGTGAGCGCGCGCGGGTTGGCGCGATTGCTGCACACCATCGCCCGCCGGCGCTTGCTGATTTTGGGCGTGGCCTGCAACGCCGTCTCATTTTTCGCTTTCATGGCCCTGGTACAAACCGAGCCGCTTAGTTTCGCCGTGCCGGCCTCCTCGGCGAGTTTCGTCCTGGAAACGGTGCTGGCCAAATTCGTTCTACATGAGCGCATCGGCGCGCGCCGAGCCGCCGGCGCTTTGGCGGTGCTGGCCGGCGTGGTGCTGGTTGGTGCATAGGATTGCACTTCAGTTCACCGCGCAATACGTCGCTGCCATACTATTTCGCTTTTAGCAGCGCGTCGTTAATCCGCTTCACGGTCTCAGCCGGATTTGCTACTTCTACGACAAATTCGTCATACCGGTCCTCAATTCCAGCGAAAAGGTCCTGAGGATTTGTGAGTTTGATGCTGATCGCGTGGTCCGGATTGTGTACATCCCAAAATGTTCGATTGACACCTGCATTGAATGTTCCAGCCGTGAGAACGCCGGGAATGCTCGTTCCGGGGTTGCGGGCTCCCTCCGGTCCGGCCCGCGCTCGCGCGGCATCAATGCGAACAACTTCGATCGATGCCAGAGGAATCTGGATAGAATCTCGGAAAGCCCAGAGCTTGTGCAATCCACGCACTCGCAGCTCCAATATTCCGTTAGTAATCTCTACGTCTACCAATCTACCCTCCTGACTTTCTCGCCCCGCACGATTCCCGCACCACCAGCTGGCACTCCAGCAGGATATCGCGGGCGAGCCGAGCCGGCCGTTCGATGCGGCTCAGCATGGCCTCCATCGCTGCCTCTCCGATCTCGCGGCCTGGTTGGTGCACGGTGGTCAGCGGTACCGGCAACAAACTCGCGTATTCTACGTCATCGATCCCGACAATTCGCGCGTCCTGCGGGATGCGATACCCGGACGCCAGCAGAACCTTCATGAGTTCACCCGCTGTTCGATCGTTCGCACAGACAAAACCATCGCTCTGCCTGTGATTCTTCAGCAGGGGACGGATGCTCGTCTCTGTAATCTCATCAACCCGATGAACGGGGCCGCCCTCTAACGGGATTCCTTGCGAGAGCAGTGCCTCACGAAACCCGGCGATGCGCGCTTCCACGGTCGGCGCTCCACGCGAGTACGCAAGGAACGAAACGCGCTTGCTACCGTGGCGCAAAAGATGCTCCGAGGCAAGATACGCCGCCCGCCGGTTATCGATTCCAACCAGATCGTGCCGGCAGCGGCCTGGATACGGCCTGATGCAGCGGTCGAGCAATACAATCGGAATGCGAGCTTGTTCGAGTCGCGCCACCACGGTCAGATTCGCTTCCCCGGCCTTTGCCCCGCCTTCGATGGGCGCGAAGAAAACGCCGGCTACTTCTCGTCTGATGAACTGATCGCACAGTCCTAGCGCCTGCTCCTCGGGCGGCGCTTCTGGAGTAGCGGCATGCCCCCACAACAACGCGTGCTGCGCCGCTTTCGGAGCGCTGGCGATTCCCTGGCAAATGGGCTCGAATATCTCAGTTCTCCCCAGGTCGGGGATCAGGAGTCCGAACAAAAGACTGCCTTCGGCAACGTGGACACGCCCCACGTAGGTGCCGGACCCGGCGACTCGCTTAACCAAGCCGCGTTGACTCAGCTCCCGCAACGCACGGCCGACCGTGATCCGTGAAGTCCGGAACTGCTGAACCAGCGTAGCTTCGCTTGGAAATTTCTGGCCCGGCGTGTATTTCCCCGACAGAATGTCCCGCGAGAGATTTTCGAAAACCTGCTGATATTTCGGGATATGAGGCTCGCTCGTAAATTTGCGTCGGACCATTCCATTGGCCTCCTGATATTACAGCTTTCGACGTCACTATAGCAACTTGCATGCAGGTTGCCCCATCCAACAAGCAAGTGAGAAAAGGAGAGTGTCTATGCAGGCGGCACCGGAATTCAGGTCCAAGGAACATCTGTTCGTCAGCGATTTTGATCAAACCTTGAGCTTTAACGACTCTGGATTCGTTCTGAGCGAACTGATCGGAGTGAACGGTTTTGTGGAGAGGATTCGCGGCTTGGCGGATATTCACCTCGTGCAGCAAGGTGGCGAGTTGGCGTACCTGCTGCTGCACGATCCCGAGTACCGCTGCGTTCGCCGGGAGCATCTGCGCGAGGTGGGCCGCCGCGTTCGTCTCAAGCGCAACATCCCGCTTCTGTTGCGATTGCTCGAAGACCTCGACGGCCATCACTTCTCGTTCTATGTGGTCTCCGCCGCGCCTCAGGAGGTCATCCAATCTGCCCTCGAAGGGATCGTTCCCGAGGATCACATCATCGGCACGCAATTTCGCTACGATTCCGCCACCGGCGAAATCCAATCCATCACGCGGGTACCCGCCGGCTACGGCAAGGTCGCGGTCGTGGATGAGTTGCGGGCAGCTTTGCCGATCAGCCATAACCGTATCACCTACATCGGCGATGGCAGTTCGGACGTCCACGTCATGCTACATGTCAACCGTCTCGGCGGGCTGACCATCGCAGTGTCCGAAAATAAGTACATCACTCAAATCGCACGGAGAACAGTCCTCAGCGACGACGCTTTGAGCGTGCTGGTGCCGGTTCTGGAGAACCTTATGGGATGGAGTTCCAACCGCATCCGGGAGTTCTTTGAGGAACGCGGATTCGCGCTCCGGCAGTGGGAGAAGGTTCAAACGGATTCGTTGACGATATGCCCTGTGCCGGCGAGTCTCCAGCCGTCGGTCAGTGAGGTAGCGTAGTGGCCGAAGCCATCGGATGGGCCGCTACCGTAGTCTTTTCCGCGTCATATTTCTTTCAGCGATCCTCGGTCCTACGCCGAATCCAGGCCGTGGCCGCATGCTTGTGGATTGCGTACGGTCTGGCGACCAGGGCCTGGCCCGTGGTGGTCGCAAACTTTCTCGTTGCGGCCGCCGCCGTTTTCTCGCTCTCGCGTGATGAGCGTCCTCAATCCCCGCGCGGGGGCCACCGGAACCAGCCTGCCGTCCCGGATGTAATAATCCGCGCCGCGCCAGCGGATGTTGTTGCGGCCGAAACTGGTCAGCCAGATTGCGAACTCGAACTCGCCAAGTTCGGTTTAACGTGAGCGGATCGGCGTACGAAGAGCCGCGGGCGCCCTGGCGGTGCTGGCCCTCGTGGTGCTGGTATTCGGTTAACTTATTTGAGCGGACTATTTGCGCTGGTGATCGGCCGAAGAAAAGACAGGTTCGTTTAAAGAATTGTCTTTCAAAATCCGGCTTCGGGCTCGCGGCGACTGAAGCAGATCAACCGTTATGGCATTATACGTCCCAGTGTCACATTACGAAAGCCATAGGACACGGACTGTCATCCGCCTGTTAAAACGCGGCCGAGGCCGGTGACTCAATCTTCCTCGGACGGTTTGGCCGCATGATCGATGACTAGCAGCTCAATCGGCATTTTCCGGAACTTCAGAGTTAATCCCAATTGCTTTGCGATCTCGGCGGACACTTCCGACCTGAGCGTGGCCCTGGCCTCATCGTGTGGGAGCGCATCGGCCTCAAGAGGATTCCAACGCAGCGTGAAATTGAATGCACCAGTCAGGCCGGTATGATCCACCACGGGGAGGTTCAGATTACGAGACAGGATCTCGGCAAACTCGCCCATTGTCATCTTCGCGGCATCCAAGTGGTCGTGCATGTTCTTCCAGGAAGCCCGAACGTTGTCGGCGGGCTCAAGCTTCGGCATCTTCTTGCCGACTTCGAGAACCATCGCTTCCCCTGGCCGTAACTCTCGATGTAAAACCAGCTTGAATCGATCCGCGAGCAGCGTCTGCAGCATCGCCATCAAACCTTTGTCGCCAAGCGGTTGCGTGGAACGGCCAGCGATCTGAAAGCGATCCACATCTATCCAATCGGGGCCACCCCGGACCTGATCTGGCAGAACTGAATAAGCACCGACGATGCAGCGTTTGAGGGTGACGTTCGTGCATCTCATCAGACCGGGGGTGGTCGTACAGCCGGAAGGCCCGCTGGCTTCTTCGGCATCGATCCGGTGAATGGATGCGGCTTCAAACTGCGGTGCTTCGGAAGGAGGGACTGAACTTTGTGCGAAGCTTAGGGCCGCAACGAGAGAAGTGCGGGCGGTCAAGCGAAGCATCGCGGTAACCCACTAATTCATGACGATGCAGTCTGTTCGCGCGTGCACGACGGGCATTTCGATAACGCGTTATACGGCTTAGACCAGTTTGACCCATGGTCGCCAATAACGGACTTTGTCCGGCCGCGTCCAGAAACGCCGATCTCGAAAGTTAGCCGACGCTACCCCTGTACTTAACCTAATCGCCCGCCCGAGCCGGGGCCACCGGAACCAACCGCCCGTCCCGGATGTAATAGTCCGCGCCGCGCCAGCGGATGCTGTTGCGGCCGAAACTGGTCAGCCAGATGGCGAACGCTATTGCATCCCAAACCGGAATCAGCAGCATATCTTTCCACAAGCCCGGCTGACGCAAGCCGTGTATCCCGATGATCCAGGTCATCGCCATCCGTAACCCGAGATATCCGCCCAAATAGCCCCAGGCGACCAGCGCTGAGGGATGAATTGCCACCGCCGCGAGCGACCATGGGAGGCCCTGGGTCAGCAGCAAGCCCAGATGTCCCCACGGGCGCATGTGCCGCATCACCACGATCCACCTTAGGCGTTTGTGCAGCAGATCGCGGAGCGACGCGTAATCACAAACAGTCTCGATAGCGTACTTGAGCAGCACGACTTCGTAGCCTTGTTCGGCAATAAGGCGGCCCACCAGTAAGTCATCGGCGGGCCGATTCTCGAGCTCCGGATAACCGCCAAACCCAGCCAGGCGCGCGCGAGTGGTAGCGATGGTCGGGCCCAGGGCGAACTTTATTCCGTCCAACTGCCAAGCCACTAAAACACCGGCGTAGAAATCGGACATCATTCCGGCGCTCTGCAGGTGATCGGTCAAGCTGCCGAGCTCGGTTGGAACATAAAAGCACGTTACGGCGCCAACCTTCGGATCGCGCAGCGGAGCTGTGATCTGCCGGAGATAGTCAGGACGCACGCGTACATCGCTATCGCTGATGACGACTACCTCGTGCGCGGCGTCGCTCACCAGGCGTGCCAGCTTGGCGACTTTGTCATTAGTCGCTACACGTCCCGACCCGTAGAGGACACGGATGCGACAGTCAGGAAAATCGGTGGTGAGCCTCGCCACAACCGACATCACCGCTTCGTCATCGGCATCAACGCAGAAAACGATCTCGAACTCGGGATAATCCAAGCGGCAGAAACTGGCCAGATTTTCGGCCGCGTCAGGATCGAGACCTCGAATAGGTTTCAGGATGCTGACCGGCGGAGTGAAAGATTCATCTGGCGCGCTGGCTGGTTGTTGGAAATAGCGCCAGGAGCTATATATAGCGATCAAGTAATAAATAAACGGAATGGCCGCGATCGCAAGAAATACCTCGCTCGCAGTCGTCATGTTTCCAGCCTACTCGACCCCCGCATGGTTCGTCAGAAGTGCATGGTTCGTCAGAAGCAGTTTACCCCCGCTTTCGGCGACGACGGTGAGCAGCTTGGGTTCCACCAGTTTCTTCAGCCGTTCAACAGCTTCCCGCGTAATTACCAGATAGCACCGCTCGGGCTGAAGCCATAACATTTTCCATTGCGCGTCATCGATAAATACATTCGGAGCGCCGGGCGCGTAGGAGCCGTATACAAGGTTGTTAAAACGGCCATTCAGCAGGAGCGCGGTGCGGTTTGTATAAAAAAAGATCGATGAAAACGTGTAATAGTGATGATCCACGATGAGCTGTCCCGGTGGCGCACGGCGCAGAGTCTCCGCCAACGGCCGCGACGAGAGAAACGGATCGAATGCCGCCATCGCGATACGCGCCGCTTGAAAGAACAGGATAGCCATCAAAGCCACGGCCAGGAAAGCGCGCTGCCCTTTGGCTCGAAAAGTCCCGGCAGCTCCCACCAGAAACGCGAACGCGGCTACCAGAAGCGGAAGTCTGAGGTAGGCGAACGACGCGATTGTGAGGTCCTCCATATGTCCGAGCGAGAGCTTGTAGGCGCCCGGATTCGAGCTGAGCGCGGAGGAAATGTCGCCCGGCGCCGGGAGATTCCAGGCTAAGAAGTACAACGTCAGCACCGCCGCCGCGGCAGCAATGAATATCCCGCACAGGACGCGTGTTCCGTATCGAATTAAGTCGCCCCCCGCGGCCATACCCGACCCCAGTAGTAGCGCCAGAGCCGGATAGCAGGGCATCGAGTAGTATTCCTGCGTGGTGGAAAAGGTGAAAAACACCAGGATGAACCCCGTCCAGCACAGCGCCAGCAAGCGGGTCTTGCCGGCGCGGTCAACCGGTTTGAAACTTAGCTTCGCAACCGCTGGAAAATATACGCTCCACGGAAATAGCCACAACAGGTGGAACAGCCAGAAGTAGAAGCGCGGGACAGTGTCGTAATCGCGCGGGTAGCGCATGTTCAGGAAACGAAGCAGCTGCTCATTGATGAAGTAAAACCACAGGAACCCATGGTATTCGCCGGCGGCGCTGCGCATTGTCAGATCGAAGTAGGGAGGATTTCGTAGCGTGGCAAGAACATGCCAGGGCGCCGCAATCAGCAGCACCACCAGCAGACCGCTCCAAGGATGCAGGGATTTCCAAACT
>Ga0210401_10005994_pt1 | contig 12432 bp, 10 predicted proteins | sample IncBWH32MmetaG_FD_150866 | JGI IMG/M metagenome (GOLD analysis project Ga0210401, IMG submission 150866) | Forest soil microbial communities from Barre Woods Harvard Forest LTER site, Petersham, Massachusetts, United States - Inc-BW-H-32-M | ecosystem: Environmental > Terrestrial > Soil >... | reverse complement strand
GCCGCCCCAGTCCGCCCGGGCCCGGCCGATGAAGGCTTGGGCCGAGGCGTCATCGGCCACGTCCAGGCGCTGGACCAGCACCCGGTCCGGGCCGTGGGCTTGGCGCAGGGCTCCGGCCGCCGATTCCAGTTTGGCCAGGTCCCGGGCTCCCAGCAGCACGTCGGCGCCGGCCTCCAGGAAGGCCGCGGCCAGCACCGCCCCCAGGCCCTGGCTGGCCCCGCTGATGGCGGCCTTGCGGCCGGCCAGGGGGGCGCTCACCGGCGCTCAAAGAGCTGGGGGTTGGCCTGCAGGTATTCCACGGTCTTGAGCACGCCCTGGCGTATGTCCAGCCGGGGCTTCCAACCCAGGGCCCGGATGCGCTGGGTGTCGAGGAGGATGAAAGGGCTGTCGCCGATCCAGCCGCGCTGGCCCCCGCTGTAGACGCGCTGGGGCTCGACCCCCAGGCTCCCGCAGATCCAGCCGATGGAGTCGTCCACCCGGCAGGCCTCGTCGCAGCCCAGGTTGAAGATGTTGAGGGCCCCCTGGGCCCGGGCCAGCGCGGTGAAGATGCCGTCCACGCAGTCCTGCACGTGCAGGTAGGATTTCTTTTGCTGGCCGTCGCCGAGGATCTCCAGGCGGCTGGGGTCGGCGCGCAGGCGCTTCACAAAGTCGAAGACGTGCCCGTGGGTGTAGCGCTCGCCCAGGATGGACACGAAACGGAAGATGAAGGCCCGCAGGCCGAAGCCCGTGGCGTAGGCCTGGATCATGCCCTCGCCCGCCAGCTTGGAGGCGCCGTAGAGCGAGGTCTGGGTGGGGAAGGGGGCGTCCTCGGGCGTGGGGAACACGCTGGGCTCGCCGTAGACCGACCCGGTGGACGAGAAGGCGATGCCCTGCATGCCCGCCGCGCGCGCCGCCTCCAGCACGTTGAAGGTGGCCAGGGTGTTCTGCTCCAGGTCCTTGCGCGGGTGCTGCAGGCCGAAGCGCACGTCCGCGTTGGCCGCCAGATGGAAGACAAATTCGCAGCCCTGGGCCGCGCCGCGCAGGGCCTCGGGGTCGAGGGTGTCCCCGCGCACCAGGCGGAAGGCGGGCCGGGCCAGGGCGTCCTTCAAAAATTCCTCGGACCCGGTGGAAAGGTTGTCGTAGCCGGTCACCTGCACGCCCGCCGCCAGCAGGCGATCCACCAGGTTGCTGCCGATGAAGCCGGCGGCGCCGGTGACCAGGGCCTTGCGGAAGGGCAGTTCAAACTCGGCCAACGCGTCCTCCAAAGGTCCCGGCGCTCACGCCATCTCCCGGCGGGCTGCCAGGGCCCGGGCCAGGGTCACCTGGTCGGCGTACTCGATCTCGCTGCCCATGGGCAGGCCCGAGGCCAGGCGCGTTATCTTGGGGCCGGCCGGCCGGACCAGCCGGGTCAGGTAGAGCGCCGTGGCGTCGCCCTCCACGTCCGGGTCCAGGGCCAGGATCACCTCGTCCACGCCGGCCAGGCGGGCCAGCAGCTCCCGCACCTTGAGCTGCTCCGGGCCGATGCCTTCCAGCGGCGACAGCACGCCGAAGAGCACGTGGTAGCGGCCGCGGTACTCCCCGCTGGACTCGATCACGTCCACGTCGCGGGGGTCCTCCACCACGCAGAGCAGGCGGCCGTCCCGGCGGGTGTCGGCGCAAAAATGGCATTGCTCGGATTCGGCCAGATAGCCGCAGGTCCCGCAGAGCCGCACCTTCTGGTGCAGGGTCGCCAGGTCCTTGGCCAAGGCCTGGGACTGGGCCGCCTCGCCCTTCAGCAGGTGGAAGGCCAGGCGCTGGGCGCTCTTGGGGCCCACGCCCGGAAGCCGGGCCAGGTTCTCGACCAGGCTGGTGAAGGCGGGCGGATAGCTGGCCATCAGGCGCAGCCGGTCAGAAGGGCAGCTTGAAGCCGCCGGTGAGCTTGCTCATCTCGGCGCTGGCCATGCCCTGGGCCTGCTCCAAGGCCGCGTTGCAGGCGGCCAGGACCAGGTCCTGCAGCATCTCCTTGTCCCCGCCCTTGGCGAGGTCGTCGTTGATCTCCACGCTGATGAGCTTCAGGTCGCAGCTGGCCACGGCCGTCACCGCGCCGCCGCCGGCCGAGGCGCTCACCTGGCGCCCGGACAGGTCTTCCTTCAGCTTGGCCATGCGGGCCTGCAGTTGCTGGGCCTGCTTGAGCATATTTCCCATGTTTTGCCCGGGGAACATCGCGCCTCCTCTTCCTAGTCCTCGTGCCGGATCTCGACGATCTCGGCGTCAAAAAGCTCCTTCAGGCGCCCGATCTCGGGCTGCTGCCTGAGCAGGCGCTCCACTTCCTCGGCCCCGGGCTTGCCGCCCCGCGGCCCCGCGGCCTTGGGCTGGGCCATCAGCACCCGCACCTTGAGCGGGGCCCCCAGGGCCGCGCCCAGGGCCTGCTCCAGGCGCCCGCGTTCCGCCGGGTCATCCAGCACCTTGCGCTGGAACGCGTTCACCGCCAGCAGCGTCAGCACCCCGTCCTCGATGGATTGCGGCAGGGCGTCCTTGGCCGCCGACGCCAGCGTCAGCGAAGCGTCCTGCACCGACTGCACCACGGCGTCCCAGACGGCCTTCACCGACTCCACCGTCATCGCCTTGGCCGGCGCCGTGGGCGCGGGCGCGGCCTCCACCAGCTCGACCACGGCCGGGGCCGGCACGCCCGCATTGGAGCGGTTCTCCGCCTGGACCGGTGACGTCTCAATAATCGCGGCGGGGGATGGGACAGAAGCCCCGGCGGCCGCAGGCACTGGAGCAGCGGCGGTTTCAGGGGTAGCTACGAAAGCCTGCCCTGAGGTGCCCGCCGGCTCCTCGGCGGGCCTCGAAGGGGCAGGCGGCATCTTCAAAAACTTCTGCTCCAGGCTGCGCAGCTCATCCACGATCTCGCCCAGGCCGGCGCCCGGGCTAGCCGGGCCCAGCTTGAGCAGGAACAGCTCCAGGACCAGGCGGGTCTGGCTCAGGTGGCGCAGCTGCTGCTCGGCCTCCTGGCACGCCCTGACCGCGCTGAAGATGCGGGACAGGCCCAGCTCGGGCGCCAGTTCGGAGAGGGCGGCCACGGTCTCGGGCAGCAGCTCGGTTTCGGCGCCGGCCTGGGGCGAGGCTTTCAGCAGCAGCAGGCCGCGCAGCAGGGACTGGAAGGCCTCCAGCACCTGGCGGGGGTCGGCGCCGCGCTGGTACTGCTGCTGCAGCCAGGCCAGGGCCTCGGGGGCCTGGCCCAGCAGGGCCGAACGCAGGGCCGCCAGGGCCTGGCCTTCCTGCACCCCGCCCAGCACGGCCAGCACGTCCTCGGCCCGCAGGGCGCGCTTTTCGCCGTCGCCCAGGGCGAAGGAGATCACCTGGTCCAGCAGGGTCTGGCTGTCGCGCACGCTGCCGCCGCCGGCCCGCGCCACCATCTGCAGCGCGTCGCCCGAGGCCTCCAGGCCTTCGGCCTTGAGGATGCCGCCCAGCTGTTCGGCCAGCTCTCCCGCGCCCACGCGGCGGAAGTCGAAGCGCTGGGTGCGGCTGAGGATGGTGGCGGGCATCTTCTGGGCCTCGGTCGTGGCCAGGATGAAGACCACGTGCGGGGGCGGCTCCTCCAGGGTCTTCAGCAGGGCGTTGAAGGCCGCGTTGGTGAGCATGTGCACTTCGTCGATGATGTAGACCTTGTGGCGGTCGCGGATGCCGGTGTACATCACCTTTTCGCGGAGGCTGCGGATGTCGTCCACGCCGTTGTTGCTGGCGCCGTCGATCTCGATGACGTCCACGCTGCCGGGGCCGGCGATCTCGAGGCAGGCCGGGCACTTCAGGCAGGGGTGGGCCGTGGGGCCCTGCTCGCAGTTGAGGGCCTTGGCCAGGATGCGGGCGGTGGTGGTCTTGCCCACGCCGCGGGGGCCGGTGAACAGGTAGGCATGGGCGACCCGGCCCGCGGTGATGGCGTTCTGCAGCGTGCGGGTCACATGGCCCTGCCCGACCACATCCTCAAAGGTCTGGGGCCGCCATTTCCGTGCGATGACTAGGTAGGACATAAATCTCCGGCCAGATTCAAAGTGGGATGATAAGGCGCGTGGCAAGGGGGGTCAAGTCGGCCCACCGGACGTGCTACAATCACGGCTTCCCATCTTTTCAAGGCAGCCATGCCCGCGCCCCTGGATTTCCTGAACCGGCCCGCATCCCCGCCGGAAAGCCTTCCCTTTGGCCTGCATTCCGCCTTCAGCGGCCACCGCTACCAGGCCTGGATCGTCGACACCGTGCGCCCGCACCTGGGGAAGCGCATCCTCGAGCTGGGCGCCGGCATCGGGGCGCTTTCGCGCTGGATGCAGGGGGCCGAGCGCCTGGCCCTGGTCGAACCCGACCCCGCCATGGCGGGCTTCCTGGAGCAATGGGCCCCCGGCTGGCTGCCCCGGGCCGAGGTCACCGTGCACCGCATGGCCCCCCCCGCCCAGCCCCTGTCCACGCTCGCGGGCCAGGATTTCGACACCGTGATCAGCTTCAACGTGCTGGAGCACATCGAGGACGACCTGGCCGTGCTCAAGGACGCGGCCGGGTTGCTCCGCAACAGCCGCGCCGCCGGGCCGCGCCGCCTGGTCAGCTTCGTGCCGGCCCATCCGTGGGCCTACGGCACCGTGGACCGCTACGACCTGCACGTGCGGCGCTACACCAAGGCGGGCCTGCTGGCGCTGGCGGCCGCGGCCGCGCCGGAATGCTCGGTGCGGATCCTGCCCTTCAACTTCTTCGGGCTGTGGGCCTGGATCTACACGGGCCGGGTGCGCAAGGTCTCGGGCGAGGACATGGCCGGCGAAGGCCGCGCCTTCGAGCTGCTGCTGCCCTTTCTCAAGCCCATGGACACGCTGCTGATGCGGGGCCTGCGCTTTCCGTGGGGGCTCTCCTATGTCTGCGTCTGGGAATGGCCGGCCCGGTAGCCCCAGCGCCGGCGCCCACGGCCGTCCCGCCCAGGCGGGGCGGCTTTTTTTATGCCTTCAGAGCCCAAAAAAAGACGCCGGCATGGGGCTGACGACCAGGATGGCGGCTTCACACGGCTTCCAGGTACCGTTGCTCCCTTCCGGGCCTGGCGGGGTTCCCTGGTGCGCTCGTTGAGCCGGTCCCGGCCGCCAGCCCGATGCCGGCGTGGGCGGCCCGATGGATCAGGGACGGCGCCCCGCCAAGGCGGGACGCCGGGCCATCCAGACCGCGAACAAGACCAAGCCCAGAGACCATAGGTAGCTCTGGGGGGCATTGATGATAAAACTGGGGAAATAGGAGGTCAATCGCAGGCCCAGCGCCGAGCCGAGAATCCGCAGCGGCCAGCTGGCGCCCTGGCCCTTGCTGAAGCAGAACCAGGGCAGCACCTGCATCACCAGGGCCAGGGCCCAGCTCAGGGCCGACAGGACCCAGGGCCAGCGCGCGGGGCGCAGGGCCTCCATGCCCTCCACCGCGGCCAGGGCCAGGAAGGGCACCAGCGCGATCAGGTAGCGGGCCGGGGCCATGGGGCCGGTCCAAAACACAAAGCAGGCCAGCACGGCGCAATACGGGAGGCTCCAGCCCAGGACCGGCATCCACGCGCTGTCCCGGCGCCGCCACCACAGGGAGGCGCCGGCCACCGCCAGCAGCAGCACCGGGGCCCAGGGCAGCAGCCCGTATTCCTGGTCCAGCAGCAGTCCCGACACGATCTGCGGCGAGCGCCAGGGGTTGAACAGCACCTGCATGGTGGCCCCGTTGTTCACCAGGTAGGCGTTGACGCTGGCGCTGCCGACCGTGCTCGCGTTGAACCAGGAGACCAGGCCCAGCGAAAGCGCCAGGAAGGCCCCCACGGCCGCGGCCTTGACCGGGCGACGGCGCCAATGCCAGGCCCAGGCCAGCGCGGCCCCGGCGGCCGGCGCCACCAGGCGCGTGCCCACCCACGGCAGCAGCGCCGGCAGGATCCAGGCCGCGGGCTCGGGCAGCACCCCTTCCCAGGCGCAGAGCCAGGCCAGGCCCAGGGCCCCCGCCAGCACCTCCACCAGGATGGACTGGCTGTAGATCCACCAGGGCGCCCCGAAGGCGAGCAAGGCCCAACCCAGCAGGGCTGGGCGGGGGGCCATCCCGCGTTTTCGCAGCAGCAGGTAGAAGAGCCCGGTGGCCAGCGCGCCCAGGAGCGTCTCGGTCCAGATCACCCCGGCGAAACCGCCCACCCTGTAGGCCGGCGCGGCCAACGCCGACAGCAGGGGCCGGTGCTCGGAGATCTGCTGGCCGTTGGGCAGCGTCAGAGCCAAGGGGGGCAGGTCCCGTTCCAGGGGGTAGTAGCGGCGCCACTCTCCGGACTTGTAATAGGGACCCAGGTCCAGGTTGTGCTGCCCGCTCAAGGTGGCGCTCATCAGCACGTAGGCCGGGGCGTCGCCGGTCATGAGCCAACGCCAGGTCCACAGCGAGGAGGCCAGGTAGACCACCCAGACCAGGCCGCCCAGCCGCAGGGCCGCCGCGCGCGGGCTCAGCTGGGCCAGGGATCCGTGCCGCAGCACCCCGCGCAGCAGGCCCAGCAGCGACGACGCCAGGCCCATGAGCAGGGCCGCGGCCAGCAGTATCTGCAGGGGCCGCTCCGGCAGGTCGTGGGGGTAGGGCAGCTGCGCCCGGCGGGCCAGGGGCCAGGCCAGGGCGAGGCACCAGGCCCAGCTGCCCTGCAAGGCCGCCTTCCGTCCATCGCCCGCGCCCAGGCCCAATCCCAGTGCCAGTCCGCACCACAACGCCAGCCAGAGGCCCAGGAACCCCAGGGCCAGGGCCGCGGCCAGGGCGGACGGCAGCGCCGGCATGTCCGGCTGGCATTGCAGCAGGGCCCGCGCCGCCCCGGCCAGGGCCAGCGCGCCAAGCCAGGCGCCGCACCAGCGCAGGACATAGCCCGCCCGGCCGCTCATGCCCGCGCCCTGGCCGCGCCCCAGGCGCGCAGATGCTGCCGGGCCGCCTCGGCCCAGGTGTAGCGCTTCAACTGCTTGGCGGCGCCCTGGCGGCGCCGAGCGCTGGCGGGCCCGGCCGCTTCGCCCAGCCCGCGGGCCAAGTCCTCCACATCCAGGGGATCGGCGTAGACCGCGCCGGCGCCGGCCACTTCGGGCAGGGCCGTGGCCGCGGACACCAGCACGGGGCAGCCCATGGCGTAGGCCTCGAGCACGGGCAGGCCGAAGCCCTCCCAGAGGCTGGGAAAGGCGAAGACCGCGGCGCCCTGGTACAGGGCCTTGAGGTCGTCGTCGCTGATGTAGGGCAGGAAGCGCACCTGGGCCTCCACGCCCGCTGCGCGGGCCGTGTCGCGGTAGGTGGTGGTGGCGGCCTCGCCGGGCCGCAGCGAGGTGACGGCCAGTTGGGCGCCCTTCAGCCGCCCCGGCCGGGCGCGGGCGCGGGCAAAGGCCTGGATCAGGCGGTCGATGTTCTTGCGCCGGTCCGAGGCCCCGGAGCAGAGCACGTAGGGCCCGCGGAGCCCCAGCGCAACGCGGCGGCGGGCGGCCTGGGCCGCGGGCAGGCGGCGCAGGAACAGGGGGTCCACGCCCTCCACGCTGCGGAAGATCTTGGCCGGGGCGAGCCCCAGGTCCCGCTCCAGGCAGGCGGCCGAATGGCGCGAGATGGTGACCACGGCGGCGGCGGCGCGGGCCGCGCGCGGGCAGATGAACTTGCGGTAGGCGTCCTGGACCCGCTGGCGGACGGTGGGGCGGGCGATGGCCTGGGCCAGCGGCCGCAGCCACATGGTGTCGTGCAGCGTGAGCACCGTGGGCACCGGCGAATGGAGGGCGCCGCTGTTGTCCGGGTAGTGCAGCGCCTGGGCCCCCCATGCGCGCGCCAGCCGCGGGATCAGCACCTGCTCGGCCCAGGCCGGATGCGTGCCGCTCAGGTCCTGCACGCTGAAGCGGGGATCCTTGGGCACGGCCTCCCGCACCGAGGCGCGTCCCAGGTAGAGGCGCACGGACAGGTCCTGCGGGCCCTCGGCCAGGGCCCGCAGCAGGTTGGCCAGGTAACGGCCGATGCCGCGCTGGCCCAGCACGCGCGCGTCCACGGCCAGCCGGAGGGGGGCGGCGGACTTCATGCGGACCTCCCGCGGCGGCGCCAGGCCATCCAGCCGAGCCCCAGGGCCAGCAGCAGCCCGGCCACGATCCCGGCCCGGGCCCGGGCCAGCAGCGGGTCGGAGTATTGCAGCACGATCTGGTGGCTTCCCTGGGCCAGGTGGATGGCGCAGAAGGCCGCGTTGGCGGGCACGATCTCCGCGGGCCGGCCGTCCACGCTGGCCTGCCAGGGCCCGGGGTAGTAGGCCCGCGACAGCACCAGCACGCCGGTTGGGCTCTGCACGTCGGCCTGCAGTTCCCAGCGGTCGTCACGGTACAGGCCCCAGCGGACCGTGCCGCGTCCCTCGGACCCGGCCGAGGCGTCCTCCAGCAGGGCCGGCCGCTCCCAGCGGGACTGGGGCGCGCCCGGGTCGCTGAGGGCGGCCCAGGCCGTGGCCGCGGTCCATCCGCCGCTGGCGCGGCCGGCCACGTAGGCCATGGGCAGCGCATGGAGGTTCTCGTAAAGCAGCTCCTGGCCGGCGTGGGCCAGGCGCAGGCCCTGCAAGCCCAGCGGCACGGCCGAGGCCACCCAGCGCACGGCCGCCAGGTCCAGGGCACGGCGGTGCAGCGCCAATGCGCGCTCCGAGGCGGCCAGGTCCTCGAAGGGGCTGCCGTCGTCCACCCAGCCCAGCAACGGCTGCATGCGCGTCAGCCAAAGGGCTGAATAGCCGTCGGCCGTGTCCAGGTCGTAGTTGCGGTTGAGGTTGGCCTTGAGGGCCTCGCCGAGGCCTTCCTCGCCTTGCAGATCCCCTTCCCTGCGGCCCTGGGGGAAGGCCCGGCGCAGGGCGGCCTGGTAGCCCCAGGTGAAGGTGCGGGCCGGCTGGGCCGGATCGGACCGCTGCCGTATCTCGGCCACCACCTGCGGCACATGCTCGAAGTAGTCCGCGTCGATGTAGACCAGGTAGGACCGGTCGTTGTAGGCCAGGTCGCCGAACAGCAGCAGGGCCAGCAGGCACGGCGCCCAGCGCCGGCCGCGGGGCGCCCAGGCCATGGCAGCCAGCCCAACGGCCGCGGCCGCGGCCCAGGCCGCCTGGCTCAAGAGCTGCGAACGCAGGTTCAGCGCGAAGCGCAGGAGCCGGCCCTCGTAGTAGGCGGCGTTCTGGTGGTGCAGCGCGTCGCCCAGCACCTTGGCCTGGATGTAGGCGTGGCCCAGGGCCTGCAGCCGGGGCAGCGCCATCCACAGCAGCCCGGCCAGGGCCAGCAAAGCCGCGCCAAACCCCAGGGCCAGCAGCCAGGGCCAGCGCCGGCGCGAGCCCCACAGCGCGTCCGCGCCCATGGCCACGGGCAGGGCGGCCATGCAGGCGGTGACGCCCACGGCCTTGTCCGGCGCGCGCAGATGGTCCAGCACCGGCAGGCGGCTGAGCCAGGCGTAGGCCGGGTCCCAGCGCCCCAGCGCGTAGGCCAGGAGCAGCAGCCAGGCCAGGCCCAGCGGCCACAGCTCCCGGCCGCGCGTGACGAAGCCCAAGCCCATCAGCAGCAGGGCCGCCAGGCCCACGTAAAGCGCCAGGCCCTGGGGCTCGTAGGTGCCGAAGCGCCAGGACACGCCCAGGAAGCTGTCGTCGGCCCGGCGCCCCAGGGCCTGCGGCACCAGGGCCTCGCCGAAGGCCGAGGGGGACAGGGACCGTTCGGCCCTCTCCTCGGCGCTGAGGGCCTGGCCGCGGATGGCCTGGGCTCCGGCGCGCCGGACGGCCAGGGCCTGCCCGGCGTAGAGGCAGGCCGCGACCAAGGCCGCAGCGGCGAGCGAGCGCCAGGCCAAGCCCACGCGCTTGCCTGGGCTGGGCGCGGCCAGCCAGGCCAAATGGAGGACGGCCAGCGCCACCAGCTCGTAAAAGGCCATGCCGGGATGGCCGCCCAGGAAGCACAGGCCCGTGGCCGCGCCCAGCACGGCCGCGCCCGCCCAGCGCCGGCCCTCGGTGGGGTCCTGGGCCAGAGCCAGGCCCAGCAGCATCCAGGGGAACCAGGCGATGCTGGTGAAGAGGGTCCAGGCGTAGGACCAATAGATGAGGCCGCCGCCCAGGCCCGCGGTCACCCCGCCGATCAGCGAGGCCTCCGGGCTCAGGCCGCGGGTGCGGGTCCACAGGTACGCTCCCCAGGCGGCGATGGCCGTGTGCATGGCCTGGTAGACGCCCAGCGCGCGCCAGGAGTCCCAATGCAGGACCACCCAGCGCAGGGGCGGGTAGAGGCACGCGCTCATGCATTCGTCGAGGCGGGGTTCGCCGCAGAGCACGGCCTGGTCCCAGGCCGGATCCAGGCCGGCGGCGGCTTGATGGTGGAACCAATGGAAGAGCGGGACGGAGAGCCAGCTGACGTCGTACAAATAAAGGGTCTGGTGGCCGAAGATCCACGCGCCATGGAAGCCCAGGGCCGCCAGCAGCAGCAGGCCCAGGTAGGCGGCGTCCCGGGCGGACCAGGGCGCCTGCGTCATCCTGCGGCCAGCCCCAGCAGGCCGGGCCAGGCGTGCCCGGCCGCGGCCAGCAAGGCCCCGCCCAGCAGTCCGGCCAGCACGTCATCCACCACGATGCCCCAGCCGCGCGGCAGCTCCTGGCTCCGTCCGATCAAGCCGGGCTTCCACACGTCCAGGAGGCGGAACAGGAAGAAGGCGATGGCATACGCCTGCCAGTGGCCGAAGGCCGCCGTGGGCAGGAAGCCCAGCGTCAGCAAGGTGCCCAGGGTCTCGTCCACCACCACCGGCCCGGGGTCGTGGACGCCCAGCGCCATCTCTACGCGCGTGGCCGCGGCCACCGCCGGGAAGAACAGGACTAGGCTGGCCGCCAAGGGCCAATACTGCCAGGGTCCAACGACCGGCAGCAAACCCAGGGCCCACACCAACGGCAAGCTGGCGGCAGTCCCAGCCGTCCCCGGCGCAAAAGGTGACCAGCCAGATCCGAACCAAGTTCCAAGTATCCATGCCCAAGCCGGCGCAGTCTCCCCCATCGCTACAAAAGCCTGTGCTGAGGCGCCCGCCGCTCCCTTGGCGGGCCTCGAAGCAGCAGGCCTCGAAGCCCGATCCTGGGCCCGGCGCCTCGCTATTGGTCGGCCCGTTGCGCGTCTTCCAGCTCTTGGCACACAACCTCCCAATTCTTGCGGAAATAGCGGATGCCCGACCACAGGCTCAAGATCATGGCCGCGAACATGGTCCAGTAGGGGACCGCGTTGGTGTCCAGGGCCCGTGCTCCCAGCTCGCCCAGGGCCCCGGCGCCCTCCAGGCGGAAGCGCCAGTCCTCGGCCAGGCGGTTGAGGGTGTTCTGCAGGAAGTAGACCAGCATGCCGCTCACCACGGCCACCACCTGCAGCACGGTCTTGGCCTTGCCCCAGCTGTCGGCCGCCAGCACCGTGCGGCGCGCGGCCACCAGGGTGCGCAGCCCGGTCACGGCCAGCTCCCGCCACCAGATGAGCACCACCATCCAGCCCGGCACCAGGCCCACCTGCACGAAAAGGATCATGGCCGTCAGCATCATCAGCTTGTCGGCCAGCGGGTCCATGATCTTGCCGAAGTTGGTCACCATGCCCTGGCTGCGGGCCACGTAGCCGTCCAGCCAATCGGTGAAGGCCGCCACGGCGAAGACCGCCAGGCTGGTCCACTGGGCCGCCAGGCTGTCGCTGCAGAAGAGCAGCACAAAGGGCACCAGCAGCACCATCCGCAGCAGGGTCAGCTGGTTGGCCAGGTTGACCCGGCCCCAGCGGAACATGGGGAAGGGCAGGGCCAGGAAGCCCCTGGAGACGGCCCGCACGCTGGACAGGAGCCTCCCGGGCCTCTTCGGGGCGGGCGCGCCCGGCGCGGTGGCCTTGCGGGAGGCCTTGAGGGCGCGCCGGCCGCTCATAGCATGGCCCCCACCAGGTCGTGCTCCGTGGTCTGCTCCACCTTCACGGTGACGAAGTCGCCGGCCTTGAGCTGGGCGCCCTTGGCCGGGCTCAGGTAGACCTTGCCGTCGATGTCCGGGGCGTCGAACTGGGTGCGCCCCACCCACAGGTCCTTGGCGCCCTTGCGGAACGTGGGCCGCTGGGGGGCCAGCGTGCCGTGCTCCACGCTGTCCACGGCGGGCGCCTCGGCGCTGCGCGAGCTGCGCTCCACCAGCACCTCCACGTCCTGGCCCTTGAAGCGGCGCAGGCGCTTTTCCGAGATGGCCGCGGCCGCCTGCAGGGCCAGGCGCTGGCGCCTGGCCTTCACCTTGTCGGGCACCTGGTGGTCCATCGAGCCGGAGGGGGTGAGCAGCTCCTGCGAATAGGTGAAGACGCCCACGCGGTCCAGCTGGGCCTCCTCCAGGAAGCTCAGCAGGTTCTCGAACTGCTCCTCGGTCTCGCCGGGGTATCCCACGATGAAGCTGCTGCGCAGGGCCGCGCCGGGCACGGCGTCTCGCAGGCGCTGCACCAGGGCCAGGTTGCTCTTGCGGGTGCCGGGGCGCTTCATGGCCTT
>Ga0210401_10005993_pt1 | contig 12433 bp, 10 predicted proteins | sample IncBWH32MmetaG_FD_150866 | JGI IMG/M metagenome (GOLD analysis project Ga0210401, IMG submission 150866) | Forest soil microbial communities from Barre Woods Harvard Forest LTER site, Petersham, Massachusetts, United States - Inc-BW-H-32-M | ecosystem: Environmental > Terrestrial > Soil >... | reverse complement strand
GAAACAAGGCGAAAATGAATATCGTGGGGCGCATCAGAACGTCGTCCCCAGGTTGATGAAGAATTGGAACGCGGGAAGCCTCGTAAGCGTGGTCACGCAAGCCGCGCTTGTGGTGGCAGGACAGGTTCCACTTACGACCAGATATTTGGCCGGGTTCAGTTGATAACCGAGATCTAGTGCCACGGGTCCGATCGGCGTGCCGTAACGAAGTTCAAAACCTACCGTGTGCGAGAAATACGCCAGCTCATTCGTGCAGTTGGTCAGACATACGGTGTTGGTCGAATTATTCGGACCCGGTGTTGTCGCGATCGTCGGGGCAGGCGGCCTAGACCGAAGTGTGATTTTACGGATGCTTGGAAACACGTTGCCGGCGTCATAGAACACGGCTCCGCCGAGGCGATCACCGATCAGAGGCAAATGCATGGGAAATCGCAAGTCCTGATTAAAGATAAGCTCCGCCTGTCCGCCGATGGGGAATCCAGTGGCGGAATCGCGCGGCCCCGCCTGATTGAGGCCAAATCCGCGCAAGGACGTCCCGCCGCCGGCAAAGAACCGCTCGGGAAGAGGAATATCGCTGGAGACCGATTTACCGTACGGCGTCTGAATACCAAACCGTGTGGAACGCGCAAACACCAGCCTGCGCGAGAGGGGATGGTACGTCGAATTCTGCAAGTACACACGGAGGAAGTTCGCGGACGAGCCGATCCCCCTGGTGGCCAGGCTCACGTCCACATTTTCAAAATCTCCGCGGCTGGGTTCGGAGACGCTGTTGCGGCGGTCTCGCAGCCAATTCACGTCGAATTCCGAAACCTCCGTGCTTTGGCTGAACAGCGGAATTTCCTGGACCGCAATTTGGAGGTTGCTGGCGACCACGTGCCGGTAGACGTATCGATAGAGGACCGAACTGCTGGAAGAAAGTTTCTGCGCCAGCCCCATGGAAGCCTCGGCCCGCCGGGAATCGAACGTCTGCACATCCCGCGAGAGTTCGTAATAGGTGGAAAGCTGCAGGCTGAAATTTGGAGATGCGAAGTAATTCGGCGCAATGTAAGTAACCAGAGCACGGCCTTGAATTGTGCTGGCCCGCACCTTGAAAGAAAGTGAATCCGCGCGTCCCGTCAGATTTGCTTTTGTGAGTCCTAGCGTGAGGCGCGGGGCAAAGGTAAAGGATTGCGATGTCGCGCTGGTGTGGCTGCCCAGGCGCTGGGCCTCGAGTCCCAAACCGTACGAGATCGTATAGCGCCGGGCCTCATCCACCATGACCACAATCGTCTTTTTCTCGTCCTGGCCTTCAGGATTTTGCGGCGCGATCGAAACGCGGCTGAAAATGCCCAGGTTGTAAAGCTTTCGCTGCGTGTCGACCACCGCTCCCTCGCTCAGCGGCTCGCCTGGCTTGATTCCCACCTGCCGTCCGATCACTCCGGGACGAGTGTGCTCGTAGCCTCCCAGCAAGACCTTGGCAACCAGAACCTGGCGCCCTTCGCTGATGTGATACGTAAGCCGCACCATGGGACCGGCATCCGGTCCCGCCGGTGGCAATTTCTCCACGTCGGCGGAGAAGCGGGCTTCCGAGAAGCCCTGGTCAAAGTAAGTCGCAAGAATGTTGTCACGATCGGAGGACACACTGAATTCGGAATACGGTTGCCCTTTGGAGGTCCCCACCACGCCAAGGAGTTCGTCCTGGGAGAGTTGCAGGTTGCCGTCAATCGTAAGACTCGCTACTCGGGTCTGCTGTCCCTCCTGGATGACAAATTTCACGTAAAGATCCCCGCGGCGGCTTTTGTAATCGTCGACGGTCTGGCTCTGTACTTGGCAATCTTGAAAACCGTTGGATTCATAAAGCGTTCGAATCGAATTGACGTCATCTTGCAGCAACTGGCTCGAGTACCGTCCTGGCGAAGCATAGGCGGCGGGCTGAATTTTTATCCGGCCCCGGAGAAGATCCGAGCCGAAATATTTGTTACCGCTGAATTCCACTGCGACCAATCGGTGGTGGTCGCCGCGTTCGATTTGATAGTTGACCACCCTCGCCGCTTCGCGCACGGCATGGCTCGACTCATCCGCTGGGGCATCCGAGACGGCATAACTCACTTGGGTGTCAAAGTAGCCGGCGCGTTCAAAATAATCGCGCAGCGAACGGCGTCCTTCCTGCAGCAGGTCCTCATCCACTGCCCCTTCCTGATAGATAGGGACCAGCTTCCGCAAGGTCCCCGAGGAGACCTTCGCGCCCAAGACAGCGACCCGCACTTCCTGCCCTGCATACAACGTGAAATCAATCGGCACACGATTCGACTCCGCATCGTACGCGCCGCGATGGATCGTGACGCGCGCACCGAGATAATCCTTGCTCGTCAGCCATTTTCGAGTCCGGTCGGCGACGCGATTCAAACGCTCAACGGTCACTTCGACCCCTTCCTTAAGTTTCACCTGGCTTCGAGCCTCGGCGTTGGAAAATTGCGTCTGATTCTGGACGGTAATAGCTCCAACACGCGCCCTGGGTCCGCCCGCGACGCGCACAAGGATATCGATCTGCAGCGTATCGGGATGGGGCGTCGTCGCATAATCAAGCTTAGCCTGATATTGCCCGTCATCTTCAAGAGTTTGCCGGAGACGTTCAAGGGCCTCTTTCATGTCCCTCTCCCGGAATGGCTCCCCGACGTTGAGCCGAAGCGCGGAAAGCGCCAACGCCTCTGCCGGCGGCTCGTGCAATCCTTCGATCCGCACGCGGTTGACATAGAGATTTTGGCGAACCACGAAATCCCAGGCGGACTCCCCAGGAACATCGGTTAGTTCCGCGCGCAAATCCGCGTATCGACCCGAGCGAAAAAGTTCTCGAAGGCTGGCGCGTTCCGTTTCCACCGAATAGAGTTGGTCCGGCTGAAGGGGGAGCTTCGATGGATTTTCTTCCAGCACGGCGCCGGATTCGGAGACTACGCGCACTGCGACCACGCGCGGCGGCTCACCGGACAAACCGCCCTGCGCGGCGAGTGACCCTGCGCAGAGTAAACAGAACGCCGCCAGCCACGCGGCGAACCGAATTATGGCACGATGAACGATCGGCATCGCTCTATATAAAAGAGCTAGCGTAACATAGCAGGGGTTGCCTGCCCGGCGCGAATTCTGCCCGAAAGCCATAAAAGCGCTACTCGATTTCCATCCGCGGCAACGTGGGGCTATGATGAAAGCAAGACGGGCTTCAGCCTGTCGGGTTTTCGCCTGAGTTTCGGCAACTCTAATCCCGACAGGCCGAAGCCCGTCCGACGGAACCCATGGATCCAAAATCCTACGAACGCTACTCAAGGCAGATTCTCTTCAGCGAAATTGGCGAGGCGGGCCAGCAGCGCCTGCTCGAATCCTCAGCCATAATCGTAGGTTGCGGCGCGCTGGGAACCGCTCTCGCCAATTTGCTCGTGCGTGCGGGCGTCGGCAAGCTGCGTATTGTGGATCGCGATTTCGTCGAGCCGTCCAACCTGCAGCGCCAGACCCTTTTCGAGGAATCCGACGCGCAAGAAGCTTTGCCGAAGGCCGTCGCCGCGGAGCGCCGCCTGCGCGCCATTAATTCGGGAGTATCGGTTGAGGGAGTTGTTGCCGACGTGGGTCCAAAAAACGCCGAGGAATTGATGCGCGGATTCTCGCTCATCCTCGACGGAACGGACAACTTTGAGACGCGATTCCTTTTGAACGATGCGGCCATTCATTTGAACGTCCCGTGGATTTACGCGGCTGTCGTCGCCAGCTACGGCGTGACGCTCACGGTGCGGCCCGGCCACACGGCATGCCTGGCATGCGCGCTCGAATCCGAAAGCGGGAACGGTTCGCGCGCCACGGGTACGGAAGATACCTGCGACACAATCGGCGTGTTGGGAGCGGCGGCAGGCGTGATCGCTTCGATCGAAGCCGCGGAGGCGATCAAGCTGCTCACCGGCAAATCCGAATCGGCTGGAGGGCGTATCGTTTCCTTTGACGTCTGGTCGGGAAAGTTTTTATCGGTGCGAGTGGCGCGCAATCCGCAATGCCGGGCCTGCGTGCGGCGCGATTTCCATTACCTCGGAGGCGAAGCGCAGCCCCATTTGACGATGTGCGGCCGCGACTCCGTGCAGATCCACGAGCGCCGCAGGAAACTCGATCTCGCCGCGCTGGGCAAGCGCATCGCGCCAACCGTCGCCGAAGTGCGCGAGAACGGTTTCCTTTTGCGATTCCGCGTCCCGCCCTATGAAATGACGGTCTTCGCCGACGGCCGCGCGATCATCAAAGGCACGCGCGACACCAGCGTCGCGCGCTCGCTCTACGCCCGCTACATCGGGGTTTAGTAGCGTAGGCTTCAGCCTGCGGAATTTGAATTTTGCCCGGACAAAATTTCCCGCTGCTTTTCAAATGTCGCAAACATCGTTTTTGGAATGCAACTTTGTGAGCCTGCGGCCCATTACGTTCAGCTGCTCTTCGCCGAGCGTTTTTTCGATCCGCGGAAAAACTTCGTTTTCTTCCAGCCGCACATGATCATGAAGAAGTTTCCCCAGGCGGCCAATTTCTTCCGCCCCAATCGGAATCTTCGCCGCCAGCCGCTGCTCGAAATCCCGCACGGCGGCGCGAATCTCGGCGTGATCGGCGAGGACGCGCATGACGTCCGAGTCCGTATCGAGCCTTACATGCCGCGCATACGCGGGCAGCAACACTTCCTCTTCTTCGCGAAAATGCACTTGCCCCGACCGGTGCCAGAAGCGGACAAACTTCTCTGCCTGACGCGCGACAGCCGCTGCACGCTTCTCCGCAGGCGCTTCCGCCGCGCGCCGCATCTCCAGCGCCTGAATCAGTGCAAAGTGGTGGTGCTGGCTAAGTGGGTGCAAACTCGGATGGCGTTTCATGAGTGGCAAACCATAATATGCAGCCACTACTCTAGGGAAGGCCAGCCATCCGGCAGTTGCAGAACTGCGGCCACGAGCTTGAAGCAATAACCGTTATCGAGGGGTTCGCCCAGGCTAATGGTGAAGTAGATAGCATTGTCATTCTGGATTCCAAGTTGTTCAGAAGAATATTCCCCCAATTCCAATTCCTTCAGTTTGTCATCGTAAGGGATATCAGTCACTGCCAGATCGTAGTTCTCCGAGCCGAGCCCAAAACTGACGCGCAATTGTTTCTTCCAGGTTAGTGTTCTTCTCACGATCCATCGCGAATGTGCAGGTTTCGCGAGAACGAGTGATTCCTTGGCCGGAGCGGATTCAAATACCTTGTACGCCACCCTGTCTGCCGTATTCCCGAACAATACCGACCCGCGAAACAGCGCCCTCTTAAGGATGGCGGCGTGCTCGATCGGAGCAGGCCTGCACACCAATCTCCAGGGCGAATTTTGAATTCCCCAATTTTCCGGCTGGTTCTTGACAGGCACATGCTCGCCAAGCCATGCGGAAATGACATCGAAGTTTCGAGGTTCACCTCCGTCCGCCAATTTCAGTTGCTTAGGAGTCAGCTCGCCGTGCTTCTCCCGGCTAATTGGCCGGATCCACTCCCCCGTATCGACTCGCACTCCGGCGATACATCTCTCGGAATACTTCTTGGAATGGGCTAAGCAGATGAACTGGACTCGCTGCACGCACCCATCTACCTCCTAAAGGTGGTGGATTGTCAAGTTAGACCATTTCTGTTGAAGGTATTCCAAAACGAGCCGGCGATGACAATGATCCGGCTTCGGCTCGCTGCATAGCAGAACTGTTGGAAGGGCGAAAAGTGAGGGATTCATTGTTTCTTCGACTTTCCGGTCCGCCATCAACGCGAGAAACCTGCATTCGTATTCCTCCCAGCTTCCTTTGTGTTTTTTGTAGTCGTCCAACATCTCTTTTGTTGGCGCGAGCTGAGGTTCGTGTCTGTATTCTGCGGCGCAAATCTTACGGAGAAAATACTCGAGGTCTTCCCGCTTGGTGAACCCCGCCAATTGAGACGCGTTCTTCAGCCGCACGTCCAGCAGGCGGCGAATCCCTGCCTTTCCTAGTATGCCGAAGAACTGTTCGGCCGTTTTTTTCGTAAAACCGATGGAATAGACTTCCACGGCTCCGCCTCGGCCCTCTGAAAGAGGGACAACTGGTCTCGGTTCGGGTCTAGTTCGGCGGCGACTTCCTCTTCCGTTTGAATCCTGCCGTCGCCGCGAATGTGTTCCACTTGAAATCCGTGGTCGAGCAGCACGCGGCCTACCAGCAGCCGCCGGTGGCAGGCGGCCGGGTTCTCCTCGGCGCATAGCGTTGCGACATTGTATTCCCGGATTCCCTGTTCCAGCCGCGACAACCCCTCTTGAAACAGGCAAGTTGCCGCGACGCGGTCATACAGGACATGCCCTTCGTCATCGTAAAACTCGTCTCCCTCGGGGCGCCCGCCCAGTTCCCGTCCGAGGTACAGGTAACGGATTCCCGCGTCCCGCAGCGCAATCTTCAACGCGTCGTGATCGAACTGAGTGGCGTAGTTGGAGTACGGCTGTGAACGCGCGTCGACGACTACCTGGACGCCATGGGATTTCAATAAGCTTAGGAAATGCTCCACGGTATGGTTGGAATGGCCAATCGTATAGACATGAGGGCTCGAAGTGGTTTTGGTTCCCATTTGCGGCGGCATGCGCGTGCAAAGCAGTTTAGCACAGGGACGGAATAGCGAAGTTGTTTGCGGAGAGAGAGGCAGCCTACCCGCTTCGGCCGATCGGTTGCCGTAGGGCGGCGCGGTCCAGGTTTTCACGCAAGTTCATTAAAGTGAGGAAGGTGTTTAGGATACGCGCTTTCATTTCGTCGGCCAGGTGTAAGCCGCTGGTGGAGGCGCGGGCCAGCATTTCTCCGTGCTCGGCGATATAACTTATGATTTCCACTTGCCGCGCATGAGGGGTCTTTCCATAGACGGTTTCGCGCCGCATCTGGGCGCAATCATTTTCCACTTTCAAAGTGAAATGAATTATGCAAAGGTGGACCGATTCGAGTGACCCCGGTACCTTTCCCTTGCAACCGTTTTCGGTGCATGCAGTGAGTGTAGGCATGGTTGGGGCCAAGCCCCGAGTCTATGATTGTAAGCACCCCTGATGCCATAAATCCAGCTTCCAGATAGGGCCGTGCGCCGAATCTGCTAGCTGTACCCCCGGCCAGCCATAATTGACTTTACAAAGCCCTTTAAACCTGCCGATATGAAGGACGGGTTACAATACCCATGCTACCGAGCGCTGCTGGCATCCTTGGCCATCGACTTGTTTTGAATCGCTGATTGTTTGTTCCAAAACGGAACGAAATTGGGGGGCCTAAGTTCATTATGGCAAACACAATCGAGAGCACCGATCTCACCCGCTGGGACCTCGGCATCCTGTATTCGGATATCAATGATCCGAGGCTGGATTCCGATTTAAGCGCCCTCACGGCGATGGTCAAGGAATTCTCGCTTACCTATAAGGGCAAGCTGGGGGAGCTGCTGGGCGGCGCCATTCAGGACTACGCGGAAATCGAGATGTTAAGCGGCAAGATCACCTCCTACCTGTTTTTGCGAGAGAGCACGGACCTTACGAACGCGGCGATTAAGGCCAGGCATGCCGGATTTCAGCGCGAATTAAGCGCCATCCGAGGCGAGCATCTCACTTTTTTTGAATTGGAACTGGTCCAGCTGGGGGACGATACCCTCAAAGCATTTTATGGGCGCGATCCGGTTGTTTCGAAGCACCGTCCGTGGATCGAACATATACGGACCTTCAAACGCCACTTTTTGTCGGAGCCCGTCGAGGCCGCACTGGTGAAGCGCTCGCCTTTTGACTCCAGCTCCTGGGGCGACTTTTTCGATGAAGTAGAAGCCGATCTCAATTTTGAGTTTCGCGGTGGCACGAAAAACCTTACCGAGATGATGCACGTGATCGCCGAATCAAAAGATGCCGCCGAACGGGCGGAAGCCTTGTGCTGCGTGAATGGCGGCCTGGCCGGCCCCTTCGCGAAATATGCCGCTCAGACGCTCTATATGGTCGCCGGTTTGAAAGCGGTGGAAGACAAGGAACGCGGATATGCGCATCCGATGGATTTTCGCAACAAGGCCAATCGAATTCCAGACGCCGTTGTCAACGTTCTTCACAACGCTGTCACCACGCTGGGCGGCTCTTTGTCGCGCCGCTATTACAAACTGAAAGCGCGTCATCTCGGGCTGACCGTGATGCGCTGGAGCGACCGCAATGCCCCGATGCCGTTTGCCGACACCACTGTGATTCCCTTTGACGAGGCCGCGGGAATCGTCACCGGCTCGTACGAAAGTTTTAGCCCGACCCTCACATCGATCGTGAAGGGCTTCTTCGCCGACCGCCGCATTGACGTGCCCGTGATGAAGGAAAAACGAAGTGGCGCCTTCAATTCCTCCCACGTTCTGCCAGGCGGAAAGCCAGTCTCCTACACGCTCATGAACTATTTGGGATCCAATCGTGACGTGATGACTCTGGCGCACGAACTCGGCCATGGCGTCCACGGCATGCTTGCGGGGGAAGCGCAGGGTCCGCTGATGTTCCACGCTCCCATTGCTTACTGCGAAACTGCATCCGTATTCGGGGAAATGACCACTTTTACGTTCCTGAAGGAGAGGTTAATTCGCGGGGGCGACAGGAAATCGCTTTTGGCGCTGATCATGGCCAAAATCGATAGCACCATCAACACCGTGGTCCGCCAGATCGGTTTCTCAAACTTCGAGCGGCGCATTCACGGCATGGATGAGTCCTACACAACCTGGACCGAGCCAAAGAAACACTCGGTCGAGGAGCTGGACGCCATCTGGCTGAGGACTGCACAAGAACTTTACGGCCAGGATGGCAATATCTTCACCTACGAAAACTCCGAGCACCTGTGGGCCTACATTCCCCATTTTCACAGCCCTTTTTACGTTTACGGGTACGCCTTCGGCGAGCTCCTGACGCAAAGTCTCTATGCGCAGCGCGAGCGGCTCGGAGTGAAATTTGAACCGCTTTACCTGGACCTGCTGCGTTCGGGGTCCACCAAGGACGTCGTGGAATTGCTCGCGCCCTTCGGCCTGGATGCGCGGAACGAGGCCTTCTGGAGGGACGGCATTACCGTCAGCCTGGGAGCCTTGATCGAGGAAGCCGAGCAACTGTCTCTTACCATGGGCGTTAAGTGAAAGAATGCACGCAGATCAATTGGCGCGGAACCAAAACGCTTTGGGAAAAAATGCAACTTTCGACCATACGCCCGAATCAGATTTAGGCGGGTGTGGAATTGAAAATCGAGGAGCAGAAATTGTGATTGTCTACTTGAACTGAATTTAGACACCGCATAAATTAATCTTCATAGCCCGCGCGAGAGCTGTGTTACGGCCACTCGTCACGGGGATATCTGAGGGCCCACTAATGGGAATGTTTCAAATTCGTTCGCGCTGGATACTCGTATGCCTGGTCATTTTTTCCGCGGGGTTGTATATCGGGACCGCAGCGAGTCCCGCTCTCAACGACGATGACGTGGATGCAGCCCATGCCATGGTTTCGCAGGAGATGTTGCAGCGTCACGATTTTGTCGTCCCTTACATGGACGGATTGCGGTATCTCATTCGTCCGCCCATGCATTTTTGGATGGTGGCCGCCAGCTATAAATTGCTGGGTGAGAGTGAATTCGCGACGCGTTTGCCGGTCAGCCTGGCCATGATCGGAATGGTGCTGCTTACTTTCGAGTTTGGGCGCAGGTTCTTTAGCCGCCGCGCAGGGCTTTACGGGGCATTGGCAGTAGCCACCAGTTTGGGAATGTTTATTTTCACGCGGACCATGCTTCCGGAAGCTATCTATGCGCTGGCATTCGAGGGGATTTTTTATTTATTCCTGCGAGCCTGGACCCGGAGTTTGGATCCCCGCCTGGGATACTGGGGCGCGGCGGCCTTGTGTGCGATTGCCGTTCTAACCCGCGCCCTGATCGGGCTGATATTCCCTGTGATAGCAATCGTGGCATTCATCAGCATGACGCACGGCTGGAGACGTTGGCGCGAATTACGCCTATTTTCAAGTTCGGCAATTTTTCTGGCGATTGCCGCTCCGTGGCACATATTGGCTGGATTGCGTTCACCCGGTTTTTTCTGGGCGTACTTTATTAATGAACACATCAACCGCGCCTTGGGGACTCGGCTTCCCCATGACTACGGCGCCGTTCCGCTCTGGATCTGGTGGAGTGCGCACTTGATTTGGTTATTCCCGTGGAGCTTCTTTTTTCCGCTCGCACTTCGCGAGTTGCCTTATTCTCGGCGCGCATGGCGCGAGCCCATGTCTCCACGCCAGCAGGCGCGATTGCTGCTTTTTGTTTGGGCCGGAGTCATCTTCCTGTTTTTTACTTTGGAAAGCGGCTCGCGAATGGAGTACTACAGCTTCGGGGCTTGGCCGGCGATTTCTTTGCTTTTGGGGCTCGGCATTGCCCAGGCGGAAGAAACGGATTATGCCTGGTTGAAGCCGATCCAACGAATCCTCGCAGGTCTGGCCGTGTTACTTGCCGGGGTCGCCGCCTACTTTGTTTGGGCTTCCATGGGCGTGCGCGCGACGAGTGATGTTTCGAGCCATCTCGCCTTGCGCAGTCCAGAGAAGTACGTGACCAGTATGGCCCACCTGTTTGACCTGACGACTCAGTCGGTCGCCGATCTTCGAATGCCTGTCATCATTTCTTCCGTCTCAATTCTCATCGCATTTGTAACGTCATGGGTCTTACGCGAGCGAGGAATTTCCTGGCTTCCCAATATATCTTTGGCTCTGGGCATGGCCGGCTTCTTCTTTGCAGCACACATGGCCTATGGCGTCCTTAATCCGACTCTTTCTTCCCGATCGCTCGCGTACGAGATCAACAGGTATTTGCAGCCCAGCGACAAGATCGCGCTTTATGGAGATATTCGTGTCGCTCCGGGGATTGCGTTTTATTCCCACAGGGATGTGTTGCTGTACAACGCGAATGAGAGCAATTTGCAATTCGGTTCGCAATATCCTGACGCTCCGAAACGCTTCTTCGACGACGAGGATTTTTCCAAATTGTGGGAAGGCTCCGGGCGGGTGTTCCTGGTCGTGCCGGCGGAACACAAAGAGGAAGTTCGCGAGCGCCTGCCTGGAAATTCCATTTGGGAGTTTGCCGAGGACGGAGGGAAGACAGTCTATTTGAATCAGCCGTTTGGGACTGCGCAAGCATCCGTCGCATCCTTAGAGGGAAAACTGACGTTAACCGGCTTACACAAATGAACTCCAGAGTGCCGTCTGTTTTCATCCTCCCTGGAATAAAGCAATGATGCCCGCTCCGCCCCGAAAAACACGCGATTGAACGGCCGCTACAAAACAACAATGCGTTGTTAGCGTCAGGTTTTGTAGCGGCCGCCCGTTTTCTGGGCGGGCAGCCGTTTGCTCCATCCATTACCAACCTGAGTCGCCGTCCCTCCCCCGCTCTTGTTCCGATTCTGAATTCCCTATGCTAAACTGTCGTGGCAATACGCAGGGATTCGTCCCCCAACTTGTTTCCCAAGAGGCGATTATCATGTCAGGGCACTCGAAATGGGCCACAATTAAGCATAAAAAAGCGGCCACCGACGCAAAGCGCGGCCGCATCTTCACCAAACTGATTCGCGAAATCACCATTGCCGCGCGGGTAGGCGGCGGGGATGTGACCTCCAACCCGCGCCTGCGCACGGCGATCCTGGCCGCCAAGAACGAAAACATGCCCAACGACAATATCGAGCGCGCCCTGGCGCGCGGCACCGGGACCCTCGAAGGCGAGCAATACGATGAAGTAAATTTCGAGGGCTACGGCCCGGGCGGCGTGGGCATGATCATCCAGGTGGTCACGACCAACCGCAACCGCGTGGTCAGTGAGATCCGTCACCTCATGGGCAAGCATGGTGGCAACATGGCCGAGACCGGCGCCGTCGGATGGATGTTTCAGCGCAAGGGCGACATCGTCGTGTCCAAGGAAAAAGCCAACGAAGACAAGATGCTTTCCATCGTTCTCGATGCCGGCGCCGAGGATTTGCGCGATGACGGCGAGGCCTGGGAAGTCCTGACTCCTCCGGAGAGTTTCGAGCCGGTTCGCGAAGCGCTGGCCAAGGACGGCATCACTCCGGACTCCGCCGAGGTCGGCTGGGTGCCGCAAAATTACGTGAAACTATCCGGCACACAGGCGGCGCAAATGCTGCGGCTCGTCGAAGCGCTCGAAGAACACGACGACGTTCAAAAAGTTTCCGCCAACTTCGACATCGACGAAAAAGAAATGCAAGCGGTTATGGCCACTCAGTAGGTTTAAGTAGCGTATGCTTCAGAGGCTGCGGAAAAAGTAAGCTATTTTGTCATTCCGAACGAAGTGAGGAATCTCTCTGGGTCTAAAGTCATGAGAATGAGAGATTCCTCGGCACGCAGCGTGCCTCGGAATGACAAAAATTTGAGTTTTTCTGCAACCTCTTCAGCCTGCGGGTTTTTGTCCTTGCAAGAACT
>Ga0210401_10005992_pt1 | contig 12433 bp, 14 predicted proteins | sample IncBWH32MmetaG_FD_150866 | JGI IMG/M metagenome (GOLD analysis project Ga0210401, IMG submission 150866) | Forest soil microbial communities from Barre Woods Harvard Forest LTER site, Petersham, Massachusetts, United States - Inc-BW-H-32-M | ecosystem: Environmental > Terrestrial > Soil >... | reverse complement strand
AAGGTTCTCTCGAGCAAGACAGGAAGTTCACGCTGGCCGATCGTTAAGGTCCGAGCTCCCGCTTCTTAATCGTTCTCGTATTCGTCGTCGTCCTCGTCCTCGATTTTGGCTAGCGAGCTACTATCATTCCGTTCCTTCGGGACAAAACCACTAAGCGCCTGTCCACATTTTCGACTCCACTCCACTAGAACGCGAGAAATCCTGAATGAGGGCCAGCAACGACTAGAAACGCACGGAAGAACTATCGAGGACGAGGACGAGAACGAAGGCCGCCTGGCTCCTAGGCTCTCGCTCCTAGCTCCTTGGCAGCCCCTTCTCCCCCGCCCCGCCGGGCTAAGAAATAAGAACCGACCACCACAAGAGCCGCTATAGATTGCGCTACCAGGGTCTCAACCGTCGGGTACACCGAGAACCAGACGCCGGCCCAACCCGGAATACCGCTGAGCCAGTCGATCTTTGTGGTTGGGATCCAATGCGCGAGCTGCATTTCCTGCGCTTGTTCTCCCACCATCACCAGCAGCACGACGCCGAGGAGAGCCCCGGTCAATACGAGCATCTTCCGATACGGAAGTCGGCGATGGGCAACAAAAGTCAGTACACCAACCAAGCCGGAAAAGATCAGGCCAAGCACCGATCCGAAGAGGACGGGCTTCCACCCCATCTTCAGGTAATAGCTCTGCAAGAAGAGCACGACCTCAAATCCTTCCCGATACAACGAGGAAAACCCGAGTAGCCCGAGGCCCCAGAGCAAGCTGCGCTTCGTAATCTGAGCGTTCTTCGCCCCGTCCTGTAGATCACGCTTCCGCTTGTTGTGGAAACAAATCCATCCTCCCCAATAGACCTTGTGAAAGAACCAATTCATGACCACCAGGAGCACGATCACCGCCAGCAACCCGGTAGCAGCCTGCAGATCAAGCGCGGGGATGCTTTGGTTCAGGTCGTTAATGATGCCAACCGCGACAAACCAAGTAACGATGGTGACGAGAAAACCAACGCCCGCCCCGGTGGCAACGGGCTTGCGGTGCGACTCGCGTTCGCCGACCATGTTCGCCGTGATCGCGGAAAGGACCAAGATACATTCCAACCCTTCCCGAAAGACCAGGACGCCAATGTCAAAGATCCCCGAGATACGATTGGTGTTCGAAACGGTCGGGTCCGGGGCGCCGTGGGCGGCGACCCCCTGCCAAACTAATACAGAAGCAACGACCAACCCTGCCGTGATAAGGAACCAGATCGGCAAACGGAACACTGATTTTTCGCGGCGTTCGTTACGGACATAAGGGACGGTAAGCTCGCCGTTCATGGTCTGTTCTTGAGAATCAATCTCATTAGCAACACGCGTCAACCAGATTTTCGGCAAAGTGTTGCCCGAAACACCAAACGCTACCGATAAACCCTCACCGCGCGCTTGGTGATTCCGGTAAAAATCTCCCAAGCGACGGTGCCGGACTTCTGCGCAAGCTCCGAGGCCAGGATCTCTTCATCCCCTTGCCGGCCGATAAGCACAACTTCGTCGCCGACGTTCACCTCCGGCAACCCGGACACGTCGACCAACGTTTGATCCATGGTAACTCTGCCTAGAACCGGACAACGGCGCCCCTGGATGAGCACGTCAGCCCCGACATTCGATAAATGGCGTGGATAGCCGTCGCCGTAACCTGCTCCAAGAGTCGCTACCTTGGTTTCACGATTCGTCGTAAACGTCCGCCCGTAACTGACGGTTCTGCCGGCCTGCAGAGTCCGCACCAGCACCACCCTGGTCTTCAAAGATAGGACCGGCCGAAAGAGTGACTGAAATTCCGGAAGCGGGCAAATCCCATACAGAGCCAACCCGGTCCTCACAATGTCTTTTGGCCGCGCCGTATCACCAAAACGCAAGACGCCGGCACTATTGAGGACAGTCTCGGGCAAGGTCCCAGAAAGCTCTAGAGCCTCTCGACGAAACTGGTCGAGTTGATCCGCCGTGTATTCGCGGTCCTCGTCGGCAACCGGAAGGTGCGAAGAGAGAGCGGTAACCCGTATCTGAGGTAGCTGAGCCACCTGGCGAAATTCTTCAGAGGCCTCTCCATTCCAGAGGCCGATCCGGCCCATGCCGGTATCGAACACAAAATGAACATCCAGCGGTGAAGCAGTCACCAGCTCCGCCAAGCGACGTCCCTCCTCAGCGGTCGAAAGAGTTGGGATAAACCGCTCCCGAACAATGATGGGTAGTTCCTCGGAAATCGCGGGACCCAGGATCATGACCGGGGTCTTAACGCCGGCGCCCCTGATACCTTCGGCTTCGGCAGCGTTTGCCACCGCCAAGAAGTCGACCTGATCCTTCAGAGCAACGGCTACCGCCTGCAAACCGTGCCCGTAAGCATCTGCCTTGATCACTGCTGCAAACTGCACCCCGGCGGAAACTCTTTCCTTTAGCTGCGCCAGATTCGACGCAAAGCCTCCAAGGTCGATTTCAGCCCAACAGCGATAGGGAGGTGTCATGCGGGAGAATGACAAATGACAAATGACCGATGACAAATAAAAAAAACTGATTGGGCCGGAAAACATCGAATCTGATCGCTAGGGGGGAACAGGACTCAGCCCAAAGCTTTAGCCCTGGCTGGAGTTTGAATATTCCGCGAGCCTCCAGGGCCGCCGCGGCCATGAAATGGCCTGACAGAATAGCCCAGGCCATTTCATGGCGAAGACCTTACTCACTTAGCCGATCGCTATTTCTTACCCCGCGAAAACCAAAGGAACCCGGTAACCACTAACAACACCAGGTTCCGAATCAACGGCCAGAGTGTCCCGGTGTTTTCAATAGATCGCCCGAAACAACCGCAATCGATGCTCAAACCTCGAACGATAGCGCTGAGCAAAGCACCGGAAAATATCGTCAGCAGAATCGCCACCCACACTAGCGCTCCGCTCTCCCATCGCCCGAGCAGAAGACTAATTCCCACGCACAACTCCAAAGCAGGAAGGAAAACAGATAATACGGCGGTCGCCGGCCACGGCGTTAGCTGATAATTCGCGATTTGCTCGGCAAACGAGTTCGGATCTACCAACTTGGTAATAGCAGCGAACAAGAAGAGAGCTGCAATCGCGACTCGCAGCAATAAGCGGGCGACGCGCAGAATCGGCCGGCCGGCGATCGATTGGGCTACCGTGCTCATGGGCGGCTCTGCTGCTTCCAAGCTTCCCAGCCTCCCTCTAGAAAATAAGCATCATCGACGCCGCTACCCTTTAGTTTAGCTGCGATCTCGCGACTCAATTGACAGGACGTTGCGCTGCAGTAGACGACGACTCGTTGACCCGGATTATAGCGGTCGAGAAACTTGGGGAATTGTTCGTTCCAATTCTCAAAGTTTAAACAAACGGCATCTGGAATATGCTCCGTGGCAAACTCCGATTCAGAACGCGCGTCCACCCATAAAATGTTCCCTGCCCATGGTTTCGTCTGAGCTAGCGTGACCTCATTTGGATCTCGAGGGGGCGCGAAGAACGGCGGTCGCTTTGGGTGAACCGCGGCCGTCACGCCTGCTAACCCGACCGCGATCAACAAGATCAATCCAGCCTGCCGCAAGGCCGTCATTTGACCTTGGCGAAAGCGTAATAGGTTTGCGGGTTGTCGGACGGATAATCGGTCCTAATTAACAAAGTGGCCATCTGCGGACGTGAGGTGTCTTTTGGGGTTACGTGAACCTCGAGCTCTACGCCTGGATGAACTTCGCTTACGTCCACTTTGATATCCGGATTATCGGAATCGACTTTTAGTAATTTAATCGGGAATCCATCAGTGACTTTGATATCGATAGTCTTTGATTTAGGACTTTCTCCTACCCCCCACATCACGAAGGTCGGTTTCATCACCAGCGGCTCGGGAATGTCGGCTATCAGACGCAATATCGTGGGTGTTTTCGGATTCTGCTTCGTGGTCACCAAGATCGACTTTTCCTGATGCCCGGTTCTGCTACCGATGTCCATCCGGGCCACGATTTGGCCGGACTCGCCAGGCGCATATTCATTCTTCGACAACGCCGCCGTCGTGCATCCGCAAGAAGTATGGACATTGTCGATCGTAATTGGCGTTGTTCCGGTATTTGTGAACCGATAAGTGGCCACAACCTCGCGGTCGCCCGGTTTCGATTTGAGGCTTTGCTCCATGGTATCCCATTTCAATTGAGCAAAAGCAGGTATCGCCAGGAATAGGCTTAGCAGCAAGGAGAGACGCATGGGTAAAAGAGAAATGACAGATGACAAATGGCAAATGGCAAATAACAAATTCTCACGCAAGCCCCAAAGAGAGGTCGATGGTCCGGTGTATGTTATCGAAATCCGCCCGAACGTCCTTCGCACGAGAGTGATTGCAGCTAAAATTATACGATCATAAGAGGGCCAAATCCGTTTATTCTTCGTTTGCGTTTTTCTTTCCGCCCATGGGCAAATTCTTCGTCGCGCTAGATTTCTTAGTTAACTTGGGTGGACCATTCCTGGTCTATCAATTGGCCGCCGGGCACATGTCAGAAACCGCGGCGCTCATGCTGTCGTCAGCACCGCCAATTCTTTGGAGTATCGGACAACTGATTTGGACCCGGAAACTCGACGCCCTCAGCCTATTGGTGATCGCCGGAATCGCGTTGTCGTTGGTCGCTACTCTTTTAGGCGGCAGCCCGCGCTTACTCTTGGTTCGTGAATCGTTTATCACTGGCGTCTTCGGTCTGATTTTCTTGGGATCGTTACTTTTCCCCAAGCCTTTGATGTTCCTCATCGTCAGAACCACTGTCACCAAGCAAGGGATGAGCGAAGACGCGTTTTCCTCCCGCTGGTCGATTCCGGGTTTCCGTTTCACTTTTTATCTGATGACCGCCGTATGGGGTATCGGTCTCCTGATCGAAGCAACGCTCAAGATTATTTTGGCGTTTACGATGCCGATTGGGCCGTTCCTCGTCATCTCACCGATAATCAGTTACGCTATCTTTTTCAGCCTACTAGGCTGGTCGATCTGGTACGGTAACCAACGAAGAAAACTCGGCGAACGTTTGGCCGCGGCAGCCCAGCCCTCCGTCGAATGAAAGACTAGTAGGTAATCCTAGCTCCGCGCGGCCGCGGAAGGGTTCGCTCATACGGAACAACCTGAAACCTATAACTTAAGACCTATAACTTATAACCTTAGCTGTGCTACCTTTTCGCTGGCGCCATGTACCAGATTGTTTTTAACGAGATCAGCGCGGCGGAGATGGCCAAGATTCCTAAAAAGCTGCAGCTGGAGTTGCTGGCTGAGTTTCAGTTTTTGCCAGAAAATCTCGATCATCTGGATTCGAAATCCTTTGGCGTCATTGAACGAGAAGGTAAAAAACTCTACCGGTATCGGGCCAGCGATTATCGGATTTACTTCGCTCGCACAGCGGAAGGCATCCTGGTCCACCGGGTCCTGCACAAGAACACTATCGGCGATTTTCTATTCCGATCGAAGCTGCCATTAGCCGAGGATGAACAGTTGGAACAAAGCAACGGTTTTTGGAAGCTGATCGAGGAAGGGGAACGCACCGGGAACGAGCGGTAGGATGGGGAACGCGACAAAGGCAGGTGACGCGCAACCACGGCCCCGATCGGATAGGCGTTGCATTCCGCGTTTTTAGGTCTATCGCACGTCGGCGCCAATCAATCGTTGCAAGATATGCCGCTCCGATAGACGCGACGCCCTGGGACGTACGCAGGTTCCACCCGTCGGGGTTGGAAGAACGCTCGATCGTGTCAAACCAACTGGGAGCCGCGGCAAACATGTCTTTCAGCGTCTCCCGTGATAGACCTTTTCCAAATCTAGAGGCTGCACATTTGTAATGCGGCTCCCCTCCGAACTGGGTGGCGCGTGCGCAACCAGGTGGCATCCATGGCCTCTTGGCGTAACGCAAGTAAGAACGGTACGTCGTCTTCGGTAGCTGGGTGCAAGCTAATCTGAGCGTAATCCATTTAGAGACTCAGGTAGTCCCGCAATTCCGCGTGCAGTGACTCTGGACTCTTGAAGACGATTCCTTTGATACCGAGTTGAGACGCACCTGAAACGTTTACCTCCGAATCGTCGACGAAAACAACCTCGTCTGGGTTAACGCTAAGGGCGTTCAATACCTTCTTAAACGCTTCTGCCCTGGGCTTTGCATCTCCCAGCAAATGAGAAGCAAAAACTGTCTGGAACAGCTGCGGAAAACGGTAGCGCTTAGGGTCAATTAGCAGATCCCAATGCAGGGCCATCGTGTTAGTGAACGCGGCGATCGCAACCTGTTTTCTTAGTTGATCTAGAAGCTCCAACATCTCCGGTCTCTCGGGGCCAAGCATACTCTCACGGAGTCGCTGAACGGTTTCCAAGGGGACCGGGCGTTTACAGCCGTTCTGAAACGCGAGCAGATATTCGTCCGCTCCGATTGCGCCAATCATTGCTTTTTCCGTAACGGAAAGGACCTCGCCAGTGTAGCCGGATCTAGTCAACTCCGAGAAAGTGCCTGGGTCCATCAAGAATTCAGACTCGAGCGTGCTCCGCGCATCGTGGAAATCGAGATCGATTATCACGCCACCGACATCGAACAAGACGAGCCTCGTTTTAACCTTGGTTGAAGTTCCTTGCATATTCTTTAGGATCAGCCGGTCGTGCTAATGCGCCAGCGTTTCAAAGACCGACTCTAAGCGGGTAAACTTCTGAACATCAATCTCCGGCCGGTCCTCTTTATTAAAGCGCTGTCCGAGTTCGCTCATGAAATCGACGCAGAACAACAGGGTGTAGGCGTCCACGACCTGCCGCAGTTGCTTATCAAGCCCGAGTAAATTCATCCAATGCTCGACGTAGTCGACATCATTCGCATTCGTGCGTAATGCCATCTTGGTGAGACCAAGAGTTAACAACGGATCGCCGAAACAAAGCTGGTCGACGTCGACCACTCCAGTGAAACGGCCCCGATCCACTAATACGTTTTTGGTTGTCGTATCGTCGAGAAAAGGAACCGGCCGCACACCAGCAAAGTACGTCTCATAACGCCCGAGGGCTTGCCTAGCCCGCGCAACGTAGGCGGCGCCTGGATGACCGGAGTGGCTCATCCGTTGTTGCGCCCGATCTAGAATCCCTAAAACCGCGGCTCTCCAAGAGCGATATCCCGGAGACTCTGAGTACGAGTACGCGAAACCGAATCCGTGAGCCTCGGGAAGGACTGACACCTTCTCCCGAATTCGAACCACCTCGCTAACAATCTCAAGTTTTTCCGGAGAGGTTAACGTTTGATAGATCTGACATAGATCGGAACCCGGCAGCTGTTCCAAAACCACGAATGGAAATCGGATTTCTGAAGGCTCCAAGTTGGCTGCCAGGATCCTCGGTAAAGGCACGCCCATCGGCCGCAGAAGCTCATTCCAGTAGATACCGCCCGCTAAAAGACGCTTCGTCGAAGGAGTGGCAATCCGCGCAACAAACTTCTGCCGGTCAGATGTCGTGACCGAATACACGTAATGACATAGCCCCGTCAAAAACCGCCGAACCTCAGCCGGCTCCAAGCCTAGCCTCGACCGAACGATGATCGCAGCATCTTTCGGAGAAGGTGTATCTGTCGATGCTTCGTTGAGCTCAAACATTATTCGCGTTTATTCGTGTCCATTCGCGGTAAACCTTTGTTCCAATGGATTTGCTTACTTCGTTACTGTCAGATACCGAGCTACGCCACCGGCTCTTTCCCATCACCAAGTCGCGGATTTTTATGGCGCATGCCGCGGTGACCGTATTGCCGGGACCCGTCGCCGAAGCAATGAGTGCGCTAATCCAGAGATGTTCAGAAGAATTTCGCGATTTTTCTGAGACGCTCGCTTTAATCCAGCGGACCAGGGAATCGGCCGCTCGCCTAATTAACGCTTCTCCTGATGAAATCGCGCTCCTGGGGCCTACTTCTTTAGGTCTCAGTTTGGTAGCAAACGGCATCGCCTGGGCACCGGGTGATGAGGTCGTCTGCTATTTGGATGATTACCCGGCCAACGTTTATCCCTGGATGAACCTCCGAGACCAGGGCGTACAAATCCGCTTCATCGAGCCAGCACAAGTGGGAGAACTCACGGTCGAGGTTCTCCAACGCGTACTCACGCCCAAAACCAAGTTAGTAGCGCTTGCCTCCTGCAGTTTCTTATCGGGCTTTCGAATCGATATCGCCGCGATCGGTAAATTGCTGCGGGAACGAGGCATCCTCTTTTGTCTGGACGCGATCCAAACGCTGGGCGCGTTTCCGACCACTGTCGAGTATGTCGATTTTCTCAGCGCCGATGCGCACAAATGGTTGCTTGGCCCGCTCGCAATCGGGGTAGTTTACGTGAGGAAGGAATTATTCGAGGTCTGCCGGCCCACCCTCCTGGGAGCATGGAATCTGAAGGCTCCAAACTTCGTCGCTCAAAACCAGATCGAGTTTGTAGAAGGCGCTCAGCGGTATGAGCCGGGCGTTCTCAATCTTCCCGGAGTTGCTGGGATGAAGGCTTCCATCGATTTTTTGCTCGAAATTGGCATCGATAAAATCGCCCAGCGTATCCTTTCTATCAGAAGCCGGTTGGTCTCCGGCCTGACAGAGCTCGGGTTCACCCTGTTAGGAGAGAACAACACTCCGATGCATCAATCTGGTATTATCACGGTCGCGCATCCTACCCGTGATATTCCTTCGGAGCACAAACGGTTGTTAGAAAACGGGATCGTCTGTTCTCCCCGGCAAGATCGCCAAGGCAACCAGTACCTGCGGTTCAGCCCGCATTTCTACAATAGCGAGCACGAAATCGATCGGGTTCTGGAGGTGTTGAAGCCGGCGTGAAAGGACAGGAATTTTCCGATCCGCGGCTAAAATTCGAGTTTCATTTCGAACTGGTTCAGAGCTTGGCGGCGCCAGCCGGCTCTGTGGAAGAAGCCGGGCGCCATATTTTCTGGCACCAGAGCCTGAACGGTTAACGGCCGATCCGCAAAATGTGCTTCTAGAGCGCCTAGCATTCTCGATCCCCACCTTTGCCTCCGGTGTGCCTTCCTGACCAGAAGCGCTCGGATGACAACCTTTTCAGCGCTGGGGTTGGGATCGGCAACGATCGCAAAAGCAGTCTCGTTGAGATGAAGACCCTGAAACGGTCGTGTGGCTGCCGCCAAGGTCTCAGGCATGAGCATCCATGGCAAATCTGAGTCCCCTTCTATCGAGATGTACCGCGCGATGATGGCTGGGTCGATTTCCTGAAGCGGTTCCAAGTCCGAGGCAGGCTCGCTCTCACCATCCGGATCAAAATCATACCCGAAAAGCCTGCGAACGGGACGAAAACCAAGCCCGGTATAAAGCGAGACAGCAGCGGGATTCTGCTCGAATACCTCGAGTAACATCGTCCGATCTTTTCGAAGGACAGCCTCTTCCAGCGCAACCTTCATCACATTTTTTCCTACTCCGCGTCCTCGAAAATCGGGAGCAACCGCCATGGCCGCCAATCGCGAGGTCCATCCGCGGCGAGTAATCATCGCAACCGCAGCCGGCGCCCCGTCGCTGTAGTAAATCTTGCTGGCAAATGGATCCTGATTCTCTGCCCGAGAACGCAGCTCGTATCTTTCCGGGGTTAACCGCATCGGAACCAGGTAGCCTTGAAAACAATGGATCATCGCGGCCGTTACTTCCTCGGAAGTACATTGAGCCACCGTTCGCGAAGTTAATTGCCCGGAAGGCGCAAGGCCAGGACTGTACATAGTTGCTACAATGAGACGCGATTCAGCCTGAGTTGCAATAGCCGCACATTTGAACCGCACGCGAGCAGCGGTATGGCGTCTGCCGGAGGTGTCTGTTATGATGGACGGAAAGGCGTTTCTGAGGCGCATGCTCCTTGTGGCTGCGGTTAGTGCTCTTTCGATGGTGAGCGTTGCTTATGCCCATGGTGGCGGCGGCAAAGGCACAGGCGGATCAAGCGGCGGCGGTTCGGCCAGTAGCGGTTCCTCAAGCAGCGGCGGTCATTCCGTAGGCGCTTCGAGTCACAGAGCAACCGCCTCGAAGGCTAGTCGCGCGGCACACGACCCGCCTAACTTTTCGCAATCGCCGAACCAAACGTTCCAGCACGTTAGAGTCTACCGGATTTTCGAACAGCGACCGAGTACTGGTTATACAACCCAGTATCGAGAGGCAAACAACGATGACTGGCGCCGCAAACATCAACGCTTGTTTCTCGGCTTTATTCGGTGTTGAGGTGGGCCAAATAGACTCGGGTCTGATAGGGAATATTGATCCAACCCGATTGGGCATGCCGGTCGAAGAACACCTCCATCTTGTTCATCACCATCTCATGCCCCGGATGCCCAAGATTTGGGACATAGGATGAGGAAAGCACTCGTCCAAGGAATCCGTCGCGGTCCAGGCGTTGAGCATTAGGAAAATAGAATCGCTCAACTGACGCGGGAGCGAAAAAGTCCGCGATATCCGCATCGGTAACATTGCGTCGGCCTACCCGGCAATATTCGGGTGCGGATTCCTGTAAAATCCGGTCATACTCCTCCATTGAGTCTTCGGAGATCCGCTCGTTCCAAACCAACAGTACCAGTTTGGGCTCCCGCAAGATTCGTCCGAATTCGACCCGGGTACCTGTCCGGTCGAACCAGTGAAAAGACTGGGCGCAGGTAACGGCCTCGACCGAACCAGAACCCAGCGTTGTCGCCTCGGCCTTCCCCGTGACACTGTGGAACCTCGGCCGTCTCCCTAACCGCCGTTCCGCCTCTAGTCGCATCGGTTGATTGGGTTCCACCCCAAACACCGTGTATCCGGCACCGAGCAATTGATCAGATAGAATCCCCGTCCCCGACCCGATATCCGCAATCGTTCGGGGCGCAGGCAATCGCTCCTGCACAAACCGGATCAAAGTATCGGGATAATTGGGCCGAAACTTAGCGTAGTTGTCAACCCGGTCGCTGAAACGTTCCGTGGAATCCATCCAGAATAGTAATCAGTAAACAGTAAGTAAGTAATCAGTTTTGAGAGGGTGAACGCCCCACCTGGAGGGGAGCCGCTTTGGGTCGAACCCAAGAACGCCCGACGGTATTTGTCTCGGGGCGCGGATGACCAAAAATCTCCTTAAACAGGCGGCTCCCGCGAACGTTTCAACGCGTGTTAGGTTTATTGGGATGTAGCATGGATGGAGATCCCCAGGCGGCCCGAATGGACAAAACATCGCGTGCGGTAATTCTCGGGAGCCGCCTGTTTAACACCCTATTTGGCCTTCCTTGCCATGGGAAGAATACCGCCAGATCTTCAGCTTCGACCCAAAGCGGCTCCCCTCCAGGCGCACGTACTTCTGAACACGTTCCTCCTTTACACGTGCCCATGATTCCACGAAGGTGCGCATCTTCCGTATGCAAAAGATCGGGATTGGTCTGGCCGGACTAGGCACCGTTGGAACCGGTGTTTATCGGTCACTGCTGCAAAACAATCTGCTTTTGACCGAACGAATCGGTTTAGAATTGGAAATTCGCCGTATCGCTGTCCGCAACGTGTCCGCACCCCGAAGTGTGCAACCCGCCCCAGGGATCCTCTCGAATCGCTGGGAAACCGTCGTTGACGACCCAAACGTCGGGATCGTTGTCGAGCTGATCGGTGGGATCGATCTGCCCTTTGCCCTTTTCCAGAGAGCGTTAAAGGCCGGGAAACCGGTCATCACCGGCAACAAAGCGTTACTTTCTGAAAAAGGCGCCGAGATCTTCGAACTCGCCGCCGATGTGAATGTGCCAGTCTTTTTCGAGGCAGCGGTCGCCGGAGGTATCCCGATCATCAAATCGATTCGAGAAGGGTTCATCGGCAACCACCTGCAATCGATTCACGCGATCTTAAACGGTACCAGCAATTACATCCTGAGCCGGATGGCGGAGGCGGGCATTGACTTCCCGGAAGCACTGCAAGAGGCGCAAGCAAATGGCTATGCCGAAGCCGATCCGACCTTGGATATCAATGGTTGGGATGCAGCTCATAAGGCGATCATTTTAGCGTCGTTAGCCTACGGGTTTTGGGTAGATAGCCGGTTGGTTCACGTCGAGGGGATTGAAAAGGTTTCGGCGGCCGATATCCGTTTTGCCCAAGATCTTGGGTACCGGATTAAGTTGGTGGCAACGATACGGGCGGATTCAAATTCGTCGATCGAGGTCAGGGTGAATTCGACCTTGGTGCCCCAAGGACATGTCCTCGCCTCAGTCAACGGTGTCTTTAATGCATTGATGGTGCGAGGTGACATCGTCGGCGACACCCTGTTTTACGGCCGTGGCGCAGGGCAAGACCCAACCGCAAGCGCCGTGATTAGCGATCTGGCCCAAGCCGCTATCTGGATCGATTCCGGAGGGAAGGCTTTCGGATTCACGCCGCATGGTCTGTATGGGAAATGCCTGCCAATCGATGACTTGGTTTCAGGCTTCTATTTACGGTTAACCGTGGACGACCGCCCT
>Ga0210401_10005991_pt1 | contig 12433 bp, 12 predicted proteins | sample IncBWH32MmetaG_FD_150866 | JGI IMG/M metagenome (GOLD analysis project Ga0210401, IMG submission 150866) | Forest soil microbial communities from Barre Woods Harvard Forest LTER site, Petersham, Massachusetts, United States - Inc-BW-H-32-M | ecosystem: Environmental > Terrestrial > Soil >... | reverse complement strand
TCGTATCGGCGTAGAGATCGAAGACCAGCCGACCCGTCAGTCCGCCTGCGCCGCATTCGAATAGTTCAGCAGCGCGCCTGTTGGCTTTCCTGATCCTGCCATCCGTTCCCACCGACACATATGCGACAGGCGCTTCCTCGTAAAGGTCCCGGTAAGCTTGCTCTCGCTCCCGAAGGCCTGACTGTACTCGAGTCCGCTCGATCTCCGCCCAGGAGCGCGCCGCGAAGATCCGCATGATCGACAGATTCCGCGGACCATCCGGCATAGGCTTGTCATCCACGATTGCGAGGTGACCGATTACTTTACCGGAGGAATCGACGAGCGGCACACCGCAGTAGCTCTCCCCTCCCCAGTCAACTAGCCCAGCGTCGCTCGGGAAAAGCAACTGCAGACGCCGTGGATGGTGGGATGTGTGGCCATTGAGCACCGCCTCGCACGGCGTCCCACGCAAGGGGATTTCAAAGTTGGAAAGGAAGGTCCCTCGGCCCCAGACGGCGAGCGTCCAGAAACGCGTCCGATCTTCACTGATCTCAGACACGAACGCGTATTGGACCCCGAGCGCGTCAGCCAGGTGCCGCACGAGAGAAGGAAAAAACCGGTCACCCGTTTCTGCTTCGATGCCTTCAACGATCATGCGTAGGGTGGCCTCTGCATGAGTGCGATTAACAACCTCCAGCTGCAGCGCCTCGTCAACCATCGCCGATTCGGCCGCTTGCTCCTTAACTTGGCCAAACTGATCCCTCACTTTTTTCGCCATGTGCTCAACACTCTCTATGGCCGGGGCCGCAGATACCGGCACGGATCGCATCTAAGGGCGCTTGATCGTCCAACGCGGTCCCTAGTTCGTTGCGCCGGACCCAAGCAGTTCCCACAGGCGGGGTAAGTCGACGGCGACCGCCTGGAAGGCCATCTTGGCGTCCAACTCCGCCAGGGTTTCGCCGTCGGTGGCCTGATCGCCGATCGCGAGCGCGCGATCGAGGGGCCACTCGGCCTCAATTGCGCCTCCGAAGCCGCCGCCGAGAATCAAAACGCGGTGTCTTGTCATGCTCGCTCTGCTGCCTCGCCCTTTAGTTCGGAAAATGAACTCGCAAAGTAACGGTCCCTGGAGAAAGAATGGGAGCAAACGGTCTGCGCCGACCGATGGGATCGCGTCAGGGGCCGTCTGCCTGCTTGCCGCTGTTCAGCAGCCCGAGAATCTGACCCTCGTAAGTGCTCTTGCCCGCCAGGCCAACATGCTCGGCGGCGATCCTGCCCTCGCGGTCGATGAGAAAGGTAGTTGGGAGGGATTCAACGCCGCCGTACATCTTTGCGATGGGGCCGTCACCGAGCACGACACGGTAATTCACCGCCTTCTCCCGAAGGAACGGCTTGACCGCCCGCCAGCCGTCGTCGTCCATTGACACGCCCAGCACGGCGAAGCCCCGGTTCTTGTAGCTATTCTCGAACTCGATGAACCAGGGAATCTCGATTTTGCAAGGACCGCACCACGTCGCCCAAAAATTGAGCAACACCACTTTGCCCTTGAAATCGGAAAGCCGCAAGGGGGCGCCGTTCGCATCCCTGAGGCTGAAATCCGGGGCGGCCTTCCGCTCCTCGGCAACGCTTAGCTCCGTGCGCGCGTGGCTCGGAGCTGAAGAGCAACCCACCAGTAGCGAAATCGCGAGCGCCATGGTCGCGAATCGCCCGCCTATGGCCGATGAAGACACCTTGAAGACTCCTCCCTTGGATTGTTCGCTCGGAGGAGCCGCTGAGTTACAACGCCTGCGCCACGGCCGGGCCGTACCCTGTTTTGTATCCGTGGCGAACTCAATGGTGAGAAGAGAGAGCTGCACTTCTTCTAAAGGAGAAAACGTCATGCGGTTCGTCGCCCACGCCACAGAGACTGCTGCCACGGCCGCCACAGAGGACTTGGAAGCTGCTGCACAAACCTTCAGGTTCGTCCCTAATTTTTTGGGAGGGCTGGCTGAGGTCCCGATTGCCCCGAGGGCGCGTGTAGTCGACGCCAGGAGTCTACCGGTTCCATACCCAGTTCGTTGCTCGGAAATCTGGGGCGGTAACGGCAACGCGGACCTTGATGTCTGTACCAACGGGATAAACGCGAGCGTATATTCCCTGGCGTGCGGCGGTGAACGGGGCGGGGACGTGTATTACCTCTCGGTCTGCACCCAGGACATGATGACGCGTATGGTCGTTGCGGACGTCCGGGGACACGGAGAGCAGGTGAGCCAATTGAGCGCCTGGCTGCACGAAGAGATCCAGGCGCATTTGGACACTCTTGATAGCGGCTCTATGCTTAGATCGCTCAACGGGAAGCTCTTTAGGAGAGGGTTCGAAACCCTCACGACGGCCGCCGTGTTGGCGTACCACACGGGTGATTCGAGACTCTACATATCCTCCGCCGGGCATCCTCCCGCGCTGTTGAGCCGCAAGCGATATGGGCTGTGGACGCCGGTAGACCTTTCGTCGGGTCATATCCCCTCGAATCTGCCTTTGGGGGTAAGGGATTCAGCGGATTTTGGCCAGGTCGCTGTGTCTGTTGAGGCTGGCGACCGCGTGGCGCTCTATACCGATGGAATCACAGAATGCACCAACGCAAGCGGTGAGGAGTTTGGCCAAGAACGGCTTTGCGCGCTACTCGAATACTGCGGCGACATGGATCTGAACGCGACGAAGCGATGTCTGGTCGAAGCCTTGAGGTGCCACGCCGGCCAGACTCCTTACGAGGACGATCTTACCTTGTTATTGATTGAGATCTCTTCCAACAATGTTCCCAATCCGGCCCGCGGTCGCGGCGGAAGATCGGCGGCTGCGGGATCGTCGAGAGCAAATTGATGGAGGCAGCAATGAACCGACTATCCGCATTCTTCAAAGGCCGCGACACACATTTGGGCCTGTTCTATCCGGAACACTATCTACTGGCCGTTTTCCCGAACCTTGCTCAGGCAGACCGAGCGAAGGAGAGGCTCCGGCACGCCGGCTGTGTGGAGGAAGACGTGATCTCTGTGTCTGGCGAAGAGGTCGTGCACTTCGCGCAAGATCGTTGGCTCCAAGATGGATTATGGAGATTCCTGATGAGACGGTTGTCGCGACTGTTGGGGACCGAGGAGGCCTACGCGGATAAGGACTTGAAGGCGGCGAAGAATGGCGCGGCATTCATTGCTGTGCACTGTCCCACCGAGAAGATCAAAACTCGCGCGTGGAGATTGCTTGAGACAATTCACCCCGTGGTAGCCCGCTACTACCGATTTGGTGGGATTGAGCACCTGGCGGGGGGAAACTAAAAATAACATTACTCACTTGTGGTGAGGAGGAGTTGAGCGCACTGTCCGGCACCGCGTCAGGGTGCCTGAGCCGGTGCTTTCGCTGGTTTAGATCGTGGGTTTCCACGACGCGAAAACCATTGAAAGGAACACCACGTCATAAGCACCACTGAAGCTGGTCACTGCCCCGGATCAGCCGCAACCACTACGACGAGATCAAAGAAGCCTTCGAGAAGTTCGGCGCTGAAGGCTTGGCCCCGCGGCTGACCGACATGTTGTGCCAGCGCGATGGAGAGTGTATCTCAGGCGGCCGCTGGCCGGCTGGCCGGCTTGATCGTCGCCGCGCAGGGAATGCCGCTCGCCTGCTTAATGAACGTAAGATGATCAAGCATCCGTTCCCGATCGACCCGGATACAGTCTCCGCCGACCACTTGGCTAGTCGCGATTAAGTTACAAATCGGCTGAACCAGCAGACGCTCAATCGCGCGTTTCAAATGACGTGCGCCATACCTGGCGTCGGTGCCTTCACTGAGCAACAGGGCTTTTGCGGAAGTGGTCACTTCGAACAGAAAAGAGCGTTGCGGTGAGGCATTGAAAATGCGTTGTTGTACCGTTTTCAACTCGATGTCGAGGATCTGGCTCAGCTGGTCCGACCGAAGGGGCTTAAACGTCACGATCTTGTCGAGCCGGTTGATGAATTCAGGCGTGAATCTCCGGCGCGCGGCAGCTAGTCCGGCGAGAGCAATTCTATCGTCCAAATCCGTATTGGCCGCTCCGCTCTGAATCTGCTCCGCCTGCTCACTTGCACCGAGTCCGAACTTGGGGCTGACCAGGGTGCTCATTTCTGCCGCGCCTAGGTTGCTGGTCATGAAGATTATCGTTCGTGAAAAGTCGACTTTTCGGTTATCCCCAAGGGTCAAAGTAGCCTTGTCCAGGATGCCCAGAAGCAGGTTCCACAAAGAGTCGCTCGCCTTTTCGATCTCGTCGAAGAGTACGAAGCTGATTTTCATCGTGTCGGTGTGGTGTTGGTTCAGTGCCTCCTGGCTTAGCAGCGCGTGCGTCTCGCGATGGCCCAAGTACCCCGGAGGCGAGCCGATCAGCTTGGCGATTTCGTGACTGTGCTGGAACTCCGCGCAGTCGATTTTTATTACCGCGCGAGGATTGCGAGCCAGAGATTCGGCAGTTGCCTCAACGGTTCGTGTTTTGCCCGAACCCGTGGGTCCCAGGAACAGAAAGTTTCCAATCGGACGTCCGGGGGAAATTAGCCCAGTCAAGTACGTTTGATAAACATTGACAATCTGCTCGATTGCTTCGTCCTGACCTACGACAAGCGCACGGAGTTCCGCTTCGAGAGATTTCGCTTCCGAGCCTGTCCGCATCGGATCTAAAATAACGCCCATTTGTTGCATGACTGCTCCTCTTTTCATTGATCACTCTGGCGGAAGGGCACCGCTTTCATTCATCCCTTCTCACTTATGAATTCGCGACGTCTGCGAGCGCAGTTATGGAGCTTCGGCTGAGGGCCGCCTTCGAGACGCTGTCCGTTCGCATGCAGCGCGCGACCGCATGGCGGCGTCCCAACGAAGAAGATTTGGTCGGGGATTTATTTTCAAAAGGTGTGACTTTGGAACCTCCCCGAACGAATTAGAATATCGAGGAGGTCAGGATGGATAAAAACTTGAAGCGTGAGGAAGGCGTTGCTGGAGGGGGTGAACTCCAGCAGGTGGAAGAGCTCGCGTACGCTTTGTGGGTAGAGCGTGGGTGCCCAGTTGGGTCGGCCGAAGTCGATTGGTTCGAGGCGGAGCGGCGCTTAAGCTTGGTTGACGAATCCGCGAAAGCTCAAGGCGCCTGATCGCAATGAAGGCCCTGGTCAACGTTCTGGGCGGCGGCCTCGGGACCTACACACTGCCCCTTGGAGTGTAGCAGTTGCTCGGCAGAGCCTCTGACGTCGAAATCACTGTCCATCGCGACAACATCTTTCTGGCTACGTTGATTCTGCACGAGGTAACGCCCGCTGGAACATCCGTCCAGCGGGCGATCCGATCGCTGATTAGGGGGCCGGTAATCAGCTTCCCACCTTGGTGGAGGACGTCGCATCCGCGATGCTCGGCGCAGGCGCGGCTTCTCCGCGACCCGCTCTAAACTCGTAGCCCGTGCTCTCGCCTGGGTAGAACCAGGTGTGCAGTTGCGCCGGTTGGCCACTCTCGGACTCGTAGAACTTGAATTCGCTACTATCGGGCGCGTGCGACTTAAGAACTGGAACGGCGAAGACCGTTGTGATGAGGTGGTTTTCCTCGGCGTTGAAGATTTGAACAATGTAACGGTCCGAGAGCGAATCGAGAAGTTTGATCACATACGACCCCGCGGGGAGGACCGTATCCTGAACCTTGATCGGCTGATTAATGGTAATATCCGTTTTCTTATTCCATTCATCTGCCTTCACGGCGGGGGCGAACACGCCGCCCATTAGGCTCAAAGCCAGGGCAGCGAACGTCGTAAAGTTGTGTTTCATTGATGTTTCTCCTTTCGAGTTTTAGTAGAGTTTGTGTCTCTCTATCTCTGAATTCGCTGATTACGGAAAAAGGTCACTGGCTCGAAGACTTGGCAGAAGTAGTTCACGCCGTAGAAGGCCTGAGCATGCCTTTCCGATGATCGCGGGACAAAAGGGTTTCTTCAGCCGCCTGGGCCCGACGTCAAGGGCGCATGCGCCGCTCGATGGTTTCCTCGCGGCGCATTATATGCGTTCATCTTGTCCTTGACGCCGGAGCGGGCCGCATACGATGGATGAGGGCGGAAAGGGGGCAGCCTTCTAATGCTCTATACTGTTGTGATCCTAAGCGAGGACAACTCTCAATGCGCCTTCTCTCTCTTTTCGTGATCATTGCTGTCGAAGTTTGCGCTCAAACTACCAGTCACCCTCTTGTCGGCCTTACGACCGCCGAATACTGGACCGTCTACGATGCTCTCCAACAAGCGGGCCATGTCACTCCTACTACTCTCTTTGCGAGTGTCCTCCTCCATCCTCCCGCCAAATCGGCCGTACTCAGCTATCGACCCGGCCAACCATTCGCGCGAGACGCCGACGTCGTCCTTCTACGCGGTGAAAAAACGTTTGCTGCTCGTGTCGATATCGTGGGGAAAAAAGTTCGCAGCTTTGAAGAGCTGCCAGGCGTCCAAGCCCCCATCCTGGCGAGCGAACTGTTCGGCAACGACGAAGCCATCAAGAGTGACCCAAGAGTCGTCGAAGCTCTGAAGAAGCGGGGCATCACCAATCTCGGAACCGTTTCGTGCATCGTCCTCCCAGGCGCTTACCAGTCCATTCCCGAACAGGCGACGCAACGAATGGGCTTCGGCTCGTGCTCCGAGAGGCACGGCGTCTATCATAGTTGGGGACGCGCCATTGAAGGCCTCACGTTACAAGTAAACATGGCCACGAAGAAGGTCCTCAAGGTAGTTGACACCGAAGTCGTCCCTGTCCCCACGGGGAACATCGACTACGAAGGAATTCCAGAAAATCCCCGCCCCCATACGACACCCATCTCTATTTCCCAACCTGCTGGCACCGGCTACAAAATCGAGAACGGTGAGATCTCCTGGCAGAACTGGCTCTTCCGCGTCCGCATCGATCAGCGTATTGGTACAGTCCTCAACCTTGTGCGCTTCGTCGACAAAGGTCGGCCCCGCTCGATTCTTTATGAAGCTAGCGTCAGCGAGTTATTCGTCCCGTACATGGATCCGTCGAACGGGTGGAACAATCGCGTCTTCGTAGACGCCGGCGAATTCTACGCGACTGGTTTCCTTGCGCCCCTTCGTCCCGGCGTCGACTGCCCTGCAGGCGCAACCTGGTTTGACGGCTTATCGGTCAACGAGAACGGCGCGCCTAAGTTCAATTCGAACGTCGCCTGCTTATTTGAGCGCGACCCGGAAACCGCCGCTTGGCGCCACTTCGAAGATGGCGAAATCTACGGCCGCCCCACGCGCCAACTGGTTCTGCGCTCAGCGGCGACAATCGGCAACTATGACTACATCATGGACTGGCGGTTCGACCCCGACGGCACCATCGAAGTTGCCGTTGGAGCTACTGGAGTCATCGAGACAAAACCCACAGTTCAGGAGAAGGCCCCGGACCATGAAGATCACGGTGGGCCAGAATACGGTCAATTCGTCGCGCCGCATACCATCGGCGTGAACCACGACCACTTTTTCTCGTTTCGTTTGGACTTCGATGTCGATGGAACAAACAACACTTTCATGACCCATCGCATGGTGCTCCAGCGCCTTGCCAATGACCCCATGCGCAAATCCATCTGGGTCGCCCAACGAAGCGTTGCCGCGAACGAAAAAGATGCCATCCTCGACATTCAGCTCGATCGGCCGTCCATGTGGATGTTCGTCAATCCATCCGTAAAAGGCCCCCTCAATCATCCAACCGGGTATGAAGTGATGCCGGGCGCCACGGCAAAGTCGTTACTGTCCCCCGACGACCCCCCCCAAAAGGTGGGCGCCTTCTCGGAACATCAATTCTGGGTCACGGCCTACAACGAAAATGAACAATACGCTTCGGGGATTTATCCCATCAGCTCAACAGGGAACGATGGCCTCGCCGTCTGGACCCAGGCAAACCGGCCCATTGTCAATACGGACATCGTTGGCTGGTACACGCTTGGATTCCACCACATCGCGCGATCGGAAGACTGGCCAGTGATGCCAACGATGTGGCATCAATTCTACATCCGACCTTTCCACTTCTTCCAGGCCAACCCGGTTCTCGATCTTCCGAAGAGCCTTTCCGCTCGACCCTAACGCCCGCGCCGATGGGGGCAGAGATCTCATAGGGCCCCAAACGACTTCCGGGAGCAGAGACATACAGTGTTAGCTGATTCTATCTCACTGAGCACAGCGGGCATGTCCTCGATGTAATGACCTGGACGCGACGCTTCAACGAATTCGATCCGAGCGAACCATCCGTCCGCCGGTTTTTAGGTATCCGCGGTGAAGGCGCAGGGCCTCACGTCAGTGTTCGCACCATGATCTTGTCGCTTACTCGGTTCGGTATCGCCGCGGGCGCTCTTGAGAAAGATTAGGCGGCTTACCGTACGGCAGATGCCCTGGGAGCACTCGTCATGCCGCTTTATCCTTTTGTGGTTTCGGTTTCTGCGTTGGCGTCACGACCACCTTCGGCTCAGAGGCCGCTTCGCGTTCCTTTTGTGCTTTGACGATGTATTGAATGTTGATCATTTGAGTTCTCCTGACTGAGTTCGAAAATTGCTTACGGCCCCTTGCGCGCCCAAAACCGGTCGCCACTACCATCCGGAATCATGAATCGACTGATACTGCTTGCGGAGATCTCTTGGTTATTCCTTCATGGCAGTCTCAAACAAAAAGAGTCAGGCACCCGGTGAGAATTAGTGCTACCGCCCAGATCGCATCCAGGTTGATCCAGGCCTTCCGCAAGAGCCCCAGCCCGAAGCAATCCACGACGACCCACGAGGCGAGCGCGGTCACGGCGAGATACCCTGCACCATGCACCAGAGTGGCCGTCGCCCCGGCCAGCGCTTGCGTCGATGCTCCCCGCGCGTGGCAAGCCGGACCTCCAGCCACCGCTGTCATTGATAAAAACACCGGCAGCACCATCAGGCCCGCGCCGTGTGCCGACGCCATCAGAAATGACCAGAGCGTCAGGCCGCCCATACCCACCCGCATGGCCGCCCATCGCGGATGCGCGTGGCGGTACAACTGCCGGATGCCAAGGCCCGCGAGCAGGATCGCCACGGGCCAGCGCAGCACGGCGGGCGACAGCGCAATGCCCGCAATCATGGCGACTCCGATGGCCGCTGCAATCGCCAGCGCGTGCCCAAGAGTCAGCGGAATCAGTGCCCGCCACACGGCGGCCCGTTTGCCTTCCTGCATCCCGAGCGCCACGGCAAAGAGCCAACCCATCCCGGGATTGAGGCCATGAAAGGCCCCCAATCCCGCCAACGTAAGCCACGAGGTGAATGTAGTTTCCATAGGTCGCGGCTCCTTATGCGTAGCAGTAAGAGTCGGAGGAAGCGTCGCCGCCCTCCAGGCGAGTCTGGTGTGGCCGCATGCCGTCAAAGTGCGGAAAGAACTGCGGATCGACGCGCATTTCGCCTGTGCTCGGATCCACGTCCACCTTCATCATCCAGCCATTGATGCCTTCCGGATAGAATTGCTCGTCCACGGCCGTGTACAGGGAATTAGTCACGTACACGCGCCGGCCGTCCCGGCTCAGCTCGACCATCTGCGGACCACCATTCTGGGGCATGCCCGGATTCGAAGGATGCGCCGCACGCCGCACCATGCCTCCCATTACGATCTTGCTGTTCAACTTCGGGTGGAACGGATCGCTCACGTCGTACCGGCGGAATTCGCCGGAGCCAAAGCACGAGACGTAAAGACTCTTGTCGTCGAGCGAAAGGTTGATGTCCGTGACGAGCGGCGGGACTGCCCCAAAACCTTTCAGGAAGGGAGGCAGCAGGTCCGGATCGGCCGGCTCTGCGGGAATCGCGATCACTTTCCGGATCTTCCACTCCGCATTCTCTCCGCGACCATCCTTGTACCAGAGCCAGATCGATGACGATAAATCCTTCAGCGAGATCACCACGCCCGCGAAGCCGTATGCTTTTGTTGGATTTCTCGCCGGCCGGAGTTCGAACACGAGCTGCTGCTCGGCTCCCAGGTCGAGCACCTGCTTGTGCGTGCGCCTCTGCAGATCCCAGACGTGAATCTGGTGGCCATACTTACCGCCCAGCAGCAGTTCCGGATTCAGTCCGTGTTCGAACATATTCGGCGTGCCCCATTCGCTGGTGATCATGGAATCATGGCCCAGATGCCAGGCGAAATCGTAGGCCAGGTACTGTGGCCCCCGATCCATCTCCCAGCGCCCGCGCACGTCGAACGTCTCCCCGTCCAGAACGAATATGCCGCCCGGCCCTTCCCCGTCGGGCGAACCCATGGCATTCATGTAAATGCCTTCCGGCCCGCAGTGAACCGTGTGAGGACGGCTGTACCCAGTCCGGTTCATGACCGTCTCCGGTTCGATCACTTTGACCAGCTTCGGATTCCTCGGATCCGACTTCGTGTCGAGAACATGAATACGCGATGACCGCAAGCCCGGCACCACCAGATAGCGGCGCTCCATGTGTGGATGCGGCGAATACGGGCACAGGCAGGAACTGCAGGCATTCCAGCCGAAGTGGTGCAGTTCGTCACCCGCGTTGGGCATGTCCACTTTTCCGATCATCTTGCCGTACGATTTCGATCCGGGGTCGACGTCGACTACCCCAATCGCGTCCGGGTCTTTCAGGGTGGGGTTCAACATTGCTACATATGCCAGCCTCTCGGCCGGCGCCTCCATCGCCATCTTGGGCGAAGGATAAAACGTGGGATCGGGGCGCCAAATCGACATTTGATATCTCCTTAGATTTAGAGCGAAACAGTGACTCGCATAAACGTGGCAGGAATAAAAGTACCGGCGTCTTTACTCTTGTTCTGGGAGTTCGCCAGCTCCACAAGTTGGTTGTGGAGTTCCTCCGCCCTTCCGTTTTGCCGGGCCACTTCGACAGCGTTCATGGTCGGCCCATAGAATGTTTCAAATAGCTCGATGAACTGTGTTGGGTTTTTTTCGGAGGAGGCAAAGTAGTACGTGTCCTTGACCATGGAGATCTTTTCCTCAGGCACACCAGCTTGGGCAAAGCGCTCTATGATATGACTCTCGACGCCCCACGTCATGGGACTGACGAAGCCTTTTAGCGGTGGAGGTGTAAAGGTCGAGCTGATCTTCAGCAACTGCGATACGAACGTCGGGTCATTGGGAATCCAGTTGCCCATGACAATGCGGCCGCCGGGTTTCGTAACGCGCGCCATCTCCTTGGCGACGTCGAAAGGCTTGGGTGCAAACATGGCGCCAAACATGGAGAGGGTCATATCAAACGAATGGTCGTCGACGCCTTCCAAATTGCACGCGTCTCCTTGTTGAAACTTCAGCTGGCGGAGACCCGCTTCCGCAGCTCGTTTATTCCCGGCTTCGACGAGGTTCTTGGCAATGTCGATTCCAACGACTTCCGCTCCCGTTCGGGCCATTGGAATCGCCGTGGTGCCGTCTCCGCAACCGAGGTCCAGAACCTTTAGCGGCGGCTTTATCGCCATGGAATGAACGACCGCCTCACCAGACTGACGCATGAAAGCGGCGATTTCGGTGAAGTCGGCTTTTTCCCACAATGCTTTGTTCGGATTCATGTAAGCTCCTTTATCGGACTCGCCCGTCAACCTGCCTGCGGCGTTTCCTCTTTGCAGGTACAATTGTGCGATGCCTCTGCCGCTACAACCATGCCCGAGCGTCGCCATGACTTGCTCGAACGGCTTGCGGGGGCGGATTGCTTGGCTCGGCGGCCAGGAAACTTTGCAGATCGTCCAGGCCGACCAGAGTACAAATACAAAATGGATGCGATCTCCCAAGTCCTGAGCGGAGTGAAGCTGAACGGCGCAGTGTTCTTCAGCGCTGAATTCTCGGCTCCCTGGGGCCTTTCGATGCCCTCGGCGAACCTGATGGCGGCCAGTCTTGCTCCGGGTGCGGAGCACATTGTGCTCTACCATTTGGTCATCGAAGGCGGGGCAGTCATCGAGTTAACAGACGGAGGGTTGCTCGAACTCAGGCCCGGAGATGTCGTCATCTTTCCGCATGGGGATCTTCACCACATGAGCAGCGGGAAAGGAGCAGTGCGGCCATTCCCGAACTACGGGATCAACGCTAAGGTCAAGGCGCGCGACCTGAGTCCGTTACACGCCGGAGGCGGTGGTGAGATTTCGCGGTTCGTGTGCGGGTACATGACTTGCGACCCCTACCTCAGCCGCCCGATCTTAAGCGGACTTCCACCCGTTTTTAAGGTCAATGTCCGGACCGATCGCTCCGGGCACTGGCTGGAGAATTCCATTCTGCACCTGGTGGAAGAAGCTGCTTCGGGACGAGTCGGCAGCGAAGCGATGCTCGCCAAACTCTCAGAGGCCTTGTTCGTTGACACCTTACGGCGCTACGTGGCTGGCTTGCCGGAACAGCAAACAGGATGGCTCACGGCAGCGCGCGATCCCATCGTGGGCAAAAGCCTCGGCTTGCTGCACAGCCGCATTGCTCATCCATGGACGATCGCAGAACT
>Ga0210401_10005989_pt1 | contig 12435 bp, 11 predicted proteins | sample IncBWH32MmetaG_FD_150866 | JGI IMG/M metagenome (GOLD analysis project Ga0210401, IMG submission 150866) | Forest soil microbial communities from Barre Woods Harvard Forest LTER site, Petersham, Massachusetts, United States - Inc-BW-H-32-M | ecosystem: Environmental > Terrestrial > Soil >... | reverse complement strand
GCCGATATCGCGAGTCCGCACGGTTGAAGCGGCAAGCACTTTGAAGATCGCTTGTTCCACCGCATGAGCCGCCCGCTCTTCGCCAAGATGCCGGAGCATCATCGCGCCAGACCAGATCTGTGCCACCGGGTTCGCGATCCCTTTTCCAGCGATGTCTGGAGCCGATCCATGCACGGGCTCGAACAACGAAGGATATTCCCGCTCGGGGTTCAAATTCGCCGAGGGAGCCAGCCCCATCGACCCCACGACGGCCGCCCCGAGGTCGGAAAGAATATCGCCGAAAAGATTTGATCCCACCACTACATCGAACCAGTCGGGATGCGCCACGAAGTGTGCCGTCAGGATATCAATATGGAATTGATCGGCTTTCACATCCGGATATTGTTTTGAAATCGCCGCGAAGCGTTCGTCCCAGAACGGCATGGTATAGACGATGCCATTGGACTTGGTGGCAGAGGTCACATGTTTTTTCCGTTTGCGCGCGAGCTCAAACGCGTAAGTAATGATGCGGTCGCAGGCGCGGCGCGTAAAGACGGTTTCCTGCACCGCCATATCGTTTTCACTGTCGCGGTTCAAACGCCCGCCCACTTCGGAGTATTCACCCTCGCTGTTCTCGCGCACGATGACAAAGTCGATCTCTCCCGGCTTGCGTCCACTGAGCGGACTTGTAATTCCTTCAAGAAGCCGGGCAGGGCGCAAATTGACATACTCCCGAAAACCTCGCCGGATGGGTATCAGCAAGCCCCAGAGCGAGATGTGGTCCGGCACGCCCGGATAGCCGACTGCGCCCAGATAGATCGCGTCGTAGGGGCGGAGCTGATCGAGTCCATCCGCGGGCATCATGCGACCCGTCTTCAAATAAGTCTCACAACTCCAATCGAAGTGTTCCCACGAAAACGACAGGTCAAACCGGCGCCCGGCTGCCTCGAGAACCCGAATGCCCTCGGGCACCACTTCACGTCCAATTCCGTCACCCTCAATGACCGCAATCTTGTAGTTTTTCAAAGGACCTCACATTTAGTCGGCGCTCAACAGAATTATTTGCTGCAGAGGGCCGTCAAGGTTCGCACATCGGGAAGGTCTTCCAGCTTACGCACGATCTCGACCACGCGCCCAGCCTTGTCTCCCGGCCATTCCGCGAACTCCGCGCAACCGAGGAACTTGTCGGCGACTTCCTCGAAACTCATCGGATTGGCCGGGCTGCCCTTGCCGAAATCGGCGCGGCCCAAGATCACGCGGCCATCCTTCAGGGTAACCTTTAGGATGGTTCTCATCTTGTCGTAACCGGCTTTCTCTGCTTCCGGGTCAGTATAGAAGCGAATGCGCCGCATCATCTCCTGCACGTCAGGCCGGTTCACGACGGCGTCAGTGAACTTCGTCTGGTCCGCTTTGCCGTCGACGAGGAGGATCGCCATGCAGAATTCCATACTGAACTTCGCCTGCAACCCAGTGGTCGGATGATGATGGATCAGCGTATTCGGCATGTTTCGATTGGTTCCCACCTCGACCTGCACCACATCGGCGGCGTGAATGGAATTCTCGCGGACGAGGCGCAACAGTTCGGTCATTCCCGGGTGGGTCAGCGATCCGGAGGGGAATGGCTTGATGGAAACCCCGGGATTCTGGAATGTCCACGGGTTGCCCAGGTGATCGGTGATCACGGTGGGATCGTATGTTCCACCATAGGCATGGAAAAACCCGCGTTCCGCCTCGAGGATTTGCTCGGCTCCGGTCCATCCGATCGCTGCGAGATCGGCGGCTACCACTCCGCTTTCGGCTGCATGACCGGCCTGAAAAGGCTTCATCATCGTGCCGAAGTTTTCGCGCAGGCCGGCAGCCTGACTCGCTGCAATGGCGAACGCGCGCGCCGTGTGAACCGCGTCGAGTCCTTTGAGTCTGGCGCACGCCGAGGTGCTCCCGAACACGCCGCAGGTTCCCGTAGAGTGGAACCCCTCTTCATAGTGCCGGGGAGAAATGGCCTCGGCAATTTTACATTCGACCTCCACGCCCAACTGGTAACTCAGTAAAAAGTCCTTGCCGCTTTTGCCACTAGCCTCAGCCGTAGCCAGGGCCGCCGGAAGTACGCAAACCGTGGGATGCACCAGCAAGCCGTAAACCCGATCCTTGGCTACAGCCAGTTGCGTGTCGTCGAAGTCATCGACGTGAATGGCGATTCCGTTGACGAGAGCTGCGAAACGAGGCGCCAGTTTCGTCGCCGAGCCTAGCACCGCCGCACCACCCGGACCGCAGCCGAGCGATGCAATGTATTGCTGGATTAACGGTGCCGTTTCGGCTTTTGAACCACTCAGCGCCAGTCCCAGGCTATCAAGGATCGATTTCTTCCCGAGTTCGATGGTCTCGAGGGGAACGTCCCCCAGTTGCGTGTTGACGACAAACTCTGCAACCCGCGAAGTGAGCTTCTCCACTCTCGGGAAACTGGTTTCCTTGCAAGTTTCGTCCGCTCCCACCCCAAAAGCCGGTGCGGGCGTGTTCAAGACTCCTAGAGTCACCGCAATTCCCGTATTTCTTAAAAGATCTCTTCGCTTCATGAGCCTCTTTTTTCTGAGTTCAATGCAATTCATTCTTGAACACAGGCACCCTTCATCACAAACCGGACATGACTGTTTGGGTGTATAGGGGCGCGCCCACCACCAGCATCACAAGGATTCTTTGAAACATGGAGGGTCAGTGATGATGGAAGCTCAACATTAATCCCGAATGAAGTGCGCATGAAACATTGTTCAGGATGCCGGTTTCCTGCCGCTTGGTTCTCGGTCTCACTGCGCGGCCGCGGATCACTCAATTCTGAACAACTTTTCATGTTGAGCCGGGCACCGGCCGATGTGATCGCCTTTATACTTATGCGGCGGAGAGGCTATGCGGATCCTCCTGGTAGAAGACGAAGAGAAAGTCTCTCGTTTCGTCGCTCGCGGACTGACAGCCGAGAGATTTGCTGTGGACGTGGCACTCGATGGTCAATCCGGGCTGGATCTGGCCACGACCTACCACTACGACCTCGTAATTCTCGACCTGATGCTGCCCAAGCTCGACGGCAGCGAGGTTCTGCGACGCATCCGAACCCAAAACACCCATGTGCCCGTGCTCATCCTCACCGCGCGAGACACCATGGCCGACAAAGTTGGGAACTTCGAGGCCGGAGCCGACGACTACCTGACCAAGCCGTTTGCATTCGCTGAGTTGTTGGTTCGTACCAAGGCTCTGCTCCGGCGCGGCCCCGTGAGTCGCGACAGTGTGGTGCGCGTCGCCGATCTCGAACTCGATCGCCTCTCGCAGCAGGTAAAGCGTTCCGGAGAGCGCATCGAGCTGACCTCGAAGGAATATTCCCTGCTGGAATACCTCGTCTCCAATGCTGGCCGGGTCCTTTCCCGGACGATGATCATCGAGCACGTGTGGGATCAAAGCTTCGACGGCATCACTAATATTGTCGATGTCTACGTCCGGCATCTGCGCAGCAAGGTAGACGACCCCTTCGAGCAGAAGCTGATCCGGACAGTTCGCGGTGTGGGCTACACCATCACCAAGGAACCGCAATCGTGAATATCCGCTCACTGCGCTTCCGAATGACCGCATGGTACGCCGGCCTTCTGCTCTGCGCGTTGCTGGTCTTTGGCGTATCGGTGTATTTGGGACTCGAACGTTACCTTATTTCGACACAGCAAGCCACGCTCGCCTCCGAGTGTCGCGCGATTGGAAGTGAATTGCTCCCGCAACTGCCTGGCAAGCGCGCGGACTGGCTTATGTCGGAGATCAACGAAGCCTATGCACCCGAGGTGAATGCACGTTTCGTCCGCGTTTCCCGGGAGGGCACCGGCGTGGTGTACCTCTCGGGTGCACCCAAGGATGGCGCTTTTGAGCCGGCTGAGATCCCCTTCCCGCAGGGCAAAGAGAAAGAGAGTTCTCGACGCATTCGCCTGAACAATGGCCGCCAGCTTCTCGCGAACACCATGAGCTTTACCACTCCCGACGGGAGTCATTTCCTGGTAGAAACTGGGATTCCATTAGAGCGCACCCAGGTTGTGCTCCATGGCTTGTTGCTAACGCTGGGGATTTATACGCCGTTCATCGTATTCCTGGCAGTTGCCGGCGGCTACTGGCTCATGCGGAGATCGCTTGAGCCTGTGGATGAGATCACCGAAAGAGCCGAGGGCATTACCTCCAGCAACTTGAGCGAGCGCTTGCCGATCATTCGGACAGGAGACGAACTCGAACGCTTATCAACGGCGCTCAACCGAATGATCGAACGCCTGGATGACGCCTTCCAGCACATCAATCGCTTCTCCGCCGATGCTTCGCACGAATTGCGCACGCCGCTGACCATCTTGCAGCTCGAGTTGGAAGGCATTGTGCACGACGATCCGCTCAATGAGTCCTTTGAAAGACACATCGGTAGCGCCTTGGAAGAGACGCACCGGATGTCGCGAATTGTAGAAAGCCTGCTCGCCATATCTCGCCTGGATGCGGGAGAAGTCAAGCTCGACAAGCTTCACCTCAATCTCAGCGAGCTGGTTGCCCGCACCGCGGGAGAGATGAAAGTTCTGGCGCAAGACAAGTCGATTGCCCTCTCTATCTCCGTGGAAGAGGGCGTTTACCTCGAAGGCGATCGCACCCATCTCCAGCAAGTCGTGCTGAACCTCGTCGACAACGCCATCAAGTACACCCAGGAAGGCGGGGCCATTCATGTTCGACTTTATGTAAAAGACTGGAGAACCATTATCGAAGTCTCCGACAATGGCGCAGGAATTCCTTCCCATGCTCTGCCGCATGTTTTCGAGCGTTTTTATCGCGCGGATAAGGCGCGCTCGCGTGCTTCCGGTGGCGCTGGGCTGGGGCTCTCGATCGTAAAGGCTATCTGCACCGCCCACCGCGCCGCGATTTTTGTCACCAGCGAGGAAGGGAAAGGAAGTTCTTTCAGCGTCGAATTTCCCTCCGCTGCAGCCTCTGATGCCAGAGAAGCAATTGCCGTCGTGCGGGAACATCGTCTCGGCTGACGTCCGGGACGCTGAACCTTTGGGTCAGAATCCAGCGCAGGTGCTAGCCGCAACGGCGTTCACTGCTGTGTCCCACGGGTGTTGACGCTCGGCGCTGTGCCCGCGTAGATAGTCACAACGGGGACAACGGTCAATCTGAGGTCTCCTTTACAGACGGACCCTGCGGCTTGGACGAATCCCATGGCTTCATGTTTGCTATACCTCGCTTATCTTCAGAACATCGGTCGTCACCTTTTGAATCGCATCGGATCTCATACGGTTCGCGCCCGCGAGACACGCCAAATCAGCGAGGAGATAAATTGTCAGCCTTCTCTTGAAGTTCCGCCCAGCGTGTATAGAGCATATTCACATCTCTTTGCGCCGCTTCCATTTCAGCGTGAGCGACGAGGAGCCTCGGTCCGTCACTGGCAATTGCAGGATCTTCCAGCGCAGCACGTTTTGTTTGTAGCCTATGCTCGGCGTCCGTAATACGCTGCTCGATTCCGGCATATTCACGTGCTTCAAGGTATGAAAGCTTCTTTGGCGCCTGAACCGCCGGAGCAGAGGAATCGGGAATAGGCCGTGACGAGGGCTCGGTCTGGTTCGGGGCGCGCTTACGGTCCGCTTGCCAAGTTTCCCATTGCCCGTAGTCCGCGAAGCTTTCAGCACCGCCTTGACCATCGAGGCCAAGTACGACCGTGGATACGCGATCCAAGAGGTAGCGGTCATGCGTCACCAGGATCACAGAACCGCGGAATTCGAGCAGGCTCTCTTCGAGGATTTCCAGCGTGGGGATGTCGAGGTCGTTGGTGGGCTCATCCAGCAAAAGAACGTCCGCGGGCTGCAGCATGAGTTGAGCAATCAGTACACGGGCGCGTTCGCCTCCGGAAAGCCGATCGAGGGGCTGGTCGAGTTGTTCACCGCTGAACAGGAACTTGGCGGCCCAGGATGCGACGTGAGTGACGCGATCCTGATAAACCACTGAGTCTCCCTCAGGAGCGAGCGCGCGGCGCAAAGTCAGATTCTGATCGAGCTGGCGGCCCTGGTCGAAATAAACGCTGCGCAACCAGTCGGCGCGGCGAATATTTCCGTGACCAGGCGCCACTTCGCCACGCAGCATGCGCAGCAGAGTCGTCTTGCCGCTGCCGTTCGGCCCCACCACTCCAACCCGCATCCCGGCCGAGACGATGAAGTTCAATCCTTCGAACAATTTGCGATTCCCGATTTCGCAAGTGACATTCTGAAGCTCGATCAGACGCTTGGTCTTGCGGTCGGTTGCTGAAAAATCAATTTGCGCGGTGGCGCTGCGGGTTCTGGCATTCAGGCGGGCCAGTTCGCTGATCAGTTCGCCGGCTTTATCGATGCGCGCCTTTGACTTTCGAGTACGTGCTTTCGCTCCTCGCCGAAGCCACTCGATCTCGGAATGAACCAGATTTTCCAGGGCCTCCTGACGCTTTGATTGGGCATGCAGGAACTCTTCTTTCTTTTCCAGGAAGTCGGTGTAACTTCCGTGCACGCGCAGCAGACCCATGGGGTATACCCGGTTGAGCTCCGCCATGTCGGTCGCGACATTCTCGAGAAAGTAGCGGTCGTGGCTTACGATCACGCAGGCAAACGGCGCCTGCTCCAGTAGATCTTCGAGCCACTCAATTCCAGCGAGGTCTAGATGATTCGTAGGCTCATCGAGCAGCAAGACATCGGGCGCCTGAACCAGCGCCTCGACGATGGCCAGCCGTTTCTGCCAGCCTCCGGATAAGGAAGCGGCCTCCACTTCGAGATCCTCAAAACCCGCCCGGCCCAAAGTCTCTGCAAAGTGGGTGCCGCGGTTGGGGTCGACTGTTACGGAACGTTGCATCGCGCTGTCGACAACGGTGCGGACACTGCTCCCTGCGACGAACCTTGAGTCCTGTTCCACGTAACTGAGTTGCAAGCGCTTTCGTACTGCCAGGTCGCCTCTGTCGGGGCGTTCCGTCCCCGCCAGTATTCGCATCAGTGTGGATTTTCCGGAGCCGTTGGGACCAATCAGCCCAATTCGGTCCGCTTCCGACACCATGAAAGAGACCTCCTCGAAAAGCGGCTTCGCTCCGAACATCTTTGCGACTTTTTGTGCGTTAATGATCGGCGGCAACGGCTACGGTCCCCCAGCACTCTTGAGGTTATCAAGAAACCCAGACGGGTGCGCCGAGGCTGCGGAGTCACTTGATAACCTGCCGCCACTACAAATGGTCAGTGCCTTTTCCACGTCGACGGAGACGCAGAAAACGGCGCGCAGGAGGCATCAACGTGGTTCGGTGTCCCTGCGTGGGAAACGCGAAAAGGTCTGGGTCGGGCGATGGCGCGAAAGTGTCATCGACGCCGACGGACACGAAAAGCGAGTCCTACGTAAAGAAGTCCTCGGCACCAACAAGGATTTCCCCACCAAACGACTGGCGGAACGCGAATTGGAACCCCGCTTGTCTGGCTCTGGCGCTCATGCCGGTGGTAGGCGGCAGGCAGGGCGATGCTCCGCTATTCTTGAGCAGGCGAGAAAAGCGGCTCAGTGCCGACAACTTCGTCAAACGGGAGTTGAAGCCGATCCTCAACAAGCTCGGGCTTGATGGCGCGTTACATGCCTTCCGGCATGGCAACGCCACCGCGCTCGACCACATGAATGCTCCCCTGAAGGTTCGTCACGAGAGGCTGGGGCACGTCGCGGCGAAGACGACGATGGCCTACACGCACCTGGTCAGCGAGGACGACCGGCTGCTCTCCGAGAAACGGGGCAAAATTTTGTGCCCTAATGTGCCCAAGTTGGAAACGGAACGGTTGGATGAGAACGCGGAAGGTCTTTTGATTCAGTAGAGGGGATGGTTGCGGGGGGTGGATTTGAACTCCTCCGCAGACATGAAAACAGGTAACTTATTGACATTACAACTCTTCAATCGACTGCACGACGTGATGCGCACCAGCCACATCCCTACTTCCGCCCGCCCCGCCCCGCGACCATTTATGGGTTCGGCCGTCGCGCGACGCAAGATCATCCATCAGCGGCAATCCATCCCTCGGCATTATTCTGGAATGTGACTGAAACGCCGAGCACGCCCCCCAAGACGCCGCGTCGGACGGGCTTCCTCCGATCCCTTATTCGATGGCTCGTCGTGGGCGGTGTGCTTCTTTGGTCGCTTGCTGCGTTGATCCTTGTGGCGGCCCGGTGGATCGACCCACCCACCACCGCGGTGCACATCCAGCGCCACTTGCAGGCCTGGATTCACCACACGGCGTACCGCCAACGCTACAAGTTCATTCCGCTCAGTCAAATCTCACCCGATCTTCAGCACGCTGTGATCGCCGCCGAGGACGCGCACTTCTACCAGCACCATGGATTCGATTGGCAGGAGATCCAAATCGCTGCCCGAGAGGATCTGGAGGGCGACCGCACTCGCGGAGCTTCCACCATTTCGCAGCAACTCGTAAAAAACCTATTCTTCGGAACAGGCCGCTCTATCCTCCGCAAAGGCGCCGAGCTCACCCTGGTACCGGTGGCCGAATTCGTCCTCGGCAAACAGCGCATTCTGGAGATATACCTCAACGTGGTTGAATGGGGCCCGGGTATTTATGGGGCAGAGTCGGCGTGTCGTTATTACGACGAAACCGCAGCTCGGAATATCGGCCGGCAACAGGCGGCACGGCTCGCTGCAATCCTGCCGGCTCCCCTGAAGCGACGACCCGAGCGCATGAATAGCTACAGCACGATTATCCTTGAGCGCATGGGCCAATTGGGGTGGTAATCATGGTCAACATTTACCCATGCGATGGCTGTTATTTATTCTCCGTTCGGCTCTGGTCGGACCGTCGGCTACACGGAAGCTACTGGTGTCGCCCCATGTTCGCCCGACTATTTTTGTGCGTTTGTTAAGGCAGCAGTCGTCCCCACACTTTCGGGGTCGCCCCAATGGGAGTGCCTGCGTGTCAGCAAGAGATAAATGACGGCCAGCGCTATCACCACTAGAGCATCGACAAAGAACCAGCCATATCCCAACACGAAAATGTGACTGAGAATTACGGCAGTCATCCACACGACAATCAACCCCGCTCCCAATCTGACTGTCTTCGGAATCAGGAGCAGAACCGCCACGACCGTTTCGAAGGCTCCTGACCCTAGGCGGAATACCGGCTGAGATACCAACCCGTGAACCGCTTGCGACATCTGCGTGAACAGGGTCACCGAACCTGGCACCCCTGCAAACTTGAGAAAGATGGCGGCATACAGAAGGTTCGCCGACACCAACAGGCGAATTGCCAGTAGTGCGAGTCTTTTACCCATAAAATCATGCTCCCTTGACCACCTCGAACCGGCCAATGCTTCGCGACTGGTAGTACTCATTTCTGCGTCTTCATGAACTGACCGATGAGCGCCGCAATTTCATCCGCTGCCGTATCCAGCGCGAAATGACCACCATCGACAATGTGGACTTCAGCATTGGGCACATCTCGCCGGTAGGATTCCGGCTCGGAGGAGTCAAACGATGACTCATACTTGCCCCAAATCACCAGCAGGCGCGGCTGCTTCTCACGCATCCAAGCTTGCCACCTGGGATAGTTTTCGACGTTGGTGCGGTAGTCGTAGAAGAGGTCGCTCTGAATCTCGACTTGGCCGGGCTGATTGAGAAAAGCAAATTCATCCGTCCACAGATCGGGGTCATAGCGTTCCACGTTGGGATCGCCTCCGACATGGCGCGTCCGCGTCGTCTGCAACGACAGGAGGTTGGTGCGCAGCGCGCTTTCGTTGGCGGTGCGGTCCGCCCAAAAAGCTCGCCGCGTCTTCCAGTTCGCGCCCAGACCCTCGTTGTGCGCCACAGCATCCTGGACTATAAGACCCTCGATTCGGTCCGGATGGGCCAAGGCCATGCGAAAACCCACAGGCCCGCCGTAATCCTGCATGTAAAGCGTGTAGCGCGAGAGCCCAAGACCTTCCACGAAGTGGTTCATGGTTTCGGCGATGTGATCGAACGTGTACGCGAATTTTTTCGGGTCTGGCCAGTCACTGTGTCCGAAGCCAGGGTAATCGGGCGCGATAAGGTGATAGCGATCGGAGAGTCGAGAGAACAGGGGCTCGAACATCCGGGATGAGGAAGGAAGCCCGTGCAACAGCAAAAGCGTAGGCGCGTCTTTCGGCCCGGCCTCTCTGTAAAAGATGGAGAGCCCATCTACCTGTGTCGTGCGATAAAAAGTCGGGTGTTTCACGGGACGTTCCTTTCCCTGGGCGTGAGCCGGCAGTTGAAATATTGCGAGCATCATCGAAACCACCAGCACTATACGAGAAACCTGCAAGAATCGGAGCCCACGGGACGAACTGAAAGGGCGCATAGTTTATCACCGCCTTAGAAGTCCTGCGCCGTGGGCCGGACGACGACCTCGTCGATTTCCACGTCGGCTGGTTGCTCGATGGCGTAAGCGATCGCTCTCGCGATCGCGCTGGCCGGGATCGCCATTTTCATGAACTCGCGCAACTTCTTTCTGGTTGCTTCGTCCGAACTGCTCTCCGAAAGTTCGGTGGCAACCGCGCCCGGTGAGATCATCGTGCAGCGGATATTTTGGGAGTGCAGTTCCATCCGCAGCCCTTCAGTCAACGCTTACGCGGATACCTCAAAAATCAACTCCAGCTCGACCGGGGTGCCGAGCGGAAGGCTGGCCACGCCGTACACCAGTCGGCTAGGGCTTTTGCTTTTTCCGAAAACGTCTTGCAGCAGCTCTGAAGCGCCGTCAGCGATTTTCGGCTGCTCCCGGACATCTCCCGAAGTGGCCACGGCGACACCGAGCCGGACGATCCGCGTAACTTTGTCGAGCGACCCCAAATGCTGCCGCGCAACAGCGAGGGCGTTGATCGCCGCTAGGTAAGCAGCCTTGCGTCCCGTTTCCACGTCGAGTTCCGCGCCGATGCGCCCGATAAATTTCGCCTCGCGGCCTACAGTGGGAAGCATTCCGGTGAGAAAGAGCAGGTTGCCAGTCTGCACCGCTTCCGCGTAGATGCCGAACGGCTCAGGCGGCGCTGGAAGCTTGATGCCAAGTTGTCTTAACCGCTCGTCGGCAGTGGCAAGACGAGAGCCATTCCCACCTAAGATTTCGTCCTTCGAATCCGTATTCATTGAGGTCGCTCCAGCGGCTTCGGTGTGATCGTCCACATTCTGGTTTTTTACAGGGTCCCATTGGAGGCTGCGCCGTTCTAGATGCTCAGCGTCCCACAAAATCTCCCAAGCGATTTTCTGCATCGCCGGGTTTGCAAAAGCCTCGCTCGATCAGCGTTTTGATTCTCTGCTGCGTCGCCGGTCGTGCCATCGAAGCAACGCAAGCATTCCACCCGGATTCGATTTCGATATCAGGCGGCAAACTAGCAACGTTGACTAAGCGCTTGGTATCCATGATTGTCTGTTTGTCGAAGGAGGCGATCCGCGTGGCGAGCGCATCGACAAATCCGTCAAGGTCAGCATCCGGCAAAGACCGATTCACATACCCGTAGCGTTCGGCCAGGTCGCCCGGGATGTCATCCGCGCTTAGGATTACTTCCAGGGCGCGTCCTCTTCCCATGAGGCGCGACAGCCGCGCCATGGGGCCGCCGCCGGGCACCAGACCGGCGCCGACTTCAAACTGCGACAAGATGGCTTTTTCGCGACTGGCGAAACGCATGTCGCAGGCAAGGGCAAGCTCACTTCCCATGCCAGTTGCCCGTCCCCGGATCAACGCTATCGATACAACATGTGCGCGACTCAGGCGCACCAGCATCTCGGGCCATGGATGCAAGCCTGTGGGTCCGGGAGGGAGATGTGCCAAATCGTCAAGTTTTGCAAGAAAATCTAGATGAATCAGAAAGAATCCTTCGACTGCACTGTCAAATACCACCACCTTAACCTGCTCGTCAGTTTCGATTGCCGTGATGATCTCGTCCACTTGCGGAAGCATCTCCGGACCGAAAATGTTGAGCGGCGGATGGTCAAACGTGACTCGCCAATACTCGGGCGAGCGCCGGACCAGACGTATCTCAGTAGTCTTACTTGCTGAGTAATTTTGATCTTTCATGGCTGTTGTCTCCTCATCATCTGGTTTCACGGCGTAACGTTAGCTAACTCACGAACGGCGATGCAGGAAGTCGACGACAAGTTTTGTTGTGGCGGCTGGCTGTTCTTCCGTGATCCAGTGCCCGCAATCCGGGATGATCACATCTTCGACGCTATCGGCGACACACCGCATCACCGCGCCCATCATAGGGCCGAATGTAGCTTCGCCACCCAAGGCCAAGACCGGCATCTGAAGCTTGCCCTGCGCAAGGAACGTCCTGTTGTCGGTCGCATCCTGCCTGAACGCCAGGAACTGGGCAAAGCCCGCTCGCATTGCGCCGGGTTGCGCATAGAGCGCCGCATAATGCTGGCGCTTCGCTTCATCAAACCGCTTCCGGTCCCGGGAAAGTTCGTTC
>Ga0210401_10005987_pt1 | contig 12436 bp, 7 predicted proteins | sample IncBWH32MmetaG_FD_150866 | JGI IMG/M metagenome (GOLD analysis project Ga0210401, IMG submission 150866) | Forest soil microbial communities from Barre Woods Harvard Forest LTER site, Petersham, Massachusetts, United States - Inc-BW-H-32-M | ecosystem: Environmental > Terrestrial > Soil >... | reverse complement strand
GAGCCTCGTTTGTCGCCGGCCAGAAGGACAAGGCCCGCAGCCAATGGGAGCAAGCCGCTGCCGCAGCAGAAATCCTGCAAATGCCCCGGGAGCAAGCCTGCGCGATCCACGAAATTGGGAAAGGCTGTAACCACGATGACCCAGATCGGCAAGTTTATCTTGGCCAGGCTGGCGAAATCTTCAATCGTCTCGGGGTCGTCAACGGGGCCTCACAATTGCAGCGAACGCCGGGTCCGCAAAAGTAGGCCCGCATTTTGGAGCCTGTCGTGACCAGACGAAGGATCGTGATCTGTGGTGGCGGCATGGCGGGCCTGAGCGCGGCCTTTGAGCTGACGCGAACTGCCGAGCTGCGGGAGACGTACGAGGTCGCGATCTATCAGCTGGGATGGCGGGCCGGCGGGAAACTGGCCAGCGGACGCGACAGTCTTGGCCGGAATATTGAGCATGGACTGCACATCTGGTTTGGATTTTACGAGAACGCTTTTCGTCTCATGCGCGACGTTTACGACGAATGGCGGCCACCTGACGGGCAGAGAATTACTCGGCTGGATCAGGCGATCCAGGCGCAAGAGTTCACCCCGATTGGGGTTGGCGACGAAAGCGGCCCGGGCTGGATTGATGTCAGAGTTCCGACGAATGGCGAAGAACCGGGCCGAGGAAAGGTCGACCTCAGTCTTCTAACCTGCCTGTTCAATTGTTTGCATCTGCTGCTCGGCTTTTATGATCGTACGCTGCGCGCCAGCAAACGCTTGCAGCTCATCGAGCCCAAAGTCGCGATCGATCGAAGAACGCATCAGACACTGATCCGAAATCCAGGGCGTGTTCATCCTGATGCGTTGCGCGGAGAGATGTCGGCAAGACAATATCTCGAAGTTGCCGTGTCGTGGCTGTCAGGCGTCGACGAAGAACGTGCATGGCTTGATTCCGAAGACATTGGCGTCGTTACGAAAGCGCTGGGGGAAATATCGTCCGCGGTCAAGGACGCCGGCTATGCAGAGACGCTCGACGGCGATCTGTTGGCGCAAACGCTGGAACTGGCTGCGGCTTTTGCCGCAGGATTGGTCGAGGACATTCTCCTGGGGCAGCGTGCGATCGGTGAAATGGACGGCGAGGATTTTCGGCATTGGCTTGTTCGTCACGGCGCCAGGTGCTCCGTCGCCGGGCGATCGCCGTTCGTAAAGGCGCTTTACGACACGATGTTCCAGTATCCGGATGGAAAGATTGCCAACGCGAGCTACGGAGCGGGAACGGCATCGCAGGTGGTGCTGCGAATGCTTGGAACCTACAAGGGCGCTGTGGCGTGGGAGCTGCAGGCCGGCGCCGGAGAGGTTGTCATTGCGCCGCTCTTTGAGGTGTTGAAGGCGCGCGGTGTAAAGTTTCATTTCTTTCACAAATTGGCTGACGTTCGGATTTCGCCAGACGGTGCCTCCATCGAGTCGCTTCGGTTTGACCAGCAGGTTCGGCTGAATTGTCCGGAAATCGAATATGAGCCGCTTCAGATGGCGGGCGACCTGATCGGCTGGAGCGCGACGCCGAACTGGCGACTGATCGAGAACGGGGAGGTCCTGGAGAGGAACAAGGTCGATCTGGAGTCTCATTGGTACAACGACAGAGTCGGCACCTGTCAAATCGAGCGGATCCGTGATTTCGACGAAGTGGTGCTCGCGGTACCGCTCGGCGTCTTCAAGGATCTCGGTTCTGGCGGAGGCCCGTGCAGCGAGCTGCTCAAGTCGAGCGACCAGTTCAGATCGATGACGGAAAAATTGCAGCTGGTGCCAAGCATATCCGTTCAACTGTGGACCAATGTCAGTCTGGCTGAGCTCGGTTGGACTGCTCCAAAGCCTGCCCTGGTATCGGGGCCCGAGCCGCTTGATATATGGGCTGATATGCTTCAGCTGCTGGCAGGTGAAATCCACACCGAAGGAGCGCCGCCCAAGTCCCTTCAATATCTCTGCGACGTTTTTCCTTCGCAGCTTTATCAAGCGCCGCCGACGCAGCCGGATGTCAAGGAACAAGCTCAGGCGCAGGCGTTGTCGCTGACAGTCGAGTGGCTGACAACGAAGGCTTCGGCCTTCTGGCCGAAGGTGTCCGGGCAGCGGCAATTCAACTGGGACGTACTTTATGCGCCAGATGATTTGAAAGGGCAGGCTCGATTGTCCGCGCAAATCGTCCGCCCCAATATCAATCCCTCGGATTGCTGCGTTGCGACTGCTGCCGGCAGCACCGCATGGCGTTTGCAAACCGACCAATCGGGTTTCGATCACCTTTATCTTGCCGGAACCTGGATCGACACTGGATTCAACACCGAATGCGTGGAAGCCGCGGTCATGTCGGGAATGCAGGCTGCCCGGGCAATAACGGGTGAGGATATCGCGATTCCCGGTGAAGCGTTCCTGCACGCGTCCCGACAATATCTGGGCCCATGCGACGTGTTGAGCCGGTTCATCCTCAGCGAAGTGTAGGACACACAGGTCGGTAGACATATGCCCCAAACGAAGGTTGCAATTTTGGGAGGTGGCATTGCTGCACTCAGTGCGGCTTTCGAACTCACTGAACTGGATCCGCAAGGCGACCTTTTCGATATCACCGTCCACACGATCGGATGGCGATTGGGCGGCAAAGGCGCCGTCGGCCGCAACGCGGAAGCCGGATACCGTGCCGAAGAGCACGGATTGCATGTCTGGACGGGGTTCTATGACAATGCCTTTCAGCTGGTGGATCGTGTCTACGACGCGATGCAAAAGCTGGGATTGAGGCCTCCGTTCGGGGGGCGCATAGACGCGTTCGAAGGCATCGATGATTGCGTCCTGATGGAGCCAAAGGACGTCCTGACGGAGTCGAAGGACGAATATGGCTGGACGCCCTGGCCCATCCGTCTGGAGCCGAAGCCAGGTTTACCCGGCACGCCGAATGACCAGTTCTTCTCGACCGTAGATTACCTTCAGTCTTTGGTCAGGAAGTCTTCGGCGGCCGTGAGCCCGTTTGATGTTGTCGTGGCCTGGCCGCCTCAAGTTGTCGTTCCCAAGTGGCTGACCGAGGATGAAATCAAGCAGGGGCCTTTGAAATTGGCGGTGGGCAGAATGGACGCACTGCCGTCAGATTCAGATGAAGTCAGTTCGGAACAGCGTGATCAACTTGCATTTCTGTTCGATGCCTCGCTGGTGCAAGTGAGGGACCGCGTTCGTCGCGCAGAAGATGACAACTCCCGTCACACCTACATACTCTGCGAGATCGGGCTTACGATCGCCTTGGGCATGTTGAAGGATGGAGTCTTATGGCTCGGATTTGATTGCATCGATCACCTCGAGTGGTCGGAGTGGATGGCAGGCAACGGCTGCTCTGACGTCAGTCTCAACTCAGCCCTGGTGCGGGGTTGCTATGACTATGTGTTCGGATTTTTTGAGGACAAGAGAGCAGTTGCGGCAGGCACTGGAACTCGCATTCTTCTGAAATTGGCTTTCTCCTATCGAGGTTCGTTTTTTTATCTCCTGCGGGCGACAATGGGGGAATTGATTTTTGCGCCTCTCTTCGAAGTGCTTCGCAATCGCGGGGTCAAATTCAACTTCTTCACCCGAATCGACAGCATCGAATTGTCGGCCGATGGAAGCTCGGTGCAAACTATTCGATCGACGGCGCAGGCCAAGGTTTCGAACCCGCCCTACGAGCCCTTGATCTCGATCACAGACGGGCTGGGAAACAGCCTGCCCAGCTGGCCGTCACATCCAAAGTATGCGTTGTTGGACGAGGGAAGGCAGCTCGATGGTGTGGACCTGGAGTCCGCCTGGGCTGTCTTTAGAGGTGTCCCCAACCCACCGCTCGAACTCGGCAGGGATTTTGATGTCGTCGTTCTAGGCATCGGTCTTGGAGCCTTTGCAACGATCTGCGGAGATCTTGTCGATCGACTGCCGAATTGGAAAGGAATGGTCGACGCTGTCAAGACCACGGCGACCATGGCATTTCAGGCCTGGACCACGGTCCCTGCAGAGCAGTTGGGCCCGAACGCGCCAGGGACGGTACTTACCGGCTTTGCGAAACCTCTGGATAGTTGGGGTGACCTGAGCTTGATGTTGCCGGAGGAGAACTGGGCTCCTTACGATCCCCCCCGAGGCCTGGCCTATTTCTGCGGGAGCTTCCCGGATGACAAGCCGGTGCCAGCTCCCTACACTGACCCGGATTATCCTGCAAAGGAGTTGAAGCGCGCGAGAGACCTCACTCTCGATTGGATCAATGGAAACCTTCATTTCGTTTGGCCGAACGTCGCTGATTCAAAAGGATCGATACAATGGGATCTGTTCTTTGATACCGAGGCACGCCGCGGATCGTCCCGGCTGGACGCCCAGTACGTGCGGGCGAATATCAATCCTTCGGACCGGTACGTCCTGTCGGTGCCGGGCAGCGTTTTCAAACGCATGAGGGCTGATGAATCGGGAGTAGATAATCTCTACCTGGCGGGGGACTGGGTTCGAACTGGAATTAACGCAGGTTGTATTGAAGCATCTGTCATGGCGGGCCGCGCCGCGGCCAGCGCAATCGGAGGAGTGAGTATCGTCATGCCGAACGCCACAGATTTCGCGGACGCTAGTTTACCCACGACATTGCTCCCGGCACTCGATTTCCTGCGCAAAATAGCCAGCAGCGCCGTCGGCGGGGTTGGTGACATCGAGGCATTTTGCGTTCTGGATTCCTTGCCAGCCGACTTTCTCAGATCAAAACTTCCGACCGGTCTCGAATTGTATACGCCGAAACCGAGGACTGGCACCCCGCCGCCTGAACCAAGAGAGCATGAAGTCGTCTTGATCTTTGCACGACAACGCAATGTTCGTCCCGGCGTGTTGCCGTTTGGTGGCGCCCGCTATGTCGAAGTCGCCCAGCTGATTCCCAACGTTGCACATAGCAACGTTGTCGCTTTGAGCGATGTGCCGTTCAGCTTCATGCCGAACATCTTGCTGGATTCGCTGGTGCCGGTGATGGTGGGTCAGAATCTGTATGGCTTCAACAAACAGCTCGCCAGTGTCCGGATTGACGGAGACTCGTTCGACGTGCGAAGCCCTCTCGGATCGATCGGTGCGTGGTTTGAGCGCTACGGTGTGCCTGGAGACATCTCTCAGTATCAAAGCATCAGCCGTATCAGAGACAGGCTGGAGCAGCCCCTGGTCGGAGTCGGGCCGGACGGAAGTTTCATCTATTCGATCTTGAATTTTGGCTTGAACACGGCGGCGTTCCAGCCAGTCAAGGGGACCATCAATATCACCTTGCCTTTCATGCCAACGCAGGGCCCGCTCACTCTAGATCCCACCCTGTCAGCTTATCCTTGGGGATTTCGCTTCTCGAGCCACTGGAGATTAAGTCTGCCGTTTGGTTTTCCAGACCAAACGACCAGCGGGCCTGGTAAAAGTCTGCGCCGCGTCACGGCCGGGTATGCTGATGCGATATTGGGGCAGTTTCCGTTTCGGCGTTGACCAGAAATTCTGTTAAGGAATCGGACAGCGCCATTCTCCGGAGCGCGCCGACGACTTTGGCAAACCAATTCACCGCCTCTGCGCTCCGAAGTAACCATTGGCAGTCTACATTTAGCGGATGGCGCCTCGTCGAATACGCCATCCGCACCCGCAATCGGTCGCTTACGAAGAAACGAACCTTAAGCCTTCAGGTCGGTGATCCGCATTATTGCGACCACGTTCCCGTCATTGTACGCCTGCTCTTTTGTGTCCTTGTTGCAGGTCCAGACAAAGTTCTTCTTGGCCGTAAAGGTCTTTCCATCCTGCTCGATCCGAAGCTCCCCCTCGGGGATATGGCAGATCATGGCATTCATCATCGGGGGGCCGGCTGTCTTCGATCCCGGCTGCATAATGACATCGCGCATTGAGACAGTCTTAAAACCGGGGATGAGGGATGGTGTCTCGCCATCGTAAGCACGCACCACGACACCTGGCCAAGGCGTCGCGTCCTTGTAGCCAGTGGTTTGAGCGGCGACTGGCTTCATCATGGTCGCCGAAGCCGCTGCCAACCCAATTCCCAATGCTGACCTTCGATCGATCTTGTTCATCGCTCTTCTCCTGAGGTTACGCAACGAGCCGTGGCAGAAGCGGCGCGCACATTTCGTGGGATGCGAATGGTGGTGCGAAACCGAAAAAAGGGTCGGTCTAAGAGAGAGCGTGCCTGCCGACGGCACCAGTGCAGCTCGTTTGCCCGAACGGCGATTTCGGCACGTCCCGCTTCAAGGGCAATTGCATTATATGTGACCTGACGCGCCTAAGAAATAGGTGGTACTTCACCCCGGCGAACTGGCACAGCAAGTCAGCGTGTGGCTGACCTGGCCCGCTGCTCGGTTGGCGGTAAGTGCGCCGCAGCGACCGATTGGCATCCCCGTTCGTAGACCGACGACAGCGGCTCCTGGGAATGTCTGGAGTTGGCACCTTTGAGACATGCTGAGGCGGTCTGACGATGTCCGTTCGTAGGGGCAGACCGGAAATGGCTGGCCCTAGGCCAAAACGGCGCTAATGACCCTAAAGAGATATTCCGGTGGAGACGAAACTCCAGACTTCGGGCGATCTTGGGCTGCCTTCGCGCCTTCCTTTCTCTCGTGGGAAGTGCGACAATTGGAGAGGTAAGGGTGAGCCCTCATGTTGCGAGATTTGCAAAAGCAGGGCGAACGCCGGTTGTCCCTCTCCGATGAACCGGTGCAGTGGGCGGGCTCGGTTGCGCTCGCCATCGCGGTGGCCATTGCCTATTTTCTGGCGGCACGGCTGAGCTTTTTCCTGGTTACCAAACCTGATGACGTCGCCGCGTTCTGGCCGGCCGCGGGTGTGGCTGCCGGCGTCATGATCGCTCTTGGGCCTGGCGCAAGATTGCCGGTGGCGGCAGGGACGATAGTCGCGAGCATTCCGGCCAATCTCTGGGGTAACTGGAGTCTCTGGACTTCCATTGTCTTCGGCTTGTGTAACGCCGTTCAAATCCTGCTCATGGCCGGTTTGATCGAGCGGTACTTTGGTTCGGCCTTCAGCCTTGACAGCCTGCGTCAAGTGCTGGGACTGGTTGCGGCAGCGATCGGCGGGACCGCCGTCGCGGCGATCGGCGGGACAGTGGGCGTCGTGCTGGTCCAGGGTTCGACGGCACCGGCCCTGACCATTTGGTATCACTGGCTGGCTTCAAACGTACCCAGCATCGTCGCCGTCGCGCCGCTGTTGATCGGGCTCGCTTCTGCTGTCCGCGATCCGCCCCCGCGTAGTGAAATCATCGAAGGCGCTGTGGCGCTTCTGGCGCTAACCGCATTGAGTGGACTTATTATTTTCTTGCCCCGGGAGCCTTGGGTAATCGTGGCGCTTGTCGCGCTGCTGTTCCCCTTGCTGCTATGGCTTGCAGCCCGTTGCAGGCCGGTCTTCGCGGCGGCAGCCGCGTTCATCGTTGCCCTTACAATCGTTTGGACCACAACATTCAGCATTGGTATGTTCGATGAGAAGAATTTTACAGTCGACGAACGCGCCAGGGCCGCTCAGGCGGCCATCCTGGCTGTGTCGCTCTGTGCAATCGTTCTTGCATCGCTGTTCTCCGAGCGGAGGGAGAGCGAGGCGCGCCTCGCGCGCTCAAATATGATGTTACAAGGGGAACGAAACAATAAGCTGATGAACATCGAAGCAATTACGAGTGCAATCGTTCACGAGGTTAGACAACCGTTGGCGGCGATCGCAACAAACGGCGACGCTGGAATGCGCTGGCTCACCAAGACGCCACCCGATTTGGACCAAGTGCGGGCGACACTGACCGACATGGTACGTGACAGCCATCGTGCCAGTCACGTGTTAGAGAGCATCCGCATGTTGTTCAAAAGCGCCGATCTTGAGCCGCAGCCGGTCGATTTGAATGAGATTGTTCTTGTCGCACTGGACGTCCTTCGCGGAGAGTTAAAGGATCATCGTGTCATCACCCTTACCGAACTGGCACCCGAATTGCCTCTTGTCCCGGGCCATAGCGTCCAATTGCAGGAAGTCATGATCAACCTGGTCCGCAACGCGATCGACGCAATGGATTCGATAGCCGATCGGTCTCGCCTGCTGCGAGTTAGAACCGAGCGCGGTGGCCGCGAAGCAATTGTCGTGTCAGTGGAGGACTCAGGACCGGGAATCGATTCGGAAAAATTAGAGAGCATATTTGATGCGTTCGTTACTACGAAGCCACATGGAATGGGGTTGGGACTACCCATTTGCCGGTTCATTATTTCGCGTCATGAAGGTCAGCTTTCGGCGCGGGCCGACAACAAAAGTGGTGCGTTGTTTCAATTTGCTCTGCCAATCAAATCGGGGGGTGGCTCTTCGACGGCGGCGCTTTAAGGAGCTTGGACCTTGGCTCTCCGCGACCCGCAGACCGAGGTCATCGAATGGGTGAGTCTATGTCGCCTGTTGGTACGCTTGAGACATGTCGGGGCGATCTGGCGATGTGCGTTTATAAGGGCAGACCGGAAGTGAGCGGCCGACTATCAAAACGACGCGAATGACCTGCAACGGACATCGCCCCCGCTCGGCATTGAAGAGTTGCAGGCCGACCAGGGGGCCGTCGACACACGGTGCAAATCGCGCAGGCGCCAGTCGCATGATGCTGGCGCCCATGTCTCAAAAGGAACCCGGCGCGCCGGGCTTGTCGATCAAGCGCAAGATCGCGGCATCGAGGCTGTAAGGCCCGGCCCCGGCCGAGACGAACATGATCAGTATGAACGCATACAGTATCTCGGGGAGATAGAGCCAATCGTCGATCCGGTCCGCTTCATCGATCGGCTGGTAACCTTTGATTCGCAGTCGCCCCGACGTGACGCTGGCGACGAGGACGATCACAAGCAGGCCGAGCGCGGCGAGGGGCGTAAGGAGGCCGATGAAGACGGCGCTGCCGGCGGCGAATTCGACCGTTGGCACCCACCATTGGTTAATCCTGACCGCCACAATGTGCAGGGTTCTTAGCTCGTCGACCAGCGCGCGATGGCGCTGCGCGTTGAATAGCTTGTGGTAGCCTGAGAACATGAAGAACATCCCAACCGCGACACGGTTGAGAGTGAGCGCGATGTCGGTCCACCCGACCCCCTTGAACAGTATATCGATCACTATGCCTCTCCCTGAGTGATGATGGCGCGCTCCTCGCGGATAGCAGCGGTCTTCTCGATGATCTGCGAGTGGATTCAAACAGCAACCTTGGCAGGACGCTCCCTCGTCGGATAGGTTTGCGCACTTGCGATCCGCGACACCGCCGGGAGCGCGGCAGTGATCGCTGCCAGATGCAAGAACGTGCGGCGCGCAAGTTTCAGGGCGCCCCTTGCAGGTCAATATTATTCTGATTTCAGCAACCGTGAAAGGAGCCGCGGCTTCCGCTCATGGCAGCTTTGAGACATGCTGAGGCGGTCTGACGATGTCCGTTCGCAGGGGCAGACCGGAAGTGGCTGGCCCTGGGCCAAAACGGCGCCCCAACGCGGACCTAGAGCATGATCCGGAAAAGTGGGTACCGGTTTTCCGAAAAGATCATGCTCAAACAAAGAGATGAGATCATGATCCGATTCAATCTAATCGGATCATGATCTAGGTCAGGATATTGCGGTGCATCGCCCTATTCTTGATGCTGGCAATTCAGGCTCAGGGCAAGCATAGTTGTGGCGTCACGATTCCGGACAGATGCATTGGCGTCGATAATGAGAACTCGCCGCCACCAACGCCCGCAATTTGCGGAAATGTTGTTCGGACCACCGGAGGCGCGTCATGTCTCTCAAGGTTTCCAGCGAAGCGAAGCCCGCACACACATTCGATGCCGCCGAAATAGGTGCGATCGCTCATCTCTACCGGGGCGAAGTCTATCGCTCGACGATCTGGCGAACGCGGTTCGACCACACGACCAATTGGGCGATCGTCACGCTGGGCGTCGCGTTGTCGACGACCTTTTCCAGCCCGGAGGCGTCACCTCTGCCGCTCCTGCTCGTAGGGCTGCTCATTGCCGTGTTTCTCGGCATCGAGGCGCGGCGCTATCGCTATTTTAACGTCTGGCGCGCCCGGGCTCGCTGGCTGGAGAAGAATTTTTTCGCGCCAATATTCACCGGTGAAGCCTGCGACGATAACTGGCTGGCGATTCTCGCGCGCGACTACACGGCGCCCCGCCACCACATCTCGTTCGTCCGCGCTGCGGGGCGGCGGTTGCGTCAAAACTACGTTTGGATTCTGGCCATCCAGGTGCTTGCCTATTACGGCAAGATAGCGATCCATCCGACGCCTGCGACAACTCTGGCGGAGTTTGCCGATCGCGCCAGCGTCGGCCCGATTCCCGGCTGGACGGTTCTGATGGTAGGCGTTGCCTACAATGTAGGCTGGCTGGCGTTCGCGCTCGGCACGATGTGGCTCGACCAACGCAAGCACGGGGCCGACGGCGCGGTGGCGATGGGTTAGTAACGGCAAACGTCCCGTTTCTCGCTCGCCGTTCGATAGCAAAGTGCCGGGCTTTAGACACTGCCTCGGCCGTGTTCTCAGAAGGTACATGCAGCGGCGGGAATTCATCACGCCTCTCGGCGGCTGCTGCCGTGGCAGTGCCGTTCGCAGCGCGCGGACAAGACCCCATCGACAACATTTTGATGAGGGCCAACCATCGCCTTGAAAGCCGAAGGCAGGGTGCGGGGTCGTGATTTCCGAAGTGGCGTTTGATTCCATCCTGTCGGCTCGCCGATCACGCCCGCTTGAAGGATTAGCCGCTTTTCTAACATGAATTTAAGTGGTGTCAGCGAAATGGGATTCTTATGTCAGGCGCACAAGAGATCGACATGTTGGTGTTCGATCTGGAGACGCGACCATGACAAGCATCAGTTCCGCCCAATCCGGTACCTTCAAGATCGGCGGCGATATTCAGATCAACCGCCTTGGTTTTGGCGCGATGAGAATCACAGGCCCGGGCATCTGGGGCGAGCCGGCCGATCGGCCCGAAGCGTTGCGAACGTTGAAGCGGCTGCCGGCACTGGACGTTAACTTCGTCGATACAGCAGACGCCTACGGCCCCGATGTTTCGGAAGAACTCATTCGCGAAGCATTGCATCCCTATCGAGGCATGCTCATTGCCACCAAGGGTGGCCACACCCGGACCGGTCCCGACGTGTGGACTCCCTTGGGACGGCCCGAATATCTCATTCAGGAGGCCTACAAGAGCTGCCGTCGTCTTGGCGTCGAATCGATCGACCTTTGGCAACTTCATCGCATCGATCCGAAAGTGCCGCGCGATGAACAATTCGGTGCGATCAAGACGCTGCTCGATCTCGGGGTTATTCGCAGTGCGGGCTTGAGCGAAGTGTCGGTTCCGGAGATCGAAGCGGCATCCAGGGTGTTTAAGGTCGCGACGGTGCAGAACCGTTACAACCTCGTCGATCGCGCGAGCGAAGGCGTGCTCGAATACTGCGAACGGCGCGGGATAGGATTCATCCCGTGGTATCCGCTCGCGGCGGGCGATCTAGCCAGACCTGGATCGCTGCTGGACAAGGTCGCGAAGCGCCACGGCGTCGCGCCGAGTCAGATCGCGCTTGCATGGGTTCTCAAGCGCAGCCCCGTGATGTTGCCGATTCCGGGTACGTCGAAGGTGAAGCACCTTGAGGAGAACGTTGCGGCCGCGAGCATCAAGCTTTCGGATGAAGATTTTGCAGCGCTCGACCGCCAGGGGAAACAGCAGGCCATGGCGGCTGCGAGCTGAAGCAATATCCAGCGCATCAACTGGAGTTTCCGGGCGTCGTATGATTTGAACGCCGGTGACCTCAGGCGGCCGACGTTGGGAGAACAGAATGCTGAAAACACCGAAGACTGCAACGCTCCCGCACAGCCGCCGAGATTTCCTCGGCCTGGCCGTTCAGGGCTCGGCAGTCGCGGCAGCCGTTACCCTTCCGGGCATTTCAGCCGCCGCGCAGACAAAAGGGCAAACCAGCATGCCAACAACCACGTCGGAACAACACTACAAGCCCCCGGTCCGCTTCGGCCTGGGCGGCGTGCCACTTGGTAATGAGTTCGCGGTCATCACGGAAAAGGACGCCTACGCCACGCTCGAAGCAGCGTGGAGCGCGGGTGTCCGCTACTACGACACCTCGCCGTGGTATGGCCTCGGCCTGTGCGAGCGCCGGTTCGGCAACTTCCTCCACACCAGGGACCGGAGCGATTATGTCCTCTCGTCCAAGGTGGGGAAGCTGCTCAAGGCGTCACGGCAGAATAACGCCAGGGAGTATTTTCCCTTCACGCCGTCTCCGAACAACCTGGTCTTCGACTATACGGGGGATGGTGTGAAGCGCTCGATTGAGGATAGTTTGCAACGGCTCGGTCTCGACGCGCTCGATATCGTCTTCGTACACGACCTCTCACCCGACAATCCCTATCTGGGGTCGTCCTGGGAGGAGCAATTCGAAATTGCGCGCAAGGGCGGCGGCGCCTTCTCTGCTCTTACGCGG
>Ga0210401_10005985_pt1 | contig 12440 bp, 14 predicted proteins | sample IncBWH32MmetaG_FD_150866 | JGI IMG/M metagenome (GOLD analysis project Ga0210401, IMG submission 150866) | Forest soil microbial communities from Barre Woods Harvard Forest LTER site, Petersham, Massachusetts, United States - Inc-BW-H-32-M | ecosystem: Environmental > Terrestrial > Soil >... | reverse complement strand
CGGGCTGTGGCGGCCGGATCCGAACCGGAACCCGGCCTGACGCCACTACCTCCGAGCGGTCTTTCGGGCCGGTGCCTTGCGCGCCACGGTCTTGCGGGCCGGTGCCTTGCGCGCCACGGTCTTGCGGGCCGGTGCCTTGCGCGTCGCCGTCTTCTTGGCGGGTGCCTTCGCCGGAGCGGCGGCCGTCTTGCCGGCTCCCTTGACCGCATCGTCGGAGGTCGGGTACGCGCCCTTCGCGAGCTTCGGGGCCTTGGCCGGGGCCAACACGGCGTCCTTGAAGGCCTTCACCGGCGTGATCCGCGCTTTCTTCGACGCCTTTATTCGGATCGCCTCACCCGTCGCAGGGTTGCGCCCCATGCGGGCAGGCCGGTCGACCTTGACGAACTTGGCGAAGCCGGTGATGGCGACGGGCTCACCCTTTGACACCACGGCGGTAACGACGTCGGTGAAGCCTTCGAGGACCGAAACGACGGTCTTCAAGTCGACATCGGACTGGACTGCGACGGCTCTGGCTAGTTCTCGCTTGTTCATGGGCGCCATCATGACCGACGCGCACCCAAGAATGCACTTCTTTTTGAAGATCTTCAGTGGATTTTTTGCGGTTTTCGGGCCACGACACTCCCGCCCACTCCCCAGAACTCGTTATTTCAAGGCCTATTCCGGGGGTTGCGCCGTATGTGACGGCGGGATCTGGCTCCAGTAAGCCCTGGCGGCGTCACGCTTCTCCATGAGGATGATGACCGTGCCCCAGGGATCGTGGCACCAGGTCGTCTTGAGCCCGGCGACGTCTGCGATGCCCTTCGTGAGGAACACGACGCCTCGTCCCTCGAGCTCGGACCGAGTCGTGGCGAGGTCGTCGCAGATCACGCCGATGTGCGTGATGCCGACTCTTATGACCGATGGGTGCACCGGTCCGGCGGCACCGATTCCGGCCGCCGGATACTCGATCAGTTCGATGACGCGGTCGTCCTGCTCAAAGCCGACGATGGCGGCCGTGACGACCACGGGAGACGGGACGAGCTCGCCCATGTCCTGTTCGATCTGCGGACCACGCATGGTGTACGGCGGAGACAGCACCTGCAGGCCCAGGACCTCTGAATACCAACGAACGGCCTCTTCGACGTCAGGGACACAGACCGCTGTGTGGGCCAGGCCGGTGAGCACGCCGTGCAGCGTAGGCCCAAGGTCTCGGGGCAACTCGACGGTGGGTGAACGGATGAGTGCTATTCAGCTCCAGCGAGCGATCTCGCGCTGGAGGCGACCATTCCAGTGGCGAAAGAGGAAGCGCAGCCGAGGCTTGACTTTCCGGATCACCAGGAGGCCCGTCAGGACGAGCGGCGCCAGAGTGGCGCTCATGGCGCTCAGCAGCATCACGCGCACGTCTCGAGCGGCTCGCCCCTTACCCTCCATGCCACATTCATACACCGCGAAATCGCAACGCAAAAGTGCCGGATTGCCCTGAGCAGTAGATTCGGCCATGCACTAAGCAGTGTGTGATGCCAACCTGGAGTGCGAATGACTGATCCGGTTCCAGAATCAGTGCAAGCAGCCGAGCCGGCAGCGGCGGGGGACGACGTTCCCAAGAAGCGGCCGCGGGCTCGCCGCACGAGGGGCATCATCGCCTGGGTCCTCGTGGTCCTGGCCTCCTTGCTCATTCCGATCTCGGTGATCTCGGCGTGGGCGATCACCACGGTGACCAACACCGACCAGTACGTCGCCACCATGGCGCCGCTGGCGAGGAACCAGGTGATCATCAACCATCTGGCGACAAAGGCGACCGACGAGCTGTTCTCGACGCACGCCGTGCAGAACAAGGTGACCGAATTGCTTCCCCCCAAGGCGAAGCCGATCGTGCAGCCCATCGTGACGCAGGTGAAGAGCTACGTGAACGGCGTCGCCCTGAAGGTTTTCGAGAGCGCGCAGTTCGGCAGGCTGTTCGACGCGCTCAACCGTCGGACGCACCAAACCGTGGTCGACGTTCTCTCCGGCAAGCAGACCAAGCTGACCAAGCTTGCCAACAACCAGGTCGTCCTCAATCTGACGCCGCAGCTGAATCAACTCATCGACAAGCTGAATTCGCGCGGGGTCAAGCTCTTCAACCCGATCAAGCCGATCCTGACGAATCAAAGCGGCCTCGGCTTCACCGTCGTGTCGAAGTCGCAGGTCTCGAAGTTCTCAGGCCTGTTCAACACGTTGGTGACACTCGGCTGGGCCGTGCCGGTGGTCGCGGTCGTGCTCGGTGTGCTGGGCGTCGTCGTGGCGGTCCAGCGTCGCAAGACGCTGCTGCGCCTGGCGGTGGGCATCGGCCTGTTCACGCTGCTGCTGCTGGGCGCCCTTGCGTGGGGGCGCACGGAGTTCCTGAATCAAGCCTCATCGCACCGCTTCGACGTCGGGGTGGCTGCCGCGGTGTGGGACACCTTGCTGCGCTTCCTGAAGGCGGACCTGCGCTGGGCGCTGCTGGGCTGCGTCCTCGTCGCCCTCGGCGCCTGGCTGGCCGGCCCGGCGCGCTACGCAGTGTGGATTCGCACGAAGACCGCAGCGGGCGGTCGCTGGGTGCTCGCCCAAGGGCGTGCGGTGACATCGGCGGCGGGGCGCGGCGTGTCCGGATCTCAGGGGGCCCAGAAGACGGGCGCGTGGATCGCCGAGCACGTCAAAGGCCTCCGCATCCTGGGCGTGGTGATCGCTGGGCTGTTTCTGCTGCTCGGGGACAACGTCTCGGGCTGGGACCTCGTGATCCTCGTGATCGTGCTCGCGGTGTATCTCGGCCTCTTGCAGGTGGTTGTGTACTGGGCCCGACGGGTTTCCGGTGATCGTGCTCCGGCCGCGGCGGGTGCAGGGCCGACGGCGACCTGAGGGCTCGGTGCGACTCCCCTGTTAGGGATTTGTGATCTGACCCATCCCAGGTCCTCTTCCGTCCTAGGTTGATTGGAGCTTCGGCGCCGGGGGGCGCCGACGGAGGCCGGCCGCCGCAGCTGCGGTAACCGGAGACTGAGGAGGGCGTGATGGTCGAGGAAGGCCGCATCGCCGTGACCGCGGACGAGCCGATGACCGCATCCGAACGACGACAGCGCCGGGCGAGAGTCGTCCAAATCGCGCTCGGCTGCCTGTGGATCCTGGATGCCGCGCTGCAATTCCAGCCCCGGATGTTCGGCTCGGGCCTCGTCGACAACATGATGCTGCCGATGGCCCACGGCCAACCCGCGCCGGTGGCCTGGTCCATCACGAACCTCGCGCATCTCATCCGGCCCGATGCCGGAGTGTGGAACTTCTTCTTCGGCGCGCTGCAGGTCTGCATCGGTTTGGGCATGTTCTTCCGACGCACGGTGAAGCCCGCCATCGTCGCCATGGCGATCTGGGCCTTGGGCGTCTGGTGGTTCGGTGAGGGGTTCGGCATGTTGCTCACCGGTGCGGCCTCCCCGCTGACCGGTGCCCCGGGCGCAGTCGTGATGTACCCGTTGATCGGACTCTTGGTCTGGCCTAGGGAGACCGAGACGACCTCGGACGTCGCGCCGGGTATTGCGTCGTCCGCCGCCGCGACGGGGCCCTTGGGATCGGGGGCTCCGCTCTTCGCCTGGTCGGGTTTCTGGGCGCTCTCCGCCGTGCTCTGGCTCTTCCCGGACAACCGCGCCAGCGGCGCAATCGGCGCGCAGCTCAACGCAGCGGCGAGCGGGCAGCCCGGGTGGTACGCGCACTTCCAGACCTCGGTCGCCAACGCTCTCCCTCACAGCGGCTCTGCGCTGGCGTGGTTGCTGGCGGGCGCCTCGCTGGTGATAGCGGCGGGACCGCTGCTGAGCCGCCGGCCCCGTCCGTATCTGTTCGCCGGGGTCGCGCTCCAGGCCCTGTTCTGGATCACCGGCATGGCTTTCGGCGGCATCTTGACCGGAATGGGGACGGACCCCAACATGGCACCGTTGGTGGCGCTGCTCGCCTTCGCCATGGTGCCGACGCTGCATGCGGTGCCGGCCAGTGCCCCGGGCCGCGTCTTCATCCGGCGGCATCCGGTTGCCGGCGCCACGACCTCGGCGGTGGCGCTGGCCGTGCTCGCCATCAGTTCGACCTACCCGATCGCGGCTGCGTCGGCCTCGGCCTCGGGCAGCGCTTCGCCGTCAGGTGGCTCCGGCATGGCCGGCATGGCGATGGGGGGGAGGACCTCGAGCACCTCTCACACCACGAAGGGGCATATGGACATGCCCGGGATGAACGGTCAGGCGGATCCGAGCTGGCACTACACCGGGCCGGCTTTGCCGGCGGCGGAGGTGTCGGTGTTGACCACCGTGTACAACGACACCGAGAAGGGCCACGCGATGCAGACACCGAACTGTACGACCCCACCGACGGGCGCGCAGACGGAGGCGGCCATGGGTCTGGTGCAGTCGACGAGTTCGGGGGTGGCGAAGTACAAAGACCTCAGTGCTGCGGTGGCCGCCGGGTACACGCCGATCACCGACACGCGGTACCCGGTCGTGCACTACTTGAATTATTCGTACATGCGCGGCAGCGACGTCCTGGACCCGAACCACGTGCAGTCGCTGGTCTACGCGTTCACCCCGTACGGCCCGGTTCTGGTGGCGGCGATGTACCTGATGCCATCGCAGGGAGATCCTGGCCCAATGCCCGGCGGTTGCCTCACGCAATGGCACGCGCACACCAACCTGTGCACCGGAGGGCCCAGCGGCCTGATCTCGGGCTTCCAGACGAACGGCGTCTGCCCCACGGGTGAGAACCCGCTGATGACGCCCGAGATGATGCACGTGTGGCAGGTCCCGGTTCCCGGCGGACCGCTCACCATGGACCCGACGGACCAGCAGATCGTGGAGGCGGCGATCATGGCCCAGCAGGACGGCCAGGCCCCGGTCTCGCCGGGCGCGCAGCCCCCGTCGGTCAGCGGCAGCTTCGGGACTTAAGTCCTGCGCAAGAAGTGACGAAAGTCCTCTCGCAGGTTTCCTCGGGACTTTTGTCCCTAGCCCTTGCGTTGGAACCAACAGACACTTGAGGCAACGCATGTGTGGCAGGCCATGAGGGGGCGGCCACAGGAAAGGTCGAAATGGCAACGCTGACGTTGATCATCGGGTCGATCGCATTGTTCGCCGGGGCCTTCGCCGCTTGGTACACCGTGTGGCACCTCCGTATTGAGTCACGCTTCGAGCGCATCCCGGCCGGGGATGGGCGCTCCGTACACGTCCTCCGTAAGGGCGAGACGATGGGGGGCGGCGTCGGGTAGCGCTGCCGGTCCGGTCATGATGCGCCACCTCGCTGCGGCTCCGTCTCGGGGATTCTTAACTGGCGTTTAAGTAGCACCCCTACCCTTAGTTCCATGCCCGCGAGATGGCGCGTCGCGCTGGCGGCCGTCGTCGCCGCAGCAATCGTCGGTGGCATCCTGCCGCACGGCGTGGTGTCCACTGCGCAGAGCGCGACAACGGACATGGTGCAGGCGGTGGAGACACCGCTCGGAGCGATTCCGAACTGCGTCGATGCCACGTGCGGCAAGGGCAGCCCGGCCGCGCCCGCACCGGCACCCATGGTCGCCCTGGCGGGCGTGCTCGGCGCGCTCGCGCTCGCCGCGATCGCCGCGGCGCGCCTGCGCCGCCACCGGGCCCGCACAGCGCCGCTGCCGGCGGGCGCACCCGACCCTTTGTTCCACCCACCTCAGTTCTCCTAGCTCACACCGCTTCCCCGGCGTCGCCGACGCACCCTTTCCGGTTGCCCGACGCCGGTCGGTCAGGAGGAGGCCGCTTGCGGCCTCCATTGAGCCCCGAGCCGGTATCGCCCGAGCTCGGCCAATTCAGGAGAACAAAATGTCGAAGTCAACCAATCGGCGCGTCCCGTCGGCGCGCCGCAGTACATCCACCAAGTCCGCCCAGTCCGCCATGCCCACCGGGTCGAGGTCCGGTGGACGGTCCGGACGCGACCGAAGCGGCACCGGTCCCCGTGCGAAGCCCGCGGCCGCCGGCCGAAATGGATTCCGTTCGCGACATCCCGTCGTGTCGGCGCTCGTCCCCGTCGTTCTGGTCCTGGCCGTCCTCGCGACCATGGTCATCGTCAAAGTGACGAGCGGCTCATCCTCACCGGCGTTGGCCGCCTCGCGACTGGGAGGCGGCGGCACCGTCTCGGCCGTGGACCCGGGGATCACCGCATTGGCGCCGGGCGTCGCTGCTGCGCTGGAGGTGCCGGCATCCACGCTCGACAGCGTGGGGAGCCCGTCGTCCGTCGTTGCTCCGAGCCGCACCGGCGAGAGCCAGATCCTTCGGGGGGCGGACGGCAAGCCGGTCGTCACCTACATCGGCGCCGAGTACTGCCCGTACTGCGCGGCGGAGCGGTGGGCGATCGCCGTCGCCCTGTCGCGTTTCGGGACGTTCTCGAACCTGTCCGGGACGCATTCGGCGTCCCAACGACGTGTACCCAACACGCAAACCCTCTCCTTCTACCGCTCGCAGTACTCAAGCCCGTATCTCGATTTCGAGCCCGTCGAGGAGGCGACGAACCAGGTGGTGGGGAACTCCTACGCTACGCTGCAGCGGCCGACGGCCGCGGAGTCCGCCTTGCTGGCCCGATTCGACGCCGGGGGGAGCATCCCGTTCCTCGATATCGGCAACAAATACGTCGTCATCGGGGCGAGCTATTCGCCACTGGTGCTGGCGGGCCTGTCGCAGTCGCAGATTGCCGGTCAGCTCGCCAACCCGAGCAGCCCCGTGGCACAGGCGATCGATGGCGCCGCCAACGAGATCACGGCCGCGATCACGCAGGTGACGGGCGAGCAGCCGACGAGCATCGCCAACTCGCCGGTGATCGCGTCGATCGCCAAATCCCTCGGAGCGTGAAATGACGACTCACGCAATAGAAGCGACACGCGTGCCGCGATGGGCGCAGTTCTCGGCCCTGGCTCTCGCGCTCGCGGCCGCCGCCGTTGCCTCTTATCTGACCGTGACGCACTACAGCGACCCGGCGTCCCTGGCGTGCCCGGACACGGGTGTCGTCAACTGCACGCTGGTCACGACCAGCTCGTGGTCGGTGTTCCTCGGCGTCCCCGTGGCCGTGCTCGGGCTCGCCTGGTCGCTGGTCATGGTGGGCCTGACTCTGCCCTGGAGCTGGCGGACCCCGTCGGTCGCGGTCGATCGGGCACGGCTCGCGGCCTCGGGTCTCGGTGCCGCGGCCGTGGTCTACCTGGTCTACGTCGAGCTCTTCCGGATCGGCGCTATCTGCCTCTGGTGCTCGGCGGTCCATGTGCTCGCCGTCTGCCTCTTCGGGGTGGTCCTGGCCGCACGGGCTACAGCGCGCCGGGGCGTCCCGGCACCGGCGTGATGCGGTGCGGGGCCACCCTCCGACCAGGCCGAGATAGGTACCTTTGCCCCTGGAGGAGCTCGGTAGCACGCAGCAAAATGAGGAGCGAGCGGTCGCGTCAGCTCGTAGAGGTGACGCGGTGGAGGAGGGAATGATGGGGAAGTTGCAGCGCGACCTTCCGGGCGGCGTCCTTGCCTCGGAGTGCGAGGCGTATCTGAACGGCACACTGGCCGAGTTCTGGGAGGAACGGGGGACGTCCGTGCCGGTCTGGACCTGGACGAACCTGTTGGCCCACGGCAGTGAGAGCCAGATCCACGACAGCCTGCACCGGCCCCCCAAGCAGCGCCGGACGGGACGCAGCTGGCGAATCGCCCGCTCGTTTCTGGCCTACCAAGTGCTTGACCTGGCGTGTGAAGACCTCACCCTCGAGCAGCTCCAGTCGACGGTCTTGCGTCCGCTCGAACTCGAGTTGGCGGCACACCCGCAAGTCGAACGTTGGACGCCGCGTCGCTGGGTCGACACCGTGGACGAGGCGATCCGCAACCAGCACTCCACTCTGGGCCTCTGAGCGGCGCGCGCCGCATTCGGCGCGGCGCGCCGGCTCGCGTCCTACGGGGTTGTGCGCTCGATCCAACGCTCCACGGTGCTGGCCAGAGCGGGGAGTGGCAGCATCCCGACGTGCAGCAAGAGATCGTGGAATTGCCTGAGATCGAAGGCCGCCCCGAGGCGGTCGGCCCCGAGCGCTCGTAGACGCACGATCTCCCGTCGCCCCACCATGTAAGCAAGCGCCTGTCCCGGGTACGAGATGTAGCGATCCACCTCCGACTCGACTTCCATGCGCGGCATCGGCGTGTTGGCGGCGAGCCAATCGACCGCCTGTTGGCGGCTCCACCCCAGCGCGTGTAGGCCGGTGTCGACGACGAGACGGCTGGCGCGCCACGAGTCGGCCGCGAAGAGGCCCATCCGAGCGACGTCGTTGCTGTACAGGCCCATTTCGTCGGCGAGCCGCTCGCTGTAGAGACCCCAGCCTTCCGCACAGGCCGTGTCGTGGAGGACGCGGCGTGCCAGCGGGAGGTCGGTTGCCTCCATGGCAATCGTCAGTTGGAAGTGGTGGCCCGGTACCGCTTCGTGGAACGCGATGTCCTCAGCGGTGTAACGGTGCCGCTCTTGTGGCTTAGAGGTGTTCAGGTAGTAGGTCCCTTGCCGGGAGCCGTCGATCGCGCCGGGCATGTAGTACGCGGCAGCCATGCCCGCCTCTTCTGTTTCGGGCACGGGCTCGACTGTGCACGGTTGGTCGGGGGTCGTCGCGAACCAGTTCGGCGACTCCGCCTCAGCCGCGGCAACCACTCGCCGCGCGTGCTCGAGCATCTCTTCCCGACTGCCGTAGCGCAGATCCGGGTCGTCGCAGAGGCGCCCGAAAATTTCGGCTGGCTCGCTCGTCTGCCACAGGAGGGAACCCGCCTCGACCAGCTCGTCGCGCACCTGCTCGATGATCTCGCGGCCCATCGCGTGCAGCTCGTCCGGGGTGTAGCTCGTCGAGGTGTGAAGTCGGGCCATCGCTCGGTACATGGCTTCGCCTTCGGGGAGGAAGCAGAGTCCGGGATGGGCGTCGTCACGAGCGAGGGGCAGGATGTCAGTCCGCAATGTGTCGCGGTAGGCGGCCAGGGCGGGCCGGACGTCGTCGTCGATCGCTTCCGCCACCGACCGCCGGAATTGGTCGTCCTCGATGTCGGCACGACCCACCCCACCGAGGTCGGAATCGGAAATGAGGTGGTCGAGCTGCGCGACCGCCGATTCGACCAGCCGTGCCACCGCGTTGCGCCCCGCGCGTGCACCCGACGTATGGCGCTCGCCCGCAGCGGCGAGCAGCGCGGGAAGGCCGCGGAGGCGGCTGAGGTACCCCTGCCGGCGCTCGTTGGTGTCGAGGGGAAGTTTGGGCAGCGTCGTGAGGACGCCGGGCACGGGCGCGACAAAGGTGTCACAGATCGTGAACTCGGTCAGGGGGACCTGAGCGGCCCCCGCCATGCCTCGCGCCAGGACACGCACGAAGTCGAGCGTCTGGTGCTCCGTCTCGGCCAAGCCTTGGTCCGTATGCTCATCGGCCTGCCGTGCAATCGACGCGAGCGCAGCGGCAACCTTCTCCTCGGCGTCGGCGCTGAGGTCGGGGAGCCGATCGTCATAGCCGGGAAAGCCGTACATCGACCCCGAGAGCGGATCGGCGTCGAAAACTGTCGTCAGCAGATCGGCGGCCAAGTCGTCGGCGGACATGGCGGGAGGCTATCCGGCTACCGTTTGCCTCTCGGCAAGGAGGCGAACGTGCCCGAAGGCGAACCCATTTCCTACATGGCGTTGCAACCGGGCACGGCAGTGGTCACGACCTCGGGCACGGAGTTCGGGACGGTGGAGCACGTGCTCGTCGTGCCAGAGCTGGACCTCTTCGACGGCCTGGCCATCAAGACGCATCACCACGGCCTGCGCTTTGTCGACCGTGACCAGATCACCGACATCACCACCACGGCGGTCCACTGCACCGTCACCGATGACCAGATCGACACCCTGCCGGCCCCGCGCGGCTCTTTGGTCTTGCATCCGGACACGGCCCACGACGAGGGGCCTTCGCTCACAGCACGGTGGGGGCGCCTCTTCGGCCGGGAGCACTGGAAGGAGCTCGAGTAGTTCGCCGGACGCAAGAGTGCGGACGCGCCGAAACGCGTCCGCACTCTCAACGAGCCGTCAGACGCAGGCGGTCAGCAACGGATTGCTACTCGACGACCTGAGCGATGGTGGCCTCGGGCGTCTTGGGCGTACAGGTCACGGAGGCCTGTGCCGGCGCGGTCAGGTTGAAGGTGAGCACGCCCGCCTTGAACTTGATGCTCGTCAGTGACGGTCCATTGTCGCTGTACGTCGCACCAAGCGCGGCGGTCGTGAGGGTGGAGAGGGCCTTGAAGGTTTGGGTCCCCGCATACAGCTCGTAGAGACCGGTGTCGTGCCCCGCCGTCCAGCCGGCCGGGGTCGACGCCACGTTGGCCGAGCCCGCGCTGTACGGCGCGCTCGTATTGTTCGGGTCGAGCACCTCGAATTTGATGTTGTTGATCGTCGCGGTCGTAGCGAAGGTGTTGTGAAGCTTGAACACGACTCCAGAAAGCGTGATCACCTTCGTCGTCCGATTGATCGTGGCCTTACCCGTGATCGAAGCGCTGAACGAGGGCGTCACCCCGTCGATCGACGAGCACTTATAGCCCTGTGACACGGTCGCTCCCGCCGGCGCCAGGCCGATCAAGCCCGACGTTGCGAGGGCGCCTCCGACGACTGCCGCGCCGGCAATCATCCTTATCCGCATTGTGCTGCTCCTCCTTGGTGAGTCGTGCACTGATGCGGAGGCTCCCGTACCAGCCGCCATTGCCGATCCCCAAGCGGACACTTTGTGTGCATGCGCAACGCAGGCACGTGTTCTCGGATGGGGGGAAGGTTGCGACGCGGACCGTAGCAGGACGGCTCTGACGATGCTCCGTGGCGCGGTGCCGGGCCAGCGAGCCCGCCACCTGCGGATGGAGTTGGCGGGAGTTCGCGAGAACGCGCGACTCTGAATGAGCAGCGCCCATTGCCGAAGGCTGGGTACGATGCGCACGGCTGCGACGTCCAGGCGACGACGCAGGCTGACTGGGATCTGACCCAGGGGGGTGAAGTGGGAAGGTTGGTCCTAAACCGGCTGCTGGCCCTCGTGCCGGTGTTGCTCATCGTCTCCTTTGCCGTCTTCTTCTTGCTGGCGCTCGTTCCGGGCAACCCTGCGATCACGCTGGCCGGTGGCGTGAGCGCCACGCCCGCCCAGATCGCACACGTCACGGCAGAGCTCCACCTCAACGACGGCTTCTTCGTTCAGTACTGGCACTGGCTCTACGACGCGTTGCACGGCAACCTCGGCACGTCGCTCTCGACCGGCCAGCCGGTGACCCAGCAGATCGAGCAGCGGTTCCCCGTGACCTTCGGGCTCGTGGTGGCCTCGGCCATCGTTGCGCTCGTGGTGGGGATCCCCGTGGGCCTCATCTCGGGCATCCGCCCCCAAGGGGCTGTCGATGGCGGCGCCCGCACGTTCACCACGCTCGGTCTCGCCGTGCCCAGTTTCTGGCTGGCCATCATCCTCGTGTCGATCTTCGCGGTCCACTGGAAGTTGTTCCCTTCGACCGGGTACACCGCCATCACGACCTCCTTCACCGGCTGGTTGAGAGACGTCACGCTGCCGGCCATCACCCTGGGTTTGCTGGTCGGGGCCTCCCTCGCCCGACAGCTTCGAGCGTCGCTGATCGACGCTCTGGACACCCCGTACATACGGACGGCGTGGGCCAAGGGCGGGACCCGCCGTACGGTGCTGTTGAAGCACGGCCTCAAGAACGCCGCCATGCCCGTGGTGACCGTCTTCGGGATCCAGATCGGCTATCTGCTCGGAGGAGCCGTGATCGTCGAACAGATCTTCGCATTCCCCGGCCTCGGGACCTACATGCTCGCCGGGATCACCGACCACGATCTCCCGGTCGTCCAGGGCGTGGCGATCGTCTTCGTGTTGTTCCAGATGGCGATGAGCCTGTTCGTCGACATCAGCTATGGCTACCTCAACCCCAAGGTCAGGGTCTCGTGAGCCTGACCGAGACGGAACTGCCCGGTGAAGACCCCGGATTGCTGCGCCGTTCTTGGAGCGACCACCGGCGCCTGGTGAAGTTCTTTACGCGCGTCGGTGTCGCGGTGTCCTTGCTCTGGCTGGTCCTCGTCACGGTCGCGGCGATCTTCGCCCCGTGGATCGCCCCCTACGACCCCAACGCCCAGGACCTGTCGAACACGTACGAGGGCATCAGCGCGAGCCACTGGCTCGGCACCGACGACCTCGGCCGCGACGTGCTCTCGCGCCTCATTTACGGCTCACGCATCTCGATGCAGATCACCTTCGAAACCGTGGCTATCGCCCTCGTGCTGGCGCTGGTCATCGGGCTCGTGGCCGGCTTCCGCGGCGGTCGCACCGACTATCTGCTCATGCGCGGGGCGGATGCGGGCCTGGCCTTCCCGCCGCTCGTCCTTGCGCTCGCCGTCGTCGCCGTGCTCGGAAGCGGGGTGAACGACATTTCCCTGGCATTTGCCATCGTGTTCGCACCGGGCTTCGCGCGCTTCATCCG
>Ga0210401_10005981_pt1 | contig 12441 bp, 15 predicted proteins | sample IncBWH32MmetaG_FD_150866 | JGI IMG/M metagenome (GOLD analysis project Ga0210401, IMG submission 150866) | Forest soil microbial communities from Barre Woods Harvard Forest LTER site, Petersham, Massachusetts, United States - Inc-BW-H-32-M | ecosystem: Environmental > Terrestrial > Soil >... | reverse complement strand
CCGATCAGTAGGTTTTCCACCATGAACGTACACACCTCTGATGCTCGAACCGACCGGGCGAGGCCCGTCCATATCGGCGATCACTTGCGCGAATGGCGGCAGCGCCGCCATTTGAGCCAGCTCGATCTCGCCGGCGATGCCGAGATATCGGCGCGTCACTTGAGCTTCGTGGAGACCGGCCGCGCCGCGCCATCGCGCGAGATGGTCTTGAAGCTCGCTGAAAGGCTCGACGTGCCGTTGCGCGAGCGCAACGTGCTCCTGGTCGCGGCCGGCTACGCGCCGGCATTTCCGCAACGCTCGCTGGATGATCCCATGCTGAAATCGGCGCGCCAGGCTATCGACCTCGTGCTCAAGGCGCACGAACCCAATCCGGCGCTGGCGTATGACCGTCATTGGAATCTGGTCACGGCCAACCGCATGGTGGCGCCGCTATTGGAAGGCATCCCGGAGCGGCTGCTCGGGCAACCCTTCAACATCCTGCGGCTTGCCTTTCATCCCGAAGCGCTGGCGCCGCGCACGGTCAACCTCGCCGAATGGTGCGGCCATCTGTTGGAACGGCTGCACCGGCAATGCGAGATAACCGCGGATCCCGAGCTGATAAAACTCTATCACGACCTCAAGGCCTATCCGATTCCGGCGCGCGCCGGGCCGCTGCCGCCCGACAACAATGTCGCGATCCCCTTGAAGCTGCGGCACAATGGCGAAGTGTTGAGCTTCATCTCCACCACGATGGTGTTCGGCACCCCGGTCGATATCACGCTGTCGGAACTGGCGCTCGAGACGTTCTTTCCGGCGGACGATCTGACCGCCGAGCGGATGCGGTCGATGGCGGCGAAGCTCACATAGCGCGCTTGTTTCGCCTGCCGTTCCGCCTATCTTGGGAGCATCGTTCCCCCGCGAGGATGCGCCGATGGGTACTTTAAAACCGCTCAAGATCGATATCGTCTCCGACGTCGTCTGTCCCTGGTGCTATATCGGCAAGAAGCGGATCGAGGATGCGCTTAAGCTGGTGCCCGATGTTCCCGTGGAGGTTCGGTGGCGGCCGTTCTTCCTCAATTCATGGGTGCCGCGCGAGGGCATCGGCCGCGACGAATATCTGGCCGCGAAGTTCGGCTCGGTGGAAGCCTACAAGGGCATAGCCGGACGTGTGGTTGCGGCCGCCGGCGAGGAAGGGCTGTCATACCGGCCTGAGCTGGTCAAGCGCCAGCCCAACACCATCGATTGCCACCGCCTGATCCATTGGGCGGAAGCGCAAGGCAAGGCGGCCGCGATGAAGCAGCGGCTGATGGAATTGTATTTCCGCGACGGCGGCGATCTCACCGATATCGACGTGCTGGTGCAGGCGGCGGTCGATTGCGGCCTTGATGCCGACGAGGTGCGCCGGCGGCTTGCGACCGATGAGGACGTGGCGTTGATCTCGGGCCAGGCGCAGGAAGCCTCCGACAAGGGAATTTCCGGCGTGCCGACCTTCGTGTTCGCGCAGAAATACGTGGTATCGGGCGCGCAGCCGGCCGATCAGCTCGCCCGCGCCATCCGCCAGGTCTCGGCGGAGATCAACGCGCAGGCGGCGGAGTAGCATCCGCTGAACGCCGCGCCTTTCATGTCCTGATAGCCGCTGATAAGGTTAGAGGACCAACGACAATAAGAGCTTAGGGAGGCGTCATGATCTACGAGTTGAGAACCTACACCGTGAGGCCCGGCACTCTCGGCGACATGGTCAAGGCGGCAAGCACGGTGTCGCGCGACATTCGCAAGGATGATTACGGCAAGCTGGAAGGCTACTGGTCGAGCGAGATCGGCCCCCTCAATCAGGTCATGCATCTGTGGAGCTACAGCGATTTCAGCGAGCGCGCGCGATTGCGCGCCGAGCTCGCCAAGAACCCGCGCTGGACCAGCGAGTACACGCCGCTGACCCGTCCGCTCGTGATGCGCCAAGACGTTCGCCTGCTCAACGCGATCAAGGCGCCGGTCGCCCCTGCGACGACCGGCAACATCTATGAGTTCCGCAACTATCGCGCCAAGACCGGCGGCGCGGTCAAGCAGTGGCTCGATGCGTTCACGGCGGTGCTTCCGTCTCGCGAGAAATATTCCAAGATCGTCGGCCTCTGGCAGACCGAGGCCGGTCAACCGAACGAAGTCTGCCACATCTGGGCGTATCCCAGCTTGAGCGCGCGCGCCGAAGCGCGGGGCGCCGCCATGAAAGATCCGGCCTGGCAGGAATTCCTCACCAAAGGCCCGCCGCTGCTCGAGGAGATGCACTCGACCATCATGCTGCCCGCGCCGCACTCGCCGCTGAAGTGAATGGCACGGCTAGACCGGGCCTACGCCCCCTTCAGGTAATAGTTCGCGCGTTTGCCGAGCGCGATGCGGCGCAGCAGGCGGCGCATGGCGAGTGAAGCGCGCAGCGGTTTGATCGCCGTGGTCACGCTGCGATAGAACGCAAGCTTGAGCGCGTCGCGCAGCGGCTGCTTACCCGGCGGCTGCTGCGGCAGGCCGATGCCGCGCAGCATCGAATTGAAGAAATGCAGATCGTTGAGGCGGCGCACTTCGCGCGTCTTCCAGGTGATCGCCAGCGAGATCGAATGGCTATCCGATGTGCGGACCCAGTGCGGCCATTGATACGGCACGTAGCAGCCGTCGCCTGCGAATAGGCGAAACTCCTTGCCGCGCGCCGCGAAGCTCTCGTCATATTTCAGGTTGCGGTGCTTGGTCATCGAGCGCTCGATCTCGTCGTCGCCGACGATCGACCGGTCGCTGTTGTCGAAAATGGTGAAGAATTTTTCGCCGTGAATATGCACGAAGAAATTGTCTTCGCTGTCGAGGTGAAACGGCGTGGTCGAATTCGGTGAGGATACGAACAGAAAGCCTTCGACCTGTTCGAAGCCGGCGTCGAGCAGGCTGTTGAAGCCACGTGCGCGGGCCACCGATAGCAGCATATCTTCCAGCAGGGCGCGATATTCCGGCGAATTCTCCACGCGCTTGAGCACGATCCAGGCGCCGGCGGTTTCGATGCTTCGCACCACCTCGACCGGATCGAGATCGACCTGAGGTATCGCATCGGGATCCTGGCTGATCGCGACCGTGCCCGAATTATATTCGATGAGATCGCGTGGCAATTGCGCAGCCAGTTGCGCGATACTCGGCAGGCTCAGCAGCGGATGGCCCGCCAGCTTGTGGCGGATCGCGAACGGCTTGAGCGGAAAGTCGCGCCGCAGCGCCTCGTCGGCAGCAGTAATGACAGGCGCGACTTCGCTGACGGTATTCATCGCGATTTCTCCCGAGATTTCCGGATCATTTGAACCAGGCGGCGTGCGGGCTCGCGGACCAGCCGGCGCAATGTCATCGCGGCGTGCACAATCGGCACCACGGGGCCGTTCCGCCGCAGCGGAACCACGACGTTGCCGATCGCAAGCCTTCCGCGCCAGATCGGATTGATCATGGGGTGATCGGCGTCCGCGGTGGAATCGGCCAGCGCGATTTCCGGATCGGCGCACAGATGCCGGGTCAGGTCGAGCGTCAGTTGCACGCCGGGCGAGAACTTCGAAAAGCGCTCGTCGACGCCGAGCTTGAAATAGAACGCGCGGTCCTGATGCCGCAGCACGATCGCCGCCGCGACCGCTGTGGCGCCGGCATGCAAGCTCACGATCTCGCATTGGCCGCGTTGCGCGAGCGCTTGAGTGGCGCGGCGGATAAAGCTGGCGTCGCCGTCGTCCTGCGCGAGCGCGGTGCCGCGCCTCGCCTTCCAGCCGGAGGCTTCGAGCGTCAGGAATGTCTCGAGCGCGGCGGCGACGTCTTCGGGCCTGCGTGCAACGTCGAAGGTGACGGCGCCGTGCTCGGCCAGACGGTTGCGCTGGCGCCGCAGCTCCTTGAGCTTCTTCGTGCCCAGTGCGTCGTGCAGCAATTGGTCGGCATCGCCCCTCGCGTCAAGGCAGGCTCGGGCATGGGATTGCAGCACCGTTGGATGCATGCCGCCTCGTCGCAACACTTCATCGATGGCCTTCATGGCCGCGCCCGTAAGCGACATGTCGCGCAGGATCAGCGCGTGGGCGCCGGCTTTCCGCGCTGCGTTCATCAAGCCTATAATCGCATCGCCGGCCCTGTCGCGATCGAGCGGCGGCGTACCGAGCGAACCATAGGGATCGGCGCTTATCAGCACGGGCAGGGGGATCTTGTAGGCGCGCCACATCGAGATCACCGGAAGCAGGCCGATCAGCCCGGTATCGCCCCAGGCGGCAAGTACCGAAGCGCCGGCGCGGCCGCTGGCCGAGGCGCTCACCGCCAGCTCCCAGTCCGGCAGATAGTAGCCGTTGGGCTCGATCGCGCGCGCGCTCAAGCCGCGCCATAGGTTCGTGCCGATCGCGGTAAGCCGCATGAGGGCATCGGCGTCCACCGCGAGCGCGCGTGGAGCCGCAGCATCCTGCATCGATGCACGGCGTACCGTCGCTGGCTCGGCAATATCGGCCACGTCCCGTTTCCCCGTTTGCGATCGGCTCACGGTAGCGGAAAGATTGGAAAATGCCGTTGGTGCCGCGCTTCAATTTGAGCAGTAATATTAACGGGTTGTTTGGCATTTAGCCGGACGCGCTAGTGCTCCGATTCTAACATTCGTATCCCGTTTCGGCAGGCGTCTTTGCGAATGTTGGAATCGAAGGACCACTAGCAAATATAGGTTTCCAGTGGAGTTTTGGATTTGACATTCGCTTCGCCAACCGCGGCCGGCTGGGTAGGGAATGTCAAATCCGCTCGACTAGCAAATCCACTCGACTAGATCGGCTCGTAGCTTTCCGACACGCAATTGTCGTCCTCATCGACGCGCCGGCGGTCGATGATGACGCCGCCGGAGATCGTGATGCGGTAGGTTTGCGGGCCCAGCGGTTTGCCGTTCGCGGCAGTCAACTGCAATGCCCTGACGCAGGCGGTCCACCCCTGTCCGCGGAGATCGCGACGCGGCGGCGACACCTCAACCTGACTCGGGTTGGATGCGGCCGTGAACACCGATTCCAGCTTTTCGCGAACCATCTGCTTCACGTCAGGCGGCGGCTCGGGCGGCGGCGGTTCGCTCTCTTTGAGGCGCATGAATTCAGGAACTGGCGAACGGCTGTCGGCGAATCCGCAGGCGCCGAGCACAAACGCGGTGCCCGCCACCAGCGCCGATCGAATGATGATCCCCCGCATCCCGCAAGACCCTATCCCCAACGCCCAAGATACGTGCTTGCGGTGTGTCTGCGCACCCCCGGGCGATCAAAAATTGCTGATCTGTGGGCGGGGAAAGGGCTTTAGAGGTTTGCCACCAATTGCCGCCGGGGTAAGTTTGCGAGCAAACCGGGGGCAGGGAGCGCAGGTATGAAGACTTTCGTGGCGGCACTGGCTGTGTTGGCGCTGCTAGCGGTGCCCGCGCAAGCGCAGATGGCGGGCAAGCGGCCTCGCGGCGAAGACACCAAGACCGAACAGAAGAAGCCGCAGGTCGATGACAAGGCCTACAAGGCCGCGCTGGAGCGCATTCCGGAGCCGAAGGAAAAATACGATCCATGGGGCGTCGCGCGGCCTAATGAGGGCTCCAAGAAGCCGAAGTGATGCCGGCTGGAGCTTCAATCCGGGATAAATGCCGCGTCGAATGCAGCTGGCTTGAACCTTGTCCTGAAGCTGGGTGACCAATCCGCAATTCGCATTGCCGGGAGGACGCCCGATGTCTCGCCGCTCGCTTTTTCAACTGCTGGTTTCCGCCATCGTCCTGCTCGGTGGTTGTCCCGCGATGGCGGAAAACCGCCTCGCGCTGGTGATCGGTCAATCGGCCTATCGCTCGGTTCTCGCGCTGCCGAATCCGGCCAATGACGCCAGGGCGATGACGCAATTGCTCACCGATTCCGGCTTTGAGGTATTGGCGGCATCCGACCTTTCGCAGGATCAGTTGCGCGAGAAGGTCAGCGAATTTGCGGGCCGCGTGGCGACCAAAGGTCCCGACACCGTTGCCCTGGTATTCTATGCCGGCCACGGCTTGCAGATCGACGGCGAGAATTTTCTCGTGCCCGTCGATATCGATGTCAAGCGCGAGGCCGATATTCCCATTCAAGCGGTGCGCCTCAACGACATCCTGAACACGCTGACCTCGGTGCCGAGCAAGATGCGGATCCTGCTGCTCGATGCCTGCCGCAACAATCCATTCCCCGAGATCAACAAGACCGCGGGCCACGGGCTTGCCATCGTCGACGCCAAGACCGGCTCTCCCGGCACCTTCGTGTCGTTCTCGACCTCGCCGGGCGCCGAAGCCGAAGATGGCAACGGCAGTGACAGTCCGTACACGACGGCACTGCTGACGGCGGCGAAAGAGCCGGGGATTCCGATCGAAGAAACCTTCAAGCGCGTTCGCCTCCAGGTCAACAGGGCGACCGAGGGGCGACAGACGCCGTGGGATAGCTCATCGCTGACCGACGATTTCAGTTTTCTTGCGGGACCCGCTGTTGCCGGACCGAGAGCGGCCTCGGGTGCGAAACAAGCTGCGGTCAAGCGAACGGTGGAGGAATGGAAAGGCGAGCTGAAAGGCAAGCCGGTTGAGGTCGCCAATGAAATGATCGTCGGCGACGGCTCTGAGGAGGCCTATGAGGCGTTCGTTGCCTTGTATACGCAGCCGCCGTTCGGTCCGCAGGCGCGTGAATGGCTGGATCGCCACCGCCGGATGGTGGCGTGGAATATCGCCGTGATCACCAACACCGCGGCAAGCTATGGCGCGTTCCTCGCGCAATATCCCGACAGCGATCTGGCCGCGACCGCGCGCAAGCTGGAAGAACGGTTGCGCAACCGGCTCAACATCGCAACCGCGGTCGCCGCCGTCGTCGGCGGCGCACCAGGCGGGTCCGGTTCGACACCGCCAAACGCCATCAACCCAACCAATGCCGCGCTCCCGGGGCCGACCTGTCCGTGCGGCGTGCCGCCGTCGCCGCTGAAGAAGGTCGACGTGCCCAAGGACAAGTCCAAGGACAAGGATTCCAGTCCGCCCAAGCGGGTCGACAGCAAGCCGCCGAAGCGCCTGCGCCAATCCGACGATGATGTCGTGGTCTATCGCCGCCCGCCGCCGCCCCAGGTTTACGAGCCATCCGGACCATCCATCGGAATCGACATTGGCATTGGCGGATTTGGCGGCGGAGGGATCGGCGGCGGAGGAATGGGCGGAAAGGGCGGTAGCACCGGCATGCCGGGCCGCAGAGGCGGCTACTGACGCCGTTATCCGCTTAAATCGAGCTACGCGACGCGCGGCCGGCTTCGGGTCAGTTAGGACAGCATCGCAAACGCGCTCGAGACCATCGCCACAGGCGTGTTGTCGGTGACGCTTGACAGCGTAACCCGGCCAAAGCTCATGGTGCGCCCGCGGCGAACCACACGCGCGTCGGCCACCACGTCCGACGACATCACCGCGCGCATGAAATGCGTGGTCTGATCGACCGTGGTCATCGGCCGGTAGCCGCGGTTCGCCGCGAGATTTGCGATCACCATGGCAGTGTCGGCAAACGCCATCAGCGCCTGGCCGCAGACCATGCCGCCATTGCGGCACAGCCGTTCGGAGAACGGCATGCGCAACCTCGCGCCCGGCTGCCAGTCGGGTGCCGCGTCCGGCGGCGGGTCGTAGTCGATCGCTTCGATCGACAGGTTGAGATCCTGCACCCAGGGTGCGAATACCTCGCCAAGCACGCGTCGCGCTTCCTCGATGCCGAACTCGATGGCGTTCTGTTGTTGCATCCTAAGGTACCCCCGGGCTCCGGTAGTGATTCCGAGACCATTCTGACCGTAGCCGCCCGGCTTGAAAATGCCCGGCTTGAGGCTTTATTCTCTGTTTGGGACGGGGTGGGTTATGACGTTGCGCCGGTGGATACTGATCTTCAGCGTGGTCGCCACGGGCCTTGCGCTGAGTAGCTGCACCAAATGCGGCCCGATCTGGGACGACTGGATGATGTCGCCGAAATCCTGCAAGTCGGACCAGCTTTAGGAAGCCGGCAGGCGGGCTTGGCCTCACGGTCCGCGCGGTGGTATATTGCAACGAAAATGCAGGGAAGCATTGCATGAGAGTTTTTCGCGTGGCGGCGATATTCGGGTTCGGCGGAATGTTCCTGACGGGAATGTTCCTGACCGGAATGTTGGTGGGCGGGCTGACGGGACCGGCCCGTGCGCAAATGCCCAACATCAACCTTCTCGCGGATGGACCCACCAAGACCCCTGAACAGAAGGAAGCCGACGAGGTCAAGGACAAGGCGTACAAGGAATCCCTGAAGAAGATACCGGATGCCAAGGTCTCTTCCGATCCTTGGGGCGGTGTGCGCAACACCGACGCGCCGAAGGCTCCGGCCGCCAAGACGACGGCTTCGGCGAAGCCGAAGGCCAAGACCGGCGGCAACGCGAACTGACGCCGCGCGCGGACGACGGATCGAACTTTCGGCAAAATGGCAACTGGCGAGCGGCGCGGACTCGGATTTTGTGGCCGGGATGCCCATATGGTAGGTCGTCATAGTACCGGAGTTGCGACATGCCTTCGCATCCGCGCGACCTCGCCAACCGGATTGCCGCTCGCCGGCCGGCCGCGCGCGGCAAGCAGGATGACGGCTATTTGCGTGAGACCTTTACGCTACCCCGCGAAAAGGCGCGGGCAAAGGCGCGCGATTACCTCGCCCGCTATCCCAAGGCCGGCTACATGAGCGCGGTCGAAAGCTGGCGCGAGCTGCCGGGCGACAACATCGAATTTACCATGCGTCGCCTGCCCAGCGCCGATTAGAGCCGGCTGGCGCCGACCAAGAGAAGCAGGCCGCCGGCTAGTAGAGCGTGATGACTTTTCTTCGAATCGTCATCCCGCTCTATCTTTTTGTTCGAGCATGATCTTTTCGGAAAACCGGTACCCACTTTTCTGGATCATGCTCTAATTCTCGGGTTCGCGTTCCATCTTCTTGAGTTCGCGGTCGATGCGGAGCTGGACGCGGCGGATCGCGAGCAGGTTGATCCTTGTTTCCGTCTTGCCGGTCTTGACCTCGTCGCCGATCCGGAACTGCCATTTCCAGACACCGGGCACGGAGGTCGCGGTGAGCGTGTATTCGATACCTCTGTGATTCATGCCTGTCTCCACCACGATTCGACTGCTTAAACATCGCGTTGAGGCCGGATATTCCTTTCCGGGCTTGGACTAGCGCCGCTTGACCGCGGCCCGCTGCAGCGCAGGGCAAAACGATACGGGCAGGGATTTGAAGAGTTTCAGCACGACAAAAAAATGCGCTAGAGCCCTTTCCGTTTCGATGGAATCGAAACGGGGGCTTTTAGATCCTTGATTTGACGGTTTTTTCTTGGCGCAAACCGGACCACGCCCCTGATCATGTCCGGGGCCGGCTTTCGCTTGAAAACGATCTGTCGGGCCGCGTCCGTTCCAGAGCCTAAGCGCCAACAAGAGGTGATAGGGAAGCGCAGGAACCGGATCTTCATGAAAAAGGGCTGATCAGGATCGCGCCGGTCGCAGCTAATGATGCAGCACGGACAAGGCGTTGCAAGAGGCCGCACTTACTTCGGTCGAGTGATGGTTCGCTTGGGGCGGCCTAGTTCGCCGTTCAACCAGCCTGTGACCAGTTCGGACTTCAACGGATCGGATTTCTCACAGCCAATGCATTGCGGGCCGCACGGCATGCTGGCCTCCGGCAGCAGCGCAAACTTCATAGCGCGCCCGCAATGCGGGCAACTGCCGGTTCGATTCGCCTGTCTCATGCAACTCACCATGAGGTCCACCGGCGGACCCGTCCATTCCAAAAGTGAGCGCGGTTGGAGAATTTTTGACTCTATAGGCGCCTGGCCGGCAAGCTTGATCGCGAGCGTTCGGTTTGGGAAGTCCGCTTTTGTTGAGCATCATGCTCCAGCAAAAAGATTGAACGGAATGACGATTCGAAGAAAAGTCATCCGCTCTGGCGCCGTTCGTCATCAGCAGCAAGCCCGGCCGGCTTCCTGCATGGGCGGGCAGGGCATCGATCCATAGGAGCAATAGACGCAGCAGTCGCCCTGCCTGGGCTTGAGCCGCGTTCCGCAACCGTTGCAGTCATAGAAAAACTGGCACGCATCGGTCGGCATGGTTTCGAGCGCCGCGTGACCGCAATCCGGACAAATGATGGTCGATTCCAGGATCGTGCGGGCGACAGTCAAGGGCAAACTCCGGATAGGCCAGTCGCAGATCGAGCATCGGCTTGCCGACGTCGGCAAGCGGGGCCGAAGCGGCCGCCCACGAGAGCCCTACGTGGAAACGCGTTTCTTGCGCTTGGTCTTTGCTGCGGCACTTCCGGCTGTCGCTTCAGTTCGGACCGCTTCGGCTTCCCTGGCTTCCCGCAGGGCGCGCAAGCGCTCCATGTTCTTGCGGACCGCAGCGGCCTCGCGTTCGACATCGGCCATCGCGCGTATTCCTTCCTCGAAGGCGAGACGCTGCCGGTTGGCCCTGGCGATGCTTTCGGGAGAGGGGTCGCCTGATTTCTTGCCGGCCATGTGCCTTCCCGATCTGCTGCTTCCCGATCTGCCGCCAATAGCCCGCTCAACCCTTGAGGGACCGAGCGGGCAGCGGCGCCGTTCCAGTACATCCGTGGAACGGAGCGAAGGGGTTAAGCCAGCGACAGGTTTTCCGCGCTGGACTTGCCTCGCATCTTGTCGGCCTTGATCTCGAACGAAACCTTCTGGCCTTCGGCGAGGCCGGTAAGTCCCGCCCGTTCGACCGCGCTGATGTGCACGAACACATCGTTGCCGCCGTCATTCGGCTGAATGAAACCGAAGCCCTTCTGGCCGTTGAACCATTTTACTGTACCTATCGGCATATCTCTTCTCCAAAGCGCATGCGCGCAAATCTCGCATGACCATCACGCGATTCAATTCAATTTTGACGATGTCTCTGGAAGAAAAAGAGCCCGCAGGCGCATTCAACAGGGCACAGCGGCTAATCGAATGCCGCCAATCTATACACTTTGCGCGAAAAATACAAGGGCCGCGCAGGGCATCAGCCCGCTCTGAAGTTCTTGTAACTGCCATCGAAATCGCCCTGTGGTCGCGCTTCAATTCCTCGCGGGGGGAGGGTCTGTGCGTCTCACTTTGGCCTTGGTTTTGGCGCTGCGACGCCGTCGACGATGAGACCTGTTTGGAACCGGACGCCATCGGTCGAACGCCACGCCCATCCGTTTTTCCTTGCGCCAGACGATGTGACACGACGGCTTCAATTGCTCGCTCTGAACGATCGGCGTGAAACGATCCGGAATGAAAAGCGGGGTTACGACTTCCAGCGCGGCCACGGTCTCCGAAAGGTTGCGAACCGTGCAATCAATCGTACCGCCGCCGAACGGCTTTCAAGATGCGATGGCGCGGAGCAGCTCGATGCTCATTCATCGGGGCACCAAAGGCGGCATTTGGGTTACGAGGATGTCGAGACCATCCGTAAAAGCAAGTGCGGACGATAGCGGGATTTATCCGGCCCATGAAAGAGGCCGCCGGCTGAGGCGGCAACGAACGACACGCCGATGCGTTAGCGCGTTATCAGAAATCCGCGTCCGGTAACCGGAATGCCTGGTGCAAAACTGTCGACGTATCCCGGAGAACAATACGCGGATTTGCGGTTTGACGAATCGTGTCAGCGCCCTGACGCCACCCCAAGGACGGCCGCAGCTTTTCCGCCCCCGGAGCTGGGGCCGCTCGCTTTTGGGCGCCTAGGGCTGAGGGGATAAGGGCAGATGTTGCAATGAAGCAGGCCGCCAATGGAGGCGGCCTAACTCCGCAGATCATTCAGGGACAGAATGATGGACTTTTTCGCCGTCGCTTGGAGATTTTTCTTCTCGAGCCAGAGCAGGCCCATGGCCAATTGCCTCAGGTCATTTCGTTCGTGACCGATTGGCAGCTTGCGTGCTTGCCGCAGCGCGTCGGCGGCATGTTTGCGAAGCGGTGATGCGATCTTGTCCGACGGGCGTGCCATGACTGACCTCATGGGCAGTGCGGCGCTGACAAGCACCATGTTAAATTGCTGCGAAGTTGGCTGTCTGTTCGGTGCCCGACTCGGAAATCAAAGATCGGCCACTGCCCTCGGACGAAAAAATCCCCACCCTATGAGATGGGAGCGGGGATTAGTTTCACGAGAAAGCCCGCAACGGGTCACTACCGCTGGGGCCAATGCCTTGTAACGCCGATTCTTGACAGTTGGATATCAGATTTGATCATGATCTGCGCGCAAGCGCTGGCCCGAGGGCATGCTTTTCCGGATCATGCCTTCATCATGCCTTGGCCCATCCGGAAAGCGCAACGCCGCCCGAGCGGAATATAATCGCTTGGCGGCGTTGGTCAGTCACCGAGATCCCTGAAATCCCCCCGGCGAATGTATGTCTGCAAGACGATGCGAAGGTTCAACAAAATTCCGGCGCGGGCAAGAACCAGAGGCCAAGAGTCTGAGGCCAGGAACCTGAG
>Ga0210401_10005980_pt1 | contig 12442 bp, 14 predicted proteins | sample IncBWH32MmetaG_FD_150866 | JGI IMG/M metagenome (GOLD analysis project Ga0210401, IMG submission 150866) | Forest soil microbial communities from Barre Woods Harvard Forest LTER site, Petersham, Massachusetts, United States - Inc-BW-H-32-M | ecosystem: Environmental > Terrestrial > Soil >... | reverse complement strand
GTCAGCAAGCGGTGGTAACCCATGCCGATGCCGAGGCTTCCGCCCACCCACCACATGAAAATGGCCAGCAGGAACGCCTTCCAGGTGAAAAAGAAAACTGCGCCTAACGCGCAAAGGTGTAGCGCCACCATAATCAGGCTGACGCCCCAATTGACAGGTTGATGAAAAGTTTTGTCGTTCTCGACGAGTTTAGAAAATATCATGGACTCTGACACTGTATCATGTTCCGTACGCTTGCGTGCGAATTCGTCAAGGAAGTTCCGCGAATTCATAACTATTTTTGCCACACTCCATTTGGAGCAAACCAAGGGGTCGGGTCTGAGGTGCACGCGAATTCGCGCGACTCTCGCCATTTTCGGGGTGCTCCCTTTCTACGCATACAGCGCAAAATTTACTTGGACACCTAAGGGATTTATGCTATTCTGTATGTGCATTTGTTGCTCTTGTAACACCTTTGGATTCGTCTTTAGGGGCTGCAAGCTAAACCTTGCGGGCCCTTTTTGTTGTTACGGCTCGAGGCCTTCGAGAGTCACCAAATAGCTCAATTCAGAATAGGAAACATTAACATCGTGAAAGAACAAGGTACAGTAAAGTGGTTCAATGCTAGTAAGGGCTTTGGATTCATCCAGCGCCAGTCCGGCGAAGACGTCTTCGTACACTTCTCGGCGATTCAATCCGAGGGTTACAAGTCGTTGAACGAAGGACAAGCTGTTGAATTCGAAGTGACGAAGGGCCCCAAGGGCCTGCAGGCCTCGAACGTCACCGCTCTCTAAGCGATCGACTTTAGAACTTTGGGCGAGTCGGCGAAAGCCAGCTCGCCCTTTGTTTTTGTAACCACTTCTCGCCTCCTCTTCCGGCCACACCAAGAAGCTTCTCTTGTAAGCTCGATGTAAAGTGATTTCTCTTAGGCACATAATCTTCCTGCAACGCTGCAGCTTCCTCGCTCAATTCAAGGAACTCTTCCCTCACTCATTCCGTACCTACTTTCCGCTGCTGTGTGTACACTTGTGCCCGGTTTCGCGGGAGGGGATTGGCAAAGATGATATTCAGACTCGTTGCATCTTTAGTGAGCTTCGCAATTGTTCAATCGGTCTCGGTACTTGCTCAGGAAAAGCATGTTCCCTCTTTGGAAGAATCGTTAAGCCTCAAAACCATCGGTTCCCCAAAAATCTCGCCAGACGGCCGCTTCGTTGTCTGCCGGGTTCGCGAGGCAAATTGGAAAGACAACGAGTTCATCGAGCAGCTGTGGATGGTGAACGTATCCACGGGCGCTGCGTTCCAACTCACGCGCGGCAAAAAGTCTTCCGGCTCGGCGGAATGGTCGCCTGACGGCCGCTGGATCGCTTTCATCACCGAGCGCGAACCCAGCGCCATCGAGCCGCCCTCGCCCGACGAAAAAAAAGACGCAAAGAAGGACGAGAAGAAGGAAGAAGGCAAAGACGTCGGGGATGGCAAGCCTGCTGCACACCAAATCTGGGCAATTTCGCCCGAGGGCGGCGAGGCTTGGCAGGTGACCAAGTCCGAGACCGACATTGCCGCGTTTCATTGGTCCAAGGATTCGAAGTCCATTGCCTTCACCGCGAATCCTCCGGAAGTGAAGTCCAGCAAAGATCGCAAAGAAAAGTACAGTGACTACGAAGTTTTCGAGAAGGACTACAGGCAGAACCAACTCTGGTTGGTGGATGTTGCCACCGCGTCAACGAACTTCCTTCCCATCGTGGCGAAACAGCTGACTTCGGATTTGACGCTGAACGTCGATGGTTTCAACTGGTCGCCGGACTCTACGCGGATCGCGTTCAACGCTTCGCACAATCCGCTGCTGGCCTTCAGCGGTGAACAGGATTTGTATCTGCTCGATCTGACCCACGGCAACGTTGTATCTAAAATCGTCGCGCTACCCGGCCCGGACGTTAATCCCATGTTTTCGCCCGACGGCAAGCATCTCGCGTTCTCCACCGCTCTAGGCGATCCCTACTACTATTACGCAAATGGTCAGATTGCAGTAGTCGACCTCAACGCCGTTCAATCCAAGGCCGCCACATCTGCCGCCGATCTCCACGTGCTGACGACAAAATTTGATGAAGACACGCAGGCCCTGGACTGGGGACCCGACGGCATTTACTTTGGCGCCCAGCAGAAAACCAATGCCCATCTATATCGCGTCGATCCGCAATCTTCTGCGATTACCCGCATCACCGAGCCCGATGTTTTCTTGCTCGAAGATGTTTCGTTCTCGCACGACTTCAAGAATTTCGCGTTCATCACTGAAGATTCCACGCACATGGGCGAACTTTTCGTTTCCAGCGCTGCTCCTTTTGCGCCGCGCCAGCTCACCCACATGACGGATCAAGTTAAAAACTGGAAACTGGGCACGGTGGAAGTCGTCTCCTGGAAAAGTCAGGATGGCGCGGTAATCGAAGGCATTCTTCACAAGCCTGCTGATTACGATCCTTCACGCAAATACCCGCTGCTGGTGCACATTCACGGTGGTCCAACTGGCACGTCCCAGCCAACGCTGTCTCCCGACGAATATGCGTATCCGATTCAGACTTTTCTCTCCCAAGGCGCAGTGGTTTTAGAGCCGAATTACCGTGGCAGCGCGGGATACGGCTCAGCCTTTCGCAAGTTGAACGTGCGCAATTTGGGCGTCGGCGATATGTGGGATGTGATGAGCGGCGTCGACTATTTAATCGCCAAGGGAATCGCCGATCCTAATCGACTCGGCGCCATGGGCTGGTCCGAAGGCGGCTACATTTCCGCGTTTCTCACTACACATACCGACCGCTTCAAAGGCATTTCCGTCGGCGCCGGCATCAGCGATTGGATGACCTATTACGCGAACACCGACATCACGCCATTCACGCGCCAGTATCTGCATGCCACGCCGTGGGACGATCCGGAGGTCTACGCCAAGACTTCGCCGATCACCACCGTCAAGCAGGCTAAAACGCCCACGCTCATCCAGCAGGGAAGTAACGACAAGCGCGTGCCGGTTCCCGATAGCTTCGAACTGTATCGCGGCCTGCAGGATTACAATGTCCCTTCCCGCCTGGTCCTCTATAGCGGCTTTGGCCACGGCGTCAACAAGCCCAAATCCCTGCGCGCTCTGCAGCAATCCAATCTCGATTGGTTCAATCACTACATCTGGAATCAGCCAATCCCCAAAGACTCCCCGCTTTACGGCAGCAGCGAACTGGACGCCACGCCGCCAGCAAAGTAGCAAGCACAACGCATCTGCAAGGCCTCTCTGCGAACTCTGCGGCCTCTCCGCGCACCCTGCGGTAAATCTTTTGCAGTTCTCAAAATCAACGAGCCAATCGCGTCATGGCCACGTCGACCATGTTCTTCTCGCGCTCCGTCAAAGTTCGTGACGTGCCCTTTCCCAAGTCTCCAAGCTGCAGCGGCCCAATCGCCACCCGAATCAACCGCAACACTTCTTCGCCCAGCCCATCTAGCATGCGCCGGATATGCCGATTCTTCCCCTCATCCAGCACAATTTCCAACCAAGAATTCTTTTCCCCAGCACGCAGCAACTTAGCCGCTTTCACTTTCAATCGCTCGCCCCGCGGCGTTTCCACTCCCCGCAAAAGGGAATTGACCAACAATTCATCCGCCACCCGCCCCACTTGCACATGATACGTCTTATCCAAGTGTGTCGCAGGATCGGTGACCCTCGCGGCCCAGTCGGAATCGTTGGTAATCAGCAACAGCCCTTCACTTGCTTTGTCCAACCGCCCCACCGGCGCGATCCATTCCACATTTTTTGGCAGCAGCGAATACACCGTGTCGCGGCCCTTTTCATCCGCCGCCGACGTGACGATACCGCGCGGCTTATTCAACATCAGATAAATTTTCTCCGCCGATTCGACGCGCCGCCCGTCCACCTCAATTCGATCCACGCCGAGTCGCACCGGCGTCTCTGGATTGCGGGGAGAAGTCCCGTTAAGCCGCACTTGGCCGTCGCGAATCAGCAACGCCGCTTGCGAACGCGAACAAAATCCAAGCTTCGATAAAGCTCGCGCCAATCCTACTTTTTTGTTTTGGTCTGCCCTTCGACTGGAAGGATGAGAATTCTTAGGTTTCACAAACGCGGCGAATCAGCTTTTCTTTTCCGCAGGCGTCGCGGCCGCTTCAGGATGTTTCACTTCGCCGTAGCGCTGCGCCAGCCAGGCGCGCACTTCTTTGGGATCGTACTTAAACGGCCCGTTGCCGCCCTTGTACGAAATGTGCCCAGTCTCGTCGATGACGTACAGCCGCTCTGGCCAAGCCGCATACGCATCGTTCGCCGCGTTGTTCATCTGATCGATGCCAAAGGGCACACCGAACTTGAAGCGCTTGGTGAAATCGTTGGCAATCGCCACACGCTGCTCCAGGTTCTTTGGCTGTGTATAGCAAACGTCGTCCTTGTCCTTCAGATTGGACTTCATTTGCCATTCATCCTGCGGATGCGCTTCGCGTATATAGATGGTCAGGAAATCGACGTGATCCTTGTAATCGTTATAAAGCTGCGCGATATCGCCAACCTGGCGACGAAACGGTGGTCAAGTGAAGCTGCCGAACACCAGCACCAGGGGCCGCGCGCCAGTGCGCTCCCGAATATGAAATCTTGATGCGCCATCGAGATCGACCAGCACCGCATCCGGCGCATCGTCTCCCACCTTTAACGCCCCGCGGTGCATGTGCGGCAGCGCATAGCGCAGCATGAACAATGCATCTTTAGGCCCGCCGGCCATAACGCTTAGTCCCGCATACGCTGCGACCAACAGCACTGCGAAAGAAATGAGTCCCCACTTAGCGATAGGATTCACAGGTCACCTCAGTCGTGAGCTTCGCCTTTGATCAATTTTTCCTTCAATTCCTGGTACCGCGCCAGCGACTTCTCAATAATCGTCAGCGCCGCATACGCCGGGCGAATGTCTTCCACTTGCACCTGCTTGCCTTCCAACTGTTTGTAATCTTGAAAAAAGCGCTTCAGCACCAGCAAACGATGCGGCGGCAAATCACGCGCCTCAAGGTAATCGCTGAATTCCGGATCGTTGGTAGCCACGGCGATAATCTTATCGTCGCTTGCGCCACCATCAATCATGGTCATCACGCCAATCGCCCGCGCCTTGATCAGTGCTAGCGGCTGCACTGCTTCCTGGCACAGCACCAACACGTCGAGAGGATCGTTATCTTCGGCATACGTTTGCGGAATGAAGCCGTAATTCGCGGGATAAAACACGGCGGAGTGAATGATGCGATCGACCTTCAACAAGCCGGTTGGCTTATCGAGCTCATACTTCACGTTCGAGCCCAGCGGAATTTCAATCAGCGCCTGGAAATCGCGCGGCAACTCTTTGCCGGGCGAAACGTCGTGCCATGGATGCATCACGGGATACGGTCCTCGCTCTCTCAAGACAGGCATCCATTATCGCCTGAGAGCCGCGCAAACGGAAAAAGAAGCCTACGCCGCTTTCTTGGTCCAGGCGCCAAGAATCGCACCCATCAGCACCAAGCCGGCCAGCGGGTAAAACTCATTAATCGCGAAAAGTAAGTGCGGCCGCATCTCGTACATGTACGTGGTGAAGGTGATCGGCCCCACGACTCCAACCCACAGCAGCACGCCCACGGCCGCGCCGCGGCCCACCGTGTTGGCATTGCGCCAAACACAGATTTGCGCCACGACGTACGCGATGACCAGATTCAGCAGCAGCGTAATCACATACGGCAGCACCGGATTCATGCTCTTGGCCTGTTCCATGCTCATATGTTCCAACTCCATCCACGGCTTGCTGAACAGCACGCCGTACCACACCGCGCCCAGCATCCAATACGCGATCGCAGCCACAACCACAGCGGCATAATTCGTTTTCATCTGGATTTCTCCCGTGGACGCGCCGTAGGAGCTGACTAAAACCTGGAATGTGGCGGCGCGGCGTTGCGCAGAGTCTGCTTTTACTCCGCCGCCTTGTCAAGGAACTTTACGCCCGCGCCTTGTCGATGATCTCGTCCCACACGCCTTGCGATTTCAGCACCAGTTCAATCGCTTCGCGGATGGCACCGTGCCCGCCCAGCGCTTTGGTGGTGTAGTGCGCGGCCTTCTTTGCTTCCGGGACCGCGTTGCCAACGGCGACCGCCAGTCCCACGCGCTTAAACAACGGAATGTCCGGAAGATCGTCGCCGACATAGGCAACCGCTGCGTCCGATAGTCCCGCTTTTCTCAGAATTTCTTCGTAAGCCGGCATTTTCAACGGAATCTTCATGTATATAAATTCCATTTTCATTTCTTTGGCGCGCCGTTGCAGCGCCGAACTGTCCCGCCCCGTGATGCACCCAGTGCGAATCCCCGCGGTGTGCGCCAATGTCAACCCTTGCCCGTCATGCGCGTCAAACGTCTTGATCTCCAACGCCGAACCGTCCGGCTGCGACAGTAGCGTCACTCCTCCGGCGGTCATGGTGCCGTCCACATCCATCAAGATCAATTTGATCTGTGCCGCCCGCTTCTTCAACGCAGGTGAAATCTTCGTCAATCGTGCCTCCAGGAAAAGGCAAAGTAGATATCAGATGTCAGATATCAGGAAACGCAAAAAGGTTGCGTCTCGAACTCTTGAAGCTCAGACCAGTTGCAAGCCCCACAAGTCATGCAGATGAACGACGCCAATCACGCGACGCGCGTCATCCACCACCACCACCGAGGTGATTTTCTTCTTCTCCATCAAGTTCAGCGCTTCGCTGGCCAGTAGTTGCGGGCCGATTGTCTGCGGCGTGCCCACCATGCAATCTCCAGCGGTCATGGCTAATGTTGCCCCGCCATGTTTCTCCATCAACCGCCGCAAATCGCCGTCCGTCAATATTCCCGCAAGTTGTCCATCCGGCGTCACCACCGTGGTCATACCCAGTTTTTTCGCCGACATTTCGTGGAACGCATCCGGCATCAACGTGGACGGCTTCACCCGTGGTACCGCCTCGCCGATATGCATCAAGTGCTCCACGCGCAGTAATTTCTTGCCCAGCCGCCCCGCCGGATGCAGCGCCGCGAAATCATCCGGACAAAATCCGCGCCGGTCCAGCAGCGCCACCGCGAGCGCATCGCCCACCGCCATCGCCACAGTCGTACTCGCCGTCGGCGCCAGATTCAACGAACACGCTTCTTCCTTTACGCTGACGTCCAAAAGCACGTCACTGGCTTCGGCCAGCGTCGATTTCACGTTCCCTGTCAGCGTGACAATCGGAATTTCCAGCCGCTTCAGTGTCTCCAGCAAATTCAAAATTTCTGGCGTCTCCCCGCCATACGTAATCGCCAGCAGGGAATCGCCGCGCGCCAGCATCCCCAAATCGCCGTGCAGCGCGTCTGCCGGATGTAGGAAAAACGAAGGCGTGCCAGTGCTCGACAGCGTCGCGGAAATTTTGCGCCCAATCAGCCCCGACTTGCCCATTCCCGTAACCACCACGCGGCCCTCGCAAGCCAACAGCAAATCCACCGCGCGTTCGAACGACTGATCCAGCCGCGCCAGCACATCCTGAATCGCCTGGGCCTCAATACGCAAAACGCGCCGCGCCGTTTCCAGGCTCATGTCGGGCTCCCATGCCAGCGCCGTACCACCGCCGAGAATTCTTTGAGCTGCGCCAGCAACCGCGGCAATTGCGACAAGGGCAGAGCATTGGCGCCATCGGAGAGTGCCGCCGCCGGATTGTCGTGCGTCTCCAGAAACACTCCATCCACGCCCGCCGCCACGCCCGCGCGCGCCAACGTCTCAATAAATTCCGGCTGACCGCCACTCGCGTGTCCCTGCCCGCCCGGCAACTGCACCGAATGCGTCACGTCGTACACCACCGGGTAGCCAAATTTCTGCAGCACCGGAAACGTCCGCATATCAACCACCAGATTGTTGTAGCCAAAACTCGCGCCCCGCTCCGTCAAAATAATTTTCTCGTTACCGGTCGACGCCACTTTCTCCACCACATTGCCCATGTCCCACGGCGAAAGAAATTGCGCCTTCTTTACGTTTACCACCCGCCCCGTCTTTGCCGCAGCCAGCAGCAAATCCGTCTGCCGCGCCAAAAATGCCGGAATCTGCAAAATATCCACCACTTCCGCCGCCGGCGCCGTTTGCGACGCGTCATGAATATCCGTCAGTACCGGCACGCGCAAATCCGCCTTGATCTTTCCCAAAATCCGCAAACCTTCCGCCAGGCCCGGCCCGCGAAACGCCTTCACCGACGAGCGATTAGCTTTGTCGTACGACGCCTTGAAAATGTACGGCACGCCTGCATCTGCAGCAATTTGCGCCACCCGCTCCGCCATGCCACGCGCATGCCCTTCCGACTCAATCACGCACGGCCCCGCAATCAGAAAAAGCGGATTCCCGCCGCCAAGGCGCAATGGCCCAACTGGAATTTCGCGTGTAGTCAACATTTGTTAATCGAAGATACCACAGGCGCGTCTTATGGACGTTCGACGGGTAGGATTCGGAAGCGTCGTTTCCCTGCGAGCCGATAAACCGCGAAGTCGGTTTGGTCCACAGTCAGAATCGTTTCTATAGACTCTCTGGCAGCCAAATACACCAGGGTCGCATCCGCAAAATCCATCGGCCGATCCGCATAGCGTGACATCAGCAGATGCAGGTGATGGATTTCAGAGTGCTCGATCGAGGCCACGACGATGACTCCCGACCGGAGAAACTGCCACGTTGCTTCCTTTTGGGATACCGCATCACCTACCATATGAAACAATTCGGTCAGCACCGCTTCGGATGTCAACAACGGATAATGCAGTTGCTGGATCGCCTCGTGGCAGACCTTGTGCCAGCGATCCCTCTTGTCCAAGATGGCGAGAATCGCGCCTGTGTCGATCAGGGCGTCAACGGCCATACTTGCGCGCCAATCGCTTGCGTACCAGCTCGGTTACCATTTCCGAGCGCCTTGGATTTTTTCCTGCGAACACGCCAACATATTTTTCAGCGATCGCGTGGAGCCTCTGCTGTTCTTCGTCCCCGGCAATTTCCTGTGCGTTATTGGCGAGCCATTCGCGCACCGCTTGGTCCAGGAGCGTAGAGATCCGGACCTTACGGGCACGCGCTGCCCGTTCCAAGTCCGACTTGAGCCCCGGAGACAAACGCCAGCTATAGACTTCGGTTTTCATGCACTACAGTGTAGTGCAAACGCAGTCGTGTCGCAAGATCCAAGACCTCTGCTGTTGGAGCGCCAATCTTGGTGTCCTCAAAAGGAGCGGGACGAGCGTGTCGTGCCCACGGAAGCTACCAAGAAACAAGAGATGCGAAATGCCTATGCGGCCTACGAGAGTTTTAGGGGCACTTGCTCGGAGCTGCGCTGGGCAGTTTACGCCACGCCGTGACACAGCCGGCTGCAACGAGGCAAGGAACTCCGATCGCGAAACCTAACAAGGTCGCGAGCAAGAACACCTCACCCACTTCGGTTAAACAAGGCCCAATCGTCACGACGCCGCTTGTAAGGCAACCTGCGGCCATTGCGCCAACCCCCACGCATAGCAATCCTGCGTAAGTCAATTTTTTCATGAGCTTTTACGCCGAAGCGTGAGGCAGCGCCCGCAACGCCGGCTCCGGTAGCTTGGGCTCGCCTTGCGAAGGCGTCGACGCCGGCCGCGACTTCTGCAGCTTATGTTCCAGCGCCGCGCCAATAAACGCCGCAAACAGCGGATGCGGCTCCAGCGGCTTCGACTTGAATTCCGGATGGAACTGGCAGCCCAGGAACCATGGATGCTCCGGCGCCTCCACAATCTCCACGTAATTCTCGTCCGGCGTTCTGCCGGTAATCTTCAACCCAGCTCCCAGCAAAGTCTTCTCGTACTCGCGATTAAACTCGTAACGGTGCCGGTGCCGCTCGCTGATTTCCAGTTGTCCGTACGCCTTATATGCAAAAGATCCCGGCTCCAGCTTGCAAGGCCACGCGCCCAGCCGCATCGTGCCGCCCATCTCATCGACGCCCAGCAGTTCGCGCAATTTGTAAATCACGCGATTCGGTGTCTGCGGATCAAACTCGGTGCTATCCGCCTGCTTCATCCCGGCCACATCGCGCGCATATTCAATCGTGGCGCACTGCATTCCCAAGCAAATTCCAAAAAACGGCACTTTATGGTCGCGCGCATACTGAATGGTATAAATCATGCCCTGAATTCCGCGCTTGCCAAATCCACCCGGCACCAGAATCCCGTCATACCCGCGCAGCATCTGCTCCGCAGTTTCCGCGGAATCGATTTCTTCCGACTCAATCCAATCAATCACCGTTTTGTAATTGTGCGCCAGCCCGCCATGCATCAACGCTTCACGCAAACTCTTATAGGCATCTTCCAGTTGCACGTACTTGCCAACAATCCCGATGCGCACTTCGCCCTTGGGATGATGCAAACGGTGCAGCATGTCCAGCCACGGCTGCATATTCGCAGGACGTTCTTCCAGCCGCAGCAAGCGAATAATCTGCCCGTCCAATCCTTCTTTGCTCAGTTCCACCGGCACTTCATAAATCGTCTTCACATCTTCCATGGAAATGACGCAAGCTTCCGCCACGTTACAAAACAACGCAATTTTATGTTTCAGGTCATTCGAAATGTGCCGGTCGCTGCGGCAAAGCAGCAGGTCTGGCTGGATTCCGATGCCCAGCATTTCCTTCACGCTATGTTGCGTCGGTTTAGTCTTCAATTCGCCGGCTGCTGCAATGTACGGCACGAGCGTTACGTGAACGAACAGCGTATTCTCCGCGCCCAGTTCCAGCCGCATCTGGCGAATCGCTTCCAGAAATGGCAGCGACTCGATGTCGCCCACCGTCCCGCCAATTTCCACGATAACGATGTCCACGCCTTCAGACACCCGCTTGATGCAGCGCTTAATCTCATCTGTAACGTGCGGAATCACCTGCACCGTTTTGCCAAGATAATCGCCGCGGCGCTCCTTGGTCAGAATCGTTTCGTAGATGCGTCCCGTCGTCCAGTTATTGTCTTTACTTAGCTTGACGTGCGTGAACCGCTCGTAGTGGCCAAGATCCAGGTCGGTTTCCGCGCCATCGTCGGTCACAAACACTTCGCCGTGCTGATAGGGACTCATCGTACCGGGATCAACGTTCAGGTACGGGTCGCATTTTTGGATAGTGATTTTAAAGCCGCGACTTTCGAGGAGACATCCGATGGAGGAAGCTGCTACGCCCTTGCCCAGGGAAGAAACAACACCACCAGTTACAAATATATATTTTGGCGCCATCCGGGTCGCTCTCCTCCGCTCCGAGCAGATTTGAGCTTGTCGTACCTCCGCAGGATTGACGTACATACAATTATGTTCGGAAGGTCCAAAGCTGTCAATGCAAACTCTTCGCACCGAGCTATCACACATTTTTCTGCTAGCGAAACCTTTGCGCTGCCTCGGGGTTGAACATCCCTGCGGGGTTTGTTCGCTCGACGGTTCCTGCCCCGTGCATAACACGGCATCTCCGGGGAATTGGCGTAACCCAATCGGGAACAGAACCCGTCTATTGTGGGAAGGTACGAATAGTACTTTTTCGCATCCAATTATTCGGCAGTGTGTCTAGTTCACTTTGATCTACGGAAAGCAGAGGGGCCATTTCATGCAGACTCGAGGGATCCGGGCGCTCAGCCTGGTCTTGCTATCACTTAGTTTCTTTGGCGGCGTTGCACTCGCGCAAGAACCGGCGACCGTGCCAACCCGTCCAGCGGCAGGTTACGATCTTCAGCGGGAAGGCACCGTGGTTGGCACCGTTGTGAGTTACACCCAAGCTTCCACCACGCCGCCGCTCGGCGCCCACGTCATTCTTAAGACCAGCTCCGGCAATCTCGATGTTCACCTTGGCGATCCCCGGCTCTTGCAGGCCAATCACTTCGATATTCAAACTGGCGACACGCTGCGCATCGTCGGCGAAGCCGTGAACTTCGGCAAAGGCACGCAATTCGTGGCCCGGGTAGTGCAAAATGGCACGCAAGCCCTCCAGGTTCGCAGCATTCGCGGTGTGCCCCTCTCCTACGCAGCGCCCCGGAACGAATCCAGCAACTCCAGCAATAGCAAGCAGGGAGGCATCCTGTGAGGCGCCTACTGCTTCTTGCAACCGCAGTCCTCGCGGGCTACGTAGCTGGCTGTGGTGGCGGCGGTAGCGGTCCCACACCTCCTCCTCCGAACGTCGGCTTCTCTAACGCCAGCTTAAAGGGCCAATATGCTTTCTCGATGTCTGGCGTCGACCTAACTGGCGCTTACCTGGCGCGCACCGGCAGCTTCATCGCCGATGGTAACGGCAATATCACCGGAGGAATTGAGGATGTAGTGAGTCTCGCGTCCGGTGGCGGCGCCTCTCTGGTGTCCTTTACCGCCGGTACCTATCAGATCCAGTCCAACGGACGTGGCTTGGTGGCTTTTCAAACCAGCAGCGGCGGCGTGCTTACTCTGAACATGTCTATGGCTTCCGTCAGCCACGGTTTCCTGGT
>Ga0210401_10005979_pt1 | contig 12443 bp, 5 predicted proteins | sample IncBWH32MmetaG_FD_150866 | JGI IMG/M metagenome (GOLD analysis project Ga0210401, IMG submission 150866) | Forest soil microbial communities from Barre Woods Harvard Forest LTER site, Petersham, Massachusetts, United States - Inc-BW-H-32-M | ecosystem: Environmental > Terrestrial > Soil >... | reverse complement strand
TTTTCCGTGAAATATCACCCGATTGATATCGGGCCAGAACTCTTTTAGCGCGTTGAAGACACCGTCCAAACCCACCTGCGTTCCCCAACGTTGGTACGTTTTCACCCACGGGTTGGACTGTTGCGGGTAATACGCATTGCCGATGCCCGCGGCCGCCCCGGCCCCTACGATCTCTGACAGATTGAAGGTGCTCCCTCCCGAGTTGGTTCTAGTTATGAACAGGCGACTTACGGCGTAACCGGTCCGCTTAACGAATCCGCCTTTTTCCAGGGTGTAGTATCTCGGGTCTTCTCTCGTCGCCGCCGGCACAATCGCTTCCGTCATGTAGTTTTCTATGGCCCCGTCGACAAAGACGTGCCAGTAGTATTTGCCGTAGCCTTCCGCGCCCTGGCCAAAGGTCGGCTGCGACTTGTTGGCCATGTTGATCCCCGCGAGTCCTCCCACGAAAAGGAAATCGGAGTAGTCGAATGTATCCTGGGTCGCCAGCCAGAGGTCACTCTTGAAACTCAGCGGAGGTAAGTGCGCATTGGCGCTGACCGCACGGTAATTTGGAACTATCCCCAGAATTCTCTTGGATTGCTTGCCATATTGGTCATCGGCGTTACCTGGAGTGGAAGGGCTGGCCTGCGCCGGGGCGTCTGGCAAGGAGGACTTCCCGTCCGTTTGCTGGCTCGCTTGCTTAGTATCCTGAGTAAGCAACGAAACATTGTCCAAACCCCGCTGCACCGTCCCTTCCTGGGATTGTTCTAGAGCACCCGTTGTTGTCTGCGCTTGAACCGACGCAGTTCCAAATATGCCCGCCAGCGCTGCCACCATACAAAATGATCGAGTCGCTCTCAAATCTCCTCCGATGCTAGTCCCCGCGAGCCTATTGGCCCTACTCTTTGAAACTATCGCCGCTAATCACCCAACGTTCGATTGTCTGAAGCGGCGTTTGGATGCACGCCGACGGCAGAAAACGTGTAAGGGCTGAATCCGGAATGGAATCGTTAATCGGATGTTTTCTGCTGCTGTTTTTGCAGGTGGCGCTCGTGTCTCCTCTGCAAGTAGTGATGAATATCGGGCCAAAACTCCTTCAGCTCATTGCCAAAGGCATCCAGGCCCATCTGCGTTCCCCAGTCCGACAAATTCGACGAAAAACTGCGATCGGACTCGGGATAATAGAAGTTGGAAATCCCAATCGCCGTCGCGTTGCCGGCAAACTCGGGAACGTTGAACATGTGCCCACCGGAGTCTTTCCGAGCGATGAAAATACGGTCGATGGCATAGCCAAAGCGGTGGACGAACGAACCCCTGCCCAATCGAAAATAGCGAGGATCGATTTTCAGGATCGTGGGGTAAACGCCGCCCACCATGACGTTGCCATCCACCTGATCGGCGAAAGCGGCTCCATACCGCTTCGAGTAACCCTCCGCTCCCTGCCCGAACGCGGGATAGGAATTGCCCGCCTGGCGAATGCCCGCCACGATGCCCACGATCGTGAATTCATAGGGGTCGAAGGAGCCTTTCGCCGCCATCGCGAACTTCTCTTGCCAAGAGACTGGCTTCACTTCCGATTCACCATCTACGGTCAAATAGTTTGGCATCACGTAAAACATCCGGTCGTCTTTCTTCTTTGGATCTTCGGTCTTCTTCTTCTTCGGATCCTCCTGGGCGGGCTTTTTTTGATCCTGAGAATTCTGCTGGGCAGACGGTTGGTCTCCGGGCTGATCCAGCTTCGGAGGGGTAGCCACGGGCGGTTGGATAGACTGGGCAGAGTCCGATGTTTGGGTCTGCGCCGAGCTTTGACCTGCGCAGAAGACCACAGAGGATAAGATCGACACAGTCAGTAGGCCTACACGCGCTGAATGGCTCAGTTTCAAATTGATGATGGCTCCAGGTCCAGCTGATTAAGATGTCGCCGAGGCGATGTTGGCAGTCCACCCTTGGCAGTTCATTCTCCGCAAACAGCGTCCGCAATCGTGCCAGCACGAAAGCCCTGGAGAACCCTGAGATTCAACGAGTCTACCGCAAGATTTTGGGGTAGGTTTCCCTATCTGCTCCAGATTTTCACGCTTGGATCCCGCCCGAAGCGAGGCAACCCCATCCCCACTCTACCAGTAGGATGCAGGTTGGGGCGAGTAGGCTGTCCAGGCGCGAGAGTGTCCGGGTTGCGCGGGGTATCGATGCAGTAAAGGTCATTTGGTGTGTGCGGTGCCTGAAGGCGCGGCTGAGTATGGTCCTTCATTGCTCGCTTGATGCCGTAGCCGATTCAGGTTTGAAAATGATCCCCTGACTTTGCCGGCTGTTCATAATCACGCGCAGCGGCGCATCGAAACGTAAGTGGCGGACGCATCCGTCTTCTTCCATCGCCGGCTGCTGGCCGAGCCACTCCCAATCTACCGATCCCTCGCCGGCATCTGGATTCACCGTGAAGTATCCGACCTGGAATGCGGTGAGATTCTGAAAGAAATGACTGCCCTGCGAGGGCGTAACGCGGAAATCGCGAAAGCCCGCTTCGGCGATGACGCGCGCGCCGGAAATTTCATCCCACTCGACGGGAATGCCTAACCAGGGATCGTTCGACCCCCAGCGGCCGACACCGATCAGCAGATAGGGACGATTCTCCCCGTTCAACAGGCTGTTGAAATGGGCAACGGCTTTTGCTACTTCCTGGCTGCGGCTACGCTCAAAACGCTGCGAATCGACGACGATGGCATCATACAAATTTTCAATACGGCCATTGCCCAGCACTTTATTGCTTTGGCAGAGCAGTTGTCGAGCATCCGCGTTGGCGACGGAGAGATCCTGATGATCGCGCGAAAGCGGGAGCGGGCGGATCTGGAGGAAGCCGAACTCTGCGGCTTCGCCCGGCTGCCGTGGCAGGCGGACGGCAAATTCTATTTCGACGGGAATACCCAGAGCGTCTTCGCCGCTCTTCACCAGGGTTTGGAGAATTGCAGGCAGAGGAAATAGTCCATGCTTGAGCATGGGTGCGAAACTCACAATGCGAATGCCAGGACGGCTCATACCGTCGTAGACAGCTTGATTGTCGACCGAATACGTAGAGGCGAATGCGGGCAGCGTGCCGTCCAGTTCGGCCATATCCAGACCGAAGCGCATCTCGTGCAGGCACCCGGGGCGTCCTGCAGGGATACTACTTACCGAGAGCGCCCAGAACTCGGTTTGCGAGTTCGCGAGAATATCGTCCACCGAAGAAAATTGCAGCAGGTTTTGCGGATAGCGGGGACAGAACCTCAGACATTTTCCGCCATCGACGACGGCTCGACCGAGTCCTAAGGCGACTGCGGCAATTCCATCGGAGAACGTCATCGGCGGCACGGGATAGAAATTGTGCGACCGCACTACGCCGGAGAAATCGGGATAGAAGCGGTCATCATGCGCCCTGCCGACGAGCTGCTGAACGATCACCGCCATTTTTTCTTCTTCCAGGCGATAGGGAGTAGCGCGCACGTACGCCTTGGCATGACGGCTGAAGGTCGAAGCGTAGACGCGCTTGACCGCGTCGACCAATTCCGCGAGGCGCACATCCGCTTCGGGCGATTGATTGCCCAGCATAAAAGTTTCGTAAACGCCGGTAAAAGGCTGGTACTGCGAATCCTCGAGCAAACTCGATGAGCGCACCGCGAGCGGATAGGTGACGTGGTCGAGGAAGGCTCTCAAGTCTTTCCGGAGTTTCTCGGAGAGTGAAGCGGCAAGGAATCTTTGCAGGATCTCGGCATCGTCTTCGCATTGCAGAGCGAAGTCGAGCAGATTGTTCTCCGCCATGAATTGATCGAAGGCATCCGTCGCCAGAACCAGGGCCGGCGGCACCGCGATACGGACGCCGGGAAAGCGTTTCACGATGCGGTGCTTGCGCAGCAGATGGCGAACAAACGCCAGTCCACGCGCCTTGCCTCCCAGCGATCCGGCGCCAATACGCAGGAAAGTCGATTCCGACGGCTTGAACGTGTCGGCATTGAAGTCCCCGATGACGAGTTCACTTTGTTCGCGCCGGTAGTCGTTGATAGATTCGATCAGATCGCTGCGCAAGTGTTCCGGACTGGCATAGTCCGAGATCTTGCGCGGCCGCAGCTTGGCGGCCAAAGCAAATTCGGTGCGCGCCATCAGCCAGTGCGAAAAATGGTTGCTCTGCGCATGATAAGTGAGGCTTTCGGGTGGAACCGTCTGCAACTGTTCTTCGAGTTGGTTCAAATCCTTGGCGCGGCCAACTTCTTTATAGTCCGGCAGGCGAAAAATGAAATCGCCGAATCCAAAATTTTCGGTGAGAATACGACGAAGATCTTTCAGCAAGGTGGGCGAACGCTTGCGCAAAAACGAATAGCCCGCGGCCAGCGCGCGGGGACGAAATTCAGTTCGACTGGTCTGGAGAACTACCGGCACATCCGCCACCAGAGCCTTCATCAGCCGGGCCAACTCAAAGCCGGCTTCGGGACTGAGCTTGCCATCCCACGGGAATTCCACGTCTGAGACGAGGCCGATCAGGTAATCGCGATACTGCTGCACCAATTGTGCGGCATCTTCGAAATTCGAACTGAGTAGAATCTTCGGGCGGGCCTGCATGCGCACAAGCTTGTGAGCGACATTGATACCCTCCTGAATCACTCGCCGCGACTGCTTGATCAGTTCGGTGTAAATCACTGGCAGGAACGACGAGTAATAACGAATGTTGTCTTCCACCACCAGCAGCACAGGCACGCCCATGGCCCGAGTGTCGTGAAGAACGTTGCGCTTGTCTTCGATGTACTTGACGATAGCGATGAGAATCCGCGCATTGCCCTGCCATAGGAAAATTCGCTCGATCTCTGTGAAGGGATTGCGGGCGATGAAATTCTTTACTTCGCGATAGTCGTAGGCCAACACCACAACGGGGACATCGAGACCAGATTTCTTAACCTCGTGGGCTAACTGAGCGGCGGACATGTCGCCCACGGCAAGATTCGTGACGATCAAATTGAAACGCGGCTGCGAGCGAGCGAGTTCAAGCGCCTCGGCGCAGCTGGATACGTGGGTGATTCCAGGAATGTGCTGCGGGTTCAGCTCCAGCGATTCGTCGATGAGAAGCTCGTTGAGGCGGCCATCTTCGCGGAGGATGAAAGAGTCGTAGAGGCTGGAGACCAGAAGAATGTTCTGGACCTTGAAGGGCATCAGATTGTCGAAGCCTTCGAGGCGGGCCTCAGCGTCGAGGAGGGGCTCGGCGATGGGGTGGGCGGTCATGAGGGGATCCATCCTAGCTTATAGCGAGCGAGGTGAAAAAGGCGCGGGGTGGAAGTGGTCCACCCCGCTTGGCAATAGCTTTCAACAACGCGGGCGAGGGCACCCGCGCTACACAGTGCTACACCAAGCCCTGGTCCAGCATCGCATCAGCGACTTTCAAAAAGCCCGCGATGTTCGCGCCGTTCACCAGGTTGCCGGGCGTGCCGTATTTCGCGGCCGTTTCGTAGCAGTTGCGGTGGATGGAAGTCATGATTTTATGCAGCTTGTCATCCACTTCCTCGCGGGTCCAGGAAATGCGTGCGCTGTTCTGCGACATCTCCAGGCCAGACGTGGCCACGCCGCCGGCATTCGCCGCCTTCGCCGGACCGTAGAGAATCCTGGCATCCAGGAACAGCTTGGTTGCTTCGAGCGTGCTTGGCATGTTGGCGCCTTCGGCAACCACCTTCACACCATTCTTGATCATGTTCGCCGCATCCTTTGCGGTAATTTCATTTTGCGTGGCGCTCGGGAAGGCGCAATCCGCTTTGATATTCCATAGCGGGCTGTGCTCCAGCTTTACGTCGGTGGGCATGAAGATGGCTTTCTTGTAACGGTCCGAATAATCGCGGATGCGTCCACGTTTCACGTTCTTCAGCTCCAGAACATACGCCAGCTTCTCGCGATCAATGCCGTCGGGATCGTAGATGACGCCGTTCGAATCCGACACGGTCAGCGGCTTCGCGCCGAAATCGAGCAGTTTTTCGATGGTGTATTGCGAGACATTTCCGCTGCCGGAAACCAGGCAGAGCTTGCCTTCGAGCGAATCCTTACGGCTCTTCAGCATTTCCTCGGCGAAATACACGCACCCATAGCCGGTCGCCTCCGGACGAATCAGCGATCCGCCCCAGTTCAGCCCCTTGCCTGTGAGCACGCCGGTGAACTCATTGCGCAGCCGCTTGTACTGGCCGAAGAGATAGCCGATCTCACGTCCGCCCACGCCGATGTCGCCGGCGGGAACGTCGGTGTTCGGACCGATGTGGCGCTGGAGTTCGGTCATGAAGCTTTGGCAGAAGCGCATCACTTCGTTATCGCTCTTCCCTTTCGGATCGAAATCCGAACCGCCCTTGCCGCCGCCCATGGGCAGCGTGGTAAGCGAATTCTTGAACACTTGTTCGAACGCCAGGAACTTCAAAATGCCGAGGTTCACCGAGGGATGGAAGCGCAGTCCGCCTTTGTACGGGCCGATGGCGCTGTTCATCTCGATACGAAAACCGCGGTTCACCTGCACGCCGCCTTGATCGTCCGTCCAGGGCACGCGAAACATCAGGACGCGCTCTGGTTCGACGATTCGGTCAAGGATTCGATTGGATTGATACTCGGGATGCTTTTCCAGGACCAGGCGCAGAGAATCGAACACCTCGCGCACCGCCTGGTGGAACTCAGGTTCGGCGGGGTTCTTCGCCTTTACGCTGATCATCACGTCCTCAATGTAATCGCCTGGAGCTTTGATTCCAGGCGACGTCAAAGTGCCAGAAGTCATAGTCCTACCTCCGTAGGTAATCAACTATTCACTACTTTCATTTTCCGCTTCAACCGCTTGCAGGTACTTTAAGCCGCGAGGCGGGATGACGGTTGTCATGCTGGGTAGAATCCATCTGCCCAGCCCCTGAAAGGATACGCCTTTGTGTAGGTTTCGCTCTGGCGGCGTGCAGAAAAATCCATGCGACGAATAAAAAATGACGATTGTACATTGACGACATTTCCGTCTAGACAAGTAACATGGCGGAAAGTCGCTACACCTTCGCGAAGGATCATGATGCCTGCGGTGTAGGTTTCATCGCCCAACTGGGCGAGCCTGCGTCGAATGCGCTGGTCCAGCGGGGCTTATGTGCGCTCGATCGCCTGGCCCACCGTGGTGGCGTCGATGCCGATGGGCGAAGCGGCGATGGCGCAGGTTTGCTGGTGGAACTTCCTAATTCGTTTTTCCGGAAGGCTGCGGGCGCCCAGGGGATTGCGTTACCGGAGGAGTTTGGCGTCGGCATGGTGTTTCTTCAGCGTGGCCAGGAAAATAGGACGTTGGACGCGATTCGCAGTTCGGTTGGGAAATTTGATCTCTCTTTTCTGGGCTGGCGTACAGTTCCGACCGATCCTTCAATCCTGGGGCCGCGCTCATGCGATTCTTTGCCCCTGGTGCGGCAATGCTTTATTGCTCCCAGCGGCGGGGCTCTCGGCCTCGAACATTTTAATTTCGAGTTACAACTCTTCCGCTTGCGGCAGGAACTTGAAACGGTTCTCGACTCCGGCTACTACTGTTCGCTCTCATCGAGAACGATTGTCTACAAGGGGCTGTTGACTCCAGAACAGCTGGCGCCTTTTTATTCCGACTTGAACGATCCGGATTTCGCCAGCGCGTTTGTGATCTTTCACCAGCGATATTCCACGAATACTCAGCCGAGCTGGTCACTGGCCCAACCGTTTCGCTTCGTCGCACACAATGGCGAGATCAACACGATCAGCAGCAACCGCCGGTGGTTTCAGGCAAGGTCTTCCACACTGCGACGCGATCTTCAGCTGCCCGACGACGCAAGGTTACTGCAGCCTGGCATGAGCGATTCGGCAAGCTTTGACAATGCGCTGGAAGCCTTTGTGCGGACCGGTTCGAGCATCGGCGCAGCGGCGATGGGGATGATGCCGCCGGCATGGGAGCGCGACGATCGCCTCGACGATGGTGTGCGGCAATTCCTTTCCGACAGCGCTCCGGAGCAGGAGCCCTGGGATGGGCCTGCAGCGATGATCTTCACCGATGGCCGAGTCGTGGGTGCGAAGCTTGACCGAAATGGACTGCGCCCGCTTCGCTATACATTGACGTCTGATGGATTGCTGATCGTTGGCTCAGAGGTGGGCATCGCCGATCTCTCCGACAAACAGGTCGTTGAGCGGCAGCGTCTTGGGCCGGGCGAAATGTTGATCGCCGACCCTGGGAACGGGATGCTCTTCCGGCCGAGCGAAGCTGCGCGGCTCGCGGCTGTGAGCAACAACGTGATTCAGAAAACGGGAACACCGAGAGTAATTTCCGTGACTAACGAAGCGCCGCCGATTGGCACGGAGGCGAACCAGTTGATGGCCGCGTTCGGCTGGACGGAAGATCAGGCCCGCATGTTGTTTCAACCCCTGGTCGAGAACGGCCAGGAAGCTTTGTGGAGTATGGGCGACGACGCTCCTCCAGCCTTTTTATCCAAACTGCCGCGTCCGCTCTGGGATTATTGCAAACAACGATTCGCACAGGTGACGAATCCTCCGATTGATCCCTTGCGCGAGCGTCATGTGATGTCGCTTGACGTGTATCTGGGCAAGCACATCAAGCTGACTTCTCCACTGCTTGATTCCGGACAGTTGGATGGGCTTGCGGAAATGTTGCTAACCATCCATTCGATCGACATGACTTTCGAAGCGGAGAGAGGGATTGCTGCTGCGCGCGAAGTCTTGAGCGCTATCCGGAGAAAAGCTGCGATGGCGGCGGCTGGGGGCCGTGCAGTTCTGTTAAGCGATCGTGGTGTGAGCCAACACCGGGCGGCACTACCCGCGCTACTGGCGGTTTCTGCAGCATGGCACGGGATGACCAGCGCAGGCGGCTGGAATGTTCCCCTGATCGTAGAGACCGGCCAGGCTTTCGATACGCATCACATCGCTCTCCTGATGGCCGCAGGCGCTAGCGCCGTACATCCATATCTGGCGATGGGTTTGGCCGCTCGCGCGAATTCTTCCGGCCCGGTAAATGGTCCAGAACGCTACCGCATGGGGATTGAGAAAGGTCTGCGAAAGGTGCTGGCGCGCATGGGGATCTCGACCATGAGCAGCTACCGGAACAGCCAGATCTTCGAAACGGTAGGCATTGATGCGGCAGTGTGTGAGGAGTTCTTCGAAGATGCAGGCCAAACCCTCGGTGGTACATCGCTGGGCGATCTGCTGCGGGACTGTATCTCATGTCACACTGCCGCTTTTGGAGCGGCTGCCCCGCCGTTCCGGGATGCCGGCCTGTATCGCTTCCGCCGCGATGGCGAGCAACACGCGAGTTCACCCGAACTGGTGCGGCGGATGCACCGCTTCATTCGGTCCCCGACACCCGCTAACCAGATGGCTCTTGCGGAGCTCTCAGGGGAACGAAAGCAGATTGCGGTGCGGGATCTGCTCGAGTTCCGACCCGGTAAGGCTATATCGCTGGATGAGGTGGAAAGCGAAGTCTCCCTGCTCAGCCGCTTCAGCACGCAAGCTATGTCGCTGGGGGCAATCTCCCCGGAAGCGCACCAGACGCTCGCCATCGCGATGAATCGCCTGGGGGGACGCAGCAATACGGGTGAAGGTGGCGAAGATCCCAGAATCTATTACGATCACCCCGAGGCCAACAATCGCGTGAAGCAGGTTGCTTCGGCGCGGTTTGGCGTCACGGCGGAATATCTGGTGCATGCGGATGAAATCGAAATCAAGATGGCACAGGGGTCGAAACCTGGCGAGGGCGGCCAACTACCTTCGGCGAAAGTCACGCCTTACATTGCGAGACTGCGGCACGCTATCCCCGGAACGTCGCTGATTTCGCCGCCTCCGCATCATGATATCTACAGCATCGAAGATCTGGCGCAGCTGATTTATGACCTGCGCGCGGTCAATCCGAACGCGCGCATCGGAGTCAAGCTGGTTTCCAGTTCCGGAGTTGGCGTGATCGCCACGGGCGTGGCAAAGGCCGGCGCCGACGTGATCACAATCAGCGGCCATGACGGTGGTACGGGAGCATCTCCGCTTACGTCGATCAAAAACACTGGGCTGCCGTGGGAAATTGGTCTGCGGGATGCTCATACCGCTCTGGTGCGGGCAGGCCTTCGCGCGCGGGTGCGGTTGCGCGTGGATGGCGGTTTGAAGTTTGCACGCGATGTGGTGGTTGCGGCTCTGCTGGGCGCGGAGGAATTTGGCTTCGGCACGGCCGCTCTGCTGGCAATCGGCTGCGTAATGGCGCGGCAGTGTCATCTCAATACGTGTCCCGTGGGCATTGCGACGCAGGATGAGACTTTGCGCGCACGTTTCGCCGGAAATCCGGAAATGGTAGAGTCTTTTTTCCGTGCGCTGGCGGGCGACGTGCGGCAACTGCTGGCTGAGATAGGCGCGGGCTCCATTGACGAAGTGCTGGGTGCAGTCGACCGCTTGCGGTCACGTTCGCTCGAAACGGAACTGACCGTGACGTCACTCTTGCAGCCGATTGCGAACCCGCCGGCGCAATATGGATGTCCTCACTACGATAGCAGCGCTCTGCATGTCGAACTGAATCGCGTGGTGGATGAGATGGAATCGCTCTCCCCTCGTCCTTATCGCTTCGCGATTACCAATGAAGATCGAGCCGTGGGAGCGCATTTCAGCGGCGAGGTGTTGCGCCGCTTCGGGCCTTCCAGTTTGGAAATGACAGGAGTCGATTGCGCGTTTACGGGAGTCGCGGGTCAGAGCTTTGGCGCGTTCCTGATTTCCGGGGCAAATTTCCGGCTAACTGGCGAAGCCAACGATTATGTCGGCAAAGGCTTGTGTGGTGGCAGCATCGCGATTACGGCGCAAACCGAAGCATCGGAGCGCGGCGATGTTCTGGTGGGCAATACGGTGCTGTACGGGGCCACCTCCGGTGAACTATTTGTTGCCGGACGTGCCGGGGAACGGTTCGCCGTCCGCAACAGCGGAGCGCTGGCCGTGGTTGAGGGGGTAGGGCGGCATGGATGCGAATACATGACCGCCGGCGTAGTCGCGATTCTCGGCCCCGCCGGCGATAACCTGGGCGCCGGGATGACCGGCGGCCTCGCCTACCTGTCGTCAGCCATGGACGAGCCTATTGGCGGTAGTTATTTGAACAATCATTATTTGAACCGTGACTCTGTGCGGTTCGCACCTCTCGAAGCCCAGGAGGAGCAGTGGCTCCGCCGCATTCTTCTCCGGCATCTGCACCTCACCGGAAGCCCGCGAGCGGCTCGGCTACTCGCGTGTGAGGAGCTGCCGTTGCGCAGGGTTGAGCCTGTGACTCCGCCCTGTACGCTCGAGGAGAGCTGGGCTCCCATCCTTACGCGGCTGGCCGCTCAGGAAGCACGAAGTTATGGACGCGACGGGCTGGTTTCTCCCGAGAGATCGATGGTTCAGTAGCGCGCGGCTCTCGTGTTCAACGGACTCTTGTGTTTAACGGAGTCTAAGAATGTTGCTGCCGGAGCACTAGCCACTTCGACGGCTGCGCGGGCCGAACCAAACTTTGAGCCGAGTGTTTCGGAAATGGCCAGCCTGTCGCCGAGTGGTTCTTTCGTACTGACTCGGACAACTCGAATTCCAACATCACAGACGCAACAGCAATGCAGATTTATCGTGCTGTCGTCTATCCCGGCCTGGTCTTCGCCAATTGGCTATACGCAAAAAGTCCAAAAAACAGTCCGATCACCACCCAAGCCCAGTAACCCTTTTCGCCCGACGACTCCCGCAGATGCCAAGCCCCGTACGGTCCGCTCAGCATATCCATCTCCACCAGCCTGTTGTTGTACGCGACGTACCGCACCCGCGCCCGTTCTCCCTGTACAAGACCCGGCCCGCTGTGACTGCACAAAATCATAACGGCTCGGCCAGTCGCGTCCGTAATCATGAATCGGGTAGAACCGTTTTTAAACTCCTCCCGGATGTCCCATAAGTTCCCTTCGACTACGGGGCGGGGCGAGGTGTGGATGAGCACAAAGCTCACCAACCCAAATGCAACGAGAGCACCACTGATCAGGCTTAGGCCCCAGCCTCGCCAGGATGCCTGCTGCCTTGGCGTAAGGATGGTTCTTAACCCGCAGAGAATCGCTACAATGCCACACAACAACAATGCAAAAAAGCTGATGCCGACGATATCTTCCGCTCGCACTGCTCACCTCCCGGTACGACCCTACCCGCCCGACGGGAATGGTTCAGACAGATGCTTTTTTGGCCAACATGCCCCATTGAACAACCATAGCAGTCGATACCCTTTCGCGAATGATAACGTCCTTTATCGAGTAAAGGTCGCGTCATCTGATGAAACATTTCGTCGAATATTTGACCCGCTGCCCAGGCTTGACCAGCGGTGAATGCCAGACGTCTACGGTTGCCTGCGGGACCACTCGTGTGCGAGAGCGGTGCGGGAACTGGACGGTCATAACCGAGATTTATTTCGTAAACTCTCGAACCCTAGGCAAACTCGATCATGTCACTGAGCAAGC
>Ga0210401_10005978_pt1 | contig 12443 bp, 15 predicted proteins | sample IncBWH32MmetaG_FD_150866 | JGI IMG/M metagenome (GOLD analysis project Ga0210401, IMG submission 150866) | Forest soil microbial communities from Barre Woods Harvard Forest LTER site, Petersham, Massachusetts, United States - Inc-BW-H-32-M | ecosystem: Environmental > Terrestrial > Soil >... | reverse complement strand
CCGCCAGGCGGGAATAGCGCCTTTGCTGGTGCCAGCAGGCGCTCTCTCCATGTAAGGCTTAAGTTTGGCGCCAGAACTCGATCGCCCACTTTGACGTTCTTGACATTTGGGCCGACAGCGGCGACGTGGCCGTAGCCCTCGTTGCCCACGACCGTGGGAGCGACGGGGCCACCGAAATAGCCCCTCATGAAGAGAAGATCATGCTTGTTCAATGGCGCAAGCTCGATCTCGATCAACACCTCGCCCGCACCTGGCGCGCCCGTCTCGGGGATCTCTGTGATACGTAACACCTCGGACGGGTTTCCATAGGCTGAGATTTGGAGGGCACGCATGGGCTCTTTCCTTATAACGATGAGAGAATGAAGTCCGCATCGGTGCTGTCCATGGCAGCGCCTGATTGCCCTGTGATGCCGGCCGGCGGCGTCGGTTACACCTTCAATTGAGCGCCGTCCACCGGCAGCTTGCGCAGGCGCTTGCCGGTGGCCGCGTAGATCGCGTTCGTCACTGCCGGCGCGAGCGCCGAGGTCCCGGGCTCGCCCATCCCACCGGGCGCCTCGCCGCTTTTGACGATGTGAATCTCGATGATTGGAGCCTCGTTCATCGGGTTGACCACCGTTCCGCAGTCCACCGCGCACACGACCCGGCGCACCAGCACGTCACCTTCCTTGCCCACTTCCACGTCCGCCACCTGCGCCATGTAGCTGCCGAAGGCGAACTGTACGGCCACTCCGCGGCCGCCGCCCTTGGGAAGCCCCTGATCCCAGCCGGCCTTTTCGGCGCCCAGTTCCAGCACCGCCTTGGCGCGCGGGTTCTTCGAGAGAAGACCGCGCCGGTAGGCGACCGGGACCTGCTTGGCCGCGGCGGCCAGTTCGTCGATAAAACTCTCCACGACGAAGACGTTCCGGGTCGGCCCGACACCCCGCCAGAACGCCGTAGCGCAAGCCTCCGATGGCGATGAGGCGATCGCCCAGTTCCGCGCTCACAAGCCGGACGTGACGCTGATAGATATCAGAATGCCGAAAGTCAACGGCATCGACGCGATCACGGCGATCCGCTCCGAGTTCCCACGCGCGCGGCTCGTTGTGCTGACCACTGCAGCTGGCGACATCCAGGTCCTGCGCGCGTTCAAAGCTGGAGCCGTCGGCTACCTGTTGAAGAATCTTTTGCGCACCGAGCTGATCGACACGATACGAATGGTCTATGCGGGCCAGCGCCGCATTCCGTCTGAAATTGCTCAGCAACTCGCCGAGCATGCGGCCGATGATGCGCTGACCGCGAGGGAACTCGACGTGCTGCGAGGGATCGCCAAGGGGCAATCCAACAAGGTCATCGCTTCCAATCTCGATATCGTCGAGCACACGGTCAAGAACCACATCAAAAGCATTCTCTCCAAGCTCGATGCAAGAGATCGAACGGGCGCGGCGATTATTGCCGTGCGTCGAGGCTATATAGAACTCTAAAGAATGACTTGCCGGCCGGATTGTTGGCTCAATTGATACCGGCTGCTGACCGAGACCGACAGACTCTGAGGCATGGCGCGGCTAGTGTCCGCGGATGATCGATCGAAGCAGGGCGCCCGTGTGCCGCGCCGGCGCGCGATCCTCTGGACATGGTCATGCGCTACCACCAGGAGACCCAAGATCATTTTTCGCGCTTCGCGCGCTCCTGCACGACGAAATCCAATCTGAAAGGTGCGGCACCTTCAGCAAACTGGCCGCGACGCTCCTGAAGCTCGGCACCTTCAGCAAGCTGGCCGCGACGCTCCCGACCGGACCAGGGCCTCATGATAAAGGCCTCGCTCCGGGCTGTCCCACCCCGGTGTGGCTGAACGTGCACGGTCACTTCTTCGATCGTATCGATGACGGTCATTTCATTTCCCTTCATGATCCGATGGCGACTCGAATCGAAATGCGCTCGTGCCGCCCACATACTTTCGAGTTTGAAAATAGGTGCAATGACGGCTCCGATCTGGACGTCGGCGGTTCTCTACACCGAGGTGCGGCGGGGCCCGTGGCAGGCTCCTCGTGATCGTGCTGTGCGCCTATCTTCGGTTGTCGCTGTGATCGCCGCGGCCTTCCTCGTGCTGGCTTCCTCGATGCTCCTGTTGGTCACGATCGCCGCGATCACCTTCGCCCCCATACGGCCAGATGATGCAGCCAGGCAACCCGGCTACTGCGAAAAAAAGAAGTGCTGCTGTGATTCGGCGTGTTAACCGCATGACGCTGCTCCCGGAGCAAAGTTAGCGCAAGGCTGACCGGTCCAGGCCACACTGTGGTGGCAGATCGGACGATGAAGAACCGTACGGCATTCTGCGCGCGGAGCCGCGACTCGACCGTCTGTTAGCGCACACAGCGGCAGAAAAGATTTCCGGGGAGCGCAGGACACGATGCTCGCTGGCGCATGGCTGGGCCGACGACGCAGCCAGGGTTCCGGATGGCGAGCGGCCACGTCACCCATGTCGCAATGTGCGATGGGAGACAGACTGCCCTTTACATCCCGCTTAGGCTAGGCCGATCTCGATGAGACCGGGGGTGACTGTGAGAGTTGACACAAGGGTTCAGCGGACAGCTAACCCAAACCATGTTTTGGAACAACAATTCGCCGCAGAGGCGGGCTTTTTGACCAATGGTGGACGCGTGGCCATTGCTGGTCACGTAACCGGCAACAGCCAAAACCGGGAGATGGATCAGGAGGATTCATCCATCTATGACTTCAACACGTACGCCGAAGGGGAAGAGGGCATCCGTCTGCTGATCCAGAATGGCTTCGATAGAATGGATTTGTGGCTGGTTGGCAAGGTGCGTCACGACGAACGGCATCCGCTAGGGTTGCACGGGAATCGTGAGCGGATCGAGTGGCAAGATCGCCGCGGCTCCTTCTGGAGCGGCATCTCGGGCCTTGTGTTCGTGTCGGCATGGAAGGCGGGCCCGCACAAACTGATGATGCATGGCAACTCCGCCGAGGCCAGCAAAGCGCATAACTTGCTGGTGGAGCACACCAATCGGTTGATAGAAGAGTGCCTGCGATTTCGATAATTTTCCACTCGTTGCCTCACGGCGAGCGCACAGTAAGGCCCAGCACGCAGGTTCGGCCGCTCAAAGAAGAGATTGCGAGCGCCGCAATTCAGGGCGGCGCGGCTGCGGCTAGCGCCGTGGGTCTTGCCTATCTGGCCATACGGGTCGGGCCGCGGCAGGACGCGTTGGGCTTTACGGCCCTCATTGTCTATGGCGTGTCAATGTTCATCGCCTTTCTGGCATCCGCCCTGTATCACGGAGTACAAAATCAGCGCGTCAAGGCGATCCTTCAAGAGATCGACCACTGCACGATTTTTCTGCTGATCGCTGGAACCTACACACCGGTTGCGATGCTACCGCTGCGGCACCACGGTGGCGGGGCTCTGCTGGCGACGATCTGGGCACTGGCGATTGCCGGTATCGCTCTTCGCCTCGGCAACACATCGCTTTTTCGGCGCATTGCGATTCCCTTTTACCTGCTCATGGGCTGGCTGGGCCTCGGCTGGAGTGCGCCGCTCCACCAGGCGATCGGCCCTGTCCCGATTCTGCTCATGATCGCGGGCGCCATCAGCTATACCGGCGGAATCTTGTTCTACCGCTGGCAGCGCCGCGAATTTGCCAACTCCGTGTGGCACCTTTGCGTGGTCACCGGCGGCGCCTGCTTCTTTATCGCGATCTCCCTCTTCCTGCCGGCGTGATCGACTCATATCCTGTCTGGGTGGCGCCGGGCTTTCGCCGTAGGGGCCCGATTTGGCGTGCCCGCGGGCCGCGGCGGAAGGGACGTGCCGGACTGGGCGCGCTAGCGAACAGACGCCCACCCGGCACCGCGGGTATGTTTCTGCGGGACGGAGGAATGCTCCGCCTGAGCCAAATAACGGGGAATGCCATGTTCAAGCTGATGATTGCGCTGTTCGCGGGCGGGTTGAGTTTTACCGGGCCCGGTGTGGCGCAGGTGTACGCGCCGAATACGGATTCGACCCCGACGTCCGAGGACAACTACACGGCCGCAAAGTCGAACGCCGGGGCTCAGTACAGGATCGACCATGACGGGTGCTCGTTGCTCGACGGCAACGCCAAGCAAGTCTGCGGTGCGCAAGCGAAGGGCAAGGAGGGCGTCGCCAGAGCGGACGCCAGATCCACGTACGAGGGCACGCCGAGCGCACGCGAGTATGCGAGTCTTGCGAACGCGCAAGCAAGTTACAACGTCGCCGTTGAAGAATGCGCCGGTCTCGCCGGCGACAGCAGGAACGTGTGCGTGCTCGAGGCAACAGACGAGTTTGCTAAGAGCAGGACCCGCGCCACCGACGAGCGCGCCGCCGATGATGCTCGCCACGATGCTGGAGCGACGCCACCGGTCGTCCGCAACCAGGGATACGCGGACATGCGTGCCGCCGAATACGCGGTTGTGATCGAGGAATGCGACCCGCATCCCGGTCCCATAAGGAACGCGTGCATTAGCAATGCGGACGTGAAATACGGCAGCAACGAGTACGTGAGATACGGCAAGCCCTGAGATGCCGTACATTCCTCCTTCACCATAAGGTCCGAAGGTCGCAGGTTCAAGTCCTGTCCCCGCAACGACGGGGCCTCAGGAGCACCCACCACATTTCCACCGACCGAGGCCGTGCGAAAACAGCCGCGCGGAGCCTCGGGAAAGCCGCAGCGAATTGAAACGGAGCCGGCGCGGTACTTGAACTCCGCCGCCAACTCTGTTCGCTGGCGCGCATACCGAAGGCCGATGCCGGCGTCAAATCGAATATTGACTGCCGGTACAACCGGTCTTTGGCGATTTGCCGGCATCTCTAGTGTGCTATGTGTTCGAGCGTACAGAATTGGTCGACCAAAGCAACGACACTGCTTGTCCGGATGCCGGCGGGTCATTTAATGCAGGCCGGCACTTTTGAGTTCACATGGAGAACACTGATGAAACGAATTGAATGTCTGTTCAACCCGGTAGCCGCGCGGGTCATTGCAACGGGAGTGCTCATTGCGACGATCTCTTTGGTTTCTGGGCCGGTTGTTGCGGCCCAATCCCCAACCGCCAGTCGCATCGACGTGCGTATTCATGACATGCATGCCAACCTCGCCATCACGGCCGAGCAGGAAGATCAGTGGAAGCAGGTTGCCCAGGTGATGCGGGACAACGAACTCGCGCTTGATGCTTTGGTCAACGACCGAAAAGCAAATGCCAACAGCATGACTGCGATCGACGATCTGAAATCCTATGCCGCGATCACCGACGCGCATTTGGAAGGGATCAAGAAATTTACAACAGCCTTTACAGCGCTTTACAACGGCATGTCGGAGGCGCAGAAAAAGGACGCCGATACGTTGTTTCGCAAGGGCCCGCTGAAACTGTCTAAGGCCAAGTGATTGCGGTTATCAAAGGCGCGGCCATTGCCAGATTTGAAGATTAAATCCGGCGGCTTCATGCATCCTATGAACGGAAACTCATTATGAAAACGATGACAATGCGGTCCAGGTTTTTCTCGCCACTGCACGGCAAGGCGCTGGTTGCGCTGATTGCCTCCTCGGCGGTGTGCGGCATAGCCGGCGTCAGCATGATGCCGGCGCATGCTGGAGGTAACGACAAGAGCGATGAACATCGGGATGAAGGCAATCACAGGGACCAAGGGCACGGCGATCGGGAGCATGTCGACCGGGACCGGCGCGGACATGAGGAGCGCCGCTTCTACCCGCAGCCGATCTATGCGCCGCCTGCGGTTTACTATCCTTTACAGCAATCGCCCGGCGTTACCCTGTTTCTGCCGCTCGATATTCATATTCGCTGAGCAGTCGTTGGGCGGGTCTTGGCCACACCAGAGCTGCGAGTCAACGGCGATCGGGCGGGGCGCTTTGATGCCTAATGCAAGGGGTTCTGCGGACGCGCCGATGTGCGATGGACGCAACAGCGTCCTACGCACCGGGCCGCGTATCTCACGCGCCAACGGCAAGCGCAGTCCTGCCCGCTCCCCGACAGTCACACCGCATGCAACGTCTCGATTTTCTTGTAGCAGGAACAGGACGCCGCTTCCAGGCCCTTGCGGTGGACGATGCTGATCGTGCCGCGGCTGTAACGGATCAGTTTGCGCGACCGCAGAGTGGCGGCCGCCAGTGTGATTGATACGCGTCTCGCGCACAAGGTGCCGGCCAGGTACTCTTGCGTCAGGAAGATGTCCTGCGATCCCGATCGATCGCTGATCATCAGAAGCATTCTGGCAAGGAGCTGCTCAAGGTGATGAGAACTGATGCAGGCGACGGCTTGCCTCGCTTGAACCAGTTCGACATAGGCGTACCGGTACAGCTCGCGCTGCAACGGCAGGCAGCGCCGGAACTCATCCTGAAAACGCTCGGCCGGCATTCGCATAGCGGTCCCCGCGGCCAGTACCTGGGCGCGAACCGACGAAGCATCGACTCCGTACACCAACGACATTCCGACCATGCCGTCATACCCGACCATTCCCGTTGCGGCCGTTCTTTGGCCTTCTGTCCTCGTCAACAGGGAGGCAACGCAATCAACAGGGAAGTAGACGTACCGGATTGGCACACCCTCTTCGTGGAGCACCTCGCCGAGCTTGAGGGCCACCGGCTCGAGACCAGGCAACAACTGCTCATAATCGGTGCGAGGCAAGGCAGCGAGCACGCTGTTGGCGATCAGGCCTTGAAACGCCGGTTCGTGGTTAGTGGCACCCTTTGCAGCGGCGCGCAGCGCACGCTGCGCCAAAGGAAACATAATGATATTGGAATTGGCGTAGTCGACGACGGCATCAATCTCGCCGGCCGCGACGGCTCTCCGTTCGACTCCACCCTTCGGCAACAGTCGAAGCGCACTCCGCAGCCGCGCAGATCCGAGCCCAGCGCCGTCCGCGCGGGGGCGTTCACGCAACATCTGGCTTCAACCCGAGTGCGAGCAGGACCCGCTTCTTGTCGCTGAGGTTACCGACGACCTGCGCTACGGGTTGCGGTGACAGTTTGGTGAGGCTGGGTGTGACGAGCACACCTTCGGCCATCGCGCGGCGCGGGTCCTCCAGGACGTCGACCACTTCCAGCTTGTGACCGCCCTTAAGGTACTCTGCGCAAATGGACTCGAGATTGGCGATGGCCTGCATCGAATTGGGTGCCCCGCCGGCGACGTACAGACGCAAGACAACGACCGTCGTGAGTCCGGCAGGCGGTGATTTGGACTTGGCCGACGATCGCTTCATTTTACGGCTCCATTTCCGCTCTTCTTCACCGGTGCCTCGGCCGGGTCCCCACCGCGTCTCCTGCGCAGTTCGCCCGCCCGCCGGGTCGATGAAGCAGTATGGCCATCGTCTTCTCCGGAGTAGAAGGTCAGTTCGGCCCGCTGCCTCTCAAGGTCCGTCTTGAGTGAAGCGATGCGGGCGCGGGTGCTGGCGGCTGCAAACTCAAGCTCGCGGCGCTTGTGATTGAACTCCGCGCGTTGTCGCACCCGCTTGGCACTCTCTTCGGCCTCTTTCTCCCAGCGCAGCGTGCCCATCAACACTTCGCCTCCAGCGGTGTAGACATCTGACAGCGAGGGGCCGGAGTTGCTCAAGACGAGCTCGCGAACCTGGTTCGAATGCGACGTACCTCGCGACTTGACGATCGTGAGAGCGCGGTTGCGTTCCCCGCTTCGCACCAGGTAGGACAGGTGGATCCACGTATCCGCGATGGTCGATATCTGCAGGTCGGTCGCTTCGCCTCCCGGGCCATCGGTCTCGCTCAGTGCCGTCACCATCAAGGTAATCTGCTCGTCCTTGATCGAGTAGATGAGCCGATTGGCGACCGTGCGCGCGGCGCCGAGCGTTCCCGACTTGGCGATGGCCGTCAGCGGGTCGATCACCATGCAGCGGGGCGGCTCTTCACGGATCAGCGAGCTGATTTTGAGGAGATGCTCTTCCGCGCTGAAGCCTTCCGTCCGGACAGAATACATCCGTAACAGTCCGGACTTGACGTAGGTTTTGAGCCGTATGCCGACCGACGAGAGATTGCGCATGATTTGTTCAGCGCTCTCGTCAAAGCTCACGAACAGCGCGCGCTCGCCGCGCCGGCAGGCGGCCTCGATGAACTTGCCGGCCAGGGTGGTCTTAGAGGTACCCGGTACGCCCGTGATCAGGGTGCTACTGCCGCTAAACACACCGCCGCCGAGCATCACGTTCAGCTGTTCGAAGCCGGCGCTGAGTCTTTCGGTCGAAGCCTTGTTCCGAATGTCCGCCGGGCTGACGGCGCCTACCTGGATACCCGACGGCCCGAAGCTAAAGGGGAACTCCGCTGCTGCGAAGCTCGATCCGCGGTACTTCGTAATCCGCACGGTCTGCACCGAGACGCGATCTTCCTGGCGTCGATCGAGGCGGACCACGCAATCCACCATGAATTCAAGAAAGCCGTAGTGTGCGACCTCGGAAGATCGACCCTCGGACTTGGCCGTCACGATAGCGGTCAACGCGCTGTCGGCCAGCCAGTCGCGCAGGCGGTACAGTTCGCGCATTTCGGCAAGCGGATCCTGGAGCAAGGTCAACAGGACGTCGATACCGTCGAAAACGATCCACTGTGCGTCGATCTCCTGCGCCTTGGCCGCCAGCATGGCAAGCATTCCTGCCAGGTCGAAGTCTCCTGTTTTGACCAGCGTCGGCGACAAATGGGCATCCATTAGGAACAGCTTCTTGGCCACCAGGCTGGCCAGCCCCCAATCGAATGTGGCGCTGTTCGCGATGATCTGATTTGAGCTCTCCTCGAAAGCGACGAATATGCCGGCTCCACGATGCTGCTTCGCCGCATTGACGAGACACTGCAGCGCAAACACCGTCTTTCCGGCTCCCGGGCCACCGACGAGCAAGCTCGTGCGGTAGCGCGGGAATCCTCCATCGCTCAGCTGATCGAAACCCCGGATGCCCGTAAGTAGCTTGGTCAGCGGCCGCACCAGCGTTCCTTTGGTTCCGATTTTGGGTCTCCCCTTTTGAAGAACTCGCCGTTGTCCGCGAGCCCGAATTGACCCGTGCGCGTCAATGATACGCGTATGCGGGAGCCTGTCGGTGCCCCACCGCACATAGCGGCAGTGCGCAGCGAATGCCGTCGCGGGCGAAGTTGCGTTCGTGTCAGCTGCTCGACCGATCCCCGACCGTTGGCTTGAACTCGGCGGCCGAAATTGCCTCGGCCAGCCGTCTTTCGCGAAAGGCCGGATCGCAATCGATCAGGCGCGTCACCCGGGACCATGGAACGTCCCGATAGGCTCGTCGATCCGGACGATGGGTCACCACGCGCCAACCTCGGTCGAGCAGCCAGATCCACAGCTCAGCGCTCATGCCTGCCTGGACGGTCAGGCGAACGCCACTTTCAACCTGGGCAATGCGGGCCCCGATCCGCGGCTTGGTGCTGCGACGTGGCAACCGGCGCGGCGATTGCTCGCCCGCCAGCGAGCGCAGCCGGTCGCGGATCGATTGCAAAGCGTTCATACAAGCATTCTTGCATCGGCATCGTGACTCCGCAGCCGCGCACTTGTGGGTTACCCATATGTGCGCCAGCGCACCGACAGCCTGCGGGCCAAACCGCGCACGTTCGGACTGCGCGGTGCGTTAGCGCACAGACGGCGCGGAACGTGGCGACGGCCTGCCTCGGGCCACCCCCCGAACGCGTCACTCACGCCTGGAGCGTGCCGCCAGGACGCAGTTGCAGTTATGTCTGTTACCGTACAGACTGTAAGGCGCGGCGCCTTACTCTGTGCGTTACCGTACAGGTCGTGCGGCGGTGTCTCTGGTCTGAAAGGGAAGCTTGAAACAGGGGACGGACGGGGTCATCACGGGCGTTGGCGCGGCAAATGGACACTTACGAGCAGCCGCCTCGGCCGGCTGCTGAGGCGCGCAATGAGCAGGCTCGGTGGTTTGAAGGTCGCCGATCGGGAGCGTGTATTGCCGAGCTGGCTGGCCCCGTCAAGGCAGGAGAGACTCATGGCATTCGAAGGTGAACGTAGAGCGGGCAAGCAATTTCCAGGGGCCGACAGCGAGCACATGGTGCTGGAGGAGGAGCCCATTGGGGTCACAACACATCGCGTAGATGCGGGAGACGAAACATTGCACGGCATTCCATGGAGCAGGGACCTCATCAAGGTGCTCAACGATGCTTTGGCCACCGAGTTGGTGTGCGTTCTGCGCTACAAGCGTCACTGTTTCGTCGCGGATGGCTTGGCGAGGCCGGCGATCGCCGAAGAATTTCTCGGATATGCGAACGAAGAGTTGATTCACGCGGACCAGCTTGCCCGACGCATCGTGCAACTCGGCGGCAAACCCGATTTTTCGCCGACCTCGCTGGTCGAGCGCAGCCGCGCCGCGTATGACGATTCGCTGGACCTGAAAGCGATGGTCAGGGCGGACCTGATCGCCGAGGGGGCCGTCATTGACGGCTACTGCCAGATCCTGACGCTGATCGGTGACACGGATTTGACCACGCGACGCCTGGTCGAAGACATCCTGATTGACGAAATGGAACACGCCGAAGAGCTTCGGAACTTGAAAACCGAATAGGGTCCCGAGCCAATGCCACAGCTGATGGCCCCTTCCGACCCAAGAAGTAACCAGTTGCTGGCCGCGCTGCCGAGCGCTGAGTGGCAGCGCTGGATGCCGCAGCTGGAACCCGTGAGCCTGCCACTGGGCAAAGTGCTCTACGAATCCGGGAGCCGACTGACTCATGTTTATTTTCCGACGACATCGATCGTCTCGCTGCTGTACGTGATGGAAGACGGGGCCTCGGCCGAGATCGCGGTCGTCGGGCACGAAGGGATCGTCGGCATCTCGCTGTTCATGGGGGGCGAATCCACACCCAGCCGCGCGGTGGTACAAAGCGCCGGACAGGGGTTTCGACTTAGAGCGTCGGCGATCCAGGAGGAGTTCAGTCGAGTGGGTTCGGTGATGCACCTTCTTTTGCGGTATACCCAGGCCCTCATCACCCAAATGGCACAGACAGCAGTTTGCAACCGGCACCATTCGCTGGATCAGCAGCTTTGCCGCTGGCTGCTGTTGAGCTTGGACCGTCTTTCTTCCCCGGAACTGGTGATGACGCAGGAGCTGATCGCCAACATGCTGGGCGTGCGACGCGAAGGCGTCACTGGGGCTGCTGGCCACTTGCAGGAGGCTGGGCTGATACAGTACCGACGCGGCCACATCAAGGTGCTCGATCGTAAAAAGCTCGAAGGACGCGTCTGCGAGTGCTATGCCGTTGTCAAGAAGGAGTACGAGCGGCTGCTGCCTGCGAAATTTGCGGCGTAGCCTGCGCCGGACGATTTTCTCGCCCAAATCCTTTCGGTCGATGAAGCCGCTCCCCGCGCCCAACGCGGCACAGACGAATTCCTGTTCCGCTGCGCCAAGTGTCAGCTGTGCGCGCTAACGCACAGAGAGGATGCGAGATCTGGGGGAAGATGGCAGAGAACGCGAAGAGCAACGCAATCTATGAATCGAGAATGACATGACCCATGCAATGACCAGGAAGCAATTGAGCCTCGCCGTATCGTGTGCGTTGGCACTCGCCGCGTTCGGGACCGCAAGAGCGGAAACCAACACGGCCGGCACCGGATACCTCACCGACCCGCGCGACGCCGTCGTGAAGAGCGGTTACGGCTTGTGCTGGCACAGTGGGATCGGCCCAGCGCCGGTATCCACCGCGGAGTGCGACCCGAACTTCGTTCCGGCACCAAGCGCGGCGGTCGTCGAACCCGCGCCGCAACCGGTTGCGGCGACGGTGGCTGAGCCGATTGCAGCGGCCGTGGCAGCCCCAGAAGCAGCTCCGATACCCGACTTGGTGCGCATGGTGCTGGATGCCGACACGCTGTTCGACTTCGACAAGTCTGAATTGCGCCCGGCCGGGCGCCTTGCGCTCGATGATTTCGTCGGCAAAATCAAGGGCATCGCGCCGGAAATGATCATGGCCGTCGGATTCACCGACCGCCTGGGGTCCGAACTTTACAATCAGCGTCTTTCAGAGCGGCGTGTTCTCGCGGTCAAGACCTACCTGGTCGGCAAAGGCATCGAGGCGAATCGCGTGCGCACCGAGGGCAGAGGCAAGGCGGATCCGATCACGAAGACCGGTGAATGCGTCGGTGTCGAAAGCACCGCGATCATCGCCTGCCTGCAGCCGGACCGCCGCGTCGAAGTTGAAGTGAAGGGTATGCAGATCGCTATGTAATCGTCTCGGCCGAAGTTCCGCTACAAGGAAGTGCCCTGCCCGCAGGGCATTTTTTTGAGCGACGAGGCATGCGGGCAATCGGTGAACGAATGGAGGGAATTCGCGCCACCGGACAGACGGTTGGCCACACGGCTCTTCATATGTCTGCCACCGCACCGAGAAGTCACTTTCGCGAACGTACACTGGCCACAAATCTTCAGTGAAAGGGTCAATCCACATGCTTTACACGATCGCGTTGGTTCTGGTCATATTGTGGCT
>Ga0210401_10005976_pt1 | contig 12445 bp, 11 predicted proteins | sample IncBWH32MmetaG_FD_150866 | JGI IMG/M metagenome (GOLD analysis project Ga0210401, IMG submission 150866) | Forest soil microbial communities from Barre Woods Harvard Forest LTER site, Petersham, Massachusetts, United States - Inc-BW-H-32-M | ecosystem: Environmental > Terrestrial > Soil >... | reverse complement strand
GTGCTCAACCTGTTCGAAGAAGAATCCTGGCGCGCCGTAGCGCACGACCTCGCCGGAATGTTACTGAATTACAACTATCCTCCCGCTCAAGGATGGTTCGACGAAGGTCTTGCCGAATATTTCGCTTCCATTCGTGTCGATAACAAACAAGTCGAACTCGGGGGCGATCCTGAGCTTCTTCCCTCCGGCGCGCAGGATTTGCTTGCTATCCAGCGCGACACGCATGCGCCCAAATCATTCAGCGAATTGCTCGGCGCCCAGGTCTGGCTCTCTCTGCCCGATCTGTTCTCGATGAAGCACGACACATCGGCGCGCAACGAAGGCAGCCATCACACGCTCTACTATGCGGAGTCATGGATCGTCCTCCACTACCTCCTCCACGAGCAGAAGCTGGCGGAAACCGGCGCTTACTTCAATGCGGTGCTGAACGAACACCTTCCGGTCGAGGATGCGATTCAAAAAGCCTACGGGATGAGTTCCGCGAAAATGGAACAAGCGGTGAAGGATTACTTCCATGGTCAGGCCGCCTCGTTGACTGCGGTCGACGCGGCCCGCCAAAGCAATGCGAACGTCACTTCTCCCTCGAACTCAAACCCACCCGGCCAGAGCTACAGGTTTGCCGTTCCCGTCGGACCCGACGATTCAGCCATCACATCGAAGCCTCTCCCCGAGGCAGACGCACGCGCTCTCTATTTTGAAGTTGCAATTCGCATCCCCGAACGCCGCGACCGCGGTCTGCAGGAATTAAATACGCTGGCTACGGCGCCCACTGCCGCTGACAAGAAGTTCGAAGCGAAGAAACAAGAGAAGAGACCGAGCGAAGATTCCGACCAACTCCCGACCAATGCCATGGGCAGCCCGCTCGCGCATCGCATTCTTGCCTGGGACGACATCCAGCATGCAAATTTCGCCGAGGCTTCGAGCGAACTCAAAGACGCTTTAGCTTTAAATCCGAGCGACCTGTGGTTGCGATATTACGTATCCGTGCTCAAGTACCGCATAGCGCAGACCAGCCACACCGATATTCAGGGCCTGCCCAACATGATGCTCGATCTGCGCTCCGTGCTCGAGTGGTACCCAGAACTTGCCGACGCCTACGACCTGCTGGCTGTCGCCCGCAACGCCGGCGGAGGTCCCGCCGCCGCGCTCCAGGCCGAGCGCTCGGCGATCAGCCTGAGTCCGCGCGATGAACGCTACAGCTTTCACCTTGCTCAAATTTATGTGGCCAGCAAGAAATGGGAAGCAGCCAACGTTGTTCTGGACAGGCTGAAAGCAAGTGGCAATCCGCAAATTGCTACGCTCGCTCGTGACTTGATCGAGCAGGCCGGAACCGAGCGAAAATACGGCATTCCCGCAAGTGCCGGAGGAATGTCCCAGCCCAAACTTGCTCCGCAAAAGTCGCCCTTTGATGTTCTGGAAGAAGACGCCGCCAAACGCGCCGCCGCTGAGAACTCAGGTCAACCGGCCGCCCCCGAAGACCAGCGTCCCACGAAATTTCTCAAAGGCCGCCTGGTCGCCGTCGACTGCTCGCATTCCCCTGCCGCGGTGCTGACCGTCACTGCGGAAAGCACGGTGCTGAAACTCCGCGCGTCTGACTACAAGTCTCTGCTCCTGATCGGCGCGGATGATTTTTCCTGCGAATGGCGAGACCGCCAGGTCACCGTGAACTACAAACCTCGGGGTCCGAAGGACGGCGATTTGGTCTCGCTGGAAATGCGGTGAAGTTTTGTGCTGGCTGTGTGCGTAACTCCTTCACCGACGATGGCTGGCTGCGTCTCCCGCTTTATTTCCCGTTGCCTTGGAAAATACTCCAGTTTCGGAGTTCTCCTGGAAATAAACAACCCTCCCGCTGGGGGACGGGAGGGTTCCGAAATGTTTCGCAGTTATGCGCGGATGACATTTGCCGCCTGGAAGCCCTTGGGGCCCTTCAGCAGATCAAACTCCACGGTCTCACCCTCGTTGAGCGTGCGGTAGCCGTTCTCCTGAATAGCGGAGAAGTGCACGAATACATCTTCTCCCGTGGAGCGCTGGATGAACCCATATCCCTTCGCCCCATTGAACCACTTCACTGTACCTTTCTCTCTCACGGCAACTACTCCTTTCACCATCGCGAAGAATTGTTCTCCGGCATTCTCGATGTCGCCCCGGTCGATTGGGGCCCCCCTCAAGGAAGCCGATAGAACTTTCGGTTGCGTCTACCGATGTGCAGAAGAATTATCCCCAAAAAAGAAAGGACTCCTCGGTCGCCGCCACGGTTTCAATCCGCAGCGTCGACTTACGGAGCCCGACAATTTGGGGCATTTCCACCACACCCAACCAACGTCAACCACTACTGGTCTCACCACCGGACCACTCCCCGGCGTTGAGCAACAGATAATACGGGCTATTAAAACGATTCGCAAGAAGAATTAGAAAGGAATCGTAATATGACCAGGGGTCACCCGGGACAAATTGCCCATAACTTTAACGAAGATAAAGAAATAGCTCGGGTACCCGCCCTCGGAACTTTAGGGTTTTGACATTCCGCAGCTGGCCCGCCATGCTCTGGTACGATGGAATTTCCTGTGTCCTCACCGCCTATTTCCGCGCTCCCGAAGACCGATTCCCTGCAGCCGCCCATGGTTCGGCCCAGGCCTGCCCGATCAAGTGGCTTGATTATTTCCACCTTCAAATATCTGACGCGAACCGACGTCCACACCTTCGCCTTCTCGGTCGCGGCGAACTCCATCCTGGCATTCTTCCCCTTTGTGGTTCTGTTGATGACCCTTATCCGGCGTGTTTTTCATTCGCGCGTCATGTATGACGTCGTCGTACAACTGCTGCGCGACTACCTTCCCGCCGGACAGGATTTCGTCATCCGCAACCTGAATTCCATGGTCAATTCACGGCAGCGGGTACAGATCTTTTCGTCGATCATTCTGCTGATTACTTCGTCGGGGGTATTTCTGCCGCTCGAGGTTGCCCTGAACCGTATTTGGCGCTTTGAAAGCAATCGCTCCTACTTGGGCAATCAATTGATCTCGCTCGGTCTGGCGTTCGCCTGTGGCGTGCTGGCTTTGCTCTCGATTGCCATGACCGCGGTTCCGCTTGGGTTGCTGGAGGGTCTATCTCGCGGCTACGGCGCAGGAGTTGTGCGACTGGTTGGGTTCTTGATGATGAAAGTCTTCGCCATTGCCGCCAGTATCGCGATCTTCTTCTTGATTTACTGGCTGCTGCCGAACGGCAAAGTCCCAGCCCGGGCCGTGTTGCCTGCGGCCATCATCATGGGATTGCTCTCGGAAGCTTTGAAATACGCCTATATCATCGCTCTTCCGTGGCTGAATTTTCAGGAAGTCTACGGCCCGTTCGCTCTCTCGGTGAGCATGATGTTCTGGGCATTCTTGTCGGGCTTGCTGCTTCTCGCCGGTGCGAACCTTTCGGCGGAAGATCACCTGCGCCATGCTCTCTAGGGGCTGGTGTGTTCCACCGGATTTTCGGGGATTGCGGTTCCGCGCTTTGGTTTGAGCCTGCTTTTTGCCGAACCGATTCATTCTTCGTTGAATCGGCTTACGGCCTTCCACCGGGAGGATCTTCACCGTATCGCCCTGGTGGCGATTGTCATGATCGGGAGGGCATGGACGCTGCTCTAGAACTGCAGACCTCCGACGGAACCACGTGCAAGAGAAGTCCAGACCAACACAAAGCCGTCGGCGAATCGCAGACGGCTCTGTTTCCTGCGAGCTGACGGCTGACAGCCGATTTCCTATTTCTTCTGCTCTCCGATCGAAAGCAACTCTACTTCGAAGATCAGAGTTTCGCCTGGGCCGATGTCGCCTCCTGCACCCCGGTCTCCATACGCCAAATCGGCGGGGATAAACAACTGCCACTTTGATCCCACCGGCATCAACAGCAGCGCTTCGGTCCAACCCTTGATCACCCCGCCCACGGGAAACGTCTCCGGATGCCCGCGTTTATACGAGCTGTCAAATTCTTTACCGTTAAGCAGTGTCCCTTTGTAGTTGCAGCTCACGGTGTCGCTGGCAGTGGGCTTCGGACCGCTGCCTGCGGTCAGAATTTTGTATTGCATCCCGCTCGGCAACGTGACCACTCCTTCTTTGCCCTTGTTCGCGGCCAGGAATTCCTCGCCCGCTTTCTGGGCGGCCCCGCCTTCCTCGTGCGCCTTGGCCATCTGCTTCTCGCGGACCTGGCTTTGCAGTTGGGTGAGCGCGGCGCGCACCTCATCGTCGGTTAACTGTGATTTCGTTCCCGCGAGAGCGTCCTTAAATCCCCGCGCTGCAACGGCGGGATCCACCGAGGCATTCACGCCTTGCTTGCGAAGATCGCTGCCGATCTTCATACCCAAGGCGTAGCTCGCTTTGTCTTTTTGTGTTTTGAGGGCAAGAGCAGTTGTGCTCCGGGTGGTTACAGGCGCCTTCTTGGCGGTTGTGGAAGTCGACTTCGTCGCGGGAGCGGACTGATTGGAAGAAGCTTGGCTCGAAGCCGGTTGACTAGGTTGAGCGGATGCGGCCGGAGTCTGCTGCGCCGGGACCTGGCCCAGCAGCATGATGCCGACCGCCAACAATTGACACGCAATGATGAACGGTTTTCGCATATATGGTTATTGTCCCATAAGAACGGGATGAGCCCGCGGTCGCAGTCATCCAAAACACTGAGGCGCACCTCGGGGGCTTAGCCCTTTAGGGCTCTGCCTATCGTGGGATCGATCGCTCCCGCGCCACCGGTTACGCCGGCGAGCTTCTTTTATCCGACGAACTACCCGACATCACGACATCCGAAGATCGGCCCCGGGGCCCGCGAAAACGGGGCCCTCTCGGATCCCGCTAATCGTTTCAAGAGTCGCAATCAATATGACTAACCACCACGCCAGTCTGATGGTGATGGGACACGCGGACGTTCGCGGCTTGAAGAAGTACAACCTGAAACTTAGCGGGAGGAGAGTCGAATGGGTGAAGAGCTACCTCGTTTCGCAGGGGGATTTCCGTCGACCAAGTCCAGACTCGGGCCGAAGGCAAGCAACCTGAACTCAGTAAGAAAGAGGTCTCGAGGCTCGAGACCGAAGACCCGCCGAAGCCAGAGCAGGGGATGAGGAAACCTTCAAAAGCAACATGGCTCGCACAAGCTAGCCGGAACAGTCCCGCGTCTGGGGGGAATAGGCGCGGCGGGTCGGTAAGCAATTGAAATACCGGGCAACCAATTCTTGGACTTCGGTCGTCAGTAAGAACTGTAAAAGAAACCCAGCTCTCGCGCAGGTCGCGCACGCAATTGTTTTGCGGCTGGTTGTTCGTCTGGATCGAGTAGCTGGCAGGCGAGCCGTGAGCAGCGAGCCATGAGCAGCGAGCCATGAGCAAATTGACATGCCGCCTGATCACTTTTTAACATGTTTTTGCCGTCAATGTTCAACTGTGGTTCGGCCTAACGGTTCAGCGTTCTTAGCTTGACAACAACTATTTATGATCAAAGTCAAAGACCTTACCAAACGCTACGCCCGCACCATTGCCGTCGATCAGATCTCGTTCGAGGTGGCAAGGGGCCAGATCGTCGGATTTCTCGGCCCCAACGGCGCGGGCAAGACGACAACGATGCGCATCCTGACCTGCTTTTTGCCGGCTTCCGCTGGTTCGGCGACGGTAGCCGGTTTTGACGTTCTCGAAGAGCCTCTGGAGGTCAAAAAGCGAATCGGCTATCTGCCTGAGACGCCTCCCATCTACCCGGAGATGGAGACGGCTGAATATCTGAAATTTGTTGGCCAGCTTAAAGGTTTGTCCGGTGCAGACCTGCGAAAGCGGATCGACTATGTTTGCGAGCGGTGCGCTGTCGCCGACGTGAAAACCAAGCTGCTCGGAAAGTTATCCAAAGGATACCGGCAAAGGGTAGGCTTGGCGCAGGCCATTATTCATAACCCTGAGGTTTTGATTCTCGATGAGCCCACCGCCGGCCTCGACCCGAAGCAGATCAATGAGACGCGGGACCTGATCAAGGATCTTGCGGGCGAACACACCATTGTCTTGAGCACACACATCCTTCCGGAAGTCGAACAGACTTGTGAACAGGTGATCATCATCAACCGGGGCAAGCTGGTCGCGACCGACTCGGTGCGCAATCTGCAAGCGCGGGCTCGCGGCGCCGAGTCCGTTATCGTCGAAATCGCCGGACGCAGCGGAAAACTGGAATTGCCGATCGTGCAGCACAAGCTTGAGCAGGTCTCCGGCGTCCGCCGCGTGCTCTGCAAACAAGAGATTGACAACCGCATCTTTTTCGAAGTGGAAAGCCAGAAGGGCCGCCTGGTTCGCGGCGAGTTGGCACGCGCCGTGGTCGAATCCGGCTGGGATCTGAATGAGCTTCGACCCTCGGCCGTGAGCCTGGAGGAAATATTCCTGCAACTCACCGGAACTGAGGTTCCCGCTGAAGAACCGAAGGCTTCGGCAACCGAGGTGCTGCAATGAGAAATGCATGGATCATTTGTAGAAAAGAACTGGGCAGCTACTTCGTTTCGCCCGTCGCCTACCTCCTGCTGACCATGTTTGGCGTGATCTTTGGGTTCTTTTTCTGGAATTCGCTCGGCTATTTTGTGGTCGAGGGCATGGAAATGCAGATGCGCGGCCAGATGTTCCCCATGAATCTGAACGAACAGATCGTCCGGCCATTATTGTCGAACGTGGGCGTGATTGGATTGTTTTTCATTCCCATGATCACGATGCGTTTATTCGCAGAAGAGAAACGAACCGGCACCATCGAATTGTTGGCTACGTCCCCCATACGCGATCTGGAAATCATCGTCGGAAAGTGGCTGGCGGCATTGATCCTCTATTCCTGCCTGCTCCTGTTCACCGCTGTGAACTTCGCATTTCTCTTCAAGTACGGTAACCCGGACTGGAAACCGCTGGCCGTGGGCTATCTCGGCCTGTTGCTCCAGGCGGGCGCGCTGCTGGCGATCGGCACCTTTATCTCGACGCTTACGAAGAATCAGATCATCGCGGGAGCCGCAACCTTCGGAGTATGTTTGTTGCTCTGGGTTCTGGAGTGGGTCGGGGGATACGAGACCGCGACGTGGGCGCGGGTGCTCTCTTACATGTCGGTGATCACCCACTTCGACTCGTTTGGCAGAGGTGTCCTCGACGTCAAGGATGCGGTTTTTTATCTCACGGTAATTATCCTGGGACTGTTCTTCACCGCCCGTTCCCTGGAATCGCTGCGCTGGAGATCTTAAGATGGCAAGCCACTGGCTGAAGGCGAGACAAACCAGGTATGCGGCGTATGCCGCCACCTACATTCTCATCGTCATTGCGGCGATCGTCGTCGCCAACATTCTGGCCGATCGGTACAACAAATCGTACGACGCAACCTCCAACAAGCGTTATAGCCTGTCCGATCAGACAGCCAAAATCGTCAAGGGTCTGAAGCAAGACGCTACCATCACCTACTTCAATCAGAGCACGCGCTTCCGCGATGGCAAGGATCTGCTCGGCGAATATGGCAACCTATCCCCGAGGGTGCACGTGGAATATATCGATCCCGACAAGAACCCCCAAGCCGCGCGAGAGGCTGGCATCAGGGACTTTGGCACAACCATCGTGCAGGTCGGGCTGAAGAAAGAACAGGCCAAGAGCATGACGGAGGAGGGAATCACTGGCGCTTTCATTCGCGACCTGAAGGGCAGCACCCGCACAGCTTGTTTTGCCAGCGGCAGCGGCGAGCATCAACTTGACGATAGCGCCCGGGAAGGCCTTTCGCACTTTAAGGATCAGCTCTCAAAAGACGATTACGAGACCAAGCCCATCGCCCTGTTGCAGAAAGCTGAAATCCCGAACGACTGCACCACGCTGGTGGTTGCAGGTCCGACCAAGAATTATGAGCAACCGGAAGTGGACGCCATCCAGAGGTACGTGGAGGATGGCGGCCGCGCTTTTTTCCTGCTTGACCCACCGCTGCGGCTCGGGCACACCGCAATTGCTGACAACGATGCGCTTACCAGTCTCCTCGAGAGCTGGGGCGTGACTATGGACAAAAATCTGATTCTTGATCTGAACCCCATCGGCCAGCTGGCTGGGCTCGGTCCGCAAGTGGCGCTGGTCACCAGTTACAGCTCTCAACCGATCGTAGACAACATGAAAGGGACGGCTACCGGTTTTCCTTTATCCCGTTCCATGGAAATCAAGAACACCGACAAGACCAGCGTGCAGAAGTTGTTCGATTCGTCTGGGAGCAGCTTCGCGACCAACAATCTGAGTTCTGCGGCCGTCAACGCGAACGATCCCAAGAACAGAAAAGGTCCACTAGCCTTAGCGGCGGCGGGTACCTACAACACCGGCAAAGAAAAGTCGCAAGGACGCTTCGTGGTGGTCGGCAGCTCATCCTGGCTCGCCAACCAGTTCATCGATTTCAACGGCAATGGCGACCTTGCGCTAAATACCATCAACTGGCTCTCCTCCGACGAAGACTTGATTTCGATCCGGCCCAAACAGCCCGAAGACCGGCGCATTACAATGACCCGGGGGCAATTGGGGTGGGTACGTGTGACCAGCCAGTTCCTCTTGCCGGGGATCGTGGTCCTCGTCGGCATTGGGGTGTGGTGGAAGAGGAGGTAAAAAGCTCTCGGCCCGATTCGAGGGCTGTCCGTGAGAACGCCATGAAACTTCGCAGCTTGATGGTTGCAACTTTTGTTTTCCTTGCCCTCGCCGGAACTTTGTACTGGTCGGAACACCGAAAACCTGCCGCGGAAGCGAGCGTATCTGCCGACACTCCCCCGGCGATCCTCAAACTGGATGAAGCGGCAATTACGAAGGTCGAGCTAAAAAAGAAAGATGCAGTGCCCATCGTGCTGGCAAAGAATAGCTCGGGCACCTGGCAGATCACGCAGCCCAAGCCGCTCAATGCCGATCCAACTGCTGTTTCCAGCACGCTTTCTTCGCTGTCTTCCCTGAACTCCGAGCGCGTGGTTGCGGACAAGGCGCCGGATCTGAAGCAATTTGGCCTCGATCACCCTGGGTTCGAAGTCGACGTCGCCAGCAAGGACAACAAGACGCATCAACTCTTGATCGGGGATGACACCCCGGCAGGTGGCGCGGTCTTTGTGATGCTGGCAGAAGATCCGCGCGTGTTCACCATGGCCAGTTACAACAAAACCAGCCTCGACAAGAGCCTGAATGATTTGCGCGACAAGCGGCTGTTAACCGTGAGCGCAGACCAAGTCAGCCGCCTGGCTCTGATCGAGAAAAATCAGGAGATTGAGTTTGGGCGCAATAAAGATCAGTGGCAGATCCTGAAGCCAAAACCGTTGCGTGCCGATTCCGTCGAGGTGGGCGAACTGGTGGGGAAGCTGGCCGATGCCCGTATGGATCTCAGCGGAGCCGGTGAGCACGCGCAAGAAACCGCAGCCGCGTTTGCTCAGTCCACTCCGGTCGCGACCGCCAAGGTCACAGACCCATCGGGAACCCAAGAACTTCAAGTGTTAAAAAACAAGGACACATACTACGCAACCTCGAGCGTAGTTGAAGGCGTCTACAAGGTGGACTCAAGTCTCGGCCAGGCGCTCGCTAAAAAGCTCGACGATTTCCGCAACAAGAAGCTGTTTGAGTTCGGCTACAGCGACCCTTCTAAGATCGAGATGCACAATGGCGCTAAGGCCTATTTTTTGAGTAAGGGCGGAGCTGATTGGTGGTCGAACGGGAAGAAAATGGATGTCGGAAGCGTGCAGGCGCTAATTTCTGACCTGCGTGATTTGTCTGCCAGCAAATTCATCGACTCCGGTTTCGCCAACCCGACCATCGAACTCACCGTTACCTCTGACGATGGTAAACGGTTGGAAAGTGTTTCCATTGAAAAGTCCGGCGACGCGTTCGTTGCGAAACGCGAGAATGAGCCGACCCTTTATCATCTGGAATCAAGCTCGGTCGACACCCTTCAGAAAGCCGCTGACGACATCAAACCCGCTGCAATAACCCCCAAGTGAGGGCGATATCCTTTAAGGACACGGCTGACGATCCCGTGCGCGATTGAGACGAAAGCGGCAATGAATAAACAGCTGCCACGAATTGTCATCGTCCTACTCGGTCTGACGGCTACGCGCTCTACGCCGCCCGAAGAGGCGAGCGATCCTCGCTTCGGCACCCGCCTGGACCGGGGCAGAATGCGACTGCTTTGGTGCCAGACTGGCAGTAAGCTCGCTGATACGCGGCGGCGCTTCTGCAAGCCGGCTCAGAACCAGCTCGAGGGTGAGTAACCTGCGCGCGGCACCTGACGTATCCTTAAACTTACTTCCCCCAGGCTGGGAAGGTTTTCACCATACCCATGGCACGAGGCGGAAGCGCGTGCGCCGGCAATATTCCGTGTAGCCCGGCAGATTGCGGCGCAGAGTTTTCTCCTCGTGAACTAAGCGGTAGACCAGAGCTGGCACCATCAAGGCGAAGACCGGCAGCGTCACGTACGATCCGAGGGCCAGCGGAATAGCCAACGCCGTCAGGGCCATGCCGGTGTACATGGGATGCCTCACCCGCGCGTACGGCCCGCTGGAAATTACGGTCTGGCCGATCTCCACTTGAATCGTGCCGGCCGCGAAGGTGTTGGTTTTCATGACCCAGAAAACCAACCAATAGCCCGCGACCACCACGATCTGCGCAGCCACGACAACCCTCAAAGGCACCTCAGCAAACCGCTGCCGCGTCCAGCCGAAGCGGAAGTCCAGTCCCGCCAGGATGAATGCAGGAAATGTGATCAAACTGAACAATCTCTGAAACAGCTTCTGCTCAGGTTCAGTTTCTTGTTTTTGCAGACGCCGCTCCAACAAGCCGGGATCGCTTTTCAGCAAGTCGATGAAGAAAAAGGTCCAGAATCCCGCCATCAGAAGAAAAAACAGCCATCCCTGCCAGAAGCGGAAGGAACCGGGCACAAACAGCAACGCAGCGAGAACAAGCAGAGTCGTCACCGTGCGTCGTGCGGCTCGTGCTTTGACGCTGTTTGGTTCTCGCATCTCTACCGTTCGCATCGCGTAGAATCCCGCTGTACGCTCGCCTACGAGGGCGACTCCCTGGTAACCGTTCAGGAAATGATTTCTGTTACGCCTTCAATGGCGGGCGTAGTGACTGACGAGACGCAGCAATTCGCCGCCGCGGTTCAGGGACAGGCAACCCCGGCTGTGACCTGGTCGGTCGATGGGGGCACTGGCGGAAATGCAACCGTCGGGACAATCGATGGCCAGGGACTCTACACTGCACCATCGCAGATCGGCAGCTACACGGTCGCGGCGAACCTATCGAATCTGGCCGAGAATGTCAAGCGCCACGATCGCCGGGTAGTGGGTCAGTTTGATTTCCACAGGATAATTTGTAATAGCAGGAATCCAGAGATGATTGACCCAACTGCGCCAATCCCTCGAAAAAACCAGATCGGTTTCTTGCCAAATCCGACCCACCTGTATTTGGCTGCTTCGTTCGCTGACTTGACGGCAGCAGGATTGAGAAAAATATATAGAAAGCCCGCAAGGGCCAATCCGACGATAGCGAAATCCATTAGCCGATCATTCACGCTGGTTGCTCTCCGAGTGCTTTCAGGATAAGCCCCTTGTCAATCCGCTTTGTGGTGGATGCTGTTTCAGGTAACAGGCCGCACAGTTCTTCGACACTCCAGACGTGGTTGCTGATTTGACAATTGCTGCGGATTTCAAATTGAGCCACTACCGATCGCCGTATTCCGCCTCTCAGTTTCCGCCGGCGCTACCTTGGTGGCTCCCGCAGTCTTGGTCGTGTCTGCCACGCTCGTCGCAGTGACCGTGTGCATCCCGCCCCGGGATGGAGCCGTATGAGCCCTGCAGCAGTTGCGGCCCCCACGGTCGAGTTCCCGCCACTAATACTATCGACAGACCAGCTCAAGGAGATGTTGCTCGTTCCGTGTACAACTGCGGTGAACTGCTGTTGCCCTCCGGGCGGGAATACTAACCGACGTTTGATTCAGCTGGAAGCCGACTTGCGGAAGCGAAGGCTCCGGTGAGGAAGATGCAGCTTTTCCGCCGCATCCAACGAAAGGAACAGCCAACAGGAAAACGAGGAACTGCCTTTTCGGCCAGAACGCAAAAAGACCCATGCCACGAAGTGACCCCTACCACCAACTGCCATCGAGCTTACACAGTAGAAGTCACTTTGCGTCGCCAGGTTGCCGTTCTCGAGCATGCCGGTCGGGTGACGCCCAGTCAGCAAAGCATCGAAAAACCGCCAGCCTGCCGAATTGGCGCTCAGAAACCTGGCGGACGCTCGCTCACCACTCCGAAACTACGCTCGAGCGCAAGCCCGGCATTGACCATCGTGCCTTCCTCGAACAACCGTCCAATCAGCGTCACGCCATGGGGCACGCGGCGCGGCGCCGAGAAAGTCGGCAGGGGATGATTCGCATCGGGAGCCCAATCGCTGCGCGCCTTTCGAACTTCAATGAAGCCCGCACGCACGACCAACGCAGG
>Ga0210401_10005975_pt1 | contig 12446 bp, 12 predicted proteins | sample IncBWH32MmetaG_FD_150866 | JGI IMG/M metagenome (GOLD analysis project Ga0210401, IMG submission 150866) | Forest soil microbial communities from Barre Woods Harvard Forest LTER site, Petersham, Massachusetts, United States - Inc-BW-H-32-M | ecosystem: Environmental > Terrestrial > Soil >... | reverse complement strand
ATCGCCCCAATGGCCGATGATGGATTTGCCAAACGCCTCGCCGTAGCCGCTCGAGCCGTGAAAATCCACCATCACCACCGCATATCCCATGCCGGCCCAGACCTGGGGATTCCAGCGATAGCTCCAGGCATTGCCGAACGATCCGTGCGGTCCGCCGTGAATGAGAAAGGCCACGGGATATTTTTCATTGGGATGATAGTTGGCGGGCTGCACGATATAGCCGTGCACCGTCTCGTCGTTCCAACCGGGGAAGCTGAATGCCTCGAAGGACGACAGAGGAGTCTGCGCCAGCGTGTCTTGACCCGCGTGCGTCAAGGCGCGCGGAATGCCGCCAATTTTCAGCTCATACACTTGGGCAGGTGAGTCAAGCGCGTCTCGGCTGTAGATGATCCAGTTCTTTGCCACTTCGAAGCTGCCCACATGCCCATCGCCCGTGATGGGTTTCACCGCGCCCGTTGCCAGGGTGATGGCGAAAATACGGTTCTGACCGGTGTCTTCCGCGCCGGCAAACAAGATCTTCGAATCTTCCGACCACACCATCGATTGGACAGAGCGGTCGAAAGATTCTGCGAGCGCACGCGTGGCTCCGGTCTTCAGGTCGCGAATCATGATCTGCGCACGCGGCGCGGTGAATATGGATCCCTTTTGTGAGATATACGCCAGTCTCGTGCCGTCGGGCGCCACGGTCGGTGCGCTATCCGACGTGGTGGAGGCCGGGTCGAGCCGTTGCGCCGGCTTGCTGCCGTCCAATGGCACGAAGTAAAGACTGCTCGGGTCTCCCATGCCTTGAGCAGATCCTGAGGGTCGGGCGGAAAAGATGACCGTGCCGTCGGTTGTCGTGACGAACGAGGAGTCGTCCCCGTCGGGCCGGCCGACAATGTCCGCTTGATAGCCTCGCGTCAACGGGATGCCGTCAGTGGCGGCATTCTCGCCCAAGCGTACGGTAAACAACCCGATATAGCGGCCGTCAAGATAAGTGTCCCAAAAGCGCGGCGTGGCGGTGTCGTAGACGGTCCCGGACGTCTTTTCTTTCGCCTTTGCATCGTCCTTGGCCTTGCTGCACGCCAAGCTGTCGCAGTCGGCATGCACATTGACCGCAGCCACCAATGCATGACCGTCGGCGCCGAGGCGGTACTGGGCTACGTCGAGCGGCAGCTTCGTCACCTGTGTGCTTTCGCCGCCCTGCGCGGGCGTGCGCCACACTTGGATCGAGCCGGAGCGCGACGAGAGGAAGTAAAGCCACCGTCCGTCGGCCGACCAGCGCGGCGACAGGGAGGATTTTTCCTCGTCCCGCACCAACCGCGGCGCGAAGTTCGGCGCGCTGCGGTCGAGCACCCACAACGCGTTAAATCCGCGATTGCCATCCCAGTCGGTCGAGCGCACGTTGTAGGCCACGAAGCGGGCATCGGGCGAGACGCGAGGATCCGAGATCCGATCGAGAAGCGCGAGGTCCCTGGCCGTGAAAGGGCGTGCCTGCGCCGTCCCTGCGGCGATGATCACGAGAACGATGCAAGCGGCGATTGTCTTGCGCATCCTAAGCTTCCCCCGGGTGGTGCAGCGGGCAAGCCTGCTACGATCCGCAAATAATGTCCACTCGACCGTTCCTTGGCTTCGCGTCGGATGAGGAAATTGCGGCGATTGGCCGCGCTGTTCTCAACCTGTCCTTACCCAAGCCGCGCTGGACGCATGCCGCGCATTTTGCGGTGGCCCTCTGGCTGATCGCCTGCCGCCAAGATCTGGATGCATCGCGCGACATGCCGGGATTTATTCGTGCGTACAACGAGGCAACCGGCGTCGCCAACACCGACACGGAGGGCTATCACGAAACCATCACGCAGGCGTCGCTGCGCGCCGCCCGCAGCTTTTTGCTGCAGAACCCCGGATGCAGCCTGTTCGCGACCTGCAATGCGTTGCTGGCCTCGCCGCTCGGCAGGTCCGATTGGCCGTTGGCGTACTGGACACGCGCGCGCTTGTTTTCCGTCGAAGCCCGCCGCAACTGGATGGATCCCGACCTGAGACCGCTGCCGTTCTAGGAGACTGTCTGGCTCCTAGGAGAAGGCCGGCAGCTCGGCACCCGACGAGCCGATTTTTGCTTCCGCAAAACGGACCGGCAGAGAGGTCAGCATTTTGGATCGCAAGGTGTCGCGGCCTGCCGCGTCCGTGGCCTTGAAGCGCAGCTCCAATGTGATCGCGGCGGCATCGATTTTGGTCAGGAAGCAGCCAACCACCGCGGCTTGACCGGCGATTTCCGCGGCCACGCTGAGGGCCAAATGGCGCGCTGCTTCGATATCCGCGTCGCGGCTCAGGCGAATGGTGATGGTGATCGGCCAGGGTGCATAAGTCGTGTTCAAATTGATCGTGACCTGGCTGGCTGCGATGGCATTGGGGAGCACGATCATGTGACCGTCCGGCGCGCGCAGAGTGGTGTATCCCAGGGAAATGAGTTCCACCACGCCGATATCCGTGCCGGTGGGTGCGGTGACCTGCAACGTATCGCCCAGGCGAAATGGCCGATAGATTGCGATTGAGATGCCCGCCACCAAATTTCCCAGCGTGCTTTGCGCTGCCAGACCGATGACCACGGACACCACACCCGCTCCCGCCAGCAAGGCGGTGCCCATCGACCTCAAAACCGGTATCAGGTGCGCATACAAGATCAGCACGATCACCCAGATCAACACCGAGCCGAATTGCTGCAAAAAGCTGATGGTCGTGCGGTCGATGTGACCTTTGCGGGTCATCGAGCCATGCACTGCGGCGCGGAAGACGCGCGACACGAGCGACGCCAGTAGCACAAAAATGACCAGGTAAATGAGTGCGCCCCACAGCGAATCGGGCTTTAGAAACGACAAGATATCGTGTTCGCCGACTTCGACATCTTTGATCACACCGGCTTCGCTCATCGGGCCTCTCGGCCGGACGGCGGCATCCATTTCTCGCAATCCTCCAAGCGCATGCAGCGGCATTGGAAGCTGTCGTTGAGAATGGCCTTCATCTGCGCCAGACGCTCCATTTGCGCATCCAACTCGGTGAGCTTCTTAGCGGCCAGGGCTCGCCACCGTTCGGCCGGTGTGGTGGTGAGCGGATAGCCGTTCAAGAATGTCCGCGTCTCCTTCACGGTGAAGCCGGCATCCAGGGCCAGCAGGATGACTCGGATCCGGCCAAGCACCCTTGCATCGTAGATGCGCCGTTTCGAGACCCGGGCGGGCGGCGGCAACAGTCCAACCCTTTCATAGTAACGCAGCGCTGAAGTTGAAAGTCCGGCGCGCCGCGCGACCTCGCCAATGAGTAGTCCCACGCGTGTCTCCAAGAACTTAGGTAGGCGCTTGACTTGAACTGCACTTTAACTCGTACGCTTCAAGCCCGCCAATGGAGGACCTGTCATGATCAATTCAGTTCCGTATCTTGCCGCATTGATGTTTGCAGCGTTTTGCATACCGCTGTCGGCGGATGCTGACACGCAGATTCCGGCGGAGATAGCCCGCGCGCTCCAGGATCCGCGGCGGCCCCCCGAGCAGGTCAAGCTGGATTCCGCGCGCAAGCCTGCCGAGTTGTTGGCGCTTGCCGAAATCAAGCGCGGTGCTCGCGTCGCGGATTTCATGCCGGGAAATGCCTATTTCACACGAATCATGAGTGATGTCGTGGGCGCCCGCGGCCATGTGTACGCGTTTTTGCCGGCCGAGCAATTGGCGAATTGCTCTCCGCGGGAAGTGGCCGGTACCGAGGCGCTCGAGCACGACCCAGCGTATGCCAATGTGTCGATATTGCGCGACTCCACCGCAAATTTTCACGTTCCGCAAAAACTCGACATCGTTTGGACCGCGCAGAATTATCACGATCTGCACGATGCATTCATGGGACCGGCGGACGTGGGCGCTCTCAACAAAAGATTTTTCGACGCCCTAAAGCCCGGCGGCGTCTATTTGGTCATTGACCATGTTGCGGCAAGCGGGTCGGGGTTGCGGGACACCGAATCGCGGCACCGGATTGACCCTCTTCGCCTGCGGCGCGAAATAGAAGCCGCAGGGTTCGTGCTCGATGCAGAGAGCAATGCACTGCGCAATTCACAGGACGATCACACGTTGCCGGTATTTGATCCCAGCATCCGCGGCCACACGGACCAAGTCGTCTACAAGTTCCGCAAACCGCAAACCTAGAGAAGGGCCGCGCGACTTGGCACGAAATCTGCTCAGTTGATCCTGTCTATGCTGAATTTGAATGATCAAACGAGCTTCAGATCGTTTGCCGTCCGGCAGGGCGGCAAAGTTGCGCCGCGGCCGACGGGCCACGGCAATTTGTTGCCGCAGAACCCAAGATTCATCATTTTAGAGGATCGCTTATGTCGTCACTTCCAATTCCCTCGGCCGTCACGGCCACCCTTCCTGCAGTGAATATTCACCCTCACGGCCACGGCCATCGGAAAGGCTCCCCGTTGGACCCTACCGCTGATTCTTCGAGCACGCCGGCCGCTCAAGCTCCGGCGGGATCCACGCAGAATCTGCTCGGCAGCTTGTTCAACTCGCTTCTGCAGGTCATCGGCGCGCGAGCGGTACCCGCGGCGGCGAAGCCGCTGACGGCAAGCACCAACGCGGCCGCTGGCAACGCGGCGGCTGGCAACGCGGCGACCGGCACTGCGGCGGCAGCGGGCGCCAAGATAAACGTCATGGCTTGATCCGCAAGTCGCGCTTTTTGCGTCGCAGCGCGACAAGCGCGCCGCCCAACAATACCAGCGTTGCGGCCAAACACAGGTGGGCGAACAGGTTGCCAACGGCCACGTATACCGTGCGGCCTCCGGCCATTTTCGGTGCCATGACCAATGCGCCATCGGCACCGCGCGGATGTCGGTAAGGATCGTCGGCGTAGGTCTTTTGGACGACGCGGCCGTTGGGATCAATCAGTGCGGATACGCCCGAATTTACCGCGCGCACCATGCTGACGCGGAGTTCGATGCTGGCAAACACGGCAAGCGCCAGATGCTCCCAAGGTTCGGTGTCCGCGCCGAACCATGAATCGCTGGTCAAGTTGACCAGCAGGTTTGGGCGCAGCTGCCCGACACCGCGCAAGAATCCCTGCAAAATATCCTCATAGCAGATTACCGGGCCCAACCGCCACGTATCGCCATTTGGCCCCTGCAGGGAAACCACACCGGGCCCAACGCCTGCGGTAAATCTACCGGCGCCGGCCGGCAGAAATTTTCGCAGCCATGGAAATGTTTCGATGCCGGGGACGTACTCGCCAAAAGCCAGCAGGCGCACCTTGTCGTAACGGCCCCCCACCTTGCCGTTGCGATCCAGCAGGATCGCCGAGTTGAACGCATCCTCGCGGGCTGCGTCGTACATTTCTGCCCCAATCAGCGTGGGTACGCTGAAGCCGCGACGAATCATCGCCGGCGAATCCGCGGAGAAATCGGCGCTGAAATCCCGCGGCACGGCGACCGGAAAACTTCCTTCACTCCATACCAGCAGCTGCGCACCTTCCTTCTCCAGGCGTCGAGATTGCTCCTGCAAGGCGGTCAACTGGCGCAGTGCTTCGTCGCGGGAGAATTCGCCATCGATCGTGTAGGCAAAATTCGGTTGAATCAGGCCCACCGCGAGGTGCGGAGCCCGCGCGGCAATCTCGTCGACTTGACGCATGCGCACCGCACCGAAGATGAGCGCCGCCGCCAGCAAAGCGGCAGCCGCAACCGCCGGATAGCGCGCAGCGCGCGGATTCAAGGCAAGATCGTAGAGCGCGCCGTTGATCATCATCAGCAGCGCGGTGACGCCCAAGGGCCCGGTCAGTTCACTCACCTGGATCACCAGCGGATTCCACGCTTGACTGATCCATTGACCGCAAGGAAACAACTGCGGCACGAGCAGTTCGCAGCTCACCATGGCGAGGGGCCCAAGCAGGGTCATGGGCACGCCGATGCGTTTTCGGATGGCGAGTACGACGGCGGTAAACAGCAAGAAAATGATTGCGCGGGTTGCGCAGAAGAGCAGAAACACCGCGGCTGCTCCGATCCAGGGGAAATCCGCGAATCGGCGCATGACGTCTATCAGCCAGTAAAAGCCGCCGGCGGTCTCGACGAGTCCGGCCCACCAGCCCAGGAATAGCGCGCCGCGAACGCTGCCGGCCCGCTCGATCGCCATGAACATGGGGACTGCGGCAAACCAGGCCAGGGCGGAGAGGTCAAACGGCGTAACGGCTAAAAACCACAGGCAGCCGCTCAAGGTGCTCAAGGCCAGTGCGCCGTAAAAATTCAAATTTCGCATTCGACCTTTGGTTAACAGCAGTTCGCGGCCTTGAGGCATCTCGGGTATTCTGAGGCCCAATCATGCAAGAAAGATACGAACCCGCCGCTATCGAAGCGGAGGCACAGCATTACTGGGACCAACAGCATAGCTTCGAGGCCAAGGAAGACGACAGCCGCGCGAAGTATTATTGCTTGTGCATGTTCCCCTATCCAAGCGGCCGCTTGCATATGGGACATGTGCGCAATTACACCATAGGCGACGCATTGACGCGATTCATGCGCATGCACGGGCGCAACGTGCTGCAGCCCATGGGTTGGGACGCTTTCGGCTTGCCGGCTGAGAATGCCGCCATGGCGAACGGCGTACCGCCGGCGAAATGGACTTTCGACAACATCGCCCACATGAAGGCGCAGCTCAAATCCTTGGGGTATGGGCTGGATTGGAAGCGGGAACTCACTACCTGCAGCCCCGAATACTACCGGTGGAATCAATGGCTGTTCCTACGCATGCTGGAAAAGGGCATCGCGTATCAGAAAACCGGTGTCGTCAATTGGGATCCGGTCGACAAAACCGTGTTGGCCAACGAGCAGGTGATCGACGGCCGGGGCTGGCGCACGGGTGCAATCGTCGAAAAGCGCGAAATTCCCATGTACTACCTAAAGATCACGGCTTACGCCGAGGATCTGCTCGATGAATTGACGAACATGCAGGAATGGCCGGAACGAGTGCGCGTCATGCAGGCCAACTGGATTGGCCGCAGTGAAGGTGTGCGCCTCGGTTTTCCGCACCAGATCGGCGATGGCGGGGTGCTGTATGTGTTCACCACGCGCGCCGATACCCTCATGGGCGCGACTTTTTGCGCCGTGGCGGCGGAGCATCCGCTGGCCGCGCTTGCCGCGCAGGACAATCCGAAGTTGGCGGCATTTATCGAAGAATGCAGGCGCGGCCCGGCGCTCGAAGCTGAGCTTGCCACTCAAGAAAAAAAGGGCATGCCGACCGGTTTGAACGTGCAGCACCCCATCAGCGGCGAGCCCGTCCCGGTGTGGGTCGGCAACTACGTGCTGATGAGTTATGGCGACGGTGCCGTCATGGGCGTGCCGGCACATGACGAACGGGATTTCGCCTTCGCGAAAAAATATCGGCTGCCGATCAAACCGGTCATCGATGTTCAAGGCCGCCCGTATTCCTTGGCGGCCTGGCAGCCTTGGTATTCGGAGCACGGGCGCTGCGTGAATTCCGGCGCGTATGACGGATTCGAGTATCAAGCGGCTGTCGATGCCGTCGCGCGAGACTTGCAGGCCAAAGGGTTGGGCGAGAAACGGATCACGTGGAGGCTGCGCGACTGGGGAATCTCGCGCCAGCGCTACTGGGGCTGCCCGATTCCGATCATTCATTGCAGAGGCTGCGGTGCGGTGCCGGTGCCGGATGAGCAATTGCCGGTAATCCTGCCCACCCACCTGGTGCCGGACGGCAGCGGCAACCCGCTTTTGAAGGACGAGGCGTTCCTGAACGTCAAATGTCCGAAGTGCGGCGCGGATGCGCGGCGCGAGACGGATACGATGGATACCTTCGTGGATTCGTCCTGGTATTTCCTGCGCTTCGCCTGCGTCGACAACGATCACGCCATGCTGGATTACCGGGTTCAGTACTGGCTGCCGGTGGATCAGTACATCGGCGGCATCGAGCATGCCATCCTGCATTTGCTGTACGCGCGTTTCTGGACTCGCTTCCTGAGAGAAATCGGCGCGGTTTCATTCAAGGAACCATTTGCGCGCCTGTTCACCCAAGGCATGGTGCTGAACGAGGTATTCTTCCGCAAGACGAGCTCGGGCCACGTGCAATATTTCAATCCGACCGACGTGACGGTCACCACGGACAAAGCCACGGAACGCCGCATTGCCGTGCTGCGCGCCGACGGCAAGGAGGTCGAATCGGGCGGCGTCGTGACCATGTCGAAGTCCAAGAACAACGGCGTGGATCCGCAATTGTTGGTGAACGAATTCGGCGCCGACACCGCGCGGCTGTTCATCATGTTTGCGGCCCCGCCCGAACAGACCCTGGAATGGTCGGACGAAGGCGTGCAGGGCGCATTTCGCTTCATCAAGCGTCTTTGGAAGGCGGTGTATGACCACGTATCGTCCGGTACGGCAGCCCCGCTCGACAAGTCGGCGCTGAACGAGCCGCAAACCGCCCTTCGCAGGCATTCTCACGAGACGCTGGCAAAGGTCACCGATGACATCGGCCGCCGCCGCACTTTCAATACGGCGATTGCCGCGGTCATGGAGCTCTTGAATGCGGTCGCCAAGTTTCCGCAGACCTCGGCGCAGGATCGGAGCGTGGCGCACGAGGCGCTGGAAATCGCCGTGCTGGCGCTCTCCCCCATCATCCCGCATGTCACGCATGCGTTGTGGCGGGAGCTGGGTCATCGAACTGCGCTGATTGACGAACCCTGGCGGGAAGTCGATCCCGCGGCATTGCAATCAGCTACCGTGCAGATGGTTGTGCAAGTGAACGGCAAGCTGCGTGCGCATATCACGGTTGCGGTGAGCGCCGACGAGGCCGCGGTGCGTGCCGCGGCGCTGGCCGATCCCAATGTGCAGAAGTTCATGGGAACCTCGGCCGTTCGCAAGGCGATCATCGTGCCGGGCAAGCTCGTGAACATTGTGGTGTAGCGCTTCGTGACCAGCTCCAGATATTTGGTGTTGATTGCCGCGGGTTCGTTGACCGCGTGCGGCTTCCGGTTGGCAGGAAGCGATCCGCTGCCCGCCGTCATGGCGCGACCTTACTTGTCGCTGAAGGACCCGTACACGGACTTCTCGCGCGAATTCGAACATCAGCTCAAGTCCTCCGGAGCGTCGCTGCAGTTGAAGCGGGAAGGCGCAACGGCCGACGTGGACGTCACCAAAGACTTGGTCGTGCAACGCACCCTCGCGGTGTCGGCAAAAAATATTCCCACCGAATACGAACTCACCTACACGGTGACATTCAGCGTGCACGGCGGCGGCAAGTAAGTGCTCGCGCCGCAGACCATCAGTCTTTCCAGGGATTTCAGCTTCGATGAGAACCTGCAGCTGGCCAAGGAGCATGAAGCCGACATCCTGCGCCAACAAATGGCACGGGATCTGGTTTCCATCACCATGCGCCGGCTGACGAGCTTAAAATAACGCTGGCGTGAGGCCCTCCGGTGCTCCTGGTCAACGGCATTGATCGCGTTTCGCTGCAATTGCTCTTGCACCGGTATGGCCTGGTTCTACAGCTGGTGGCGCCGGACCAGGTCATTCCCGGCTCTTACTGGGGTGAACGCGAGGCGGGGCTCGTGGGCTGCACGATATTCTCGCGTCTCGATACGCCGCTGCATTCAGTGCTGCACGAAAGCGCTCATTTTGTCTGCATGACGCCGGAACGGCGCGCAGGTTTGGATACCGACGCGGGCGGCGATCATGCGGAAGAAAACGCCGTCTGTTACCTACAGATCATCCTGGCCGATTCGCTGCCCAATGTCGGGCGGCAGAGAATGTGCCGCGACATGGACGCCTGGGGTTATACCTTCAGGCTGGGAAGCGCGGCTGAATGGTTTGAGCACGATGCGGAAGATACGCGCGACTGGCTGATCCAACACGGCTTGCTCGACGTTGCCGGCTGCCCGACCTATGCCTGTCGATAGCGCGGATCGCGTGTCGCGCCGAACCGCGCTTGCCGGGATGTGGGCACTCTTCTTGGAAGGATGCTCGCGGCTGGGCTTTCTTGCAGTCAATGTGCCGGCAGTCTTTGGTGCCTACCAGCGGCAGGCAAACATCGCGTTTGGGCCGGATCCACAGCAACGTCTCGATGTGTATGTGCCGGAAACCGGCGTGGGTCCGCGGCCGGTGGTCGTTTTCTGGCACGGTGGGCGTTGGCGCTACGGGGACAAGACCGATTATCGGTTTGTCGGTGCGGCGCTTGCGCAGTCGGGTTATGTGGTCGTGGTGCCGAATTATCGGCACTATCCGCAGGTCAAAATGCCGGGATTCATGCGAGATGCGGCGCTGGCCGTGCTCTGGGCCGCCGCGCACGCCACGGAGTTCGGCGGCTCGCAAGAGCGTCTTTATTTGATGGGGCATTCGGCCGGCGCTCACTTGGCGGCGCTGGTGACGCTGGACCCGCGATATTTCGCGGCCGCAGGCGGACCCGCACCGCGCATCGCCGGCGTCATCGGCCTGTCGGGACCCTACGATTTCCTGCCCTTGTTGGAGTCCGACGTTCAGGACATGTTTGGTCCGCCGTCGATCTATCCGGAGTCGCAGCCCATCAATTTCGTGCGGGCCGATGCGCCGCCCATGCTGCTGATACATGGCTTGGAGGACGACACGGTGCGGCCGAAGAACTCGCGCAATCTTGCCGGCGCGCTCAGTGCGCTCGGAGTGCCGGTCACCATGAAGCTGTATCCCAAGGTCTCGCATGCCGACACCGTGGCGGCATTGACTTCACTGCTACGGGGCAGGGCGCCCACGCTGGCTGACATCAAGGCGTTCGTCAGCCAGAACGCAATGGCTTAAGCCGCATGCGCGGCGGCGGACGCGGCCATGGCGTACACCTTGCCGAAGCGATTGGCGAGAAAGGCCTTCAGGCCGATCTCTTCCTGGCGAATCAGCCCCGCCTGAGGAAGCTCGCCCGCGCTCAGCATGTCGAGTACCGCGCAAATCCCGCCGGCCGTGGTGATCTGAATGGCGCTGCGAACCCTGCCACCCAATGGAGCCGCGTAGATCTTGTTGGCGTAAGTCTCCTGCATGAGTTGACCTCCGCGCATGCCGCTGACGGTGGCGAATACAATAACCACATCCTGCAGCGTAATGGGCACGGCGTTCTCGAGGATGTCCTTGAGAAGCTCGCGGCGATCGCGCAACCGCAGGTCATTCAATAGCGCCTTCATGATGGCGGCGTGGCCGGGATAGCGGATGGTGCGATAGTTCAGATTGCGCACTTTGCCGGCCAACGTTTCGCACAGCGTGCCGAGTCCGCCCGAGGTATTGAATGCCTCGTACAAAATTCCATCGAGCGAGAACTCCTCGAGTTCCTCGAGCGGCTGTGTCTCCTTGAGCTGGCCGTTGACGATGGCTTCGCACGGTTCGCAGTACTCGTTGATGACGCCGTCCGTGCTCCAGGTCAAATTGTAGTTGAGCGCGTTGGAGGGAAATTCCGGCAACGCGCCGACTCGCATGCGTACGTCGTTGAGTTCATCGAATCGCGACGCCAAATCGGCCGCGACGATGGTGATGAATCCCGGCGCCAATCCGCATTGAGGAATAAAGGCGGTGCGCGCGCCCACGCTAAGCTGCTTGACCGCGCGCGTGCTGGCGACATCCTCGGTCAGGTCCAGGTAATGCGCGCCGCCGGCCTTGGCGGCCTCGGCGATGAGCCGAGTCGCGTGATAAGGTGCCGCGGACAGCACCGCAAATTTCCCCGCGAGCAATTTACGCAAGCCATCGCCCTGGGTAATGTCCATCGCCGCTTTCTTGACCGGTGCGGAGGTCTCGAGTCGATCCAATTGCGATTGGGAGCGATCGACCACGGTCACGGCGTAATCGCCTGAACCACCCAGAAACTCCGCAATCATGGAGCCGATTTTTCCTGCGCCGACGATAACAATGTCTTTCATGGTGCCTCCGAAGGGAGCCCATTTTTGTCCGGCGGCACTGCAAATGGTAGGGTAGTTTCAGACGTTTTTCAGGTATATTCACTACAATACGCAGGGGAAAAACGGCGAAGTGCCATGGATTCCATTGACGAGAAGCTTTTGTCGGCGCTGCGCGAGAACGGCCGAGCCTCGACCGCCAAGCTGGCGAGGCTCGTCGGACGCTCGCGCACCAGCGTGCAGAGTCGAATCGAGCGGCTGGAGAAGCAGGGCATCATCGCGGGCTACGGGGTACGCCTGGCGCCCGAGCTTGGGACGGGCGCCGTGCGGGCCCACGTCATGATCAAAGTGGGACCGAAGGAGACGCGCGCGGTCACGGCGGCGCTGCGCGAAATTTCACAGGTGCGCCTGCTGCATTCGGTCAGTGGCGACGTGGACTTGATCGCGGTTGCGGTGACTGAATCGGTCGCTGAAATGGATCAGGTCATCGATCGAATTGGTGCGCTCGACGGCGTGGAGCGCACCACCTCGTCGATTATCCTGTCGACGAAGTTCGAACGGTGAAGAAATTCGAACGGTGAACGATAGGCGGAAACGGT
>Ga0210401_10005974_pt1 | contig 12446 bp, 8 predicted proteins | sample IncBWH32MmetaG_FD_150866 | JGI IMG/M metagenome (GOLD analysis project Ga0210401, IMG submission 150866) | Forest soil microbial communities from Barre Woods Harvard Forest LTER site, Petersham, Massachusetts, United States - Inc-BW-H-32-M | ecosystem: Environmental > Terrestrial > Soil >... | reverse complement strand
AACCTCACGAACCAGCAAAGACAAGGGCCAACCGTCGTGCGGAGTTGTTCATGTGGGGACGACCCGCCCTCGGCTGTCCGTCGAGCGAAGTTCGACGGTTCTCTGTCGTTGTCACATCACCTTAATCTTCCATCCGATATAATCATGAGTTTCATTCATCATGGGCAGGTGGTATCAAAGCATCGGCTATTTTGACGCAGCGCCGCATGGTATTCCACAGCGGCCTGCGGGGCTGGCTGTGGATCCGCCGTTAAGAACGCGAATAAATAAAATCGAGAAAGTGTCCTCACCTATGTCAAATATTGCAGCCATTCACGCACGAGAAGTTCTGGATTCACGTGGTAATCCTACGGTAGAAGCGGAAGTGTTTCTGGGAGACGGATCGATGGGCCGGGCGATCGTTCCGAGCGGCGCGTCGACCGGTGAGCACGAGGCGGTCGAACTGCGCGATGAAGACGCGAACCGGTTCCTTGGCAAAGGCGTCCTGAAGGCGGTTGAGAACGTCAACAGCGAAATCGCCGAGGCCCTGGCCAACTGGGATGCGTTCGATCAGCGTGGGCTCGACGCCAGAATGATTGAACTGGACGGCACGGAGACTAAAGCCCGGCTGGGCGCGAACGCAATTCTCGCGGTATCGATGGCGGCGGCGCGAGCCTCCGCTGCATCGCTCGATCTTCCTCTCTACCGTTATCTCGGCGGCGCGGGGGCCAACACACTGCCAACACCGATGATGAACATCCTCAACGGCGGAGCCCACGCCGACAACAACGTCGACTTCCAGGAATTCATGGTAATGCCCGTAGGCGCGCCGTCATTTTCAGAAGCCCTGCGCTGGGGCGTCGAAGTTTTCCATACGCTAAAAGGAGTGCTGAAAAAGCGCGGTTACAACACCGCTGTCGGCGATGAGGGTGGCTTTGCGCCTTCCGTGAAGTCGAATGTCGAAGCCATCGAGGTCGTTCTGGAAGCAATTCAGCAGGCCGGTTACAAGCCAGGAGAAGAGATCGCCATCGCACTCGACCCCGCAGCCAGCGAGTTCTATCAGGACGGCAAATACGTGTTCAAAAAGTCGGACAAATCCGCCAAGAGCTCCGATGACATGGTTAAATTCTGGTCCAAGTGGGCCAGTGATTATCCCATCGTGTCGCTCGAAGACGGTCTCGCAGAAGGCGACTGGGATGGCTGGCAGAATCTGACCCAAGAACTGGGCGGCAAGATCCAACTCGTGGGCGACGACTTGTTCGTCACCAACGTCGAGTTCCTGCAAGAGGGGATCGACAAGGGCGTGGCTAACTCAATCCTGATCAAAGTGAATCAGATCGGCACGGTGAGCGAGACTTTCGACGCCATCGATCTGGCGCGCCGCAACGGCTATACCTCTGTGATCTCGCATCGCTCCGGCGAAACTGAAGACACATTCATTGCGGACCTCGCCGTCGCCACCGGCGCAGGCCAGATCAAAACCGGCTCAGCCTCCCGCACCGACCGCATCGCGAAATATAACCAGTTGCTGAGAATTGAAGAGGAGTTAGGATACGGCGCGAGATTTCTGGGATTAAAGGCGCTGAATTACGACAGGTAGGCTTCGGCGGTTGTGAAGTGATCAAAGATCAGTTCAGATGCCGCTCGGGAAGGGCACGACTTAAAGAGGCTGCGGAAGAACTCGGCTTTGCATTCGTTTTTGGGTGGCGCAGCGGTTCACCGCTGCGTGGCTTGTTTTGCTTGAAGACTTTAGCCGCTGAGGTGCATCGAGTCACGTATTCCGCAACCCCTTAAAGTCGTGCCGCCCAGATCTCTTACGCTCGGGACCAATCAGTGAGTTCTTTGTCGATATTATGCCAAACCATGTCGACCGGGACCTCAGATGTCGGCTCCGTGCTATACTCCAGTCACTTTTTTGGGGCCTTCTCTCAACCTGTTCGCCAGGAGCAACCAAATGGCCTCTTCCTCCGCCGCTCCCCTTCGCGGCAGCCAGATCGGCCTGCGGCATGTGGTGTTTGCAGCGCTGCTGCCGATGTTTCTTTTTGTTTTGTGGCATGACGAGCGCTTCATCTTTATCCATTCTGATCAAAAATGGGTCTACTATTTCCCTGTGCGCTGGCTAGTCCTGCTGCACGTGTTGGGAGGACTGACAGCACTTCTCATAGGCCCTTTTCAGTTCTCGTCGCGCTTTCGCCAACGACACCTGCGTGTGCACCGCATTATGGGCCGTATCTATCTTGCGAGTGTTGCCGCAGCGGCAATCGTAGCCCTTTACGTCTCGGTGATTCACCAAAAGGATATGCAGGACAGACAGTGGGTATTTGCTCTCGACATTGCTTGGCTCATTACGGGAGCGATGGCGTTCGCCGCAGTTCGCAATGGCAATATCGAAGCGCATCGGCAGTGGATCGCGCGCAACTATGCATTTACCACGGTCTTTGTAACGGTGAGAGTGCTGGGTGCCCTTCCGATTCCCGACGCTTACGGATCTGCATCAGGCTGGATTCTGCTCTTGGCGACACTTTTGCTCACTGAAGTAGGGCTCTCATGGCGCAGCGTATTCACGAACCGCAAGTTGCAACCACCCGCGATGGCACCAAGGCCGACGCCAAAGGCCGCTTTGGCAGAGGTCGATAGTTGACGAGAACAGGCGGCGATTTCACTCACCATTGCGGTTCTTAGCCTTCCTCGGAGGAAGGCCGCCACTCAAAGCCGTGTGACATCTAACCTTGCCTTGCACAGTACCGACAGCGCGTCATTCCGTTATTAAGCCGGGGGACAACCTAAAGGGATTATCGTCCTGCGGCCTTCTGTTCGCGAAGGACCATACAAGTGGAAGCCGCTTTTGCGACCAATCGGTTCTCCTGGTCGGTAATGGTGCACTCCACATAGCCGATCGTGTGGCCCCGCCGGACGACGTTTCCTTCAGCTTTGAGTTGTGCCTGCCAGACTGGGCGGAAGAAATTGATTTTCAACTCCACGGTAGTAAAGGATTCATCTGGTGCGAGAGTGCTCGCGAACGCAATGCCCATTGCGGCGTCCGCAATATCGCAAAGAACACCGCCGTGCAGCGTTCCCATGGGATTTGCATGCTGTGGTCCGGCTGCCAAGACGACCGTCGCGTGCCCGTCAGCGATGTCTTTCGCTTCAAATCCGATCAGACGCGCGATTGGAACGTCATTCCTTTTTGCTCGTTCCCGGGAGTCCGCTTGCGAGCGAATTTCTTGTGTACTCATGACTTGGGCGCTCCAGCCTTCGATTTTCGCGCACGAACCTTGGTTTCGAGATATTCCTCCAGATGACGGACGGCAAGGTCACGAGGCTCTTCCTTCTTCTGCAGACGGCTTACCATTATGCTGCCTTCAAGCGTACTTGCAATTAAGGTAGCCAATTGCGCCGAATCGACATCGGTACGCACCTCGCCTCGTCGTTGCCCCTCCTCGGCAATTGATTGCAGACGATCAAGTAAGGAACTGAGAGCCTGGCGGGCTTTGGCTCGCAACTTGGGATTGCCATCGTCGGAATCAATGGCCGTGTTCAGCAGCGGGCAGCCTCCCGGCACCAGCCCTGTACGCCGGTCGCGAAAGTTCCGCACGATTTGTTTGAGACGATCAAGGGTATTCGGGATCTCCTCTGTTCCTTCGAAGCGCGCATCCATTGCAACTTTCCAAGCGTGGTCGAAGGCGTCTCCTGCAAGCTCTTGCTTGCTCTCAAAGTGTCTGTAGATTCCGCCTTTTTCCAGACCAGTGGCTCGCATGAGATCGGAAAGTGCAGCGCCGTCGTATCCTTTTCGATTGAAGATTGGCGCTGCCTTACGAATGATGTCTTGCCGCGTCTCCTCGCCTTTGCGCACGTTATGCTCCTGGTAAATACTAATTCAGCGATCATATTGCCGCCGACTGCGCGATACAAGTGGTTGGATGAGACCGACCGGTCCCAGGTCGCATTGGATATGCGGCCCGCAACCGGAATTAGCCATCTTTGACCGCCCGCGCCTGGTTCCGCTAACACCCCTTGGGGTATTCACGACGACTTAGGAAGACCTGTAGGAGGCTCAAGCAGATTCAACCTAAGGTCACCGTCGGTCAGTGGCTCACCGCTTTGCTGGTGGTCGTAATGATGCTCCAGCACTACGCGCGAGTCTTTCCATTTCCTGAAGGTGCGCCAGTTCACTGTGAAGACCTTGCCTGTCGCCCCGACCAACTCCAGTGTCCACCCAGAATGGGTCTCGTCCACAACATCTCCAGGAATCGGCGTTTGTCTAACGGATATGGACACACCACCGACCTCGGCCATTGCATGAAGTGGAACCAGGAAGCTGAAAAGAAGTGAGCGCACTCCCGCCTTTCCGCGAATCGGCTCTTCTGTGGTTTCGCTGCTTGCCTCGACATCGTCGGCATAAAACTCGTCGAAGATCTCCAGATATTCTTCGTAGCTTCGGCTGATGTCAGCGTGGACCATCGCAGCGTTTAGGGCGCCCTCCGCATTCCGGGATTGTGTGTACGGATCGGGATGGAACTGATCGGCTGAGATGAAAACATGTTGATTGCTCATTGATCTAGGCCTCGCTCTTGCCTTCTCCGCGTTGGAGCGCCTGCGATTACCACCGCGAACACCGGCGCATCCCGGAAAATAAGGGACGCTGAGTGTCGGTGCCCTGGCAGAGAGCCACTGTTGGGGCGCCAACTCTCCTCGTTCATCTACCTGGTAACTTTGATGATAGAAGGGACCGGTCGGTCGCATATTGTCTGGGCGCCCACCATTACACCCTGCGGGTACCAATTCACAACTTTAGCTTCCTCTGCATGCGACCGATCGGTCTCTACCATCATCTGATGGAGGGCAAGGAGAACTCACACAGGAGCTCAACATGTCAAAGACAATTCTGATTACAGGCGCGAGCACGGGCTTTGGCCGTGATACAGCGGAAACTCTGGCGAAGGCCGGACACACAGTCTACGCTTCCATGCGTGACCCCAAGAGCAAGAACAAGACCCACTCGGACGAACTCTCGAAACATGGCGTCAAGACCGTCGAACTCGACGTCACCAGCGATGCTTCGGTTGACAAGGCTGTGGGCGAGGTCCTCAAGAGCGCAGGCAAAATCGATGTTCTGGTCAACAATGCCGGTATCGGTTCGGCGGGTGTGACAGAGGCGTTCACCGCGGATCAGGCTGCGCTTCTGTTTAACACCAACGTTATCGGGATACTGCGCACCAGCCGTGCTGTGCTGCCCGGCATGCGCGAGAAGCATGACGGACTCATCATCAATGTCGGTTCAATCCTTGGTCGAGTGACGTTGCCGTTCTTCGGTATCTATGGTGCCAGCAAGTTCGCAGTCGAAGCGCTCACCGACAGCTTGAGGTATGAGGTTTCCCAACTCGGAGTCGATGTCACTCTGGTTCAGCCGACCGCGTATCCCACGAACTTTTTTGCGAACCTTCAGCTTCCGGCAGACGGGGGCCGCGGCGAGGCTTACGGAGAAGTGGGCAAGATCCCCGGAGTGATGTTTGAGACCTTTACCAAGATGTTCCAGGCGGCAGATGCGCCGAACCCGCACGACGTGGCCGAGGCAATTAGCAGGCTCATAGCTCAGCCTAAGGGCGGTCGGCCAGTCCGCACCGTGGTCGGTGCGCCGTTTGGCTCCGACACCGTCAATCAGCAGACCGCACCTGTGCAGGCGAAGGTTGTTGAGGGACTTGGTCTTGGTCACTTGGCCAAAATCGCCTAATCCGATGTCGGGCCAGCGTTGCTCGCTGGCTCGGCTCGTTTCACTTAAGCGCGAAATTCGAGGAGATTATGGCCACACCCGCTGATACCGTGCTGGAAGTCGTCGCCAAGTAGAGGTAAGTCCATGTGGATAGTCAGACTAGCTCTTAATCGCCCGTATACCTTCGTTGTTGTCGCGATCCTCATTGTGTTGCTGAGTCCTGCCGTCATTCTTCGGACCCCCACTGACATCTTTCCGAATATCGACATCCCGGTCGTTTCCGTAGCCTGGACTTACACCGGACTAAATCCTGAGGACTTGGAAACCCGGCTGACCACTCCTTTCGAGAAGGGCCTCACAACACTAGTAGACAACATCGAGCATATCGAATCGACGACCTATAACGGCACTGCGGTTGTAAAGATTTATCTTCAACCCGGCGCCAGCGTGGACCGCGCGAACTCGCAAGTAGTAGCGCTTTCCGGCTTCATTCTGAGACTTCTTCCTCCGGCTACCCAGCCGCCGGAGATCATCAACTTCAGCGCTTCCAGTGTCCCGGTCCTTCAGCTAGGCGTCTCCGGGCCCGGAATGTCGGAACAGCAACTGAACGATCTCTCGCTCAATTTCTTGCGCACTCAGCTTATTACGGTGCCGGGCGCGGTTATTCCTTTACCGTACGGCGGCAAGCCGCGGCAGGTCATGATCAACATGGATCAAAACCTGATGCAGGCCAAGAACGTCTCGCCCAGTGATGTTTTGAATTCGGTGAATGCGCAGAACCTTATCTTGCCGTCCGGCACGGCAAAGATCGCGGAAAGCGAATTGGACGTTCGCGTAAACGTCACACCTCGCACGGTCACGGAGCTTGGCGATCTTCCCATCAAGCAGGTCGGAGCGAAAACGATCTACCTGAGAGACGTAGCCCGGGTAAGCGACGGGTTTGGTCTTCAAACTAATGTGGTACGACAAGATGGCCATCGGGGCGTGCTGGTCAGCGTGCTCAAGGCTGGAACTGCATCGACTCTGGATGTCGTGGCCGGAATTCGAAAGGTTTTGCCCCGCGCTTCGCTGACCTTGCCGCCGCAGTTAAAGATTACTGCCCTTGCTGACCAGTCTCTTTTTGTGCGGAGTGCGATCGACGGTGTGGTTCGCGAAGCGGTCATTGCCGCGGCCCTCACAGGCCTGATGATTCTTCTCTTCATCGGCAGTTGGCGAAGCACGCTCATCATTGCAATTTCCATCCCGTTGTCGATCCTCAGTTCGATTCTGATGCTCAGTTTTCTGCACGAGACCATCAACATCATGACCCTGGGCGGGTTAGCTTTGGCAGTTGGGATTTTGGTGGACGACGCGACGGTTGAGATCGAGAACATCAACCGCATCCTCGAAGAAGGTCACGAGACCGAGATTCGGCAGGCCATTCTGGATGGCGCCCAACAGATCGCTGTGCCTGCACTCGTCTCGACACTGTGCATCTGCATCGTCTTTATGCCGCTGTTTCTGCTCGGCGGAGTAGCGCGGTACCTGTTCGTTCCGCTGGCGGAGGCGGTGGTCTTCGCCATGCTCGCTTCCTACATTCTTTCGAGAACACTGGTGCCGACGCTGGTGATGTACATGCTCAAACTCAATGAGGGGAGCGGGGAGTCGCAGAATCTGTTCGTGCGTTTTCAGAAGAGATTCGAGAAAGGCTTTGAACGGCTTCGCAACTCTTATCGAGGTGTCCTGACGCAATGTGTCGAAAGCCGGCGGGTCTTCATTCCAGCGTTTCTGGGGATTTGCCTGTGTGCTTTTCTTTTGGTGCCTTGGCTCGGCCAGGACTTTTTTCCGCAGTCTGATGCCGGCCAATTCATCCTACACATTCGAGCGAAGACAGGCTCCCGCATCGAGGAAACTGCACGCCTATCGGATCTGGTCGAAGACGCGATCCGTGAGAAAGTTCCGCAGGCGGAGCTGGACAACATTCTCGACAACATCGGACTGCCGTACAGTCCGCTGAATACCATGCATGCGACGTCGGGCGTTATTGGAGCGAACGATGTCGATGTGCTCGTCTCGCTGCGCAAGAATCACAGGGCCACGGCTGAATACGTCCGCGAGCTGCGCGAAGAGCTGCCCCGGGAGTTTCCCGGTGTGAGTTTCTATTTTCTTCCCGCGGACATCGTGACCCAGATCCTGAACTTCGGTCTGCCTGCGCCCATTGACGTGCAAATCGAAGGCGCGAACGTGCAGGCCAGCCATGAAATCGCTGACAAGATTCTGACCGAATTACATCAGGTGTCTGGTCTTACGGACTTGCATATCCAGCAACCGCTCGATTATCCGACTCTCGAAATCAACGTGGACCGAACCAAGGCAGCGCAGGCGGGCTACACGGAGCGCGATGTGGCTTCAAGCGTTCTGAATTCGCTCAGCGGGAGCTTCCAGATAACCCCGATGTTCTTTGTTAACTGGAATAACGGAGTGAGCTACAACCTGGTCGCGCAGACACCGCAGTATCGTCTGCAAACGGTCAAGGATGTTCAGAACATTCCCATCGCGGGCAGCAAGGCCAATCCTGAAATCTTGGCCGACGTGGCTTCGATGCAGCGCTCGCGCGAAATGGCCATCGTTTCCCATTACAACATCCGTCGGGTGATCGATATTTACGGAGCGGTTCAGGACCGCGATCTTGGAGCAGTAAGCCGGGACGTGCAACGAATCGTCGACGCCAATCGAAAATCACTGCCACGGGGAACATTTATCACCATTCGCGGTCAGGTGGAAACCATGCGCAGTTCGTATCTCGGTTTGATCATCGGACTGGGCTTCGCGATCGTACTCGTCTACATGCTGATCGTCGTTAATTTCCAGTCCTGGCTGGACCCCTTCATCATTATTACTGCTCTGCCGGCTGCCATGGCGGGCATCGTTCTCTTTCTCTTTTTCACGCACACAACCCTGAGTGTTCCGGCGCTGATGGGCGCTCTGATGTGCGTCGGGGTCGCGACGGCCAATAGCATCCTTGTGATTTCATTCGCAAAGGAAAGGCTGCAAAACCATGGCGACTCTGTTAAGGCCGCGATCGAAGCGGGCGTCACTCGTTTCCGTCCGGTCATCATGACGGCGCTCGCCATGATCATCGGTATGGTGCCGATGGCGCTGGGTCTCGGCGAGGGAGGAGAACAAAACGCTCCTCTGGGACGCGCGGTCATCGGAGGGCTGCTCTGCGCCACGGTAGCCACGCTGGTGTTTGTCCCATCGGTGTTCGCAGTGTTTCATGGACGCAAGTCGGAAACAGAAAGGCTCTAACCATGACAATAAATGAAATTAACAATCACAATCTTGCAGTCGCCACGGAACCGGTTGAGAAGGATCCAGTTCCGAACAACCCAGGTCCAGACAACCGAGGACATACAATCAGCAAGCGGGCAATCGCGATTACGGCAATCCTTACAGTGTGTGCTGCCTTGGCCATTGTCTCCGGGTTACACTCGCGCCTTAGAGCTGAAACCAGATTGCGAGCGAGCGCGCAGGCATCGGCGATTCCTTACGTGGACGTAGTCTCTCCCAAAGCAAGTGGAGACGCCGATGAAATCGCACTGCCGGGGAGTACGTCAGCCTTCAATGACACTCCCATCTACGCGCGGACCAGCGGCTACGTTAAGCACTGGTACGTAGACATCGGCGCACGCGTAAGAAAAGGCCAGCTTCTCGCGACGATTGAAACCCCGGAACTTGACCAACAACTGCGGCAGGCACGGGCTGATCTGGAGAATGCCGAGGCGAATCTCCAGTTGGCAACGACGACGGCTGCGCGCTGGCAGCATCTGCTTGAGACCGATTCTGTTTCGCATCAGGAAACGGACCAGGCCGTCAGCGATCTCCACTCGAAACAGGCTCTGGTGAATTCAGGCAAAGCAAACGTCGAACGCTTAGAACAACTTCAAGCCTTCGAGCGCGTTACTGCTCCGTTCGATGGTGTGGTTACAGCCCGCAATACGGATATCGGGGCGTTAGTGCAGGCTGGCGACAATTCGGGCCCGAAGGAACTCTTTCACTTGGCAGCCATTCAGACACTGCGTGTCTACGTGGCCGTGCCGGAGATCTACGCGGCGTTTGTGAAGAACGGAGAACAGGCAAAGCTCACGCTCGATGCACTACCTGGTGAAACGTTGACGGGCACTATCGTGCGCAACGCCGATGCGATTGACGCGACCGCACGCACACTAAATGTTGAGGTGGACGTGGACAATCCAACAGGGCGGCTGCTGCCCGGCGCCTATGCGTTTGTGCATCTCCGCGTTCCTCCCCATCCAGGCTCGGTCACAATCCCGTCAAACGCATTGCTCTTCCGCGGCGAGGGCTTGCGCGCAGGGGTTGTTCGCAACGGTCATGTCGAACTCACACCTATCTCCATTGGGCAGGATTATGGAAGCACCGTCGAGGTGATCTCCGGACTATCGGCGCGCGATACGGTGATTGTGAATCCGTCCGACTCGCTTGCGAATGGTGCAGCTGTGCAGTTGGCCGCTAAGAACGCAAATGGAGGAAAGCAATGAGACGCTGTGGCATCGTTCTCATGAGCGCCATTGGATTGTTGCTGTCCGGCTGCATGGTGGGTCCGAGATACGCCAAGCCAAGCGCCCCCGTGACGCCAACCTTCAAAGAGGCGGACGAGTGGAAAGAGGGAGACGGATGGAAGGTGGCACAACCAGACGACGACCTTATCCGCGGAAAGTGGTGGGAGCTCTATGGCGATGCAACGTTGAACGAGATCGAAGATCAGGTGGACTCATCCAACCAAAACCTGAAGATCGCCGAAGCGAATCTGCGCCAAGCCCGGGCAGCGATTCGCTTCAATCGCGCCGCGCAAGCACCGACCATTGGAAGCTCTCCCAGCATCTCCGACATTCGAGCTTCCGCTAACAAACCTTATTTTCCGTCCAGCTCAGTCAACAACGGAAGCGGAGATTTCATTCTTCCTCTTGACCTGTCGTATGAGGTCGACCTGTGGGGACGGGTTCGCCGCAGCGTAGCATCTGCCAGGCAGCAGGCCCAGGCAAGCGCCGCTGACCTGCAAACCGCTCGATTGAGCCTCCATGCCGAAGTTGCGATCGACTACTTCGAAGTTCGGAGCGCCGACGCCCAGGAAAGACTTCTGAACGATACTGTGAAGGCCTATACCGAAGCATTGCGGTTGACACAAAATCGCTTCGAGGGCGGGGCATCTCCGAAATCGGATGTGGCGCAGGCGAAGACGCAGCTTGAGGATGCCAAAGTGCTGGCGTCCGATATTACTGTCCAACGCGCGCAGTACGAACATGCTCTGGCGATTCTTATCGGAAAACCTCCGGCGGCATTCCACCTTGCAGTTTCTCCCCTGAATCTTGTGGCGCCCGTGCTGCCCAGCGTTCCCGTTGCTCTGCCGGCGCGGCTTCTTGAACGTCGTCCAGACATTGCTGCAGCGGAGCGGCGCATGGCGTCGGCCAACGAACAAGTCGGCATTGCCAAGGCGGCCTACTATCCGACTCTTAATCTGGCCGCGAGTGCAGGACTGGAGGGCTCTTCGATTCTGAATTGGTTTTCCTGGCCTAGCCGTTTCTGGGCTGTGGGGCCAGAACTGGCGGAGACGCTTTTCGACGCGGGGCGACGCCGTGCGACTACCGAATCAGCCCGCGCAGGGTACGACGCCACTGTCGCCGGCTATCGGCAAACTGTCCTCGATGCATTCCAGCAAGTCGAGGATAACCTGGTCGTTTTGCGCGTCCTCAGCACTGAATCGACGCAACAACAGCAGGCCACCAGTGCCGCGGAAGAATCGCTCAAGCTGTTTCAGAACCGTTACGCCGGGGGCGTTGATACGTATCTGCAAGTCGTCACATCACAAACCACGGCCTTGACGAACGAGAGAAACGACATCGACATTCTGAGACGGCGCCTCGAAGCGAACGTGCTCTTGATCAAAGCCACGGGCGGCGGATGGGATGTCTCGAATTTGCCTCAGTCATAGAGAGGGCCTATTTCGGACGGGAGCGTTGAGGTTCGAACTATCTCATGAACTTCGAACCCAGCCTTGACTTGGCCAATCGAATTGTCTAGCATTTTTCTGCTGCTGTAGGGCGCATCGGCTGACAAGCCGGAGGGGCATTGCCCGCCTACGACAATGTCAACGGTAGAGCGCCCATGTCAAATCTCGAACACCTCAGAAAGCAAGCCAAGTTATATCTGCGCTGGCACCGTGAACGCTATTACCCTGTCGCGGTGCAAATCAGATCCGTTCTAGCCCGTTTCGGAGACTTGTCTGACAGAGAAGTGCTGGAGGCAGGCTTCAAGCTCAGCGATGCACAAGAGCTTGTCGCCCGAAAATCCGGGTTTGAGAGTTGGCCGTCGCTGATCAAAGGAGTCAGGAGCATGAAAGAATCACCCGCGTCCACCGTCGGTACCTCCGTCATCGTCGCGTCGGAGCCGCAAGTCTTCGTCTCGGACCTCGAAGCCGCGAGCGCGTTTTATGTCCACAAACTTGGCTTCAAGGTCGTATTGTCCTATGGGGAGCCGCCCTTCTGGGCTCAGATCGCTCGCGATGGGGGGCGGCTGAACCTGCGAAGGGTCAGCGGGCCCGTGTTCGACAGTGGGTTTCGTTCCAGGGAAGCCAATGCCCTTTCTGCGACGCTTACGCTCGATGACGCCAAGCCACTCTTCCTCGAGTTTCAGAAGGCCGGAGTCGCGTTCCACCAGACATTGAGAACGGAGCCGTGGGGCGCCCGCACGTTCATCGTGC
>Ga0210401_10005973_pt1 | contig 12447 bp, 11 predicted proteins | sample IncBWH32MmetaG_FD_150866 | JGI IMG/M metagenome (GOLD analysis project Ga0210401, IMG submission 150866) | Forest soil microbial communities from Barre Woods Harvard Forest LTER site, Petersham, Massachusetts, United States - Inc-BW-H-32-M | ecosystem: Environmental > Terrestrial > Soil >... | reverse complement strand
GCGTGTCATGTGCTGCCGTTCGTGAGCACAGGAGCCAGCGCGCGCCATTGTTCCGCGCATTTTCGGAGAGGCGAAATCCCAAAATCGCATGCCGGCTGGAACAGCTTTTGAGAGCGAATGTCAGCTCAGCGGCGCGCCCATTCTACGTGCCCGGCGCGGATTTCGAGCATGGTGGCGCGCTCGGCGATTTCGGCGAACAGCGCCGGGTCTGCGCCGGTCATCCACGCCTGCGCACCGAGTTCGGCAAGTTCGCCGTGCAGCGCGCTGCGCCGCCCCGGATCGAGATGCGCGACAATTTCGTCCAACAAAAGCACCGGTGTTGAACCGGTCATCTCCGTGATCAAGCGGGCATGCGCCAGCACAAGCCCGATCAGCAACGCCTTCTGCTCGCCGGTCGAGGCGGCGCTGGCGGCGATATTCTTGCGCACATATACGACAGCCAAGTCGGTGACATGCGGGCCGTCGAGCGTGCGGCCGGCGGCGGCGTCGCGGGCGCGGCTCTCGCGCAGCACGGCGCGATAGCGCTCCTCGACATCGACCGCCGGATGAGTCGGTAACAGCTGCTCCATCCAGCCTTCGAGGGAAAGCTCGGCCGGCGGAAAATCGGAATCGCGCCGGCTGTCGAGCACGCGCTGCAGCCGGCTGACGGTTTCGACACGCAGGCTTGCGACCGCGACTGCAAGTTCGGCCGTTTCGTGTTCCACCGCGTCGAGCCAATGCTGGTCCGGTTGCGGCTCGGTCAACAGCCGGTTGCGCGAACGCAGGGCGCGCTCGAGCGCATTCACCCGGCTGCCGTGCTCGGCATCGACCGCGAGCGCCAGCCGATCGAGAAACCGCCGCCGCTCCGACGGCGCTCCGACGAAGAGCGAATCCATCGCCGGCGTCAGCCAGACCACACTCACATGATCAGCGAACGCGGCCGCGGAGCCCACCGGCTCGCGATCGATCCGGCATTTGCGCTGAGCGTTGGCGCCATCGTCGGCCGCGCGCTCGACGCCGGTGCCGAGCGTTGCGAGCCCGAGCGCGCCCTCGACCTCGGCGGCCACCGCCCACGAGCCGTCGCCTTCCTGGAAGGCGACTTCGTCCAGCGTCGCGCGGCGCAGCCCGCGTCCGGGCGCAAGAAAGGAAATCGCCTCGATCAGGTTGGTTTTGCCCGCGCCGTTCGGTCCGCACAGCACGATCGTCCTGGCGTCGCCGGCCTCAACCGACACACTCCGGTAATTGCGGAAATTGCTTAGCGTCAGGCGGCGGATAAGGGCCATCGCTAGCTTTTAGTCGCGATAGCCGGGCTTGTCCCAGCCCTCACGACGCCTGCCGTTAGACAGGCAGCTCACACCCGCATCGGCATCAACACGTAAAGCGCGCCGTGCGGTTCCTTGTCCTGAATAAGCGTGGGCGAGCCCGGATCGGCGAGTTTCAGTACGGCCGCTTCGCTCTCGATCTGGGTTGCGATGTCGAGCAGGTAGCGCGAGTTAAAGCCGATATCGATCGCCTCGGCTTCGTATTCGACTTCCAGTTCCTCGGTGGCGCTGCCGGAATCCGGATTGGTCACGGACAACAAAAGCTTTCCGGAATTCAGCGACAGTTTCACCGCGCGCCCGCGCTCGCTGGACACCGTCGAGACACGGTCGACCGCCGCCTCGAACTCCTTCTTGTCGACGATCAGCTCCTTGTCGTTGCCGACCGGAATGACGCGCGCATAGTCGGGAAACGTGCCGTCGATCAGTTTCGACGTCAGGATCACCGCGCCGACGATGAAGCGGATTTTGCCCGGCGACAATTCGACCGTGATCTGGGCATCGGGATCTTCCAGCAGGCGCTGAACCTCGCCGACTGTTTTGCGGGGAATGATAATCCCCGGCATGCCGGCGGCGCCGTCCGGCAGCGGCAATTCCATTTGCGCCAGGCGATGACCGTCGGTCGCCACCGCGCGCAATGTCTGCGTCTGCCCGGCGCCCGCGATGTGCAGATAGATGCCGTTGAGATAGTAGCGCGTCTCTTCCGTCGAGATCGCGAATTGCGTCTTGTCGATCAGGCGCTTGAGGTCGGAGCCCTTGAGCGTGAATTTGTGCGTCATGTCGCCGGGCGCGAGATCGGGAAAGTCGCTTTCCGGCAGCGTCTGCAGGGTGAAGCGCGAACGGCCGGCGCGTATCGCCAGCGCCGCCCGGTCGCCGGACGATTCCAGCACGATCTGCGCACCCTCCGGCAGCTTGCGCACGATGTCATAGAACATGTGAGCGGGTACCGTGGTCGATCCGCCCGGCGTGGCCTCGGCCGCGATCGCATCGGTCACTTCAAGATCGAGGTCGGTCGCTTTCAGGCTCAGTGTCGCGTGATCGGCGCGCAGGAGCACATTGGCCAGAATCGGAATGGTGTTGCGCCGCTCGACCGCGCGATGCACATGCCCGAGCGATCGCAACAATTCGGAACGCTCAACGGTAACTTTCATCGCGACATCCGTTCACGCGGTTGGGCGTGATCTTTCCGAAACGGCCTAAAGCCCTTCGGGATCACGCGCTTGGGGGTAGCAAAAGTGGCGCGCCGCAGCGCTTTCGGCAAGGGCGGAAGCTCGCCCGCCGACGCTTTTCCCCGTCGTTTCACCGAACTGTCACAGGCAGAACAGCGGCGGAACCGCCCTTTTCGGCATCCTGCAACCTTCGTCATTGCGGGGCCGAGCGTTAGCGAGGAACCCGGAATTCAGAGCCACTATTCTTGCAGAAGGTGCCCTGTGCCAATACCGGCTTGAGCTGCGGCCATGGATTCCGGGCTCGGCCCTTTGGGCCGCCCCGGAATGACGGTCAGTCCCGAAGCGTCAGTCTTGCAGCAATCGCTTGAGCGTCTCGATCTCGTCGGCAAGGGCGCTGTCGTTGCCGGCCAACGTCTCGATCTTGCGCACCGCGTGCAGCACGGTGGTGTGGTCGCGGCCTCCGAAGCGACGGCCGATTTCCGGCAGCGAGCGCAGCGTCAGGATTTTGGCGAGATACATCGCCACCTGCCGCGGCCGCACCACATTGGCGGTGCGGCGCGAAGACAGAAGGTCAGCGCGGCTGACATTGTATTGGCGCGCCACCACGCGTTGGATGTCTTCGATCCGCACGCGTTTCGGCTCGGCCGGGCGGATCAGGTCGCGCATCTCGCGCTCGGCCATTTCCAGCGTCACCGGCTGACCGGTGAGCTTGTTGTGGGCGAGGAGACGATTGACGGCGCCTTCCAGGTCGCGGCCGTTATGGGTGACCGACTTGGCGATGAAAGCCAGAACCGATGTCGGCACTTCGAAGCCCGGATGATGGATGCAGGCGGCGGCAATCCGGCTCTTGAGGATTTCGAGCCGCAATTCTTCGCCGAGCGAACCGATCTCGACCACGAGGCCGCCGGCGAGCCGAGAGCGCACGCGATCGTCGAGGCTTTCGAGGTCGGCCGGGGGCCGGTCGCTCGCTATCACCACCTGCCGGCCCGCATCGATCAGCGCATTGAGCGTGTGGCAGAACTCGGCCTGGGTGGAGCGGCCCTGCAGGAATTGCAGATCGTCGATGATCAACACATCGATGGCGCGCACCGCCTCCTTGAAGGCGAGCGTGGTCTGGCTGCGCAACGCCGAAACGAACCCGTACATGAAGCGCTCGGCGGTGAGATAGAGCACCTTGCGGTCGCTGCCATTGCCGGTCCAGGTGATCGCCTGCAGCAGATGCGTTTTGCCGAGACCGACGCCGGCATGAATGTAGAGCGGATTGAACATGAGCTGATCGCCGCGGCGGCTCGCGGCAACTTGTCGGGCGGCCGCGTGCGCCAGCGTGTTCGAGCGCCCGACAATGAAGCTGTCGAATGACAGGCGCGGATCGAGCGGCGAGCCGCCGAGCGCTTCATGCATCGACATGAAAGGCACGCCGCCGTTGGCGCGCGCGTCGGCGCCATTGAGTAGCGCTTCGTGCGGCTCGCGCGCGGGCACAGCGGTCTCCGCCGCGCGCGGCTTGATGGCGACCGGCCGCATGGTGGCCGAGCGCACGCTCAATTCCAGGCGTGTGATCGACGAATCCTCCGCCTGCCAGTTGCTCAGCACCTTTTCGCTGTAGTGCGACTGGATCCAGTTGCGCAGGAAGCGCGTCGGCACCGACAAGCGCACTGCGCCTTTCTCGACGCCGTCGAGCTCCATGCGCGCAAACCAGCTGGTAAAGACGTCTTCGCCGAGCTCGCTGCGCAGCCGATTTTTGACCCGCTGCCAGCGCTCCTGATCCGTGCTTGCCATGTCGTTTTGCTTCTTTGCCGGAAAGGGATTCGACACGAGAATCTGGGGCGAGCTTTCACTCACCATGGCTCCACCTCGGGAAACATTAGGAACGTTTGAACTGATGATGTTGCGCGGCGTGCGAACGCAAACGCCAGCGCCGATCGATAGGCGGTTGCTTAGCCGCTGGAAGCGATGATCGATCGACGATAATGGCACGACGCCGAGTGCCGGACAGACGCAATAAACCGACGAACGGAGGACGCACTGAACTTCGCGCGTGCGCGTAGGCTGCTTTTCATTGTTCTCATGCCCCCACTCCCTCGCTCCCAATTCGATGGGCAAATCTTCATCGGCGGCCCGCAAAGGCCGGTCGTGATCGATACCTTCGATGGCTCTGAAACCCGCGACGCTACGCTTACGAAATCAAGACGCGCTTCACAGTGACGCCGGACACAATGCTCCCGCACCCACACTCGATGAGTTTGGCCGTTACGTTTTTTGAAGGCCCGTCGGAAATCCGACAGGAGCTGAAAGTTACCACGCCCTTTCCGGCCCGCAACACAAAAAAACCTGCCGATAGCGGAGTTTCAGATTCGTCAGCGGCGCCGCCGCTTCAGCGCGCGCACGCAAGACTTTGACTCAATGAGCGATTCACAAATCCGTGACGGAACAGTCGCACACGCGAACGGGTGCGATCACGTCCTCGAACAAATAAAACGAGTCATGGCGGATTCGGCGTGGACTCCAAGCCCCTCGCCGCGCATGAGGGATAACCCTTTCAGGGCGCGTCGCTAATTTTGGTCACCAAGACAGGGTAGCCCCTCGGGGCCCTGCGCGGACCAAATAAAACTTGGAGGACTGGTCGTGCAAACCACGCCAAAGTACGACAACAGACACGTTTTTGCAGATCGACGTGACAATTCTGCAACAGATTAATGGCAATTCACTGCAATCGTTGAAAAGCATTGCCGCGCCGCACACGGGGCGACCGCAGCTGCAATCCATTCAAGAGCGATCGAGAGAGAGAATCTTTGTTCGATCGCGCGATTGCGCAAGATGCGCTGCGGGGACTTACTTGCCCAGAGCAGCGATGCGGTGCGTGAGCCGCGACACTTTCCGCTGCGCCGCGTTGCGGTGCACGATGTTCTTTTGCGCCGAACGAATGATCACCGGCTCGGCTTCAGCCATAGCGGCGAGCGCGAGTGTGCGATCGCCGGCGGTGATCGCCTCTTCAACTTTGCGCACCGCGGTCCGCAGGCGCGAACGCCGCGCCTTGTTGACGACAGTGCGGCGCACGGCTTGGCGCGCGGCCTTTTTGGCAGACTTCGTATTGGCCATGATCGCTATCAGGTCTTTGTGAAGCGGCGCTTATAGGGGATGCCGGGCGCCCCCGTCAACGTTTCTCGCATTCACAGCCGTGCGGGGAGCCGAAAGGCCGTTCACCGCCGGGCGGCAAAGCAAATGGCCGTCATAGCCGTATAGTAAAGCGAAGAGGCGTTTACGGCCGTATAGTAGAGAGTAGTTGGGCGTAAATTCCTGAGGCAACGGCTATCCCAAGGCCAGGCCAAAGTCTAAAATCACGCGGCTTTGAACGGGCTTGGAACAACAGGGTGGCGGTGAATCATGCGGGACAAGTGTCTTTATCGTCGGGGCGCCGGTATTACGTTCTTCTTGGCGGCGGTTGCGTGTAGTCTTTTCGTATCCTCCGCCGCATGGTCAGCCGACACGCCGGTCCCGGCGGATAGCCGCCTGAAGACCATCGCGGCCAAGAAGGTGATCCGCATTGCCTACCGCGCCGACGCGCGGCCGTTTGCCTTCCTCAACGACAACAAAGAGCCGCTCGGCTACACCATCGATCTTTGCCAGCAGGTGGTGAAATCGATCCAGGAGCAGTTCAAGTTGCCGGAGCTCAAGATCGAGTGGGTTCCGGTGACGGTCGAGACGCGCTTTTCAGCCGTCGCGACCGGCAAGGCCGACATGGAATGCGGCTCCTCTACGGTCACGCTCAGCCGCATGAAGGAGATCGACTTCTCCAATCTCGTCTTTGTCGAGTCGACCGGCGTCCTGGTGGCGAGCAACTCGGACATTCATTCCTTTGCCGACTTGGCCGGCAAGAAGATCGCGGTCGTGTCCGGGACGACCAATGAAAAGGTCGTCAAGGAACATCTCAAGCTGCGCAATCTCAATGCCACGGTGGTCACGGTGAAGGACCGCGACGAAGCGGTTGCCGCGCTGGAAGCCGGCAAGGTGGACGGCTTTGCCAGCGACAAGCTTCTTTTGGCCGGCGCCCAGGTCAAGCATCCGGAAGCGCTGGCGATGCTGCCCGACGATCTCTCAATCGAGCAATACGCGATCGTGCTGCCGCGCGGCGATTGGGCGTTCCGGCTCGCGGTCAATACCGGGCTCGCGCAGTTCTTTCGCGCCGGCAAGACCAACGATCTGTTCGAACGCTGGTTCTTCGGCTCGCGGCCCGGCCTGCTGCTCGAGGCGCTTTACGCGCTCGGGCGGATCTCGGACTGACGGTTCGCACGCGCTCCAAATATCAACGCGTTTCCAGGACGTGGCGCAACGCCGGCGTTGCGCCACAGATCCGGGATCGTCGCACACTCCGCGTCTGAAAAGGTCCCGGGTCTGCGGCGCACCATTTTCATGCTGCGCCGCGACCGGGGCACCAATTGCCGCGCTAGTTCCAATCTAGAGATACCCGCGCAACTGGACGGCCGCCGCTTCCGGTGTCTGCTTGAGATTGAAGGGCGCGACGAAGCGGCCGTCCTTGTCCATGAGATAAACGACGGCTGTGTGGTCCATGGTGTAGTCGCCGTCGGTGAGCGGGACCTTCTTGGCGTAGACCCGATAAGCCTTGAGCGCGGCGGCGACCGCTGCCGGGTCGCCGGTGAGGCCGCGCAAGTGCGGATCGAAATTCGACAAATACTCCTGCAGCACCGCCGGCGTGTCGCGTTCCGGATCGACGGTGATGAACAGCGCGCCGGCGCGGTCGGCATCCTTGCCGAGCGCTTTGAAGACTTCGGAGATCTCGAACAAGCTCGTCGGGCAAACATCGGGGCAATGGGTGTAGCCGAAGAACACCAGATAGGGCCGCCCCTTTAGGTCCTGGTCGGTCACCGGCTTGCCGGATTGGTCTTCGAGATGGAAGGAGCCGCCGATCGTGCCGATCGGCGCGGGCGAACGGTTCGACAGGTAGCTCGAGGCGGCGAGCACGCCGGCCAGGACGAGGACCAGGCCGGCAATGAAGGCGGCGATCACCGGCGCGCGGCTGGGCACGGATGTTTGTTCGCTCACGCCGGGTCCCCGTCAGCCGAAACACGCGGCGAAGCCGGCGCGGATGGTCTCGAAAAACACCGTTGCGCCGTAATGGGCCCACAGCCAACCGGCGACGCCGGCAGCGGCAATAGCGGCCGCGCCCGCCAGCAAGACCGGCCGGGAGATCGATGTCGGACGCGGTGCATAGCTTTCGCGCACGGAAGGCTCGCGCATCGGCATTGGTCAGGTTCGCAGTAGATAGGCCCGAATGCAGCGGCCGACAACGTGACCCGACCGCGCGGGGCTCAGTGCTGCTGCTTCAAGGCAGGCCTTCCGACGACGATCGCAGGCCGGCTAGTTGCCGACGTGCTCTTCCGGGCAGGTGTCGTAGAGCGCCGAGAGCTCTTTGCCGCGCAAAGCCATGATCTGCGCCTTCAGGCCGCCATGGCGCTCGATCCAGTCGCGGATTTCCGGCGGGTAGAGACGCATGATCACCTGTGTGCCCTGACGGGTCGGTACCAGCGTATGGCGGGCATCGTCGAAATAGGAGGCGGCATGGAAGCCGAGCACGGCGCGACGGGTCACGCAGACATGATCGTGCGGGATGATGCCGGTAAACAGCGTGCACGCGGAAAGGCAGGGGCCGTCGATGACAAGATGCTCGCCCGCCTTGCGCAGCTCATGGAATTTCTGGACGTACTCGCTGACTTCGCCGCCCGGATCGTTAACGATATGAACCTCTGCGAACGCCGCAGTGGTGATGAAGGCCGACGCCACCGCGCCGACCAGGGCTAGCCACCTCATGCTTAAAGCCTCTCCCCGTTCGCCCGCGACCATTGTCAGCTATTGTGGCGAGAGTTCGAAAAGCAGTCCAGTCAATCATGGACAGACTGGACACTTTCCGGGGCAGAGGAACCGTTAACCACGACATAAGTATTAACGGCGTCAGACATTTAGCTGACAGGCCTTAAGCACGGCCGGTGCGTGCGGGCGAATGCCGCGGTTTGCCTGCTGTGCGGCGAACCGGAGGCGATGTCGCGGCGCGATGCTATAGTGCGGGCGTTTTAACCAGAACACGATCGGCGGGATTCCATGGACACGGCGGTAGGGCGGAACACCAATGTCGGCAATTTCTCCAGCGCGTATTACCTGCTCGAGGGCCTAAGCGAGATCGGCATCGAGTATTTGTTCTGCAATCTCGGCACCGATCACGCGCCGATCATCGAAGAGATGGCACACCGGCGGAAGCGCGGCGAGGCGCTGCCGAAAATCGTCCGCTGCCCGCACGAGAACACCGCCGCCCACATGGCCGGCGGCTATGCGCTCGTTACCGGCCGCGGCCAGGGCGTGCTGGTGCATGTCGATGTCGGCACCGCCAATGCCGCCAACGCCATGCACAATCTCTACCGCAGCCGGCTGCCGGTGCTGCTCATGGCCGGCAAGGCGCCCTACACCTCGCATGATGAGCTTGTCGGCACCCGCGACACGCATGTGCATTTCGTGCAGGAGCCGTTCGATCAAGGCAGCCTGGTGCGGCCTTATGTCAAATGGGAGTGGACGCTGCCGTCCGGCGTGGTCGTCAAGGAGGCGCTGCAGCGCGCCTATTCGATCATGCAAAGCGGGCCGCGCGGGCCGGTTTATCTGATGATGCAGCGGGAAACGCTGACCGAGCATTGGAGCATCGATGACATTCGCCGTTTCCCCAGTGATCGCTTCGGCGCGCTCGCGGGCGCCGGCGCCGATCCCGACCTCATCACGGCGCTCGCGGATCGCGTCCTCGCGGCGCAGAACCCGATCCTGATTACCGGCTACGGCGGCCTCGATGCGCTCGGCGCGCAGAAGATGGATGAGCTCGCGCAGTTCGCCGGCATTCCGATCTACGAGGCCAATTCCAAGAGCAACGTCTCCTACGCGAGCCCCTGCTTTGCCGGCTTCTCGCCCGACAAGGCGCTGCCGGACGTCGATGTGGGTCTCTTGGTCGATGTGGAGGTACCCTGGTTCCCGGCCGATGTGGAGCCGAACGAGAACGCGTTCTGGGCGCATATCGATGTCGACGTTCTCAAGCTCGGCTCGCCGATGTGGACCTTCCCGGGCCATTTGCGCCTGCAAGGCCACAGCGGCCGCATCCTCGAGCAGTTGCTTGCGGCGCTGAAAGCAAAGGCGACGCCCGCGTTCACGGCGGCGGCCGCGGCGCGCCGCAAGCGCATCGCCGCGATGCGCGAAGCGCGGCTCGCCCAGGCCGCGAAACTCGCCGCCGACCACGGCCAGGTCGGCGCGATCAATCCGCACTATTTCATGGCCGAGCTCGGCAAGGTGCTCGACGACGAGGACATCATCTTCAACGAAGCGGTCACCAACGGGCCGGCGGTGCTGATGCAGATTCCGCGCCGCGTGCCGAATACGGCTTTCAACACCAATGGTGCGGGGCTCGGCTGGTCCGGCGCCATGGCGCTCGGCGCCAAGCTTGCGGCGCCGAACCGGATGATGGTGCAGATCGCCGGCGACGGCAGCTTCTATTTCTGCAATCCGTCGTCGGTGTTTGCGGTCGCGCAGCAATACGGCCTGCCGTTTCTCTCCATCGTGCTCGACAATTCGGGCTGGTCGGCGGTGAAGCAGTCGACGCTGCGGGTCTATCCGGAGGGTGACGCCAGCATCACCAACGAATTCGAGGCCGAGCTCGCCCTCAAGGTCGAGTTCGGCAAGGTCGCCGAAGCGTTCGGCGCCTATGCGGAGAAGGTCAGCGATCCGGCCGAGGTGCCCGCCGCCATCGCACGCTGCGCCAAGGAAGTCCGCGGCGGCCGCACCGCGCTGCTGCATGTGAAAGTCACGCGGATGTAATTTTCAGTAACTCCGCTCATGCCCGCGAAAGCGGGCATCCAGCTCGCGAGCCCTGCGCAAACACTGGGTCCCCGCCTTCGCGGGGACGAGCGGAGTGTGAGTGATTTACGCCAGATAATCCGCAGCGACCGTGGCGTCGAGCGGCGGCTTGCCGCCGCGCAGCGCATTGAAGATCGGCGTCAGCACCACCGCCACCGCGAGATTGAGAATGACGCTGTAGATCGCCGCATAGCCCGGCAGCGTGAAGCCCGCGATCACCAACGGATAGTTGGGCGTGTTGACGGCGACGAACATCGCGGCGCCCGTCGCCATGCCGATCGCCCAGCCGAGCAGCAGCGCCCATTCGTTGAACCAGCGGGTATAGACGCCGAGCATCACCGACGGCAGCGTCTGGATGATCAGGATACCGCCGAGGAGCTGCAGATAGATCGCAAACTGCGTGGGCACGAAAACGATGAAAATCAGCGCGCCGAATTTGACCACGAGCGAGACCCATTTCGCCATCTGGGCTTCCTGCTTGTCGGTCGGATTGGGGTTGATGAACTCGCGATGGATGTTGCGGGTGTAAAGGTTCGCCGCCGCGATCGACATGATCGCCGCCGGCACCAGCGCGCCGATGCCGATCGCCGCAAAGGCGATGCCGACAAACCACGACGGGAAGCTGTGCAGGAACAGCGCCGGCACCGCGAAGTTGGTGCCGAATTGTTTGAAGCCTGAGGCAAATTCGGGAAGGCTTGCGACGCCGGCGGCGATGGCGAAGAAGCCGACCAAAGCCAACAGCCCGAGCATGAACGAGTAGCCCGGCAGCAGTGCCGCGTTGCGGCGGATGGCGTGCCCGCTCGAGGCGCTCAGGATGCCGGTGACCGAGTGCGGATAAAGAAACAGCGCGAGCGCCGAGCCCAGCGCCAGCGTTGCGTAATAGCCGTAAGCGCCGGTCGAATTGGCGGGCGGCGCGGCCAACAGCAATTTGGCCGGCGGCACAGCGGCGAAGATATTGCCGAAGCCGCCCATCTGCATCGGAACGACGATCACCGCGGCGAAAGCGGTGATGTAGATCAAGATGTCCTTGACGACGGCGATCGAGGCCGGCGCGCGCAAGCCGCTGGAGTACGTGAAGGCCGCCAGAATAATGAAGGCGATGACCAGCGGCACGTCGCCGAGATAACCGGTGCCGGACACGCCCATTCCGGCAATCACCACCTGCAGGCCCACGAGTTGCAGCGCGATGTACGGCATGGTCGCGACGATGCCGGTGATGGTCACCGCCAGCGCCAGCCAGCGGTTGCCGAAGCGGCCGCGCACGAAATCCGCCGGCGTGATGTAATTGTGCTTGTGACAGACCTGCCAAAGCCGCGGAAACACCAGGAACAGGATCGGATAGATCATGATGGTGTAGGGCACGGCGAAGAACGCGACGGCGCCGGCGCCGAAAGCGAGCGCCGGCACGGCGATGAAGGTGTAGGCCGTATAGAGATCGCCGCCGATCAAGAACCAGGTGATGACGGTGCCGAACCGCCGCCCGCCCAGCCCCCATTCGTGCAGCAAATTGAGGTCGCCCTTGCGCCAATGCGCCGCGGCGAAGCCGAGCCAGGTGATGAAGGCAAACAGCAGGACGAAGATGATCAGCGCAGTCCAGTTCACGTCCTGCACGGCGTTTCTCCCCCTTACGTTTCTGAGCGCCCGTCCGCTACCGCGAAGCCAGCAATGCGAAAGCGGCTATCGGCGCGATCGCATGTCGTGTTCGGAAAACTGATCCCCACTTTTCCGGGACATGCTCTAGTGCTTATGCTCGGTGGCGAAGTAGACGATCGCGGTCAGAATGGCGCCGATGATCACCCACAGGAGCTGATACCAATAGAAGAAAGGCATGCCGATCAGCGCCGGCTCCGCCTTGTTGTAGAACGGCGGCCACAGCACGGCGATGAATTGGATCACGAAGAGCAGGTACCACCAGCTCCATCCCCGCCGCCGCTCGCCAGCCTGGTTCATCCATCCGTCCCCGCCGTCTTCCCGTGCCGGACCGTTCTCGCCGGAAGATTGGAGCGGGCGATGGGAATCGAACCCACGACACTCAGCTTGGGAAGCTGATGTTCTACCACTGAACTACGCCCGCGTGCCCGGCA
>Ga0210401_10005972_pt1 | contig 12447 bp, 10 predicted proteins | sample IncBWH32MmetaG_FD_150866 | JGI IMG/M metagenome (GOLD analysis project Ga0210401, IMG submission 150866) | Forest soil microbial communities from Barre Woods Harvard Forest LTER site, Petersham, Massachusetts, United States - Inc-BW-H-32-M | ecosystem: Environmental > Terrestrial > Soil >... | reverse complement strand
GATCCGCTGCCATGGTACTCGATTTCACCAGAAAAGCAGCCGACCGATCTCGCGCCTTCGTCAAAACTTTCCGAGGCCGTAGGCGCGCAGCCGAATCTTATAGAGTAGGAGCTTATGGACAGAAAGACTGTACCTCGGGTGGTCATCGTCGGCGCCGGTTTCGGCGGGTTAATTGCCGCGCGGAAGCTGGCAACAAGCGCGGTGCAAGTCACACTCATCGACCGGCGGAATTATCACACCTTTCAGCCTCTGCTCTATCAAGTCGCCACCGCTGGACTGTCTCCCGGAGAAATCGCTGCCCCCATTCGCTGGATTCTCCGCGGACAGAGCAACGTTCGAATCCTGATGGGTGAAGTGGAGGACGTCGACGTGTCGCGGCGAGTGGTAAGACTGGTCGACGCAAACATTCCCTACGACTACTTAATCGTGGCGGCAGGCGCGAGTCATGCCTACTTTGGGCACGATGAGTGGGAGCCCTTCGCTACGGGCTTGAAGACTATTGAGGACGCGCTGGAAATCCGGCGGCGGGTCCTGCTGGCCTTTGAACTGGCCGAGCGCCAGGCTGCTGAGAGCGGCGAGCAGGTGCAACTAAATTTCGTGGTCGTCGGAGGTGGGCCCACCGGAGTGGAGCTGGCAGGAACATTGGCGGAAATAGCGCGTCGTGCGCTGGTAAACGAATTCCATTCCATCGATCCGGAACGCACGCGAATCTTGTTGCTCGAGGGCGGTCCCCGGGTTCTGCCTGCCTATCCCGAGGACCTTTCGCGGAGCGCTGAAGAGCAGCTTCGTCATCTAGGAGTAGAAGTACACACCTCCGCAATGGTTACGGGGATTGAGCCCGCCGCAGTGATTACCAGCCAAACCCGCCTGCCCGCAGCGGTTATTCTCTGGGCCGCGGGCGTGGCCGCTTCACCTCTCGGGAAGAAACTGGGCGCTCCCGTCGATCGCGCGGGACGGGTCTTGGTCAATCCTGACTTGAGTCTGCCGGGGCATCCCGAGGTCTTCGTCATCGGTGACCTCGCCAGCTTGAAGGACAAAAATGGCAATCCGTTACCCGGTTTGGCGCCAGTCGCCATGCAGCAAGGTAAAGCAACTGCAGAGAACATCGCACGCGAATTGCAGGGAAATCCGCGACAGGATTTTCACTACCTGGACAAGGGTAGTCTGGCCACGATTGGACGAGCCGCAGCAGTGGCGCAGTTCGGCAAAGTTCATATTTCCGGATTCCTGGCGTGGCTTTCCTGGCTGTTCGTCCACATCTTCTTCCTGATCGGTTTCCGGAACCGGATCATTGTTCTGATCCAATGGGCATGGGCATATTTCACCTACGAACGCGGCGCTCGTCTGATCACCGGCAGTACTCAACTGCCGAGTTGGAATGATCTGCAGTCGGAAGAGCATAATCAGACGGTTGGGCGGAAAAGCGCATAGCAGCCCGTCACTGCGTGGCCCCATCGTGCTTAGAAAGATCCAGGCAGCATGATCGTCACCATTCAGCGCTGCACGCGCAATAGCATTCCGCTGCCGCTTGGCACATGCAGCCTGGTCTGATTGGTGCTGAGCACGATTTCGCCGGCAGGTTCGGTTCGCCCCGCGTGAGCAACGGTAAGATCTGCAAACCCGTATACGCCGCACGCATCTGAGGAGAACACCCAGAGAGCTTGCGGTTGATCGTTTCCCTCAACCGCCCCCCTGCACCTTGTACCCGGTCGGGAATTCACTTTAACCAATACTCCGTCAAACACTGGCTTTCCGACGATGTTCGCGCCATGCATAACCGGCCCGCCTCCCCGGTAGACAACGTCGCCCCCAACTTGAACCGTGGTCCAAGCATTCGAAGAAGTTCCGCGATCAGGCCCCGATGTTGGCACTTCGGCGTCGTGCACCTCCATGATGGATGCCAAGGCCCTCAGATCTGTCCTCAGCGGGATTGTCCGATGCGAAAACGCCAGCGTATCGAAGCGGAACACGATCCTGGCCCCGCGTCCACCCTGAGAGTGGACGACATCGATGACACGACCGAACACCTTCGCCCCAGCGGGGATTTTTGCCCCTCCTCCCAACGGGACGTCCTGCATGGTCTTTGCACTGATGATTTGTCCAGGCGTGCTGTGCTGGGAATCCAACGAACAACTCAAGCGAACCGGAAGGACAGTTCCGGCAGGAATAATATTCTGGGCTAACATTCCTGCCGAAAGCGCCACGAAACTAGCCAGTAACGCTCTCTTCATCGGAATGACCTCCGCCCATGAAAAATACATTGTCGAACGCCCCACATTTGAATGTAGGAAAGCCTCGCTTCTAAGTCAACTCGTTCGCTCAAGTAGAATCATGCGATGAGCCTTGCTGACCTGCTCCTGGGACGCCCTCTAGCCACTGAGGAGGAGAAAGCCGAGCGGATTGGTCCTGGCAAGGGCATTCCGATCTTCGGCCTTGATGCGCTGAGTTCGGCGGCTTATGGCCCAGAGGCCGCACTCACATTGTTAATACCGCTGGGCATGGCCGGGGTCGCGTATATCTGGCCGATTAGCCTTAGCATCGTGGCGCTGCTGGCGATCGTATATTTCTCCTACCGCCAGACTATCGTCGCCTATCCTCAGGGCGGTGGCTCGTACACCGTGGCGAGTGAGAACCTCGGCGAGTGGGCAGGACTGCTTGCGGCGGCTGCGCTCATGGTCGATTACATACTTACAGCCGCGGTCGGAATCTCGGCTGGAGTCGGAGCGCTGGTCTCAGCTGTGCCTTCACTGCAATCCCATACGCTGGTCATTTGCCTGGGGACCTGGCAACCCTTACGCTGGTCAATCTGCGAGGAATCCGCGAGACTGGGGCACTATTTCTGGTCCCTACCTATCTTTTCGTCATCTGTCTTCTGGGAATGATTGCAATTGGTCTGGTCAAGACAATTGCCGCGAGCGGCCATCCAGTGCCAGTCGTAGCGCCGCCGAAATTAATGTCTGCCTCTGCCGGCGTCGGTGTCTGGCTTCTGCTTCGGGCATTCGCGAGTGGTTGTACCGCTATGACAGGCGTCGAGGCGGTCAGCAACGGGGTAATGGCCTTTAAAGAGCCGACCGATAAATATGCGCGATTGACTCTCACCATCATCATCGGCATCCTCATGGTCATGCTGGCGGGCGTCGCCTACCTTGCGCCGGTTTATGGAGTTGGCGCCACGGCTCCTGGGGAGCCGGGTTATCAAAGCGTGCTTTCTCAATTATTGGCGGCAATCACGGGCAAGGGCGCATTTTATTGGGTTGGCATCGGATCGATTCTGGTCGTTCTGTCACTCTCGGCTAACACCGCGTTTGCCGACTTCCCACGCCTTTCCCGGGCCATTGCTCTTAATGCCTTTCTGCCTCACCCTCTCACTTTGCGAGGACGGCGCCTGGTCTTTGCTGAGGGGGTCTATGCTCTCGCCATCCTCACCGCGATTTTGTTGACGATTTTCGGTGGAGTCACCGACCGGCTGATCCCGCTCTACGCAGTTGGCGCATTCCTCGCCTTTACGTTGTCCCAAGCAGGCATGGTGGTTCATTGGAAGAGAACCGGCGGAGCAGGCGCGGCAAAGAGCATGTTCGTGAATGGCCTGGGCGCGATCGCTACAGCGATCACCGTCGCGGTGGTGCTGGTGGCCAAGTTCACCCAAGGCGCCTGGATCACTTTAGTCATGATCCCTGCCCTGATCCTGCTGATGCGGAGCGTAAAGCGGCATTACAAGAAAGTAGAGCGTCAGACACGCAAGGATACCGGCGTCAGTACTCACGATCTGTCTTCGCCCATTGTGTTGCTTCCGATTGAGCATTGGAGCGTTGTGTCGGAGAAGGCGCTCCGATTCGCCTGGAACATGTCCGATGAAATCCAGATCTTGCACGTCGAGTGCGGAGAAGAAGCCGAGAGCCTATGCCAACAATGGGCGCAACTAGTGGAAATGCCAGCTAAAAATGCGGGCCTTCCCGTGCCTGAGCTGGTGCTGCTCAAGTCACCCTACCGGTTTGTGGTGAGGCCCATTGTCGATTATGCTTTGCGTTTGGAGAGAGAGAACCCCGGACGGCATGTGGCTGTGCTTGTGCCCGAATTAGTGGAAAAGCGCTGGTACTATATTTTGCTGCACAACAATCGCTCCTCTGCGTTGAAGGCGCTGTTGTTGGTCCGCGGCAATGAGCGAATTACCGTGATTAATATTCCATGGTACTTGCGTCGCTAACAATCCGGCACAGGGACATCGGCACTGCCCGGAAGTTAGCAAAGTTGTTTCGAGAGCCAATACCCCGCCTAATACAGAGGCGCTTTTCATGCTGCTTCCGGTCGATTTGAGAGACAATAGAGATTAAGCGGGCACAGAAAGCACGCTGCTGCGCTCAACTCATGAGACAGAAAATCATTTTGCTAACGTTTTACGGCTTGCTGGCTGGACTGCTGCTGTGCGTCTTCTCTGCCCCGTCTTCCGCTGAAGTGCTGAAGATCGTGGTGAAGGACACCATCCATCCCATCACCGATGAATACATCGGTCGCGCCCTCGATGAAGCGGCCCGCAATAAAGACCAGGCAGTGCTGATCGAATTAAGCACGCCGGGCGGGCTGCTGGATGCCACTCGCGACATCATCGAGAAAATTCTCGCGTCACCGGTTCCGGTGATCATCTTCGTCACACCGAGCGGCAGCCGTGCCGCGTCTGCAGGATTTTTCATCCTTGAAAGCGCCGATGTGGCGGCGATGACGCCGGGAACAAATGCCGGCGCGGCTCACCCGGTCACGCTGGGCGGCGGCAAGATGGACGACGTAATGAAGGAAAAGTTGGAGAACGACACCGCGGCCCTGTTGCGCTCTGTGGTCTCCAAGCGCGGCCGCAACATCGAAGTGGCCGAGAGCGCGGTACGGCAGTCCAAGTCTTTCACTGACCAGGAGGCGCTCTCCCAGCACCTCATTGACTACGTCGCCTCCAGCGAGCAAGACCTGTTCCAACAAATGCAGGGCAAAACGCTGAAGCGCTTCAACGGTCAGACGGCGACCCTTAATCTCGTGGGCCAGCCCATTCTGGACTATAACCTGACTCTCAAAGAGAAAATTCTCGGCTTCATCATGGATCCGAACATCGCATTCATACTGCTCGCCATCGGCGCGTTGGCGCTCTACGCCGAATTCAATCATCCGGGGGCAGTCGTACCAGGAACCGTAGGAGTCGTTTTCATCCTGCTGGCGATCTTCGCCCTCAATCTTCTTCCCGTCCGCTTTGCTGCCGTGGTTCTTATACTTTCCTCATTCGCTCTCTTTGCACTGGAAGCGAAGGTCGCCGCTCACGGCGTGTTGGCCATCGGCGGAATTGTCACCATGGTTCTGGGCGCGTTGCTTCTGGTGGACGCGCCCATTCCGGAGATGCGGGTCCACCTGCTTACCGCGCTCGCGGTCAGTATTCCGCTGGGACTCGTCACGGTTTTCCTGATGAGCATCGCGCTGAAGGCGCGGGCTAATAAGGTAGTGACTGGCGCGCAGGGATTGGTTGGAGAAATCGGAACAGCGCAGACGGCGCTGTCGCCTCAGGGAAAAGTGTTTGTCCATGGCGAGCTTTGGGACGCCGTCGCCTCGACTGATCTGGCGGCCGGCCAAACGATCGTGGTTCGGAGAGTGGACGGACTGCAATTACAGGTTGATCCGGTTCCGTCCATGCAACGTAGTCCCGCAGCGACCCTCGTCTGATCGCACATGCCTGATACATGCCGCATCTGGCGAGACAACCCCAGGCAACCGTGAAATGGCTCACCAGCGCAAGGAATTGCGATAGAATCCGCAGCAGCGTTCCTGACGACCGGGCGCGGAGGCCTAGATGGAGCTTGGATTCGGATTTACTACCGTCGCCATCATCATCGCAGTTCTGTATCTCCTGAGTTCAATTAAGATTCTGGCGGAGTACGAACGCGGTGTGATATTTCGTCTCGGGCGTTTGCTACCGGAGGCCAAGGGACCTGGCCTCATCTTTGTCTTCGCCCCCATCGATCGCATGGTTCGCGTCTCGCTCCGTCAGGAAGCACTGGAAGTCCCCCCGCAGGACATCATCACTCGCGACAATGTCACGCTGAAGGTTAACGCCGTCATTTTCCTGCGCGTGATTGAGCCTCGCAAGGCTGTGGTTGAGGTTTCCAACTACGTTTACCAGACTTCGCAATTCGCGCAGACTACTCTGCGCTCCGTTCTCGGCGAACAAGAGCTTGATGAATTGCTTGCTCACCGTGACAAGATCAATTTGCGTCTGCAGAGCATTCTGGACACCCACACCGCGCCGTGGGGCGTGAAAGTAGCCAACGTTGAGGTCAAGCAAGTGGATATGCCGGAATCCATGTTGCGTGCTATGGCGAAACAAGCCGAGGCGGAGCGCGAAAAGCGTTCCAAGATCATCCACGCGGAAGGTGAGTTTTCGGCGGCGCAGCGTCTGGTCGACGCGGCCAAGCTGTTGGCCACCGAACCAGTCAGCGTGCAGTTGCGTTATTTACAAACTTTGACGGAAATCGGCGTGGAGAAGAACACCACCGTGGTCTTTCCCGTTCCAGTTGATTTCTTCTCTGGCCTTCAGAAGTTGATGGGTAAGTCTGATGGAGACGGCCCCAGGAGTTGACATCTCTCCACCAATCGGAATCGAAACGAGGTCGAATTAAGCGATGGCTGCTTCTCAAGACACGGAAATCACGCTAGGTACGGGGAAGATGCTGGCCTTCTTTTTCGGACTGGTGGCTCTCTGTGCCGTATTTTTTGGGATGGGATTCTCGCTCGGTAAGAATTCCGTAAAGGTAAGCGGCGATCTTTCGCCGGCTCCTGCTCCTGCGGCTAGTGGGCGTCCTTCGGCAGTCAAATCAACCGGCAGCAACGCTTCTCCCGACGTGGCGTACTTCAAGTCAGTTGGACAGAAGCAGAAGGATAGCGGCGCCCAATCGGCAAGCAACGATGCTGTTGGGAAAGACTCGGGCGCTGACAACTCTCCCGACGGCAAGACGGCATCCGACTCCGCGGTTGCTCCGCCGCTGAATGGGTATTACGTCCAGGTTGCCGCCGTGCGCAAACAGGAAGATGCGGAAGCGCTGGTGGGCGCTTTGAAGAAAAAGCAATATGCTGCATTCGCGAACAACACGCCGGCGGACAAATTATTCCACGTACAGGTCGGTCCTTTTGCCGACGTTAAGGACGCCGAGACGACCCGAGCCAAGTTGGTAGGTGACGGCTATAACCCGATCTTGAAGAAGTGAGGTCCGAGGTCTGGCGTCACACCTCCTTCAGGCGATAAGCGCGTTCCTCTTGGTTCCAGTCGGTTGGAAGACGCTTCGACAACCTGAATCTGGAGGGCCAAGGGAGCAGTCTGAAGTCCGAGGTCTGAAGTCGGACGTCTGAAGCCTGCCTTGCTCTCAATCCTGACTGAACCTCTGTTCCTTCCAAGGATCGCCGTACATGTTGTAGCCGTTCTGCTCCCAGAATCCGGGCACATCGTGATCCAGGAACTCCAGGCCGCGAACCCACTTGACTGACTTCCAGGAGTAGAGATGGGGAACGATCAAGCGCAGAGGGTAGCCATGATCAGGCCCCAGCGGCTGTCCGTCGTGATGCGTGGCCAGCAGTACTCCATCGCGGTCCAGGTCCGCCAAAGGAACGTTGGCAGTGTATCCCTGCTCGGCGTGCACCAGGACGTAAGCAGCTTCCTTGGTGGGACGAACTCGTTTCAGCACCTCTCGAAACGCGACACCTTCCCAGCGGTTGTCAAACCGGCTCCAGCGCGTGACGCAATGAAAATCGCTGGTGCGCTGCACCTTGGGCAAGGCATTGAATTCGTCCCATGTAAGCGTCAGGGGAGACTGCACCAAGCCGTAGACCCGGAAATCCCAGGTTTTGGGATCGAAGCTTGGCACTGAACCATAGTGCAGGACAGGCCACTTCAGCGTGACTGACTGGCCGGGAGGCAGTCGGCCCTCCTGCTTCACCAGCTTCTCAAGTTCCCTGCGATCTTTGCCTTCAAAGAGCACCGAATTCTTACCTCCGAATTCTTACCTCCCTACTCAGAACTAGCTGACGTCCGAGGTCCGACGCCCGACGTTCGCATATTGACATTCATCAATTTTCTGCTCATTCTAGCCAGCTATGAACAACCCCGAGCCCGAACTAAACCGTATGTTACACGCTGTCGCTGACCCTACCCGCAGGCGAATTCTAGCGGCGCTAAAGGAACGCGGAGGATGCTCCCTCGACAAAGACATCGGGCTGTGCGCTTCTGACATCGAACAGAGGATTCGGCTGTCTCAGCCCACCATTTCTCACCATATGTCGATCCTGAAAAAAGCGGGGCTGGTGGAAGCCAGGAAGCTCGGCCAATGGATGTGGTATCGGAGGAATGAAAGCGCACTTCGCGAATTTGCGCGGACGCTGAAGGAAAGTCTGTAAGTTTCAGATCCTAGCCAGCGGCGGTTGCACGACTCTTTTGCAAGAGACGCCGTGCCTGGGAAATGAGGTCGGCGACTTCGAACGGCTTCACCAAATAGGGAAGGTTGTTCTGATGCAGAAACGCGCGGGTCTCCGGTTCGGCGACGGCAGAAAAGGTGAACAGCAGATGTTTCTCCAATCCAGGGCATTTCTCAGCAATCCAGCGATACACCTCAGGGGCATTCCAACCGCCGGGCATCTTGCCATCAATAATGAGCGCATCGAAGGTCTCGCTTAGGAGCCGCGCCTTCACTTGTTCTCCATTCATTAACGTGACCACTTGCGCGCCGGCACCAGCTAGCACGTCGCGCTCAAACTCCAATACCGCCTCCTCATCCTCGACCAGGAGAATGCGGCCCTCGATCGCAAAGTCGGCGCGCGGCGCAGGGAGAGCTGTCTCAGGAGATACGCTGCATCCGGCAGACGGCAAGGACACTTCGATGATCGCTCCTCCTTCTTTGCGGTTGCGAGCGGAAATTTCACCACCGTGCTCCTTGATGATGCCATAGCAGATACTCAGGCCCAATCCGGTGCCTTTGCCCACGCTCTTGGTGGTGTAGAAGGGGTCAAAGATGCGGTTCGGCTCTTTAATGCCTGGCCCCGAGTCCGCGAATTCAATGTGCACTTTGCCTTCACGCAAGTAAACCCGCACTTTCAGCACGCCACCTTGACCCGCTTCCAGCATGGCGTCCACGGCGTTGTTAATGAGATTGAGAAATACCTGCTCCAGTTGGTGCGAATCGGCGGTTACGGCAGGGACGTCGGACGCAATTTCGCGTTCCAACTTAATATCATTCACCTTCAAGTCGTAGTCGCGCAGCGTCAGCGTCTCTTCCAATACCCTGCACACGTCGATTTCCTGCCGATGCGGCTTCCGCTGGCGGGCGAAGGAAAGCAGGTTCTGCACCACTCGATGCGTACGCTGGGCTTGCTTGAAAAGTTTGCTCACGAAATCTGCGGCGCGCTCTCCCAGCCCTTCGCTCTCCAGGAGTTGCGCATAGCCCAGGATGGCCGTGAGGGGATTATTGAGTTCATGAGCAACACCAGCAATCAGCTGCCCCACCGCCGACATTTTTTCGCTCTGCAACAACTGTTCCTGAGTGCGGCGCAGGTCTTCATAGGCGCGGCAGGTTTCTTCATAAAGCCGAACTTTCTCAATTGTGGTCGACAACTGGCGGCCGATGGCCACCAGCAGATTCTCGTCATTGCTGGTGTACTCGCGGCTCTCGCGGCTGCTGATGCCCATAATGCCCATGGGCTTGTCTTTGCCCCACAACAGCACCCAGATCCAGGAAGCCAGGCCGTCGGCGCGAATAAAGTCGGCTACAAGAGCAGGTAGATGCGGGAGATACTCCGCCGTGATCACCTCGGTCCGCGAGCGCGTGACCAGATCGCCAAAGTCAACGATCTTGATCTCGAAAAAGCGCGCCCGATCAACGCTGCGCTGACCCCACCCGGCGCGGCGGCGGAACGTAGCTTCGTCAGAGTCGGAAAGATATATAGATCCAGTCTCTGCGCCCAGTAGCGAGATGACCTGTCGCAGCGTGAGGTTCAGAATCTCATCCAAGTCGAAGGACTGGGTCGCGATCACGGCCATGGCATTCAGCGCGTTCAGTTCGCGATTACGGCGGCGAATCTCGTCTTCGGCGCGCTTCTTCTCTGTCATGTCCAGCAGGAAACCCTGATAGCGTTCGATTTTGCCGGCGCTATCCCGGCTGGCGAAGCTACTCTCCACAGCCGTGAGGAGCGTGCCGTCTTTCTTCCGCAGGGTGACTTCAAAGTTGCGTACGTAATTGTGAAGCTCTACTTCCCTCCGAAATGTGTCACGCTGATCAATCGAGGCATACAGCTCGGAATCGATGTTGAGGGCCCCGAGTTCTTCCTGGGTATAGCCCAGCATGCGAATGAAGGCATCGTTGCAATCCAGCAGTTTGCCGTCCGGCGTCGCGACGAAAACGCCTTCCTGAACCTGTTCAAACAGGAGCCGATACTTTTCCTCTGCCATCCGCCGGTCGGTGGTATCGCGGATTACATGGATAGTTCCTTTCTGCTTGCCTCCCTGATCGGTGTACGAAGAGGTCGAAATCATGGAGAAACCACCGAAACAGGGATCGTCGCCCTCGTAAAAGCCCTCTTCCGCGCCGTGGCAGTAGGGACATCCCTTCCACTCGCTACGCACACGGGGAAGCACCTGTTCGCAAAGTTGTCCCACGACATCTGCGGGCGCCTGGCCCAAACGCTGCAACAGGGCGTGGTTCGCCTTCATCACCCGGAATTCGGAGTCGTGCAGCAGGACAAAGTCATGAATGGAATCAAAAGTATTTGTCCATTGGCGATGGGAGCGCAGAATCTGTTCCACTAGACGCAGGTTCTCAAAGGCCAGCCCCAATTGGTGGGCACTTGTGGTGAGAAACTCCATGTCCTCTGGGGCATAGGAGAGACGGTGGCGGCTGCCCAGCGACAGAGTTCCGATCACCGATTTTTTGCCCAGCACGGGCACTATAACCACGTGGTGAAAACGCTCTTTCTTGAGATACGGCCTGATCGCGTCACCCGCAGTGCTGGTTTTGACCACGGTCGGTTCGCCTTCTTTTAAGGCCCGCCCCAGAGTCTCGTCTTTGGGAACCGAACTGCGATCGCGCAGAAAGTCCTGGGAAAGTCCGATCTGCTGCGCCATTACCATCCTGTCGCCCTCGAGCAGACGGAACCAGGCCGCCTTGGCGCACATCAACCCCTTAAGCTCTTCCAGAGCAGTGACCATCATGGGGCCATGCTGTTGCGCGCGCGTAATGCTAGTGGTTAGCGCGTTGATGACTCCCAGACGCCGGGTGCGCATCTTGTAGTCGTCGAACACCACCAACAGCATGCTCAGTCCCAGCAGAAGATTTGTGATCAGCGCGGAACCTGGCGGGAAGTGCACGCTAACCGGTTCCCATTTGAGATGGAGCAAGAGCAGGCTCGCACTCAGCAGCCAGGGTCCGATTTCCCATCTCGCCCAGCGAAAGCGAATCAACTGGAAGGCCGCACTAAACGCGATAAGCCGATAGGAAACCTCCAGAGCTGCGCGGAGGGTGATTGAGTCGGGCCACAACAGGGCGCGGGAGACGGCGAGGCCAATGATCGTGAACGAAATCAGCACCAATGGCAACAGCAACTTGCGGGCGTGGGTATAGATAAACACTGCTGCCGCGAACAGGCAGACCGCCAGAACAAACTCGGCGTGCGAAATCGCCGTCAGATAGTGCGGCGGAGTGCTGGTGTCTTGTCCGCGCAGAGTCCAGCGGGACACGAAGCTGGCCAGCCAGCCCAAGATCCACAGCAAAAGGTAGCGCTCGCGAAAAGTCCGGAAGACCAGCAGGCTAGCCGCCAGCATGATCAAGGCAGCCGACTCCTGTGCCATCAACCGGGGGACAGTGATGTCCCCGACCGCGTGCCAGGCACACAAAATCGAAATATTCATAGCAAACAGGGCCAAGCGCTCGTTTCCTTTAATAGCACGCCTGGCCCCGTTACCAATGGGCTTTCCCGCCCCTTATGGTTACTTTCGGAATCTCTGAACTGCGATAGAATTGGCCGTACACTTAAGCATCCCATGCCTGCCGACCGCATCCTGGTTGTCGATGACGAAGAGACCATTCGCGAGATTGTGTCCTCCATGCTGACCATCGCCAACTACCAGTGCCGTCAGGCAGCTTCCGGCCTGGAGGCGCTGGCTTTGCTCGAGTCAGGCGAAGAATTCGAGCTCATGCTGTCCGACTTGATGATGGCCGATCTCGATGGGATAGCCCTCTTGGAACGCACCAAGGAAAAGTTCCCCGATATGCCCGTGGTCATGGTGACCGCGGTTCACGACATATCGGTTGCTCTGGACGCCCTGCGAAATGGCGCTTACGATTATCTGCTGAAGCCCTTCGAGCGCGAGCAGCTCCTGGCCACGGTGCGCCGGGCGCTCGAGAACCGGCGCCTCAAGCTGGAGAATCGGGCCTATCAGAC
>Ga0210401_10005971_pt1 | contig 12449 bp, 9 predicted proteins | sample IncBWH32MmetaG_FD_150866 | JGI IMG/M metagenome (GOLD analysis project Ga0210401, IMG submission 150866) | Forest soil microbial communities from Barre Woods Harvard Forest LTER site, Petersham, Massachusetts, United States - Inc-BW-H-32-M | ecosystem: Environmental > Terrestrial > Soil >... | reverse complement strand
AAAAATTGGCGATATGGTTAGCAAAAATGCTGCTGCTAAATATTTCATAATTTTTATTTTGATGCTCTTACAGTTAAAATAGCTTCTAGTGCCTCCAGTCGGTTATCATATTTTGTTTTAAAATTTTTGTTTTCTGTTTGCAGATTATTTATTTCTACTTGCAAATTGTTTATTTCTGCTTGTTGGCTGTCTATAATTTTTTGTTGCTCTTTCATGGCTTCAACTAAAATGGGTGTAAGGCGTGAGTAGTCAAGATATTTATATCCTTCCTTATCGGTAAAAAGTATTTCAGGAAACAATTTTTCTACCTCTTGCGCTTTCATCCCTATTTGGAGGTCATTTGAAAAATGCTTGTCCGGAAACTCATCTGTTTTAAAATGATAGTAATAACCACTTAGTTGTACTATTTTGTTCAAAGAGTTATTCAAGGGTTTAAAATCTTTTTTCCATCTTACATCACTACACGCCGCCTGACCACCCAAAACAGTTCCCGTAGCATAAATATTGCCGGTTACATATAATGCCTGTGTTGGATTGGTACATCCAATGCCAACACTACTTGCGAAATAAGCTGAATATCTATTGGTTCCAAAGAGAGGAGCTTCAACATATAGTCCATATCCATTGGTAATAGTTCCTGCACCACTCTGACCTCCCTCTTGAGCATAAAACTGTATTGCATTAGTTATGGTTACTCCGGCAGGTGGTGAGAATGTACCCCAACCACCTACAGCGGAACTATGAATTGTACTAGTTACAGGCGAAAAAGTGCTTATAGATATTATTCCTAACTGATTGGCATTATCTGTGGCCGTTTGTGTTCCTTCGGCAAATATTAGCAATCTCTCCGAGCCTTTTACATCTAGATTAAATAAAGGTGTTGTTGTTCCAATACCAACATTACCATTATTAAGGATACGCATTTTTTCAGTGGGAGTTCCTGATGCACCACTGGCAGTAGGCGTTGTGTAAAATGCCAAGTGCCCGCCAAAAGCACCATCATCTATTGCCCCAAGTGATGCCGGACCCGCTAATCCATTATCTGTCCAGTTAGTGTTACTAAACAATATGCTATTAGTATTTCCTGAGCTTTGGTTTCTTAAAATAAGAGGGTAGTTGTTATTTGCACCTGCAAAAGAATTTACAGTTACTTCTAAGGCTGCTTGCGCAGCTACATTACCAATGCCGACCACTCCAATCATAGGTTGTAATGCAAGTTGATTCTGACCATTACCTCCATAAGTTCCATAAGTGCTAAATGGTCTATTATCGAGCAATGTTTGAATGGCTAATTGATTATTGCTGGGACCATACAAAGCAATTCGATCAAAGTCTACACCCAAAACTTCAAGGGGTGCCTGTGGCGCAGTTATACCCCAACCAATCCCTACGCTTCCATAGGAACCACCAGAAGAGGTAACTCTTATTTTTTCATGGTTATTTGTATATATAGAAAAATCGTTCGCATCAGTAGTACCCAAAAAGTTAGTGCCCACAGTAGTACCTGCATTGCCTGTTAAAGACCAGTTATTGCTCCCTTGTCCTTCAAAAGCAACCCATTTAGTTCCGTTCCAATAATAATAGCCTGGCACTACATTATTAGGGCTTATACCTGCGGTAGCTGTATTATATACCAACAAACTGGTGGCAGGTGCAGTAATGGTTACAGCATCAGTTATGCTCGTTAAAGCTACATTTGGAGGAAGTAATCCTTTGCCATTTGGGCTTGTAAAAGTATTTCCTGTATTTAAATCAAGAATAGACGATGCTGTTGGTGTAGCTCCCGTAGAATTAACACCTACATTTTGGGCAGATAAAAAAACTGGCAGTACAGTCAGTAAAAATAATACTGTTAGGTATTTAATTGTTTTTTTCATTGTTTTTGTTTTTAATTATTTTCTCAGAAATGATTTTCCCCATATAATTGCCCTATTTTATGCGATGAATGCTACATAATTCAATGACGAAATTATTTAACTACATTTCAGATTCCTATTATTTATACCAGACAAAGCACCTAACAGTATTATAAAATATTGATTTCCAGTTTTTTTATCACAAACATGTCTGGCTTTATGTCTGGTAAATACCCTTTTACTTAGAATATAAAAAACGAAATGATTACTATAATAATCGCATAAGTAATCTAAATCAACATATTTACTTTCGGTTCTCATCTACTGTATTTATTAAATAAGATTATTTTTTACTCATACTATATACTTTTTTCGAAGTATAAATAATAAAATCTATCGATATTCTACCCGCACCTTCAATCAATAAAAACAAACAGCAAAGGGTTTGAGCGTAGTCCGATCGTATTTCGTGCAACACAGCCCAAACACCATCCTTTGGTGGAGCAGGAGGTAACGGCAAAGGACTTGTACCCAAGTATAAAGCAATCTTTGTACTCAACATGGCAACAATCATTTCTATAATAAAATAAAAAGCCGTTACCCTGGTAAACAATCCAAATAGCAATAGCATCCCACCAATAATTTCACCCATGGCAATAACATTCGCGGTCATTTCCGGATTAGGAAAGCCCAATTTTGTAAACCTGCCAACTCCTTGGTTTACATAAACAAACTTCAAAATCCCTTCCCATAAAAAAACACCACCAGCCATAAGCCTGATAATTAAAATAGAGGATTGACCTGTTATCGGAGGGTTTAAAAACCAATTGATTATTTTTTTCATAGTGTTTAAATTGTAAATCTAAATTCAACACTTTGCTCCCTAATAAAAACTTTTTTACACCAACCGGTAGTTTTACTTGATTAAACACCCTTTTATCAAGAATTTACCTTGTTTCATGTAATAAATTTTCCAAGCAACATCTGTTCACTATCTTTGTTAAAACAATCCGTTTGAAAATTAAATCTGTCATATATCATTCTCTTTTTTGGCTCGCCATCTATTCTTTATGGGTGTTTGCATTCCACAGTTATTCGGTGCAAATAACCAAAATAATGACTATAGAGTTTTGTTACTTAATTTTTATTACCATAAACTATTATGCCATTACAAATTTTATCATCCCTCAATTCCTGTTAAAAAGAAAATATCCTTTGTTTATTCTATGCACCATTTCAATCATAGTGATTTCTGCTTGGTTTCGAGCCTTAATTGCTATGCAAATGAATCGACATTTTTTTCACGCCACTCAAGCTCCGGATTTTTCTGTATTGTATCTAAACTCCATAATCAATATTTCTATCTGGGTGCTAATTATTACCATAGGAAGAATGATGCTCGACCGTATCCAAAATCAGCAACAATTAGATTTATTAGAGAAGGAAAAAACAAAAAATGAGCTTGATTTTTTAAAGGCTCAAATTAATCCGCATGCACTTTTCAATTCTCTAAATACTATTTATGGGCACATCGATAAGAGTAATCAAACCGCCAGAAATATTTTACTTCAGTTTTCCGAATTATTGCGCTATCAGTTATACGATTGTTCGTCCGAAAAAGTCAGCCTTCAAAAAGAAATCGAATACATTAAAAATTATGTGGCGTTTCAACAACTTCGAAAAAATGAAAACCTTATTGTAGAGCTCGATATAAAAAATACCGAAGAAGGCTTGCAAATAGCACCGCTTTTAATCGTCGTTCTTATTGAAAATGCCTTTAAATTTGTGAGCAATTCGCACGAAAATAAAATCGTCATCAAGCTTTATACAAATAGTCATGTGTTGCATGGCACATTTATAAACTCAATCGAATCGCAGCCTAATGTATTAAGCTCTGGTTCAAATGGCATTGGCTTAGTTAATCTAAAAAGAAGATTAGACCTTTTGTATCCTGGAAAGTATGAGCTCGAAAATAAAATTGAGAACACTTTTTACCAAACAAACTTAACCATCAACCTATCATGAAACTTAAATGCGTAATAATAGATGACGAACCCATTGCTAGAAAAGTGTTGCAGGAGTTTATTGTCGATATTGATTTTTTAGAATTGGTTGGTGAGGCCGAAAATCCGTTGAAAGCTTTGTCATTAGTAAACTCAAATGAAATTGACATCATTTTTTTGGACATTAACATGCCTAAAATTAATGGGATTGATTTTTTGAAAAACTTTAAAACACAAGCCGCCGTTATTATGACCACCGCTTATGCCGATTATGCGGTAGAAGCATATGGATTAGATGTTCTCGATTACTTGGTAAAACCAATTGCTTTCCAACGGTTTTTAAAAGCATGCACAAAAGCAAAAGAAACTTTGGCGGCTAAAAAAACAGTAACAAGCGTCCCACAAAAATCAAACGATCATTTTTTCATTAAATGCGATAATCAAATCGAAAAGATTTTTTATGATGATTTGCTGTACGCCGAAGCCATGCTAAACTATGTTATGTTATATACAAATACACGAAAAATGATGGTGTATATAACCATAAAGAGTTTAGAGGAACAATTACCGGCAACTATATTTTTAAAAGTCCACAAATCGTTTATTGTAAATATTAATAAGGTAAAAAGTATAGAGGGAAGCACCTTAGATATTGGAAACGCAAAAATAACAATCAGTCAAAACTTAAAAGACAAAGTCATTTCCGAAATAGTGAAAGGAAAAATGATAAAACGTTAGCATCTGAATATTATTTAAATTTGAGCATTAGAAACTAATATTTATCCAATTATTATCAAAATAAGATTTATGAAAAGAATAAGATTTCTTTGTCTTCTTTTATCTATCCCATTTACTATTTTTTCGCAAAACGAACAACTTGATTCGCTGTGGAGTGTATATAATAACAAATCACAGGCTGATACTATCCGATTGAGGGCTTTATATACCATTGCTTGGAGTTTTAGTGGAAACAATCCTGATACAGCCATTATTTTAGTTGAACAAGCAGAAAATCTTTTAAATAGCATCCAAGAAAATAAAAATAAAAAACGAATTGCGCAATCCTGTTTTATAATGGGTGTATCATATTTTAATAAGGCCAATCACTTAAAAGCCTTTAAATTTCTTTTAAAGGCTTCAAAAATATTTGAAGAAATTAATGATAAACAGAACGCCGGAAATTGTTACGCTAGTATTGGTATTTTATATTTAGAGCAATTTGATTTTAATAAAGCTTTAGAATATTTATTAAAAGCATTAAAGATAAAAACAGAAATTGGTGATAAAGCAAATATGGGGGTTTGTTATAGTAACATAGGCAATGTTTATATTGAACAAAAAAACTATACAAAAGCTTTAGAATATTCGTTCAAAGCATTGCAATTATTTGAAGAGACTGATTATATAAATGGAATAGGAGACTGTTATTCTAATATTGGATTTATAAATATGGAGCAAAAAAATTATGCAAAAGCCTTAGAGTATAATTTAAAATCTTTAAAAATTTCCAAAGAAACTAATAATAAACAAGGAATGAGAGGTGTTTTTGCAAACATGGCTAGTTTATATAATAGATTAAATAATTATAAATTATCTGTCCAGTATAGTGATTCGGAGTTAATAGTATGTAAAGAAATTGGGGCGATTGAAGGAGAACGAGAAGCTTACCAAAACTTAGCCGATGTTTATGTCAAAATAGGTAACTATAAAGATGCATACGAAAACTATAAAAAAAACAAAATATTAAGCGATAGTATTTTTAATAAAGAAAACGGCAGGCAATTAAATGATTTAAAAACTAATTTTGAAGTTGAGAAAAAAGAAAATGAACTAAAAGCTAAGGCAGATTTAGAGCGAATAATTATCGAATCTCAGAATAAAAGAAAACAACTTATTTATGCTTCTATTATTTTGATAATTATTGTAATAGCTTTTTTTCTACTAAACAGACAAAAACTAAAATCTAAAAAAGATAAAATAATATTTAACCAACAAGAAGCTTTATTGCACGCTGAAAAACAAAAAACCGAAGAGGAATTACTGAACGCCCAAAAGCTTTTAATTAATTATACCGAAAGTTTAATTGAAAAAAATAAGGCGATTGAAGAATATAAATCTGAAAACGAAAAACTAAAAGGGTTGAAATCAGCAGAAATTTATAAAGAGAAAATAGACACTTTGAGTGATTTGAATAGCGCAACTATATTAACAAATGAAGATTGGGAAAAATTTAAGGGGTTGTTTGAGCAGGCACATAAAGGTTTTTTTATCCGCCTTAAAGACAAGCTTCCAAATCTTACCAATGCAGAAATAAGAGTAATGAGCCTTATTAAACTAAGATTAAATAATAAGCAAATGGGTAATATGCTGGGTATATCGCCAGATACTATTACCACAACGAAATACCGTTTGCGAAAAAAAATAAATCTTACCGATAACCAAGATATAGACAGGCTGGTAGACTCTATTTAAATTAATAGCCTCTATTTTAACTACTCGTCTTTTTCTAGGTGGGTGGTTAGATATATGGCCTAATTAATAAGTTACCGTCTGTTTTTTTCTCATGGTTTATGTTATTTATTATGAGTATAACTATAAATTGGTTGAGTTATATGAAAACACTTTTGTATAATTATAAAACAAAGATATATAGTATTGAGGTAAATTGTTTTTTATTTTTATATTTCGGAATAGAAAACGGTTATGGCCTCGGTGAGAAAGACAGCATATACAAGAAAAGAAATAGTTGATTTTATAATGGAAAACGGATACACAACCACTACTTCTAAAAATAAAGATGTAGATAGAGTGTTTGAGGTGTTTATTAAATTCAATTCTCCTTCCATTGAAATTGTGAGAACACTCGCTTTAATTCAGCATACAAGTCTTGAAAGTATAATCGGAACGGAATTATTCGATGAATGGTGCAAATTTTCCGTATAAAATCAACTTTGGTCAATGTTGTCCTAAGTTGTTATGAATTGATGTAAAGTATCTTAAAGGTTAACTATTTATCTTTGAATTATTATCTTTCCTTCTCCAATCGATTCTCCGTTTTCAATAATAAGACTATAAAAATATAGCCCGTCCTGTAGCCGAGAAACATCAATTCTTTTAGAAGAAGTCTGAGCTGTATATATTTCCTGTCCTATAGTATTATAAAACCTAACAGTGATTTTTTTATCACTTAAGAGTTCAGAATTCAGAAAACAATAATCATTTGCCGGATTAGGGAAGATAGAAACTGGATTAATAGATGCATTCAAAGAGTGCATAGATGTTGTTGAAATTTGTTGTTCATAACACCCTATATCTATTGTAGAACCTACAACTCTTGGGTTACCATCCAAATCAGTAGTGTCTGCTCCATAAGATAAAGTACCTGCATTAATAGCAGAGCTGCTTGATTGCAAATGAAAATTTGCAATACTTGAGGAAGTATCTGGATTTATAAATAATGGATTGGTTGCAGCTTTATTTCCATTAGCAACATTAAAAGAAATTGTGATTCCATTGCTTGTTACAGAATTACTTGAAGTATTATTTATATCATAGCTTATATTGTTATAATATGTATAATTTGCTCCATACATATCACCTGATAGAGCATAAGCTCCAATAGCGCTATTATTTGAGAAATTTGAATAGTTTGTAGTTTCCCCATCCATTCGTAAATTGGAATTTGCTACAGCGATATTATTATAAAAAAGGATATTTGCAGAACAGGAGGCAGCCAAATCACTTCTCCATGTACCAGTGTTGCCACGATCTTTATAATTACTCCATACCGTATTATTTCTTACAGTAGCATTATTACTCAAATAAATCTCTATACCATAACCTCCATTGAAATAACAGAGGTTATCTTCTACTAGAACTTTACAACCAGTGTATCCAATATTCTTAGAACCTGCTGTATGTCCTGACTGAGTATTTCTATTATCATCAATGATTATACCCTCCCCATCTGTTTGATTAGTAGCTGGTCCATTTTCATTATCGTAACATATATTCCCTTTCACAATGGAGTGATAACCAGATAAACTGTCGAATGGTGCAAGCCCCCATAATGAGATTCCACTTCCGCATAATGGCATTAACCAGCTGTTATTGTTACATATATTATTTTCAGCAGTTCTATAATCGCCATCGTTTAATTGAATTCCTGACTGTCCACAGTTATGTGCCCAGCAATTGCGAACAGTCAAGTGGTGAGCTCCATATCCACTACCAACTCCAACTCCATATACTCCGGTTGCAATTAATTCAAAACCGTCAATAATAATATAAGATGTTGGGAGATTGGTACCTCCAATTACAAAGCAGCTATTTGATGTATTTAGTGTTGCTCCATGCTTATTAATTGCTTTATATGTAATCCATGCACTACTTGTTCCAGATCGAGTTATACTTATGGATTGGTTATATGTTCCATTTGCAACGAGAACAGTATCCCCAGGATTAGTTTGAGATTCAGCATGCTGAATAGTACTAAAAGCTTGAGCTAAACTTTTGCCATTATTAGAGTTGTTACCAGTAGTGCTAACATACCAAGTTGTTCCATAAATATTGGCATGGATAATAAAGAATAAAATATTCAACATTATTAAGGATAAAGGTTTCGTATTTGTTTTTTCCATAGTGGTTTGAAGTTATATAAGTTAAGTGAAAATTATTTTATAAGCGTTACCGTTCCTTTTACAGAATGACTAACGTTTTGGTAATCTTTAAAAGTAACACTATAAACATATGTACCCTCTTCTAATACTATACCATTTTTTGTTCCGTCCCAACCTGAGTTTACATCTGTGGTTTGAAACATACTGGCACCCCATCTATCGAATATTTCCATTTTATATCCAATATTATTATCGGCAAGACCAAAACCTTCGGGTTTAAACACTTCGTTCAATTCATCGTGATTGGGTGTAAAACCGGATGGAATATATAAGGCATATGCCCCGTTAATTCTCAAATCTAACAAGAAAGTATCCTTACAATTATATTGATTAGTAGCATAAAGTAAAATATTATAATTACCCTGTACATCAAAATCGTGAGACGTATTTTTACTTGAACTTGTATCTACATTAGCAATGTTCCAAGCCCAGATACAATTAGTTGGCACAGTAGTATTTATAAAATCAACATGCGGAGACAAAATATCTGTACTTGCCGGATTAGCATAAAAACTTGCTTGTGGTCTTGGATGAACTATAATAGAGTTTGTATGTATTGCAGAATCTCTACAACCATTTACATCTATATAAACTAATTTAGGCGAGTAAGTTCCGGGGATAACATAAACGTGTGATACGTTTGGTGAACTTGAAGTTTGCCCATCAGAGAAATACCAATAATATGTTCCGTTGGCCGGTAATGGTGATGTTGTTGACGAAAACCAAATACTAGTAACAGGTGCACAACCTTGGGTAGTATCTGTTGTAAAACTTATGGTTGGATTACTAAACACTTTCATTTGTGCAGTAGAACTATCTTCACAAGGAGTTCCTTTATTAACTACATATTTTATAGTTACATAAGGATTTGTAACGCCCGCTGCTTGCGGAGAGAAAATACCAGTATTACTAATTCCAGGGCCACTCCATATACCTCCGGGAGAAACTGCCGGTATTTGTACACTTAAATCATTAATACAAAATAATGAATCGGGTACCATAATTTGTGCCGATTTATAAGGATACACACGATATAATATAGAGTCTTTAACCTGACATCCACCACCGGCAGTTAAAACCAAATAGTATTTACCTGTATCTGCTACCGCAGGATTAAATGTTGCTGCCCCAAAAGCGTTTGTGTTTGTTAAACCCGGTAAATTATTATGAGTGCTCCATACTGCCTGCTCTTGCACATTATTTCCAAGCGAATTTGTAAATATTGGATTAAGCATTTGTGTTGAACTATTTGTACATAATAGTGTATCGGGGTTTGGCATATTAATTACAAATGGCGCAACTACAAAAATGGTAAACGTATCCTTTTTTGTACACCCGCCATAATTTGATGTAGTTGTTAAAGTGTACTGTTTTGTAGATGTCGGTTGTAAGCTTGTAGTAGGTGTTGTAATACCAGAACCTGCCGGAATAATGCCTACGTTTGGGTTAAGATTAAAACTATACATACTTGCATTTGCTATTGCACTACACCAGCCAAATGTAGCTACAGGTCGCATTTGTATAGGATATGCCCCATAAAATGCAGTTGGGTTTAAATTACAAGTCGGGTCAGTATCACTGGTTATAGTTAAAGAAGAATAATTACCCGTACTTGTACAACTTACTTGCGCATTACTTGTATAACTAAATGTACCCGGAACTTCAAAGCAAACATCTACAATTAAGTTAGAAACACCATCCCAAGAATAAGGTTGAGTAAAATTATATGTATTTAAGCCTAAAGTAATATTTGCACTTGCATTACTATATACATTAGTAAGTCCGGTAATTAATGAAGTTTGATCAGATGTAGGACTAAAGCTACTTTGCCCTGAACATCCTATTGATATATTAAAATCAGGATATGAAGTTATAGATGTATTTAAGTTAGTTATATTAAAACCAATGCTGCTTAGGTTACCCGCATTAATGCCCGCTGTATTTAATTCACTTGCCGTGTAAATATATTGTGCACGCATTTTGGTATAATAATTGCCGTATGGCGTTGGATAATCAAAAGAACTTGGTGTAACTGTATTGCTTGGCCCGCAAGTAAATTGCTGAGGATTTAAACATGCCATAGTAGTTGTTTGGCATAATGTAGGTGGCGCAGAATTAAATGTAAAAGTCATTATTGCACTACCATTATTGCTACCACATAAAGTTGTAGGAGCAACTGTTATACTAACCGGCACAGGAATTGTATCAATTTTAAACACATCACTATAAAAGCAAGTTCCATCAAAAGCGCTAACTGTATAGCTACCATAAGCCAAACCTGTTAATGGTATAATTGTATTAGTCGAAGCCGGAAAAGTATTATTAAATGCAGGACCCGAAACACTATAATTATATGGCGGTACAGCTGTTGTACTTAAATTAATTGTGGCTTGTCCGTTTGTTGCTCCAACACAAATATTTTGAAGGCCTGAATGGCTTAAAGTACCACCAGGTACTTGGGTAAGTGTAATAAGTAATGAGTCTTTGCAACCGCCATTATTATATGTTACAGAATAAACTTGATTATTTGCTGCACCAACTGCCAATATAGTATCATTAGTTCCTTGTGGAGCAGGAATAAGTACTCCACCAGGGCTATACCATTGTATGCCTGTACTACCAGCCGGGGCAGTTAAATATGCAGCGCTGCCGCAAAAGTTTTTTGTTTGGCTAAGTGTTATAGGCGGGGCAATATTAACTGTTACAACTGTATCAAAAGAACCACAACTTGCTACCGAAGAAGCGACATGCACACTATAGGTACCGGGTGCTAAACCTGTTGCTTGTTGTGTCGTACCTACTGTTTGTCCACTTGAATTCAGCCAATTATATATATAACTACCTGTAGGACTGCCCGTAGCAATTATAGATGCGGTACCACCACTTCCTCCTTGACAGCTTGGAGTACTATTGGTAAATAAAACACCAATTTGAGAATATTGTAAAATTGCCTCCATTGTAGCTGTACAACCATTGGCAGATACTGCGGTAACATAATAAGTGTCACCTAAAGTTCCATTCGTTACAACCAATGTATCACCTGTTCCTTGAGGCGCAGGAATTGCATTTGTTTGACTATTTGGCCCGTACCACTGATAACTTACATAACCCGATGGGCCTATAACTTGTTGTGTGTTTACACTTTGACACATATTTACAAGAGCAATTGCCGGAGTACAACTAGCATCAACATAAGCATAACCGTAATGCCCACCTTGTGAACAATCTGCCGTTCTAAATGTTATGGTAACTGTTTGTCCAATATATGCAGTTAAGTCAACACCAACTGTTGTCCATTTTTTATAATAGGTTGTATCAAACGATGACAGCCATTGATTTGAAAATGTATCAAAATAAACCGCATGATTAAAAGTAGGATCGCTTGCAGCACCAGTTGCATCAACATTATAAGAACCACAGCCCGGTATTGGGTTACCTGCCTGATCTATAATAGAAATATTAAAAAATGGTTGCTCACTAGGTATATGCGACCCTGAATTTAAAACTACAGCATATGAAAACGTAAACTGAGAGTTTTGAGCACTTACTGCCATACTATAACTCAATTCTTCTGTTTCTGCGCCAGTATTAGCATTTCCTATCCTTACTGTAGAGCCATTACTGAAAGGAGAGACAAAAGGTATATCAGAAAGATGCGTAATAGGGTTTATAGCAATAGAGTCCCATCCTATAACATTATTTGGAGGATTATTTATGGTTGGGGGTATCGTCATTATTGTAAACCTATTTTGAGTTGGACTTACAAAACCTGAAGAAAGTGCTTGAACAGGATTGTTATTTCCCATAGTTACAATGCCCAAAGACCAAGTTGGAGTAACAGTTGGCCAATCACTATACATTGAATTACTCCAAGTACCACCTACCCAATTTGAAAAATTAAAATTTTCAAA
>Ga0210401_10005969_pt1 | contig 12452 bp, 10 predicted proteins | sample IncBWH32MmetaG_FD_150866 | JGI IMG/M metagenome (GOLD analysis project Ga0210401, IMG submission 150866) | Forest soil microbial communities from Barre Woods Harvard Forest LTER site, Petersham, Massachusetts, United States - Inc-BW-H-32-M | ecosystem: Environmental > Terrestrial > Soil >... | reverse complement strand
GTTCCACGCCACGGGCTGTCACTCCATCATGCTCAGCACGATCGCGGTCGGCGGCAAGATCGTGATGATGCACCACTTCGACCCCGACCGTGCGCTCGAGCTGATCGAGCGCGAGAGGATCACCAGCTTCGGCGGCGTGCCGGCCATGGTGATGCAGGTGCTCGACTCGCCGAACTTCTCCAAGTACGACACCTCATCGGTCCGCGGTGTCTCCTACGGCGGCGCGCCCGCCCCGCCCGACCTGGTCCGCCGGATCCGTGAGGCGTGGCCCATCGGCCAGCCCTCCAACGGCTACGGCCTCACCGAGACGTCGTCGGTCACGTCCATGAACGCCGGCGGCGACTACGTGGCCAAGCCCGACAGCGTCGGTCCCCCGGTCCCGGTGTGCGACGTGGCCATCGTCCCGGAGGACTACGAGAAAGAGGAGCCCGACGACACGATCCCCCGCGGCCCCGACGTGCGCGGCGAGCTCTGGATCAAAGGCCCCAACATCGTCCGCGGGTACTGGCACCGCCCGGAGGAGACGGCCACGACCTTCTCGAAGGGCTGGCTCCACAGCGGCGACGTGGCCCAGCTCGATAAGGACAACTTCATATACATCGTCGATAGAGCCAAGGACATGATCATCCGAGGCGGCGAGAACGTGTACTCGGTCCAGGTCGAGGCCGCGTTGTTCGAGCACCCCGCGGTCGCCGACGTGGCGGTCATCGGCGTTCCCCACCCCACGCTCGGCGAGGAGGTGGGCGCGGTCGTGGTGCTCCGACCCGGGGCCAAGGTGACCGGCGAGGAGCTCGGAGAGCACGTCAAGGCTCGGCTGGCCGGCTTCATGGTGCCAACCCACGTCTGGTTCCGTTCCGAGCCGCTGCCCCGGAACCCCCAGGGCAAGGTCCTCAAGCGCCAGCTGCGCGACGAGGTCGCCCCACCCACCGCCTGAACCCACCGCCCGCCTGAACCCACCACGCGACCGAGCCGGCCCGCAGGCCGGCTCGATCCACAAACACACGGCAACCCGCCTCCCGGCGGGCGCCCGCTCAGCGATTCGGCTGAGGCGTCACCCGCAGGTACGGCTTCAGGGCCTTCCAACCCTTGGGGAAGCGGGTCTTGGCGTCCTCGTCGCTCACCGCCGGGACGATGATGACGTCCTCGCCCTCGGTCCAGTTCACCGGCGTGGCCACCTTGTACTCGTCGGTCAGCTGCAGCGAGTCCAGCACGCGGATGATCTCGTCCACGTTGCGTCCCGTCGACGCTGGATACGTCAGCGTCAGCTTGACCTTCTTGTCCGGCCCGATGATGAAGACCGAGCGCACCGTCAGCGTGTCGTTGGCGTTCGGGTGGATCATGTCGTAGAGGTCGGCGACCTTGCGGTCCTCGTCCCCGATCAGCGGGAAGTTCAGCGCGGAGCCCTGCGTCTCCTCGATGTCCCCGGCCCATCCCTTGTGGGACTCGACTGAGTCGACCGAGATCCCGATCAGCTTGGTGTTCCGCTTGTCGAATTCGGGCTTGGCCTTGGCGAACGCGCCCAGCTCGGTCGTGCAGACCGGCGTGAAGTCCTTGGGGTGGGAGAACAGGATCCCCCAGCTGTCGCCGAGCCACTCGTGGAAGTTGATCGTCCCTTCCGTGGTGTCGGCCGTGAAATCCGGGGCGGTGTCCCCGATTCGTACTGCCATTTGTCCTCCTGAAGTCCTGTCGGTCCGTGGTGTGAGGGCTGCACCTTACCGGGAACTCCGGCAATTGTCGACACGTTTGGTCATATTTGGCTCCGCCCGGCCCCATCGGCAAAAACCGCCTCCCACCTGGGGGTCGGCCCGGCGCCGATGTGCGGCTGCCCCCCGGACCCATGCCAGAATGCCAACTGTGAGCGCCCAACCGACCGCCGCCTCCTCCGCCGCACCCACCTACCGCCCCTACAAGAGCGACACCCTGGTCGTCGAGCGGGACGGCCCGGTCACCATCGTCACCATCGACCGGCCCGAGCGGCGCAATGCGGTCGACAGCGTCTGCGCCGACCAGCTCCGCGAGACCTTCCTCGCCTTCGACGCCGACGACGCCCAGTCGGTCGCCGTGCTGACCGGCGCCGAGGGCACCTTCTGCGCGGGCGCCGATCTGAAGGGGATCGCCGAGGGCGACCGGCGGCCCATCCCCGACGACGGCCCCGGTCCGATGGGGCCGACCCGGCTGACGCTCTCCAAGCCCGTGATCGCGGCGGTCGAGGGCTATGCGGTGGCAGGCGGTATCGAGCTCGCCCTCTGGTGCGACCTCCGCGTCGCGGCCGAGGACGCGATCTTCGGCGTGTTCTGCCGGCGCTTCGGCGTCCCGCTCTGCGACCTCGGTACCGTGCGCCTGCCCCGCCTCATCGGCCACAGCCGCGCCATCGACCTGATCCTGACCGGCCGCGCTGTCGTGGCCCCCGAGGCGCTCACCTTGGGCCTCGCCAACCGGGTCGTGGCGTCCGGCGACGCCCGTACCGCCGCGGTCGCGCTCGCCCACCAGCTGGCGGCGCTCCCCCAGTTCTGCCTGCGCTCGGATCGCATGAGCGCTCTCGAGCAGTGGGGCATGACCGAGGAGCAAGCGGCGGTCAACGAGGCCCGCCGCGGGCGCGAAGTCATCAGTAGCGGGGAGACGCTGGCCGGGGCCGCCCGGTTTGCGGGAGGAGAGGGACGGGGTGGCGCTGCGATCGACTGACCGGCCCGACGGTGGACCTCCTTCAGCCGAACGCCCCACCGTCGCCGCCTTCGACTTCGACGGCACGCTGACCAACGCCGGCAGCGTGTTCCCGTTCCTCGTGAGCGTGCGCGGCCTCATTCCCGTCCTCCGCGCGGTACTCCGGCTCTCCCCGAGCCTCGTCCACGCGGCCATCGTGGGCGGTACGACCGCCGACGACGTCAAGGAGAAACTCTTCAGCCGCCTCCTCGCCGGCATGCCCGTCGAGGAGCTCAACCGCCGCGGCGCCGCGTTCGCACAGCAGCACCTCCGCCGCCACCTCCGCGAGGACGTGCGCCGCCGCCTCGACTGGCATCGCGACCAGGGTCACTACACGGTGATCGTGTCGGCTTCGCCCGAGTGTTACGTGAGCCCGGCAGGCAGCGAGCTCGGCGTCGACGGTGTCGTGGCGACACGGCTGGCGGTCGGCGGTGGTGGCCTGCTCACCGGCGGTTACGAAGGCAAGAACTGTCGCGGGTCCGAGAAGTACGCCCGCCTGATCGGTCATCTCCGTGCAGTCGGGCCGGCTCCGGGTCCACCCGGCGAACAGCCGATCCTGTGGGCCTACGGCAACAGCCGGGGCGACCTTCGACTCCTCGAAGCAGCCGACCACGGTGTCGACGTCGGGCGCCTCGGGCGTTTCGGTCGGCTCCGTCGCTTCCCCCGCCTGTCCGAAGTCACCGCCGCTCGCTCGTAGTCAGGTCCAGATCGAGCACCGTCGCGTGGTGCGTTCGTAGAGATCAGGCCGACGACTCGCGATCTTGCATTGAGGCTGGGTCGATGCCGACGCCGCCTCCCGCGCTGCTGGCGTACACCGCCAATGCGAACCGCAATACGTCAACGGCCTCTTCTGCACCCCACAACAAGGCGCCCTCACCCGTCCTGAGCCAACGCAGCCAGTGACGGCCCGAGTCCCGGAAACTGCTGGCCCAGTCGTCGTCGAGCGCGTGGTAGGTACGCATTTCACCATCGACGTAGGTCTCGAGGCTCGGTTGCTGGATGCCACGGCCGGTACACCGGTTCACCCTCGAATACCCGCGTCGACCGGTGACTTCCCATCGTTCGTCGTTGGTGTAGTAGTCGGACCGCAAATACATGTCGGGCGCCAACGTGATGTCCCACACGCCGCGGATGCCGTTCTCGTGCTCCCACACGATGGTGGTCGGTGCGTCGATTTCGATCCCTTGGAAGACCTCCGTTTTGCCCACCCAGGCCCGCACCTCTCGCAGCGGGCCGAACAGCCACAATGCCGTCGAGAGCTTGTGCCACCCGTCGTCGAACACCAAGATGCCCCTGCCGCGGCGCATCTGTGCGAACTGCCATTCGTAGCTGGACCGGGGCACCTCCCAGCCGCCATTGCCGCTACCCACCATCTTCATGTGGTAGCCGCTGACCGCGCCGAGGTCACCGGATTCGACGGTCTGCTTCAGCTTCAGCAAAGGCTCATAGAAGATGTAGTTCTCCATGACCCGCAGCACTCGGTCGTTCGCTCTGGCCGCCTCGAGCATCCGGTCCGCTTCGCTTAAGTCATTGCACATCGGCTTCTGCAGGTTCAGGTGCCAGCCGTATCCGAGCATCTCGCACACGCCGTCGGCGTGGAGCGGGACCGGAAGGAGGACCTCGACGGCGTCGACCGCGAGGCCACTCGCCGCGAGGTCGGCCGCCGTGGCGAACGTTTGGGCTTGAGGCCACTGGGTCTGCCGTTGCGCACGCCGCTCCGGATCGGGGTCGACGAGCGCGACCACTTCGACGTCGGGGTTGTCGACGTAGGCGCGGACGTTGAGGTCGTAGATGCGGCCCAGACCCACGAAGGCAGCCCGGACCGGCCGGTCGTAGGGAACGAACGTCATAGTGGCCTTGCCTTCTTTCGTGCGAAGCTGCGGGCGGTGCGCGATTGTGCCACTGCACAGCGACCGCCGCCTCAGAGAAACAGGACCTCCATCGGGTCGTCGTCTGACCGGACGGCGTCCCTGTCAGAGCGGGATCGGAAAGCGCCGGTCTATCGGGGTCAGCCCGCCTCCGGCGGATGTAGGTCTGTGTGCAATCGCGTCAGTCTCGATGACTTGATCCGCCAGTCGTCGCCCACCTTCTCGTAGATCTCGTGGTAATGCCCGTAGCCGGTAAGCCGCGTGCCATCGGGCCAGATCACGATGTCGTTCAGGGCCCAGATCCCGGTCGCCGTAGTCGATGAGGTGAGCTCGATCTCAGGCATATGACCTTGGTGCACCGTCACCGCACCTGTCAGCACCTCTTGCAGGAATGTCATGAACTCGTCTGCACCCTCGACCACGCCGCCTCCGGCTTCGCTGGTGTCGACCACCGCGTCGTCAGTGAACACCTGGCGCATCCCGGCCCAATCCTTCGTGTCCATCGAGCGGAAGTACCGAGCCTTCAAATGCCGGATCGCCTCCAGATCGTCCACCTCAGCGCTCCATTCAGCTCGGCGTGACAGCGATGCCGACCGCGTGACCCGAGTACCCCGGCACGGCCGTGGTCACGTCGCCGAACCACGGCGCGTCGCCATACGCGAAGACCTGGCCGCTGCCGTTCACGGCATCAAAACCTTGCCCGCTGAAGTCAGGGATGAGGCCGGTCATCGGGCTCTTCATCGCGCTCAGTCCGGGGGACACCGCACCGACACCCACCTGCGGCGCGTTGCCAAAGGGATACACCGTCCCGTTGGCCCCCAACACCCAGTACCCCCCGCCGCCAGGTGTCGGGGCAACCCCGACCAACGCCGTCGCGGGTGGCGCTCCGCCCAGGGATCCAAAGAAGCCAGCGTCGCCGTAAGCGAACACGCCGCCATCGGATGCGATGAGCCAATAGCCGCCACCGTCGTGGGTGGGCACCATGCCGATGACCGGCTTGTTGAGCCGGATGCTGCCGGTGCTGCCGTAGAACTGCGCGTCACCGTAGGCGAAGATGCCGCCGTCCGACGCCACCAGCCAGTAGCCGCCGCCATCTGGCGTGACCGCCATGCCCACCATCGGCTTGTTCAGAACGATGCTGCCGGTGCTGCCCCAGAAATGGGCGTCACCGAAGCTGAAGACACCGCCGTCGGACGCGACCTCCCAGTACCCACCGGCATCGTGAGTCGCCGCCATGCCGACGACGGGTTTGTTCAGGCGCATCCCGCCGGTGCTGCCGTGGAACTGCGCATTGCCGAAGCTGAAGACGCCGCCGTCTGTCGCGTTGACCCAATAGCCCCCGACGCCGCCACTATTGCCACCGACCTGCGTGATGCTCCCGAGGGTCTGCAACGACGCCGGCTGGTAGTAGTGGTTCACGATCTGGCTGTACGTCCAGTTCCCGTCGCCATGATCCTGACCAATGGCGTAGCCGAGTGCGCCCCATTGCCCCATGCCAATGCCGTGTCCCCAACCCTGGCCGGTGATGGAGACAACCCCGCCTCCTGTGCCGGTGATCGAAAAGAGATCGGAATTCAGGCCGAGGTCCACGTAGAACTCAGTCCCCGGCATCGTGACGTTCTGGGCGGTGCCGTAGAGCGTGATTGTGTCCACCCGCCCAAAGGGAAAATCGAAGGGATGTCCCGAATCCGTGGTTGCCGAAACTCCCCCAGTGAACGAACCCAGCTGTGGCCAGGTGGTGTCGATCTGCGAGTAGGGAATAGGAGGATTGACCGTCCAGTTGTGGTTGGAGTTTCCGGATACGGCGTCGCCGTCATCAGGCACCGCAGTGAACGGAGACTGTTGGTTGGAACTCGAGGTGTAGCCACCGGTCGAAGCGGAGTACTCGGTGGTGGCAATCTGGCCACCGGGCATCACCATGACCTGGCCGGCGGTGTCGTTGGCAGCCGCGATGCTCGTCGCGGTTTCGTACTCGACACCCCGGTAGGTCTGGCAGTAGAGATCGCAGGTATCGGCGTAGCCGCCGTAGCCCCCAAGGTTTGCGAGGACGTAGGAGCGGACAGCAATGGCCTGGGCCTCGAGTTCCTGAAAGCCCCAAGGCATCTCTTGCGGACCCGATCCACCGAGGGTGGCCCAGTAGGAGGGTGATTCGCCGGGAACGGTGTCTGCGACGTAGCGCTCGAGCGGGAGAGTGTTCACCGTTCTCGCTGCGCCGCTCGAGTTGTAGGTCGCCGTCAATGTGCCGTACACGGTCGGGCTATAGCTCGCTACGCACAACGTAAGCAGCCCCCCTACGGGTGCTGCCGTCAGGGGCCCACTCTGGTTCGCCGACACCTGAGTCCAGGGGCCCCCACAGCCCGCCCCGGTGTCGACGTTCCACGTCCCACCGCCGGTTTGTTGAAAGCGGACTGCCGGCGCATTTGAGACGCCGGGCGCCGACACGCCTCCGCCAAATCCCTGCACGATGACGTCGAAGCCGTCATTCTCTTGCATGTCGATGTTGACGTTGGTCGTGTCCGATGGGAGTGACGCCGCCGCCATTGGGGCTGCGCCGAATAGGGCGGCCGGAAAAACAAATGCGAACGACACGAGGAGTGTGCCGAGAACTGTCCGCGTGTAGCGCTGCCAGAATCCGGCGCGCGGAACGAAGGTACGGGCCGTCGGCACGGTACAACAAGGCTAGGACGCCCAACACGGCGAATTGGTGCATGGGCGCAATCGGGGTGCTCGGTGCGCCGGTACACTGCTGCGCCGTGCGAGTCGACCAGGTCATTCCGTCGCTCGCTAGTCGCGACGCCATCGGAGTCAGCTCGCTCAACCTACGCGACGGTTTGCGGGCGGCGGGCATCGACTCGGACATCTTCTACGGCAGTTTCACGCCGGACGTCGAGCAGGAGGGACGCCCGGTGATCGAGCTCGGGCGGGCCACTCGTGGGCGCTGGCTGCTGTATCAAGCTTCAATCGGGAGTCCTGTCTACGACATCCTGGCGGCGCGGTCCGAGCCGAAACTCGTCAACTACCACAACATCACGCCCGCGTCGCTGCTGCGCGACTGGGAGCCCGCGGTGGCGTACGAAGCATCGCTCGGCCGCGAACAACTGGCGCGTTTGGCGCCGCAGAGCCGCTTTGCCGTGGCTGACTCGGGCTTCAACGAAAGCGAGTTGTTGGCGCTCGGCTATTCCGGCACCGCCGTCGTTCCGCTGCTCATCGACATGCACTCGAAGAGCGACTTGCCGGACCCGGACCTGACCGAGCGGTTGCGCCGGCGCAAGGAGCGCGAAGGTGGGGCGGACCTCTTGTACGTCGGGAAGATCTCGCCACACAAGGCGCCTCACGACTTGGTGAAGATGCTCGACGTCCTGCGGCGCACCTACGACCCCGCGGCGCGGCTGCATCTCATCGGATCTCCGCTGGGTGAGACATACGAGCCGGCCCTGCGCGCGTTCATCGCAGAGCTCGAGTTGGAGGAGGCCGTGAACCTGCCCGGTTCGGTTTCCGGTGCCGAACTGGAGGCGTACTTCCGGGTCGCCGACGTGTTCGTGATGGCCTCGGACCACGAAGGGTTCTGCGTCCCACTTGCCGAGGCCATGGGTCACGGGGTGCCCATCGTGGCCTACGGCGTCGCCGCGGTCCCCGAAACAGTCGCCGACGCCGGGCTCGTGTTGCCCGACAAGTCCGCGCTGCCGTTCGCGGCGGCGGTAGGACGGGTGTTAGGCGATCCGCAGCTGCGCTCGTTGCTGGCGTCGGCGGGGCGTGCGCGGGCTGCCGGGTTCGACCTGGGCGCCTCGACGGACCGCTTCGTGTCGCTCGTCCGGGAGGCTGTCGGGGCCTAGGCGACGATCTGGACTTACCCAGGCAGTCCTCGGATTCGGCGCTCTCAGCGAGCGAGCGCGGCGATTAGGTCCACCGCCCGGTCCCCTGCCGTCGGAAGGTCGAGGTCTTTGACGCGTTTTGAGCCGGCCTCCGCCAGCGAGTGCCTGAGCTCACTGTCGGACGCTGCTTGGGCCGCCGCGTCTGCGAGCGCATAGGGATCGGTCGCGTCAACGAGCAGGCCGGCGTCGCCGACGATCTCGGGGAGTGCGCCCTCCCGGTTCGCCACGACGGGCAGGCCCATCGTCATGGCCTCGATCACAGGCACACCGAAGCCCTCGTGGCGCGATCCCATGATCAGCACATCGGACGCTCCCATCGCGGCGACCAGCTCCGAGTCGCCGATGCCTCCGCGGAACGTGACCGCATCTCGGACGCCCAGTTCGTCGACGAACCGTTCGAGCGCCCGGGAGTAAGCGGGCACCACGGGCCGGCCCACCACTTGCAGGGTGACATCGGGGTCGTGATGGGCCCGAGTGACCAGCAGCGCCATCAGGGCAAGCTCGACCCCTTTGTTCGGTGCGACACGGCCGACGCAGATCCAGCAGGCACCGCTGCCCGGCCGGGCTGCCGCCGGTGCAGGGGTGTTGGATGTCGGCGCGATGGCGGCTGGTGGCACAACGGCCGTGCGGGTGTAGCCAGCAGTCCGCAGCTCGGCCTCGTTGAACGCCGATACCGCAACGGCAAGGCTGGTGCGAGGAGCGAGATTCGCCCGTTCGTGGAGCGCCCGAAGCTGGTGACGGGCCATCGGGTTGTTCCATGCCGCGTAGTACTCGGGTGGAGTGACGTTGTGATAGTTGACGACCAGGGTCTCGCGGCGCTCGGTCAGCCAGGGGGCGAGCGCCGACGCCGTCGCAAGTTGGTAGACCAGCACGTCGCCCCGCTGTGCCGTATCGGCGTAGCGCGGGAAGAGGCTCGTCTCGGCCTCCGTCTCGGGATCGACCATCTCGACGTAGATCCGCGACTCGATGCCCCGGGCCACGAGCAGATCGCGTAGGCGCAATGTGTGGCGCCCCACGGCGTCATAGCGATGCAGCATCGGGACGAATTGATGGATCGCGCTCATCTGCGTCGACTCGCGGCTTGCTCCTGCACGGTCACGAGGAGATCGACGAAGCGGTCGGCAGCGTTGGGCAGGTCGAGTTCGGTAAAGCGGCGCCGACCGGCCTCGGCGAGTGACGCGCCCCGAGTCGGATCGGCAAGCAAGCGGCCGATGGCATCGGCCAAGGCGTAGGGGTCGCGCGAGGCGACGAGAACACCTGCATCTCCGAGGACCTCGGGGACAGCACCCTGGTCGTAGGCCACAACCGGAAGGCCAGCCGCCATGGCCTCGACCACGGGGACGCCGAAGCCCTCATGCTCGGAGGTGACCACGAGAACGTCGGCGGTGGTGTAGGCCGCGGCGACCTCGGCATCGGTGGCATAACCGGTGAAGGTCACGGCGTGTTGGAGCCCGAGGTCCGCAACGTACCGTCGGAGCGCCCGATCGTACGCGTCGGTCGCGGGCTTTCCGACGATGCGGAGCGTGGGGTCATGGTCACTGTCTTGGCGCGCCACGGCCAGTGCGGCGATCGTGTGCTCGAGCGACTTGTTCGGCGCGACCCGGCCCACCGCGAGCCAGACGGCACCGGCTCGGGTGTCACCACCCGGGGTCGAGGACGCAGCGGTCGACGCCGCGGACGCGACCTTCTCTTCTACGGCGGCCGACGGCGGCACGACGGCAGTGGCGGCGAAGCCGGCCTCAGCCAAGTGTGTCTCGTTGTACGCGGAGTCAGCGATGGCGAGCGTCGTCCGTGCCGCGAGTACGGCCAGGTCCTCGCGGGCGCGTTCCTGGCCGAGGGCGAGATGGTGGTCCCAGGGTGCCATGAGCTCAGGGGGTGTGATGTTGTGATAATTCACGACCAACGCCTCGGTCCGGCTCGCCAGCCACGGGGCCATGAGCGAAGCGGTAGCGAACTGGTAAACGACGACGTCGCCGCGGTGTGCCGTGTCCGCATAGGAGATCGCCGGCAGCGTCTCATCGGCGGTCTCGTCCTGCACGAGGTCCACGAAGATGTTCGATTCGATGCCCCGGCGACGCGTTGCGTCGCGCAGCCGCAGCGTGTGCCGGCCCACGGCGTCGCCGCGGTGCAGCACGGGGACGAAGTGGTGGACTCCGCTCACGTGGTGGGCGTGGTCGCGAAGACGCCGAATCGTTCGTCGCCCCCGGTCCCGACCGGCAACGGCGTCACATCGGCGAATCCGCTGCGATCGATCAGGAGCTCCCAGGTCTCCAGGTGAAGGGCAGCGCGATCGACCATGTCCTGCGACGTCGGTGCATTGATGGAAAGCGGGACAAGAGGTTCGGACACGATCACGATGGGTGCGCCGCCTGCGAGCACGCGGCGGGAATCCGCGAGCAGCGGCAGGATCGCGTGGAGCGGCACACGGTCTACGACGCCGCTCAACACGAGACCACCAAGCGAACCGGTGACTCGTTGGGGCAGGTCTTCGGTGACCTCACTGATCGTGACTTCGCAGCCGCGCTCGAGCGCACGGAGTGCCACACCACCCCTCGGTTCGGCACCGATCGCCGGCACACCTTGTTGCGTGAGAGCGCGGATCAGCGCACCCTCTCCACAGTCGGCGTGCAGGACTTCACCACCTGGCGTCCGTGCTTTGACGAGTGAGGCGAGCGGCTCGACCCACCCTTCGAGCTCGCGTGCCGGTGCAAGCCACGCCGCGCCATCGAGCGGCACGTCCTCCGTGTTCGCCCGTGCTTCGAGGGTGCTGACCCGCGCGTGCAAGAACCGGAACGCCTCAACGACCTGCGTCATGGCGTCTTCTATTTGCGACTTATTCTCCTCATCCGCAAGATCACCGGAAGTTGCTCGCCCTCGCCGGCCTCGCCGACCCGCGGAGCCGCCCCTGGATCGCAACAGGTCAGCCAGCTCCGACGCCCCTGGTTGATAGGGGCCGTAGCGATCTCCGAGGTGCGTGAACGCGCCCATGAAGTTCCACTCGTCGCTGCCCTGAGGCGACAGGCGAGCGAACGAGGCCCGAAGCGCCGCCCCCGCCCGGGCGCGACTCTCAGCGGAGACATCGCCGGAAGTGGGATGGTCGAGCTGTTCGTCGTCGTGCCCTGGGTCAGGCGCTGACTCGGAGGTCGACACGCCGGTTGATGCTAGCGGTGCGCCTCGCGCTCTCGAAATTTCATGAAGATGCCAAGTTTCGACCGGGTAGGGGCCACTAACTTTGCAGGCTTGGCGAGACGGACGGAAGGGAGGATGCGTACTGTGACGCACTCATATGCAACGGCAGCGCGGCTCCTCTTGGCCGCGGTCATCACTGCTGCACTCGTAATCGTCCTGGGCGCCCTCGACGCCCCGACGGTCGATGCGTCGAACACCATCAATCTGAGCCTCACGTGGCAGAACCAACTTGATGACGCGCCCTGCGGTGTCGCCGAAGCGTCACCCGCTCTCATCGACGACGGCGGGACACCGGCGGTCGAGGTCGGCGATCGCCAGGGCGACCTCTACGCGTTTGACCTTGCCAGCCCTGGACCCGTAGGCACCGTGGCCCCTGGGTGGAACACCGCAACAGGTACCAGTGTCGGTCCGGGAACAGGATGCAACCAACCGACGTCGAATGTGGGCACGGTCCTGAACGGGAACCAGGGGATCGAAATCCCCGGCAGTGCGCCGATCGACTCGACCGCATCAATCAATCCGAGCAACGGCACCCTCTTGTTCGATGCGGGAAATGCAGCCGAGCCTCTGGACGGTGGCTACTACGACTACAGCCCGAGCGGGAGCCAGGTGTGGAACCAGGTCGTCACCAACCCGCCGACCGACACCGTGCCCAATGGCGGGGTGTCGGCGTCACCCACCATCGGTGACGCTGGCGGCGTTGCCGAAGCGGGCTCGCTGGGACAAGTGGCGTACGGGCTGAACACCGCCAATGGGTTTCCGGCGGCCGGATGGCCGCAGTTCGACGCCGACAGCAATTTCTCGACGGCTGCGGCAGCCGATC
>Ga0210401_10005968_pt1 | contig 12454 bp, 8 predicted proteins | sample IncBWH32MmetaG_FD_150866 | JGI IMG/M metagenome (GOLD analysis project Ga0210401, IMG submission 150866) | Forest soil microbial communities from Barre Woods Harvard Forest LTER site, Petersham, Massachusetts, United States - Inc-BW-H-32-M | ecosystem: Environmental > Terrestrial > Soil >... | reverse complement strand
ATCGCCACGACGATGAGCAATTCGATAAGCGAAAAGCCCTTCTGGTTCTTCTTCATTGTTTCTCCTTGGATCCAAAGTCGAATGTTTTTCTCGTACTCCCTGGCGGGGTACGCGGCGACATAGTGCACGGTATGTGCCAAGCTGGAGCAGGAGGTTACCGTTATGGCACACGGCATTATACCTGCCCGTTTCATAGAGATACAGACGCGGTTTTGAGTGGATGGGTTGGTTGTTGCGAAAGCGGGATTAGGGTGGGTCGAAAGATGACGATTTTTGGCGGTCCTACTCGACTGAAAGGGTCATCGTATTGGCCGCCCTGCGTTTAGCTGCATTTCGGAGAAGAAGATGCTGAAGAAATTTGCGATCGAGGTTATTGGAGATTGGGGAGCGCGGTGCAAGCCGCCGGCGTGGCCGCTTGTGCGCCGGTGGGGTCATAGTGAATGATACCGGGCTCTTCGCTGCAATAGCTGGTCTGCCCAGTCTGTCCCACAACGACCGGGACAGCGGTCGTCAGGTATGCGTTGAATCCCGCATTCGCGCAGGCTGCCGGAGGATTCGGTATAGGAGCACCCTGCGACTGGTAGTTGAGCTGGTAGCCGCTCTTGCGGTGCGGAGGAGTCGTCAAAGTGTCATCGAGAAGAATCGCGCCATTGCACGTTGCCAGGCCCACTCCTCCCAGCGTCGGAAGATCGGGTGCATATCCGTTGCCGTAAGTGGACGAATAAGTGATTGCCGCCGTGGTGATGGTCCTGAGATTGGAGAGGCCGGAAGCTTGATTCGCCGCCATGCGAGCGCGGAGCAAATTCGGGATCGCGATCGCGGCAATGATAAGAATGATGGCGATCACAATCAGCAACTCGATCAGCGAGAATCCGCGCGTTCGAAGACCTGATGCACTCATCAGCTGGCTCTCTTCCATCCTCGGTTTTGATGGCTGAATCTGTTGGTCAGAAAAAGCAAAAGGGAGGAAGCGGTGGCCTCCTCCCTTTTTTGGGCCGAACTAACTACTGCAACGGAGGAAAGCCGGAACCAGCGCATGGTGGAGCGATCACAACGCCGGCTGCGTTTACACGAACGACGCCGGTTTCGTCGACGCAATATGCTGTCGTACCTGTCGAGTTCAACGTGACAGGCGTAGCGCTGACCGAAAAACCGGTGTCACCAGACACACCGCAAGCCGCCGGAACTCCGGCAGTAAGCGACACAGTGCCGTTGGGTGTGAATGTGAACGTATAACCGCTCTTCTGGTTCGGAGCCGTCGACAGCACCTCGTCGATCAGGCCCGCATTCTTACAACCTTGAGAACCAGCCGGACCGCCCAACTGCGCCAGGGTCAGCGTGTAACCGTCGCTGTAGGTAGACGAGAAGGTTTCCTCTGCCGAAGAAATCGTGCGGAGAGAACCGACTGCCGAAGCCTGGTTCGCAGCAATCTTGGCGCGAAGCAGGTTGGGAATTGCGATGGCTGCGATGATCAAAATGATCGCCACGACGATCAGCAATTCGATAAGCGAGAAGCCTTTCTGTTTCTTATTCATTGTTTCTCCTTGAAACAAATCTCGGTGTTGTAGGTCTGGTGCTGTTAAGGCACTACGGTGGAAGAGCAAAGGAGGCACCATTTGGCCGAGCGCAACGCAAAAGCGAAATGCTCGCTAAGTAGCTAAGATGGGGGCAGTTAGGGGCTATTGTGATGGTTCAAAAACGAAAACGGAGTGTTTCTTTCTGGTATACTGAATAGTTAACAATAATGGTCCAGCTGAAGTCCAAAATGCGCCCGCACTAAAGCGACACAAAGTCGACCCGGCGCTTCTTTAAGTTACCAGGCAAACCGAGAAGGAAATCCAAATCAATGTAAGCGAAGAACTCTGAACAGATTGCTGAAATCATCCGTCCAGAGCATCGTGGGATCCGGGGGCGGCAACGAATCCAGGTGATCCTGAAACGAATTGATAGCTAAGGCGTAGGGATCCCTGGACAACAGAATCCAGTCACTCTTGTCTGCGATATCGGCGCCATGCGGTTTGTGAAGGCGAACAGCGGCTAAACGATTGTGCGCGGCTAGTGCCGCTACTACTGGACTTAGGTCAAGCATTCGGTTGGAGATATGAAATACGAGTACTGAGTCCGGCCCGCGGAGGTGCTCCAGATAGATTTCGATTGCCTCCTGGGTGAGCAAATGGAGGGGGATTGAGTCGCTGCTAAAAGCATCGACCACCAGCACATCGAATTTCTGCGAGCCCGATTCACTGAACTCGCGCTCGAGAGAGAGGCGAGCGTCACCGGGCATAATCTCAACTCTGGCGGGCGAGTCATGGATATAAGTGAAATAGGGTCTCGAGCCCGTTGAATAGCCGATGACTTGAGGATTTAATTCGTAGAAACGAAACGTATCGCCTGGACGACCGTAGGCCGCCAAGGTACCTGCTCCCATCCCGATGATCCCATAACGGAGGGGGCAAGGCGAAGTACACGCAGCTTTTGCCTCCATGAAGAGTCCGATGCCGCGATGGCGCGCGTAATAGGAAGTCGGTTCGGTGGGTTGAACGGACGATTGTGAACCGTGCGAGGTTTGTCCGTGCCTCAGTTCGATCGTGTGCAGGGCGCTTCTGCGAATCAGCAGGGAGGCATAGAAATTGCGGTCGCGACGGACTTCGCGAAGCTTGTCAAATTGCACCTGTCCGTAAAGCGAAGCTGCGAGGGCAACGATAATCGCGACAGATGCCAACTGCGCGCTGTTGATCGGTCGATATGAGGCTTGTGTGTTCCGGTTCTTAATGGCGACAGATACCGCCCAGATGGCCAATGCCGTGAGCAGCGGGTAATAATGCCAGCGATACATCGCTGATTGAATATCCGCCAAGCCGGCATAGCGCCACAGGAACTCCGGAGCCATGAACAAGGCAAGAAGAATGGTACTGCCGAGATACGGCTTGTTGCGGTACCACCAGGACTCGCGGTCGCGTGCGATGGCAAAGATTCCCAGAAGCACGCAACCGATTAACCCTACATGAAATTCCCAGAAGCCGCTGAAAATACGGGGCGCAGCAAGCGCGACGAACATGCCACCCGCGGCTCCTCCAGCCGAAATCAACAAATAAAACCGCGTTAAATGGCTCGGATGCGGTTTGAGCCGCGCCAATTCCCCATGGCAGACCATACAGCAGGCGAAGAGAACCAATCCGAGCACAGAAACCTGCCTCACGACCGGAGCATTAATCGACGACAACAACACCAGCAACGCCATTGGAAGAGAGGCGACCAGCAAGACGTGAAAAATCCCACGGCGATACCACTTCGGATTGTCAAAGCAGACGATGAAGCTGATCAAGTACAAGCTCAGCGGTAGTACCCACAGAAAAGGAACTACTGCAACTTCCTGGCACATCAGATTAGTGGTGGCGAGAAGCATCAAAGAAGCAAAAGCTGGAAGCAAAAACCACAGAAGCTGAACGGAACCTGACGGCTGAATAGCTTCTTCTAATTCCGCGGAAGGCGCAGCAGGTTTGGCCGAGCGTTTTATGTCCATTGCGCAGGCTATCAGCCCGGCAAAGAACAGCATATAGGCTGCGCTCCATAACCATGCTTGGAGGTGGAGTCGGAAGCCCGGCTCGATCGCGAATGGGTATGTGACAAGACCCAGGAGCGAGCCAGTATTCGAGAGAGCGTAGAGCCGATACGGAGATTTGCCGGGATAGGCCCGGGCAAACCAACTCTGCAACAGAGGGGCGCTCGCGCTGAGGCACAAGAAAGGCAGACCCACCGATACCAGCAGCAATCGCAATATCTGCGATATGGGAAAGTCAGAGGATGCCGGGCGCCAGGACGAGCCCGGCAAAAGGGGCGTTTTCCAGAAAGCGGCCCCTAATACGATTACACCTGCGGAGACAGAAATCACGGCGATATGTACAATCGCCTGGGTCCGAGCGCTAAGTTTGCTGGATAGGAAGTGTGCGTATAGATAGCCGCCGAGCAGCAGCAGCTGAAAGAAAAGCATGCAGGTGGTCCAGACTGCGGGCGTGCCGCCGAACCACGGCAGGATGTATTTGCCGAGTATCAGCTGAACCTGGAAAAGAAGAAATGCTCCGCAAAAAATAGTGAAACCGTAGCGGAAACGGGTTCTGGACGCCGGCAACGAAACAGCCAGAGGCCCTGATGTAGAATCCTGCTGTTCGAGAACTAGAGTTTCGGACACGAAGACCCTTTTAAAATGTCAAAAAAAACTTGCCTCACCCGTGCCTGCGGGTGCAACCGGTTCAATGCTCGCGAGTCCCTTACTCACCACCTCGAAAATTATACGCCGTGTTTTTTTGCGTAGTGGCGGAACGAACGGTAGGTCATCTTCAGTAGTTCAGCAGCTCGGACGCGAACGCCGCCGGCGCGTTCGAGTGCGGCCAGTAGATACGCCCTTTCGGTCGCACTGATATGATTTTCGAGGTCCACGCCGCCTTCCGGAATCAGTGAAGCCTTTGATTCCGGCTGTCCGTTGGAGCGAAACTCTTGATAAAAGTTGGTGATGCGTTCAGGGATGCTTTCGAGCGAGATCTGTTTTTTCGTCTCGAGGGCAACGGCGCGCTCAAGCGTGTTCTCGAGTTCGCGCACGTTGCCGGGCCAATCGTACACCTCGAGCCGGCGGACGGCTTCGGAATCGATGCCCTCAATCGGCTTGTTCATGGATTTCGAATAGCGATCCAGGAATGTGCGCGCGAGCAGCGGGATATCCTCGCGGCGATCGCGCAGCGGCGGCAGATGAATGGGAATCACGCTCAGCCGGTAATACAGATCCTCGCGGAACCGGCCTTCGGCGATTTCCGTTTCGAGGTTTTTGTTTGTGGCGGCAATTACGCGGACGTCTATATCGGATTCTTCGGTGCTGCCGAGTGGACGAACCTTTCCTTCCTGCAGGACACGGTAGAGCTTCACCTGCATGGTGAGGCTCATGTTACCGATTTCGTCCATGAAGAGCGTTCCACCGTCCGCAGCTTGAAACAACCCGCGCCGGTTTTCGTTCGCTCCGGTAAAGGCGCCGCGCATGTATCCAAAAAGCTCCGACTCGAGAAGCGTTTCAGGAAAGGCTCCACAGTTGATGGTGATAAACGGAGCTTTCGCGCGCGCGCTGTTCTCGTGAATGGCGCGGGCAACCAGTTCCTTGCCCGTACCACTTTCTCCTGTGATCATCACGCGGCTCGACTGAGGGGCGATCGTTTCGACCAAGTCGAAAAGCTCACGCATCTTCGGGCTCGTGCCAATAATGTGGTCGAATCCGGTAAATTTGCGAAGCCGCCGGCGCAGGTCGCCGGCCTCTTTTTTTAGAGCTTGCGTTTCGGCGTACTCTTTCACCGCGGGCCGGAGTTCATCGAGCAGCCGGTCACCCTTGATGACGTAGCGATCGGCGCCGAAGTTTACGGCGTCGATTGCAGTGTTGATGGTTGGCACGCCGGTGATGAGGATAAAAGCGGCAGAAGGAGAAACCTCTTTGCAGTAACGGAGGAGTTCCAGACCGTCCATATCCGGCATGCAGATATCTGAAACCACGATGTCGAAAACTCGCGAGGCGAGTCGCCGCTTGGCATCCTCGCCATTGGACGCCAGCTCCACTTTATGGCCGTCCTTGCGGAAACTGATTTCGAGGAGTTCGCAGATGGAGCGTTCGTCGTCGACAACGAGCAGGTGGGCCATTGGATTACCCCTTGCCTGCTGAAGACAACAATTCGGAGCGCGACTCCAAGCGCTCGCTCCGGGCCGGAGCTCGCGAACGAACGGCTCGCGGCAACTCCACGATGAAATCGGCGCCGCTTCCCTTTTCCGCTTCCACGCGAATGCGGCCCTGATGTGCTTGAAGAATCTGGTAAACAATTGCAAGGCCTAAGCCGGTTCCACCCGTGAAGCCTGACTGGAAAGGCTCGAATAAGGTAGTCGCCTGGCTGCTATCGAGCCCGATTCCAGTGTCACGAATCGAAATGCGCGTCCAGGCAGTATCTGCGTCGAGCGAGACGGTGAGAACCCCCCCGTTCGGCATGGCACGCAGCGCGTTGTTGCAGAGGTTCCAGAACACCTGTTTCAGAGCATCGCGGTCCGCGCGTGCGCGAATATTGCGAGCGGCAAATTGGCGGTCTATGCGGAATTTACCGAGGGCGCTCGCGTCCCTCTCGATTAGGGTGAGGGTTTCTTCGATGACTGCCGCGATATCAACGTCGGTAAAGGAATAAGTCTTTTCGCGAGAGTAATTCAGAAAATCGGTAATGATCTGATTGAGGCGCTGAGATTCGCGGCTGACGATGTGAACGAGCTTCTTGTCGTCATCTTCGAGAGGGGCTAGGCGCGCCAATTCCTTAAGAGCGCCGGTCATGGCCGTTAACGGCTGGCGGATTTCGTGTGCAATGGCTGCGGAAAGCCGCCCGAGCGCGGCCATGCGCTCTTTCGTGACAACCTCGCGTTCCAGGCGCCTCAACTCGGTGAGATCCTGAAAGTTGAAGACGTAGCCGCTCGTCTGATTCTGGGTCAGCCGCAACGGAGAAACGGAGAGACCGACGTAACGAGTGGCGCCGTCAGGAGTACGAAATTCTATTTCCTTCCTCAGCGCGAGCGGGCTTCCCTGCTCGTCGAGTTCAACCGGCCAAAATCCGGGAAGCACATTTTCAACTTGTTCGCCTCGGAGCAGCCCGAATCCCAGTCCGGCAATTTCGGCGCCCGCTCGGTTCATCAGCAAGATCTTGCCGTTCAAATCCGTGGTGAGCAGGCCGCCGCGCATGGACTCGATGATGTCCTGATTGAATGCTTGCAGGTCTTTCAGTTCCTCGTTTTTTTCTGCCAGCTCCACTCCCTTGGTTCGAAGGGTCTGAGAGAGGAGACTGCCCAAGTAGGCGACTGCGCAGAACGCGAACAGATTGCTGGCTAGCCAGAACCCCAAAGAGCGAGCAGCCGGCATCGAATTCGAGGTGCGGGCGATTACGCCGTAGAACATCAATTCGATGACGCAACCGAGAAGGACAAAACTCATGCCCGCGACAAGGAATGCGCCGCGCCTGGAAAACAGTACGCTGCTCATCAAAATAACGAGCAGATAGAGGGACAAGAAGTAACTGTCCTGGCCGCCTGTGGCATATACGACGCCTGTTACGATCACGAGATCGCAAACAAACTGAAGCGGGGCGTGCCAGCGCGCTTCCGGAATCCAGCGCCGCAAAATCACGTAAACAACTGCAAGGGTGTACCAGAAAATAACGAGCGAGACGAACGCGCGGACAGGAATTGCTACCGGGGTGAGCTGATGAACGGCAACAACGACTCCGACAAGAAACGTAATGACGAGAAAACGTACGCGGCCGAGCCAAGGCAGCCATTCGCTGACACTGGGTTTGAACTCCATTTCGGATCCGTCGCCGCCCCTTGATTCACCGCGTCTGCCCCGAGACTGCCCGGGAGAATTGATGTTTATGATCCTGCGGGCGGCGAGCGCCTCGTTAATTGAGGCGCCCGCGCATGAGCCGCAGTAAGCAGTTCTACTTGCCAGCCAGTTTGCCAATCAGTGAGAACAGCGGCAGATACATCGAAACGACGATGCCGCCGACTACGATGCCCAGGAATAGAATCATCATGGGTTCGAGAGCGGTCAGCAGGTCTTTCACCGCCGCATCCACTTCGTCTTCGTAAAAGTCAGCGATTTTCTGAAGCATCGCGTCCATCGCGCCGGTTTGTTCGCCGACGCCGATCATCTGAGTGACCATCCCCGGGAATACGTCGGTCTCTTTCAGCGGATCGACGAGGGAGCGGCCAGCTTCAACCGCTTTTCGTGTTTGCGAAATCGCTCTTTCAACTACCGCATTTCCCGAAGTGCGCGCTGTGATATCGAGACCCTCTAAGATCGGCACGCCGCTGGAGATGAGAGTGCCGAGAGTCCGAGTGAATCGCGCTACTGCGATCTTTCGCAGCAGCATGCCGACGAGCGGAAGTTTCAGCAGGACATGATCCAGAGCGTAGCGACCTTGGGGCGTGCCGTACCAGAGCTTCAATGCGATGCCGACGCCAACGACAAACACCAAAATCAGGAAACCGTAAATGCTGCCGATGAATTTGCTCATTCCGATAACGATGCGGGTGGGAAGCGGCAAGTCGACGCCGAGGCCGTTGAAGAGGGTGGTGAAAATCGGAACGACCTTCCAGAGCAGCAGCGTGATGACCATTACGGCGATGCCGATAACGGCAACCGGGTAAATCATCGCTGATTTCACGGCGCGCTTCAGCTTGACGTTCTTTTCGATATAGCTCGATAGCCGCTGAAGAATCGTATCGAGAATACCGCCGGTCTCGCCCGCTTCCACCATGTTGTAGTAGAGGGGGTCGAAGACCTTGTCGTATTGCTTCATCGACGCGGACAGTGTGGCGCCGCCTTCGACGGAAGCTCGCACGCCGTTCAAAATCTTTTGAAAGATTTTGTTCTCCTGCTGTCCCGCGAGAATCTCGAGACATTGCACGAGCGGCAAACCGGCGTCGATCATCACCGAGAACTGCCGGGTGAAAATCGCCAGTTCTTTGGAGTCGACGCCCGTGCCGAAGGTGGGAATGTTGAATTCCTTCCCTTTTTCGGAGAGCTTGCTCACGTTGATCTGCTCGCGCTTGAGAATCGTCGCGGCTTCCGTCTTGCTCGTAGCCGAACGCTCCCCTACCACCGTCGCACCCGCCCGGTTAACTCCGCGATAGGTATAAACCGGCATCTTTGTTACCTCCTCTCCTCTTTATCGCCGGACGGGGACTTTTCCACCAGTCGGCGGAGAAGTCACCCCTCGGTTAATTAGGTCCTGCAATTCATCTGGATTCGAAGACCGCGCCATAGCCGTTTCCAAAGTGATCAGCTTCTGGAAATACGCATTGGAGAGGCTCTGGTTGAATGTCTGCATGCCGGACTGTCCCGTGCCGGTCTGCATGGCCGAATAGATCTGGTGAATCTTGTCTTCCCGGACCAGGTTGCGAATGGCCGGAGTGGGAATCAGGATTTCCATCACCATGGCCCGGCCACGACCATCGATCTTTTGCAGCAACGACTGGCAAAGGATGCCTTCGAGCACCATCGAGAGCTGCGCTCGGACCTGCGGCTGTTGGTGCGCCGGAAAGACGTCGATGATGCGGTTGATCGTCGAAACGGCCGAATTCGTGTGCAGCGTAGCGAACGTCAAGTGTCCGGTTTCGGCGATTCGCAAAGCGGATTCGATCGTCTCGAGGTCACGCATTTCGCCGATGAGCACCACGTCCGGATCTTCGCGAAGCGCAGCGCGGAGCGAATTGGCAAATGAGTGTGTATCGGAGTGCACCTCGCGCTGATTGACCAGACATTTTTTATGGTTGTGAAGAAACTCGATCGGATCTTCGATCGTGATCATATGCTCGTCACGCTCGTTGTTGATTTTGTCGAGCATCGCTGCGAGGGTGGTGGACTTGCCCGAACCTGTCGGGCCGGTGACGAGCACTAAGCCGCGCGGCTTGTCGCACAGTCCTCGAACGACAGCAGGAAGTCCGAGGGCGTCAAACGACTTAATTTCCCATGGAATCGTCCGGAAGACGGCTGCGACGGCACCGCGCTGATGAAAGATGTTGCCTCGGAAGCGGGCGAGGCTCTTCAAGCCGAACGAGAAGTCAAGCTCGAGATTTTCCTCCAGCCGATGCTTCTGCACGTCAGTGAGGACGCTGTAGGCAAGCGCCTTCGTATCGGCAGCCGTAAGAGGAGGCATGTCAAGCGGCCGTAGTTTGCCGTGGACCCGAATGCGCGGTGGACTGTTCGTCGAGAGGTGCAAGTCGCTACCGCCCATTTCGATCATTTTCTTCAGTAATTCGCTCAGGGTGATTCCAGCCATAATCTCCTCCGCCTAGAGAACTGTTTCCCGCAAGACTTCTTCCATAGTCGTGAGCCCCAACGCGGCTTTAATCAGGCCGCTTCGCCGGAGCGTGATCATTCCAGTTTCGAGAGCCTTCTTTTTGAGTTCGACGGCTGAAGCACCGACGAGTATCAGCTCGCGAAGATCGTCATTAATTTCCATGACTTCGTATAAGCCAACGCGCCCTTTGTAGCCTGTGTTGTTGCAGGTGCCGCAACCGCGGCCGTGCTGCACCTCAGTCTTGACCGCTTCGTCGGGCGAGTACCCAGCGTCAATCAGAGCCTGGGGCTGAATCTGCAGCGGTTCCTTGCACTGCACGCAGATCCGGCGCACGAGGCGTTGAGCGCAAATCAGGTTCACCGACGTAGCCACCAGAAAAGGCTCAATTCCCATATTCATCAATCGGCTGATTGTGGATGGCGCATCATTCGTATGCAGCGTAGAAAGTACTAGGTGGCCGGTCAGCGCGGCTTTCACGGCGATTTCGGCGGTTTCGAAATCTCGAATTTCGCCGACCAGGATGATGTTGGGGTCCTGCCGCAAGAAGGCGCGCAGGGCCGAGGCGAAGTTCAGTCCAATCTGCTCCTTCATCTGGACCTGATTGATTCCAGGAAGCTGGAACTCGACCGGGTCTTCGGCGGTCATGATGTTGGTGTCGGTGGTATTTAGCCGCGCGACCGACGAATAGAGCGTGTTGGTTTTTCCGGAACCAGTCGGACCGGTCACCAGCACCATTCCGTACGGCTTCAAGATTTGCCGCTCAAATTTGGCCAGCGATTCGGCTTCGAAACCGAGCTTGGTCATGTCCAAGCGCAGATTTTCTTTATCGAGCAACCGGAGAACGATCTTTTCGCCGAACAGGGTGGGGACGGTCGATACGCGGAAGTCGAGCTCTTTTTTCCTTCCGTCCTTTAGGTACTTGATCATGATGCGACCGTCTTGCGGCAGCCGCTTTTCGCTGATGTCGAGTTTTGACATGATCTTGATGCGGCTCGTGATCGCATCTTTCAACTTCATCGGCGGCGCCATCACATTCTGCAAAATACCGTCGATGCGGAACCTCACGCGATATTCTTTTTCGTAAGGCTCCACGTGAATATCGCTCGCTCCGCGTTTCACTGCGTCTGTGAGAATTAAGTTGACAAGCTTGATGATGGGCGCTTCTTCGGCGGCCTTCTCCAGGGTCGCGAGGTCCATCTCCGCTTCATCGGACGCCAGCTCCAACGCGGCTTCTTCGCCGGCCAAATCCTTCATCACTTTGTCGAGTTCTTCAACGCTCTCGACGGCGCCGTAGAATTTGTGGATTGCTTCGCTGATGGCGGTCTCGGATGCCACCACCGGCTCCACGTTGAAGCCGGTCATGAACTTGATATCGTCCATCGCGAAGACGTTCGTTGGGTCGGTCATCGCGATCGTGAGCGTCGAGCCCACGCGAGAGAGTGGGACAATTTGGTAGCGAATTGCAGTTTCCTGCGGCACAAGCTTGATGACGGACGGATCGACTTCGTAGAACTTCAAATTTATCGAAGGGACGCCATATTGCCGCGAAAGCACCGCAGTGATGTCTTCATCACTTACAATCCCCATCTTGACGAGACAAGTGCCCAGCCTGCCCCCATTCTTTTTCTGATAATCGAGGGCCTGCTTTAGCTGATCCGCGGAGATCAGGCTGTCTTTGACGAGTATTTCGCCGAGTCGTGAAGACATGGTTGTGCGTCCGCGGTACTAGAACCCGCCGGAATTGGCAGCGTAACACGCACAGAGGGCAGATTTGGTCTCGCATGGGCTCGTCGTGGTGAATCAGCTAACATCCGATAGGACGCTGCCAAACCTGTACGCTTGAACAGGTGAATTTTTGCTCCTGTACGAAGGTACAGGTCACCGTGCCGGGGCTCGTGCGCACTCACCCGGTTCACCATCGAAGAGATTTGGAACAAATGGTAACTCGCATTTCCGATCGTTCACCAAGAAATCAAATAACTGCCGGCGAGAGAATGATAGAAGCGCTAGCATCGCGAGCGCAGCTTCTGTTAGGATGGTTGAGCTTTAGGGCGGTTAGCTCAGCGGTTAGAGCGTCCCGCTTACACCGGGAAGGTCCGCGGTTCAAATCCGTGACCGCCCACCATCCGGCAGTCCGAGCTACAACGCGGGGGACGTAGTTCAGTTGGTTAGAACGCTGCCCTGTCACGGCAGAGGTCGCGGGTTCGAGTCCCGTCGTCCCCGCCACGCATTTCAGTCGTGTGGCTTACGCTCGCCAATGTTCGTCCAAACTAGCAGAGCGTTGGTTGCCAGTTCGCCCGAAGGTCACCTCGAGTAGTGCCGACCCGGCAAAGACGGAACGCTCGGGGATTCATGGTAGGGCGAACAAGGTATGACTCCGAAGTAACACGTGTTGCCCAACTGGTCAAAAACATTGCACATAGCAATTTCGGGCGATCGCAAGCCTAGGGGCGCCGTGTTGCAAACAAAAGGTTTGCGCGTGAAGAGATGCACTCAAGAGTTTGGTACTATAGATGCAACAAGCAAAATGCCGGAAAATTGCACGGAGGTGCGCATTTGAGAGCTTTTAGACTAATAACTGCTGCTGCGGT
>Ga0210401_10005966_pt1 | contig 12456 bp, 12 predicted proteins | sample IncBWH32MmetaG_FD_150866 | JGI IMG/M metagenome (GOLD analysis project Ga0210401, IMG submission 150866) | Forest soil microbial communities from Barre Woods Harvard Forest LTER site, Petersham, Massachusetts, United States - Inc-BW-H-32-M | ecosystem: Environmental > Terrestrial > Soil >... | reverse complement strand
CGCGGTGGGACATCCGGTTAGCGGTGAGGCTGGTCATTTTGTGGAGTTCTTGGGCAGCGTTATCGATATTACTGAACGCAAACGCTCGGAAGAGGCGGTGCGCGCCTCGGAGCAAGTGGCGCGCGGTCAAGTGGAGGCGCTGGCGCACAGTTTGGACGTTTTGGCGACCGCGCCGGACCCGGAAAAGTTCATTGGGCAGATGCTAAGTACAATTGGCCGCCTCTTGAACGCGCAAAGCGTGAGCTTGTGGTTGTTCGACAAATCGAGTGACTCACTCATTTTGCGCTCCTCGACGTCGGATGGCGGAAAATTGGTCGCGCCGGATCCGGAGCATCCATTCATTAAGAACCCCCTATTCTGGAAAGAGAACGCAGTAGTTCAGGAGCTGCTTTTCACGGCAGGTCCCGTCGTTTGCGATGACGTCGAGACTGATCCGCGCGTTGGCGGCGATTGGGGTGAGCATTTGAAACGAAACGGCACAAAGAGGTTTCTCGCAGTGCCGCTTTTAGTGAGTGGACAAGTCAAAGGCTTTGTTGGCATTCGCCATGTCGATCGTGCGTCTTATCGGCCGGAGGAAATCGAGTTGACCCAGGCACTCGCCCACCAAGTCATGCTCGCGCTTCAACTCAACGAGTTCGCCGAGCAAGGTCAGCGCGCAGCGGTCTTTGAAGAACGAAACCGAATGGCGCGGGACATTCACGACACCCTCGCCCAAGGCTTCACCGGCGTGATTGTGCAGTTGGAAGCAGCGGAGGATGCGATTTCCTGTGGCTGTCGCAAGGAAGCGGACGGCCATTTGCATCGCGCCGGCGAATTGGCGCGGCGGAGCCTGAGCGAAGCGCGTCGCTCAGTGCATGCGTTGCGTCCGCAAGCCTTGCAAGAACACAATTTTTGGGAGGCCCTCAAAGGTACTATTAAGAACACGACCGTTGGAACAGCGCTTCACACAAAATTTGAAGCGCAAGGTAAACTACCGGAGCTTCCTCAGCCCTGGCAGGAAAATCTTCTCCACATAGGACAGGAAGCCCTGACCAACACCCTCAAGTACGCCCACGCTCGCAACTTCGAAACACGAATAAGCTACAAGGCGAGGCAAGTTCGTCTGGAACTTCGTGACGACGGCGATGGATTCAAAGTTAAAGACGGACACGACGGCGTGGGTCTTACCGGAATGCGCGAGCGGGTCGAACAAATGGGCGGCAAATTGGAAATCACCAGCTCACGTGGTAAGGGCACGAAGATCACCGTGGTATTGCCAGGCAACGGAGAATCGATCTCATGAAAAGCGAGAGGCCGAATGTAACCGCGTTGCCCAAATCGCCGATCGTACTCTCTATAATTCAACGTTATGGTCTTGCGGTTCTTTCCGTTTCCGTCGCTTTCGGCGTTTCCCTTGTCACGGAGCGCTACAACTTCCGCGCCGAGTTCACTCCCTTCCTGCTGGCCGTCGCCGTAACCGCCTGGTACGCAGAATCTGGACCCGGGATCGTTGCGCTGATCATGTCCAGTGCGCTTTTTGACTACTTCTTCACAGAACCTCGTTATACGCTGGAAGTCTCGGCTTCGGATGTACCTCGCTTTGTCGTTTTCGTGGCGTTCCTGTTACTGATCACCTGGTTCGGCGCCGTTCGACGCCGCGTCGAGCGAGAGCTTCGGCAATCCCGTGACGATCTCGAGAACGAAGTAACGCAGCGTCGCGCAGTCAACGAAGAACTGGCAAAACGATCTGCCGAGCTTCAGGCCATTAATAAAGAATTGGAAGCATTCGCCTATTCGGTGTCGCACGATCTCCGCGCGCCAATTCGTCATATCGCCGGGTTCACCGAGCTGTTGCAAAAAAATTCTGCGTCGGTTCTTGATGAACGAAGCCAAAGACACACGACCATGATCCTCGAGTCGGCCAAGAAGATGGGGAACTTAATCGACGACCTCCTGGCTTTTTCGAGGATCGGCCGGGCGGAGGCGCACAAAACCATGGTGAGCTTGCAGCAACTCGTGCAAGAAGCGCAAAGCGAAGTCGCGCAGGAGACCGACGGTCGCAACATCAATTGGAAGATTGGCAGATTGCCCGCCTGCTATGGAGACCGTTCCATGTTGCGCCTTGCACTTATTAATCTGCTTGCGAATGCTGTTAAGTTCACGCGGACGCGTCCCCAAGCTGAGATCGAAATAGCATCGACGAACCACAATCCAGATCAGATAGTTGTCTCGATCAAAGACAACGGCGTCGGGTTCGATATGAAGTACGTGAACAAATTATTCGGCGTGTTCCAGCGTCTCCACGCGACTGAGGCATTTGAAGGCACCGGTATCGGTCTGGCCACCGTGCAGCGTATCGTGCATCGACATGGAGGCAGAGTCTGGGCCGAGGGTCTGGTGGATGGAGGCGCAACCTTTTATTTCTCGCTTTCCAAATCACAAGGAGTTTAACTTATGAGCAACTTAGGGCGTATCTTGCTGGTCGAAGACGATCCAAAAGACGTGGAGCTGACGCTAACAGCTCTGGAGGAATACAAGCTTGCCAATGAGGTCCTTATTGCTCGTGATGGCGAGGAGGCTCTCGATTATCTTTATCGCCGGGGCAACTTCGCAACGCGCTCGACTGATAACCCCGCCGTTCTGTTGCTCGATTTGAAACTACCCAAGGTCGATGGCTTGGAGGTGCTCCAGCAGATCAAGGCCGATGCAAAACTCAAGCTGATTCCCGTGGTCGTGCTCACATCTTCACACGAAGAAAGGGACATGGTTACGAGTTATAAGCTGGGCGTGAACGCTTATGTGGTAAAGCCGGTGGATTTCCACGAGTTTGTCAACGCCGTTAAGGAACTTGGGATTTTTTGGGCACTCGTTAACGAGCCGCCACCTGGAAGCGTAAAAAAGAGCTAGCCGAAAATGAAATCTCCTCTGCGAGTTCTCCAGCTTGAGGATGACCCCAGGGATGCAGAGTTGGTTCAGGAACAGCTCGCGAGCGACAGTATTGCTTGCGAGGTAACGCGTGTTGAAACCGAGGCCGATTTCATCACGTCACTCGAACAGGGCGGCTTCGACTTGATTCTCGCGGACTATTCGCTTCCCTCTTTCGACGGCCTGTCTGCATTGAAGATCGCGCAGCAAAACTGGCCGGATCTGCCGTTCATTTTTGTTGCTGGAACTTTGGGTGAAGAAGTGGCGATTGAAGCGCTCAAGATCGGCGCGACCGACTACGTTTCGAAGACAGGACTGTCGCGGCTTGTGTCCTCGGTGAAACGGGCGCTACGAGAAGCCCAGGAAAGAAAGGAACTTAGCACCGAGCGCAAGCGGGCAGAAGCGTTGTTGACCGGTGAAAAGCGCCTTCTTGAGATGATCGCCACCGGCGTTGCGCTCAAGGAGATCCTCAATTGCCTGTGCTTGATTGTCGAAGAGTACCGCGGTGGCACGCTTGCTTCTGTTTTATTGCTTCGTCCCGATAGTATTCATTTGGATTCGGTGGCGGGGCCGAGTCTTCCCGAAGAGTGGAGGCAGCAAATGGAAAATCTGCCTATTGGACCGTGTGCCGGCTCTTGCGGGACGGCGGCATATCTGGGATCGGCGGTCATAGCCTCCGACATTTCAACCGATCCGCTGTGGGATGTGCCCGAACACCGTGCGGCCGCATTAAGTCACGGGCTGCGAGCCTCTTGGTCGAATCCAATCCTCTCTTCGGAAGGAAAGGTCCTGGGAACGTTCTGCATTTACGATCGCGAAATGCGAAGTCCCAGCTCGCACGACCTCAGGCTCATCGAGATGGCAATGCATCTTGCAGGCCTTGCCATTGAGCGCGACCGCGCCGAGGAAGCGCTCCGGCGGAGTGAAGGCTTTCTCGCTGATGGTCAGAGAATCAGCCACACCGGAAGCTGGGGCTGGAATCTTTCCACCGGAAAGATCATCTGGTCGGACGAACAATCCCGGATGCTTGGTTTTGACCTCGCTAAAATTGAACCGACGGTCGAGCTGTTCTTCGAAAGGGTCCATCCGGAAGATCGAGCGCGGGTCAAACAAGTCCTCGACAACGCAACGGACCAACGGCGCGAGTATACGATGGAATATCGTGTCGCCCTTCCGAATGAATCAGTTAAGCACTTCAAATCTATCGGTCGCCCCGTTGTAAAAAAATCTGGCGAGATAAACGAATACATCGGTATCTCGATGGACATCACCGAGAGCAAGCGTGCGGCAGACGCACTGCGCGCTTCCGAGCAAGTGGCGCGCGGACAAGTGGAGGCCCTGGCGCAAAGTCTGAGCGTTTTGGCGACCGCGCCGGAACCGGAGAAATTTGTTGGGCAAATGCTCAGTACCATTGGTCGCCTTTTGAATGCGCAGATCGTGGCTTTGTGGTTATTCGACGAATCGACCGATTCACTTGTTATGCGGTTGATGGCCGACGGCGCAAAACCCGCCAAGCCTGACCCGCACCATCCGTGGATGAAGAACCCTTTGTCTTGGAAACAGAACCCGGTCATTCAGGCACTGCTTTTCACGGCAGGTCCCGTGGTTTGCGAAGATCTGGAAACTGATCCGCGGGTTAAGGGTGAGTGGCGCGACTATTTGAAGCAAAGCGGAACGAAAAGATTTGTGGCAGTTCCAATTTTAATCGGTGGACAGGTCAAGGGTATTATTGGAGTCCGCCATGCCGACCGAACTCCTTATCGGCCGGAGGAGATCGAATTAACCCAAGCACTCGCTCATCAAGTCATGCTGGCCATTCAACTCAACGAATTTGCCGAGCAAGGCCAGCGGGCCGCGATTTTGGAGGAACGAAATCGGATGGCGCGGGACATCCACGACACTCTGGCGCAGGGTTTTACAGGTGTGATCGTGCAATTGGAAGCGGCCGAGGACGCGATTTCTCGCGGCTGGCGCAAGGAAGCGGACGAACATTTGCGCCGTGTCGGTGAATTGGCCCGCCGGAGTCTGAGCGAAGCGCGCCGCTCAGTGCATGCGCTGCGCCCCCAAGCCTTGCAAGAACATGATTTTTGGGATGCCCTTAAAGGTATTATTAAGAACACAACGGTCGGAACCTCGCTTCGCACCACATTTGAAGCGCAAGGTAAGATACCGGAGCTTCCGCGATCCTGGCAGGAGAACCTTTTGCATATTGGACAGGAAGCTTTGACCAACACCCTCAAGTATGCGCATGCTCGGAATTTTCGGGCGCATTTAAGCTGCAATGGCGAAGGAGTTCACTTGGAACTTCGTGACGACGGCGATGGATTCAAAGTTAAAGATCGACATGACGGTATGGGTCTGACCGGAATGCGTGAGCGCGTCGAACAAATGGGCGGCGAATTGGAAATCACCAGCTCCCGTGGTAAGGGCACGAAGATTACCGTGGTATTGCCTGGCAATGGAGAATCGATGTAATGAGATCCAAAAAGAAAGCAGCGGCGAAGTCTAGCAAGCGTGCAGAGAAACCAAGCTCTGCTGCAAAGAAAACGCCGAAAGTTAGAGATACAAAAAAGCCTCGTATCACCGTGCTCATCGCTGATGATCATAGCGTTGTCCGCGAAGGCTTGGTTTCACTCATCACTCGGAAAGCAGACATGACCGTTATCGGCGAAGCGGGCAATGGACGCGAAGCCGTTGATCTTTGGAAGAAACATCACCCCGATGTGACGCTGCTGGATTTGCGCATGCCGGAGCTGGATGGCGTCGGCGCGATCAAAGAAATTCGTTCCGGCAATGAGAAGGCCCGAATCATTGTGCTAACGACCTTCGATGGGGATGAGGATATCTACCGCGCCATTCAAGCTGGTGCGAAAGGCTATCTGCTGAAAGATGCACCGCGCGAAGCACTAATGGATTGTATTCGCCGGGTGAACGCCGGCGAAACCTGTGTGCCAGTGCACCTCGCGGCCAAACTTGCGCAACGCGTCAGCGGCGAAACGCTGAGCGGACGTGAGATTGAAGTGCTCAAACTGATGGCTCAGGGAAAAAGCAACAAGGAGATCGGCTCGGCCCTCTTTATTAGTGAGGGCACAGTGAAGTCGCATGTGAAAGGCATCTTTGCGAAGATGAACGTCATTAGCCGAACCGAAGCGGTGGCGAATGCGACTCGCCGCGGACTGATTCAACTGTAGGCCGCTCTCAGACGGAGACGAAGGGTTTGTTTCAAAATCGCCGGTCGCGCTCGGCCTTCTACCTTAACCGTTCACGCCTATTTCTTTGCTCCCGGCTGATTTTAGTCTCGTCGTTGTCGTCTTGCCTGATTTTGTAGGCGTCGGCAAATATTGGGCACGTCAATGAACATCATCGGAACGGTGGAAAGCCTTTGGCGCTATCCGGTGAAAAGTATGCGCGGCGAGGAGGTGGACGAGATCTTCGCTGGTTTTTCAGGAGTCTATGGCGACCGTCTCTTTGCTTTCCGAAGTTCTGCCAGCCCCAAGGGATTTCCCTACTTCACCGCTCGGGATCAGCGCGAGATGCTGCGATTTCGGCCCAGATTTCGTCATCCGGATAAAGCAGCCGCACCGGTCAATTTGAGAGAAGCGGAGAGCATCGGCCCCGGAGTAACTCCCGTTTACGCCGATCCCCCGGATCTGATGGTCGAGGTGGAGACACCCGCGGGAAACACTCTGGCGATCGACGATCCTGGACTGATCGACATGCTTCGCAATGAGCTCGACGACAAGCATCAGCTCACATTACTTCGTTCGGAGCGCGCGATCACGGACTGCCGTCCCGTATCGCTTCTCGCATTACAATCGGTACGGCAGCTCGCCGAAGAGACTGGCGCGATGGTGGACAAGCGGCGCTTCCGGGCAAACATCTATCTGGACTTGGCCTCAGCGGAAGGTTTCGCCGAGGATCGTTTTGTCGGCCGATCTCTTCGCGTCGGATCCAAAGTGATTCTCTCGATTCTGGAACGCGATCCGCGCTGCATGATGATTACGCTGGATCCGGATACGGGAGCGAAAGCACCGGCTTTGCTGAAGAAAGTGGCCCAAGCTCACGGTGGGATGACCGGTGTTTATGGCGCTGTGCTGGCGGAAGGCATGATTGTTAAGGGCGACCCGGTGGAGTTGATACAATGAAACCGCGGCTGTTAGAAAAAAATTTGCTTAGACAGCTGCGCTATTTGCCTGTACCGCGGATACCAAGCAACAATCGTTAGGCGCTTCTTCTCCTCACTTCGGCTATGCCGGGTTCGCCTACAATTTGTCAACTCTGTCTCAAAAGAGGGAGTCACTTCTATCTCGAAAGAGGGAGTGACCCTCACCTCATAGGTGGCACCGCAAAATCCCGCGGACGCCCAATTGCCGGCGTCCTACTGATCCCGATATCGTGCCGTGACAAAATAAACCAGAGATGCTTGTGAGTGATCAGCAAATGCAGGTTCGCGAATGGAAGATACAAGGACATACCGTCGCGCGTCCGCCTGTGCCTCCATTTAATCGTGAGACTGCCATTCAGAAGGTTCGCCTGGCCGAAGATAGCTGGAATTCGCGTGATCCGGAAAAGGTCGCCCTCGCTTACACAATAGACTCGCGTTGGAGAAATCGCGCCGAGTTTGCGAAGGGACGGGAGGAGATCGTCGCGTTTTTGAAACGCAAGTGGGCGAAGGAGCTGGATTACCGGCTGATCAAAGAGCTTTGGGCTTACACCGGGAATCGCATTGCCGTGCGCTTCGCCTACGAGTGGCACGATGACTCCGGGAACTGGTTCCGCTCATATGGCAATGAGAATTGGGAGTTTGATGATCAAGGTCTGATGCGGTTTCGCTACGCATGCATCAACGATCTCCCCATAAAAGAGTCGGAACGAAAGTATGATTGGCCGCTCGGCCGCCGTCCGGATGCGCATCCGGGATTAAGCGATCTCGGTTTATAACTGTTCAGAAAAAACAAAATCAAACCCACACAAAGGAAAAATATTATGCCTAAAAATGGTTCGACAAAAACTGCAGAGCTTCGGAAGAGACGCGACGCTCCATTGACCACACCGACCGATCTCACACGTTCGGCCACCAAGGACATTGCCGGCGCCATGAACGCCATTCTGGCAGACGTATTCGCGCTCTATCTGAAAACGAAAAACTTCCACTGGCACATGAGCGGTTCGCACTTCCGCGATTATCACTTACTTCTCGACGAACACGGCGACCAGCTTTTCGCCATGACGGATCCAATCGCAGAGCGAATTCGAAAGATTGGCGGACTCACGATCAAGTCGATCGGCCATATCGCCCGTCTTCAGCGCGTGCTCGATAATGACGCGGACTACGTCGATCCACCGGACATGATCGCTGAGTTGGCCGAGGACAACAAGACGCTCGCCGCCCGTCTCCGTGAAGCGCACAACGTGTGCGAGGAGCATCGTGACGTTGCCACAACGAGTCTGATCGAAGTTTGGATCGACGAAACCGAGCGCCGCACTTGGTTTTTATCGGAGATAAAACGCGGCAGGCAGGGCTAAACCAATAACGAGAAAGAAAAAAGGCACGTGAGTACGATTACAACAAAAGATGGGATACAGATCTACTATAAAGATTGGGGAAAAGGACAACCCATCGTCTTCAGTCATGGCTGGCCGCTGTCGGCCGATGACTGGGACGCGCAGATGCTGTTCTTCCTCAAACACGGCTATCGCGTCATCGCCCATGACCGACGCGGGCACGGACGATCGACCCAGACGGCCGACGGCCATGACATGGATCATTATGCGGACGACCTTGCGGCGCTGACGGCGCATCTCGATCTGAAGAACGCTATCCACGTCGGCCACTCCACCGGTGGCGGCGAAGTCACGCATTATCTGGGACGGCATGGAGAGAGCCGTGTGGCGAAGGCCGCGCTGATTAGCGCGGTGCCGCCGCTAATGTTGAAGACGGCGGCCAATCCCGGTGGCCTTCCCAAGGAAGTGTTCGATGGACTGCAGGCGCAGCTCGCAGCCAATCGCTCCCAATTCTATCGCGACCTGCCCTCGGGCCCCTTCTATGGCTTCAACCGCCCGGGCGTGAAATCCTCTGAGGCGGCAATTGCGAACTGGTGGCGCCAGGGCATGATGGGTGGCGCCAAGGCGCACTACGACGGCATCGTCGCCTTCTCACAGACCGACTTCACACAGGACCTGAAGAAGATCACTGTGCCGGTGCTGGTGATGCATAGCGAGGACGATCAGATCGTTCCGTACGTCGCCGCGGGCCCGTTGTCGGCCAAGCTGCTAAAGAACGGGACGCTGAAGACCTACAAGGATTTCCCGCACGGCATGATCACCACCCAGGCAGACACGATCAACGCGGATCTACTCGCGTTCATCAAGAGCTGACTCAAGAAACTATCGCCATGAAGATCAAGCAATCCCGCCAAGTTTCACGGCGACGTTTCCTAGCATCCACCGCCGTCGCAACTGCCGGCGTTTTGTTAATGCCGCGCCGACTGTTTGCCGAAGTTGAAAGTCCCGTCATCGTCATTCGCCGTGCAGCGGCCACTGCCAAAATCAATGTCCAAAAGCTTCGTGGCAATGTCAGTGTGCTCGAAGGCTCGGGTGGAAATATCGCGGTGCTCACGAGTCGCGATGGAAAACTTCTTGTCGATGCTGGCATCACGGCTTCACGTCCGCGAATAACCGAAGCGCTATCGAGCCTCAGTTCCGACCCGGTCAAGCATTTGATCAATACTCATTGGCATTTCGACCACACCGATGGCAACGAATGGGTGCACTCTGTGGGCGCTGAGATCACCGCGCGCGAAAATACGCTCAAACACCTGTCGGTCGCCACGCGCGTTGAAGGTTGGAACTTCACCTTTCCACCTGCTCCCCGAGACGCACTTCCGACAAAGATTCTCACGGGGGACGAGCAACTCCATCTCAATAGCACCACCCTGGAGCTCAAATACTATCCGCCGGCTCATACAGACTCGGACATCTCCGTCCAATTCGTTGAGGCCGACATCCTCCATGTAGCCGATACTTTCTGGAACGGCTATTTCCCGTTTATCGATTACTCGACCGGGGGAAGCATTGACGGGATGATTCGCGCTGCTAAGGCAAACGTCGCCAGAGTTACGGACAAGACCATTGTTATTCCAGGGCATGGACCGATCGGTAACAGGTCTCAGCTGATCGAATTCCGGGACATGTTGGTTTCCGTCCGCGAAAAAGTAAGCGCGCTGAAAAAGGAAGGTAGGTCCTTGGCCGAGGTCCTTGCGGCCAAACCCACCGCTGACTACGACGCGAAATGGGGTGGCTTCGTGATCGACGGTAAAAATTTCACCGGTCTTGTTTACCAAGGCGTCTGATTCGTAAGAAAGCTAATTACGCTCATATAGACGACGATCAGATTGTACCGATCGCAAATTCGGCATTGCTCTCTTCGAAGATCATCAAGAACGCCAAGCCCGTCGTTTGTAAAGGAGCGCCGCATGGCATGCCCACCACGCAGGCAGACACGATCAACGCTGACCTGCTCGTGTTCATCAAGCAAGATCAGCAAAGCTCAAGGAAAGCAGCCTGAATTTCAAGACGCCGCTGGAGGTTGTAACGAACTGCGCCACGGTGACTGAATGTTAAATGTTGACGCGACCCCATCCTGCTCTCCCTCTTAAGGAGGACCGCGAAATCCTGCGGATGCGCCATGGCTCCAAAACTGAAGAGTAACGATCTTAAGGTATGAAAAAGTTTAAACTACTGAGTTTAATAGGTGTCACCTTGCTCGCGCTCGCTCACGCGGGATGGGCAGGCGGCCACGGCGGTGGTGGGGGCGGCCACGGCGGGGGCGGTGGCGGTTTCCACGGCGGCGGTTTTGGTGGTGGCTTCCATGGGGGAGGCTTCCGTGGTGGCGCTTTCTACGGCGGTGGTGGTTTCCACGGGGGACGTTTCGGCGGTGGCGCTTTCCACGGCTCTGGCTTTCGTGGCGGCCGTTTTAGTGGGCGCAACTGGGGCGGCGACTGGCGCCATCACCGATTTTCCAATGATGTTTTCATCGGTGGCTACGGTTATCCGGGGTGGTGGGACTGGGGCTATCCATACGGATATTATGGTTACGACTATTACCCGTACGATTATTATGGATACGGCGGATACCCGTACTATGGATACGGCCGGTACGGTTACTACGGTGGTCGCGGTTACGGATACCGTCATAGCAGTCGATCAGGGTATTCCCGGAGTTTTCGGAGGCGGTGACGCTCGGTGAAAGCATCACTCACAAACGAATACGCGGGATGACCCTCTACCTCGAAAGAGGGAGCGAGCACCACCTCACAGGTGGTACCACAAAATCCGACGGATGTGCTGTGGCCGTGATCTGCTGGTCACCGCTATCGTTGGACATGAACATGAATACGTCTGCGAGCGGCCCTGGTGAAATTCGCTCTTACGTTCAACTTCAGCACCAGATTCATGATGCCCTGCGTCAGCAGCATCCCGAATGGATTGAGCAAAATGGGGATTGCCCTACCTGCGAGTCGTACGAGTCGCGCTTCGCAAAACTACTCGACATTTTTCAATCGAACGAACGTAAGTCGGCGGCCTGAGCGAACGCGCCCGGTCTGACCGAGTCCGCCCGGCCACACATATATATAATGCGTACGACAACAAGGAATCCCGGGCCCCGCTCCGTGCTCGGTCCCGGGACCCAGGCTCCCGATTTCACTCTGCGTTGCACACCAGACCAATCGGTATCACTAAACGAGTTCTGGGGACGACCGGTAGTGCTCGCGTTTTACCCCGCCGACTGGAGTCCTGTATGCGGCGACCAGATGGCGCTCTATAACGAAATACTCGACGAGTTTCAGGAGTTTCAAGCTGAACTGGTTGGCATATCGGTCGATGGCACATGGTGCCACGCCGCCTTCGCCAAGCAGAACAAGTTGCACTTTCCGCTCCTGGCGGATTTCGAACCGAAAGGAATGGTCGCGCGGACTTACGGTGTTTACGACGAAAAAGATGGTGTGTGCGAACGCGCCCTATTCGTCATCAATACCGACGGAATCATTCACTGGAGTTATGTTTCGCCGATCGGCGTCAATCCCGGCGCCAACGGAATCTTATCCGCGCTTGAAGAACTTAAGGCGAAAACCGAAACGACCGCGGCAAAATGAGTGCGCGTATCCGACTGACGCTGCCTGATCCCGAACGCGACCATATTTATGGTTCGGCTGATGGAGTAATCGAACTGTTGGAATACGGCGACTATGAGTGCCCGTTTTGTGGTGATGCATACCTGGTAGTCAAAGAAATCCAGCGACGATTGGGAGATGATTTACTTTTCGCCTTCCGCAATTTTCCACTGACCAACCTCCACCCACACGCCGAGCACGCGGCCGAGGCAGCGGAAGCAGGCGGTGCCCAGGGAAACTTCTGGGGAATGCACGATATTTTATTCGAAAATCAATCGGCGCTTGATGATGAAGATTTCGCGGCGTACGCGGCCGAACTCGGCCTCGACGAAACGCGCTTAATTCGGGAAGTTACTTCGGGTGTTTATGCCCCGCGGAT
>Ga0210401_10005965_pt1 | contig 12456 bp, 8 predicted proteins | sample IncBWH32MmetaG_FD_150866 | JGI IMG/M metagenome (GOLD analysis project Ga0210401, IMG submission 150866) | Forest soil microbial communities from Barre Woods Harvard Forest LTER site, Petersham, Massachusetts, United States - Inc-BW-H-32-M | ecosystem: Environmental > Terrestrial > Soil >... | reverse complement strand
TAATTGCTCCCACGCGGCTGGAGCGATCGAAATTCCCCGTGAGGCGCAGGCCAATCCGCTTGGCCGGCTTGGCTTCGATACCGCCTGACCATACGCGGTTCAACTCCTGGTCCCGCAAACTATCGGACAGTGGTGGCGTACCTCGCGCGTAGAGAATATTTCCTTGGGCGAGGTAGCTGTCATAGCTGAAACCTCCGAACACCGAGAATCGCTCCCTGAGCGAATAAGAAACAGTGATGGCGTTGGAACGGATATTGTTTTGAAAATTGGTGACGAGCAGTTTGTTGTTGACGATGCTTACTTCGTCCTCGACCGTAAGCTTCTCGAGCGGATGCACCCGCACGACAAAGTGCGTGGCCTCCTGAGTGTGCGGCGTTATGGCTGTGTACGAAGAACCGTTATCCGTGCTGTGGAAGTCGCCGCGAATGCTGAACAGTTTCGATGGCTCGTAACCGACGCTGATTTCAGGCCGGGCCGTATTCGTGCGCAGAGTCAGCGAGGGAACGGCGACACCGTTGGTCAATGATTCGACGTCAGACCTCAAGAATTGAACGCCGGGCCGGATGATGAGGGCGCGTATGGGAGTGAAATCCATGCTGAATGCAAGTTCGCTCAACCCATCACGCCAAATCACATTGGTCGATCCCGCACTAGGCGTAGTGCCATTGAACAAGCTTTGATAATTCCCTGTGGAATCGCTCGTAAAGCGCGTATAGCGATAGTCGGCGTCAAGGCTCCACCATGGAAGAAGATGGTAGGTGAGGCCCTGATTGATGATGTGATTCGGTTCCGTGACTATCGCACGCGCGGACTCGCTGACCGTGTAAGCAGCAAGCGGCCCGCCGCTGCTCGGCGCGATTCCATTGAACGCTTGATTGAACGTGACTGGCCCGTCGTAGCGGTAGAACATATAACCGCCGCGCCATTCCAGTTTCGGAAGCGGCTTGCCAATGAATGAAAATTCGCTGATGGGCGTCGTTAATCGACGAAATTGAGACATGGAAAAATTTGCCAGCGGTTCTGTCGTCGAGCTGGCAATCGGATTGATACTCAACTCGGGCGAGGATACATTATTGAATCCGATATTTTCGGTGAACGTCTGATACCCGATGGTGTAATGGAAATTCCAACTCTTCAGGCTGTAATCGAGTCCCCCGGTAATACGGTTCGTGTTATCCGTAAGCGGCGCATTGAGAACATATGGATTCGCACGCACATAGGTGCCCCAAAATCCAGGTGAACCAAAAAAATCAGGCGCCCTCGTCGTAAACGTCGTGCCTTGATCAGAGGGACGGTAATAATCGAAGTGGAAACGCAGGTTATTTGTGGCGTAAAGAGTCAGGTCCGCTGAGCCAAACTTGCGCACCGTCGCCCAATCCTGGTTCGAAGTCAGCCCTTTGGAAATTCCCACGGTCGCCGCTGCAATGGGCAAAACCACATTGTCATTCTGGTTCCAAAAGAAATAACTTTGCCGCCAGTCAACGCGGAAATCGTAAACTTTCTTTTTTGAGATCGCGAATTGCGCGGTCGGAAAGGGATCGCCTCCAAGACTGGTCAGCTGCAAAGAAAAATCGTCCGCAAAAGCATTCTTGGCGCTCTCTGAATCTCCGTACAGATCAAAATCGAGCAGCCGAAGCCCTTTTCTCAAATCGTACATTTCCTGAAACTCTGGCTGGTATCCCTGCACGTCGGTGAAACGGTATCCCGCTGTTGCCGAGCCGGACAAGGTGAAGTCGCCGAGTGCCATGGGAACGGGTTCGGCGCTATCCTGCGCATAGGCAAACGGTGCAGAAACCAGCAAAGCTACAGCGATCAGCGCGGATCGAGAGAACGGATTCATGGAATCACCCTCATCGCAAAAAATTCGGATCCAGGCTCGATCCGTGAATGGTCACATGGCAGCGAATGCATTCTCCGCTCGTCTGAAATCCCAGCCGGCTGTGCGGAACTTGCGGCTGCGAGTGAAATCCGGTGTGGCATTGCAGGCATAGCTGGCGGCCTTCGCGGCGCACAAGAAGCATGCGGTTGGAACTTCCGTGCGGATTATGGCAGGTAACGCATCCCTCGATTTTTACGGCCGGGTGTTCGAATACGAACGGCCCGCGTTTTTCCACATGGCACTTGACGCAGGTTTCCGATCCCGGATTGTTCAAGCTCGCCATATTTCCCGACCCGTGCGGATTGTGGCAGTCCGAACATTTCATCAGGCCTTCCGGAACGCGATGATGCTCGGGCAACGCAAATTGCGCCTGCACCGTTTGATGGCATGTGAAGCACAGGGCAGGTTCCGCGAGTTTGAGCAAACTGTTACGCCGCCAGCGGGCATCATCCGTCAGATGGGGAAGCTGGAAAAAATAATTTTGCGGGTAACTCAAATTTCCCTTGCTCAAATCCTTCACTTCATCGACCAGGTGCGCGGAATGGCATTCGCCGCAGGAAATTCCATGGCCAGCGTGCGCAGAGTGCTCGAATAATTCCTGTTGCTTGCTGCTGGTATGGCAGGTCAGGCAGCGGGCCGCGTTTTCTCCCGAGCTCCCTTTAAAGGCAAAAATAGGATGTTCGACTAACGCTTTTGCAACCTCCGCATCATCTCCATGCGCCGCCTGAACTGCATCGCCGTGCGCTTTTCCCGGCCCGTGGCACGTCTCGCAGCCGTGAATGTAATCCTTACCCGGAAAGACAATTTTGGAGTGGCCAGTCTTCTCATATTGAATGGTTTCATTCTTGTGACAGTCTTTGCAGGCCTCGGGACCGGAAAATTCGGAGGCGGGCGCTGAAAATTCCGGAGCCCGGCTGGCCACGGATGGGCCCTGCGAAGATTCAGGACGCTTCTGCGCAAGGCTTCCAGTGGCAAAACAAGCGGCCAAAGCCATGGCCAGGATAGACGTTCGCAGACAAACAGGCATCCGATTTACTCTTCCCATAAAACGCATAGGCATCATGTGACGAACGTCATTCTTTCTGAAGGGGGACGAAAAATTCAGGACCCGCAAATGTATTTCGACAATTACTTTCAAAATCCGCGAAACCCGCCCAACGAGGACCTCACGGGAATCACTCGGCGAACATCACCGGAAGACACAATTGCCTGACATTTCCTCTAGTAAAGCCATTCCTAATAATCGGGAGTTCTTGATTCCCGGACGTTCCGCCTAGATACAAGGAGTAAATCAACAAATAGATAAGCCAGCTTTAGACTGCGCCCCGAAAAGTTCTCACAAGTCCTTAGGCAAACTGTACAAAATTAGACAGTTCTAATCTTTGCGATCGGGTATTCTGAAGTGCATCCAACATTGACCTCTATGCACGAAACGTGCCATCCCTACGGCCACTCATAATTCAGCTGCGGTTACCCTGGCAAGGAGAGACTCTGGAGATTATTCCAATGTTCAAGCGGGTTTAAAGGCTATTTGGCTTCTGCTTACAAAGTTATAAGCCTTGCAGAAAAGTTACAATCCATTTTCCCGAAATGGTGAAAACGGCCGGTAAACTTCCCGCACCGGCAATTTGTAATCAAAGTGCTTGTTAAGGAACTGGTAATGCCCGTTGCTCTGATTGCAACCGCATACAGGATTCTCATTCAATTTCTAGGAGATCGCGTGCGTTACAATTAAAGTCCCAGCGAGCAGTCGCGGAAGGATAATCATGGCATCCTTGAAGAAGACTTCTCGCAGAGAACTTCTGCAGTTGGGTGGTGCCGCAGCGGCTACTGCGTTCGGCGCCTCGGTTTTAGGGGGTTGCGGCGGCATTGCTTCCAGTGTTCCGCCGATCACTTCTGGCTGCACGCAATTATCCGATGTCCAGCACGTCGTAATTTTCATCCAGGAAAATCGTTCCTTCGACCATTATTTCGGGAGCTACCACGGCGTGCGTGGATATGCAGATCAAAGCTTGGCGTTTCAGCAACCTTATCCGGGCAACATGAATATTCCTCCCGTCGGCAAATTATTGCCCTACCACCTAGATACCAATACGATCAATGCGGCCTGCACGCACGATATTACCCACGACTGGGTCTCTCAACATCAAAGCTGGGACAATGGCGCTATGGACGGCTTCGTCACTTCGCGCCTGGCAAGCAATATGAATGACGCCATCTTGACGATGGGCTATTACAACCGCTCGGATCTTCCTTTTTACTATGCCGCTGCCGACGCATTCACCCTTTGCGACAACTACTTCTGCTCCGTGATCGGTCCCACCGATCCGAATCGCCTTTACACCATGGCGGCATCGATCGATCCGGATGGAAAAAATGGCGGGCCGCTGATCGAAACTCTGGTTGGAAATCGCAGCTCGTTCTACGGCCGCCTGACGTACACGACCATGCCGGAGCAGCTCGAAGCGCGGGGCATCTCCTGGAAAGTTTATTCTTCTCCCGATGAAAATTTATTGGGCGGAATTCTTTCGGATAACGTTCTACCCTATTTCAAAAATTTTCAAAATCCCTCTTCGACTCTTTCTCAAAAAGCTTTCGGCCCCCAATTCCCCACGGATTTTCTGGCGGATATTGTTTCCGGCAATTTGCCCCAGGTTTCCTGGTTGATTGGTTCCACGGTCGCTTCGGATCATCCACCTGCGCCCGCCGTGTTTGGCGAAAGCGAGCTATCGTTAATTACTTCCGCGTTGATGGCCAATCCCGCGATTTGGGCGAAGACCGTGCTGTTTGTAACTTTTGACGAAAACGGCGGATTTTTCGATCACGTCCCGCCCATCACAGCGCCTCCTGGCACGCCAGGGGAATACATCACCGTCCCCACGGTTCCTGATTCAGCTGCAATCGGCTCGCCTGCGATCTCCGGCCCGATTGGTTTGGGCTTTCGAGTTCCCATGCTGATTATTTCGCCGTTCAGCCGCGGTGGATTTGTTTCTTCCGATCTTTTCGATCACACATCCATTTTGCGATTTTTAGAAACGAGGTTCGGAGCGGAAGTTCCAAACCTGAGTGCGTGGCGCCGCGCAACCGTCGGCGATATGACGAGCGCATTCAATTTCAGAGCACCAAACAATTCGATTCCCAATCTTCCTTCACCTGTCGCCGCAATTTCACAAGTACTTACCGAATGCGCGGCAAATCTGGCCGGTACCGTGCCTCCAACAATTCCAAATCCGCAGAGTTCTCCAACGCAGGAAGCCGGGACACCAACCCGCCCGAGCGGCATTTGCTAACTTGAAGAACGCGCGAGCGCAAGGAAAGTCGGGGGGGACAAAAAGCGAGGCTGAGTGTAATTTCTGCCTAAGCACTCAGCCTCGCGATTTTTGGATGACGGTGAATTAATTTCGTAAAACTTAGCGCGATTTAAACTTCGTCAAATCCTTCAACCCAAATAAGTCCACAACAGTGACCTGGATCTTGTCGGTGAAATCATTCAACTCTCCAACAAAATCGCCATTCACTCCCACGCCAGTGCGCAAAGGCCGCTTGCCTGCGGGAGTTTCCACTAATTTTAGAACCGCGTCGGCAACTTCTTGAGGATCACGACGTTTGCCGAGGTTGCCCATCATGGTCATCGTGATTTCTTTACCAGGTCCGTATGCGTCCTCAACCTTTTCGTCTGCTGCCTTGTCGGCGTTTTGCCCAATTGCTGTCGCGAACGCTCCCGGTTGCACCAGAACAGCATCGATGCCCTGCGCAGCCAATTCGTAATGATAACTTTCAACGAGCGATTCAAGCGCCGCTTTGCTTGCGCCATACGTGCCCAGACCCGGAAGCACGATGCGCCCCGCCTGGCTGCTGATGTGAATTAGTAATCCGCTGTTGCGTTTGCGCATATGCGGGAGCACGGCCCGGTTCATCCGTTGCACGGCAAAAACGTTCGTCTCAAAAATTCGCCGCATCTGTTCCACGGTCACGGCTTCCGCGAGACCTCGAACCGTGAGGCCCGCATTGTTCACCAGCACATCAATCTGTCCGGCGGCTCGAATCACTTCGGCAATTGCGCTGTCCACCGAAGTATCGTCGGTCACATCGAGCTCGATCGGGCTCAGTGCCAGCGATTCTTTCGCCGCAAGTTCCCGCACTTCGCGAGCCTTTTCGCTGTTGCGTCCTTTGATATCACGCACGCCGGCAAACACGCGGCATTTGTGGCGGGCCAGCGTTTCCGCCATTACTCGGCCAAATCCGGTGCTGCATCCTGTAATCAGAGCAACTTTTTCAGTGGGCACGTTCTTCTCCTGGGCATCTGCCAACAATTATAAACATATCTTGGGGAAAGAAGTTCTCGCGCGATGCAATCTGGGAGAACACGATTGAAGTGCCGGAATAAAAAGTCGCCCGCCCAAAAAACGGGCAGCCGCTACGAAAACCAAGCTGCGGAGAATTGCATCTTTCGTAGCGGCCACTCCGTCCCGCGTTCTTCGGGACGGAATGGGCGATTTTTCTAAGCTTCTCGTACGCAGAGAAACTAGTGAAGCGGCTTCAATTCCGGCTTGTCGCCATCCGGCAGCGGATAGCGGTCCACATTCAGGAAGAACGAAACGAAATGGTAGTATCCAATCGTGGCCATCAGGTCGACCACCGTCTTCTCGCCAAACTTATCGACGGCCGCATGAAATGTGGAATCGCTTACTTGATGCGTCTTCACAAGTTCCGACGCAAAGTTATAGACAACTTCCTCGTCAGGCTGCATGGACGTAGGACGCTTTCCTTCCGCTACGGCGTCAATTATCTCCGGGCTCAAGCCTGCCTTTAGCGCATTTTTGCGGTGCGCCGCCCATTCATATTGGACGTCCAGGGCTCGCGCCGTGATCAGGATGGCAAACTCGTTCAGCTTGAGCGGGACTGTCGTGCGAAAGCGAATGTAGGTTCCCAGGTGTTGCGCCAGATCGCCCATCTCCGGGCTGCGCAGCAAAACGTTGAATGGGCCGGTTGTCGTTCCGCGCTCGCCATTCAGAAGATGCTCCACCAATGTTTTTTGTTCCGCATTCAACTCGCTATAGGTCAGCGGTTTGAAGCGGTCGCCTCGCAGGTGAAGATCGGGAGTGATGGGAGTCTGCGCGGCGGTAATTCCCGCAAAAGCCAGGATGCCAACCAGCAGCAATCGAAGTCGCATTTGGGTCCTCGTTTTTTCCAAGTATTTTTGTAATTCTCCACGAATCAAAGCCACAATTTCATTTTGTCTTTTTCTGCGCCAATAGCCAGCAAATCACGATCCCTTCATCCTTGGGGCACAATTTAGCTCATTCCTGAGAAAAAATCGCTCAGACATTATTTTTGAGCGTTTATCAACCGTGCTGCAGGAACGGGCGCAATTCCGTGATGTTTTTAACTTTTTCGAGATTGAACACCTTATCGATCAGGCCTTTTGTCTGCGTCGCTCCGAAGACCGGAGACATTAAATCGGTAGCTTTGGCGACAACTTCCTCGTGCGTCATGGGATTGTCAGATGTGCCGCGCACGGCTTCGACGCGCTCGCTGAGCCGCGTTCCATCTTTGAAAACGATGTCCACGACGGTCACTCTCTTCGGCATCAATTTGGAAAGCTCCGGATCGGCGATGAGCTGCACCTTGGCGCGCTGGCGCAGCACTTCCGGATCCTGCATGCGCGCCTTATCGTGCGCGGAGGCGAAGGAAACGGTCTTGTCGAGCAGCATGACACCGACCAGGTGTTGCAGGCAAACATCCGGCATGATGCGGTTATCGACTACTCCCGCTTCGCGCGTTTCAATGCGAATAATCACCTGCTCCACGTCGTCCGCCTGGTAAGGATGCTTCTTGCGCAGATTTTCCAGACCATCGAGCGTCGCCTGAATCGGCGAGCCGACGCTCCACTTCTTGATGTTGGTTTCCACTATGTTGTAATGCTCGCCAAGTTTGTTGATCAGGCCTTCGGGATTGCCTCCGGGCGGGTGCGCTTCGAAGAAATTGTCCGAGCCCGAAAAAACGTCGTCGATGCCGGTAAAGCCTGACTGCACGAGAAGCGCGGCGGTGATGCCGCTGCGAGCAGGTCCACCGGCGAAAACAAAAGCTTTCTCGATGTGTTGGGTATCGTGCACCCACGCGGCAATGCCCGCCGATTGTTGCGCAGCGTAATCCAACACCCAACTCATTTGTTGAGCGTTCAGGCTTGCGGCGCATCCTGCTGCGGACGCGGCGGAAAAAAGCGCTCCGATACTGTGCACGCTGTTGTGGCTCGCGGTCTGGTAATCGGGACCGCCGAGCACGAGGATCACGCGCGGCCCAACGTCATAACCAAGCGTGACAGCGCGCAAGAATTGAGTGCCGCTGATGCCAAATTTTTCGCCGGCTGCGAGCGTCGCGGATACCGTCGCGCCCCCCGGATGCACGCCCGAAATTGTGTGTGAGTCATCCGTCTCATCCGAATGGGCCTGAATGGCGTTTGAGAATGCAGCCTCAATCGGGCTGCACAACACATTGGAGGAAACTACGGTGGCTACTTTTTCGCCGCCATAGCTGCGCGCAAAATTCAGCGCCGCTTTTCCAGGAGCAAGTTGGGAGCCCGATACCATCGCGGCGAACGAGTCCAGCACATGCTGCTTCGTCTTCTCAACCACTTCTTCGGGCAATTCGCGCGAGCGCGCGGCGCTCATGTATTCGCTGAGTTGCTTCATCACCGGGCTCACGTCATCCGCGTAAAGCCTCGCTGCGGGGAATAGCGCTGCGGTGGCCACGCCCAAACCTAGGCCTTGCAGCACACTGCGGCGTGAAAGATGAGACCTGCGGCCCGTCATATGAAAATAAGTAGGATTTCGAATGATTTCCTCCGAGCACAAAAGCGCGATGTATAAGTAAAAAAAGGCCCTGCAATTCAAATTAACGTTTATTCTATTCGCTCTTCGGGTGCTGTGTCGAGAAACACTAGGAAGAGGCGGATTGACGGCCTTTGCGCGACATCCATTCCCGCCGCAATTCGCCTACGAGGTAGAGTGAGCCGGTGATGAAGATGACGTCCTCGGGTGAGGCGAGTTCCATCGCGCGGGCCAAGGCTTTTGCAGGTTCAGGCACAACTTCGGCGCGGGTCGCATGGTGCGCCGTCATTTCCCCAAGTATTGGTGCGGAGATTGAGCGCGACTGCGCCGGCGTCGTGAGAATCACCGTAGATGCTCGCGGGAAAAGAAGACCGGCAATTTCATCGACCGCTTTATCGCGCATGGCTCCATAAATGAGAATAATGTTCCGGCCAGCCAAAAATTGATTCCAGAAGGCAACGATTTCGCGCGCCCCTGCAGGATTGTGTGTTCCATCCACGTAAATTTCCGGACGCTCGCTGATTTTTTCCAGGCGCCCTGGCCAAGTGGCTGCAGCAAATCCTCGCGAAATAGCCTCGTCAGTGATTGGCGCGCCGCGCTCGGCCAACATCCGCGCGGTGGCCAGCGCAGTTAAAGCATTGCGAACTTGAAACCGCCCGGGAAGTTTTAACGCGATGGGGATGCGCACACCGGAATCGTAGGTTATCGCGGTGAAAGAAAAGCAGCCATTGCTGGCCGTCACATCTTCCAGGAAAAATGCATTCTCGATTTCGATGAGAAATGCGGATTGCTCCGCGCAGCGCCGGCGGATCACAACGCGCGCAATCAGATGTTCTGCGGCGCTGACCACGCGCGCGCCCGGCTTGATGATCCCCGCTTTCTCCCCGGCAATTTCCTCGATGGAATGGCCAAGATAATTTTCATGATCGAAATCAATTTGCGTGATCACCGCCACTTCCGGCAGCAAAATATTTGTCGCGTCGAGCCGCCCGCCCATTCCTGTTTCGCACACAGCGAACTCAATGCCCGCGGCGGCAAAATGCACAAACGCAATAGCCGTCACGCATTCAAAAAAAGTGGGATGCGCGAAAAGTTTTCCTGAGGCCAGTAATTTTTCAATCGCATTCTGAACACGTGTGAACGCAGTCGCAAAATCCTGATCTGAAATTTCATCGCCGTTTACACGGATGCGTTCATTAATTCGCTCCAGATGCGGCGACGTGTACGAACCCGTGCGCAGACCCGCCTCGCGCAAAATTGAATCGAGCATCGCCGAGGTCGAGCCTTTTCCATTTGTCCCGGCGACATGCACGGATTCAAACGCGCGCTGCGGCTGTCCGAGGTGTTCGCAAACCACGGTGATATTTTTTAAATCGAACTTCATTACGCTGGCCTGGCGCGGAGATGCGAGTTCACGCCCCAGGCTTAGCAGATACTGAACCGATTCTTCGTAGGTCATGCGGTTACGCCATGAAAAAATCGAGCGCGGAGGAAATGTAGGCCTTCAGATCCTTGCGATGGACCACGGCATCCAGGAATCCGTGTTCAAGCAGAAATTCCGACGTTTGAAATCCCTTAGGAAGTTTCTGGCGCATAGTCTGCTCGATCACGCGAGGTCCAGCAAACCCGATCAACGCGCCGGGCTCGGCAATGTTGATATCGCCCAGCATCGCGTAACTCGCCGTCACGCCGCCCGTGGTCGGATCGGTCAGTACGGAAATAAATGGCAGCCGCGCCTCATCGAGTCGAGCCAGCGCGGCCGAAACTTTTGCCAGTTGCATCAGGCTGATCGTTCCTTCCATCATGCGCGCACCACCCGAGGAGGAAACAATCACCAGCGGCATCTTCTTGGCGATGGCCATTTCCACGGCGCGTGTCGCCTTTTCGCCCACCACTGCACCCATCGAACCGCCGATGAACGCAAACTCCATTGAGCAGCAAATGACCGGCCGTCCGCCCAGCAAACCTTCCACCGTGATGATCGCGTCAGATTTGCCGAGTTTGCGCCGAGCCTCTTTCAAGCGCGATGCATAGGGTTTGGTATCCGTAAATTTCAAAGGATCATTCGATGCAAGCGCGGCGTCATGCTCCACCCAGCGCGAATCGAGCAAAAGCTCCAAACGTTGCGTCGCGTTCAGCCGGAAATGATGCTGGCACTTCGGGCAGATTCGCCAGTTCGCATCCAGATCTTTCTTCCAAACCGTAGCACGGCATTTTTCGCACTTGGTCCACAGCCCCTCGGTCTTGACGCGGCGCTCATCGGGCGGCGTGGGCTGGTCGATTCTCTTTTTTTCCCGCTTAAACCATGCCATCGTTTTTGAATCCTAAAAGCCGCTCGTGTGCGGCATTGCTGTTGCAAATTAGCGATTAGTGGTTGCACTACAAAAAACCCCGCCTTTGATCCTTCGTTTTCACTCAGGACAAGAGCGACGGGCTACAAGGCCTGCTGTAGCCAGGGTCTCTTGTCCTGAGTGAAAACGAAGGATCATACCCGGAGCTTTTCCGCAGCGCACCAACAATCATCATACGCGCGGCAGCGTTTTCACCCGCGTTCCGGTCCTGCAACAATCTCTACTTCACTTCCGCCGGCGTAGACGTCCCGGGCCCTTCGCCCACAATTTCCAATACGACGTCCTCGTCCTTGGCACCGTCGTAGTGAACTTGTTTGCCGACATGCCTGACATAACTGCCTGCCGGTATCGGCACAGTGCTATCGGGATCGTACTTCGTGCCCGTTCCTACCCACCACGTCCCCGAAATCACCGTAATAAACCGGTCATTGGGATGGAAGTGCGGACGGCTCATATGATGCGCGTGCCATTTCACCAGCTCCACATATATTCCCGGCATCTCCGGATCGCCGGCCAAAATAGCCGAGCTTTCACCACGCTTCATATCGTCAACCCATTTAATCTGGTCGGGCAGCTGTATCTTGATCGCAGCAGGATTGAGGTCCGTGGCTCTGGCCGCTCCCAACGTGAAAAAAGCCGCGCCTCCCACGACCGCAATCAGCAGATAACGACTAATTTTTTGATGGACAGCCATCGTCTCCTCCTTGGAACTAATACATTCTGTCGATAGGCGGTGAGTGCCGCCGGTTCGACGGCAAAGTTAGACCTACTCGAGTCAAATCTATCTTCGGTACTCTACGCCCGAGTGCCTTCACATGCAATCGCGATGGAACTGTGTTTGTCCAAACACACGCGAGTCAAACAGCCCATGGTTGGGTGGCTTTCCCCAAACATCGCTTTCGGCCAAAATTCAGGCGCAACCAGGCTAAGCCTTTATTTTGCACCACAAAAAACTTAACCACCAGCCTCCCATTATCACCCCATGCCTGGAACGAGAATTGCTCTCTTCCTGGCATTATGACAAATTCAAACTCTTATCCGTGTGGCGAATCTCGAAAATGGTTCACGCATTTTTCCTTGCGCAGCATGACGGCTCTGCACGTTTCCTCCAACCCTGCCGTACAACTCACGGACGACGAGCGCCGCATCATCACGCCGTCCATTCAGCAATTTCAATTGGGAGAAAATTCCAGAGGTCAGCATTTGCTCGAACGCGGGCAAAAGTACGGACGCGTGGCAAACGATCCACTTTTTGCCGGGGCTCTCGATATTTTCATTAAGGAAGAGCAACAGCACAGCCGCTACCTGGCTGCGTTCATGCAATCTCAAGCCATTCCGGTCGTGCAAAAGCATTGGGTGGACACGGTATTTCGCAGGTTGCGAGTGCTCGCAGGTC
>Ga0210401_10005964_pt1 | contig 12457 bp, 7 predicted proteins | sample IncBWH32MmetaG_FD_150866 | JGI IMG/M metagenome (GOLD analysis project Ga0210401, IMG submission 150866) | Forest soil microbial communities from Barre Woods Harvard Forest LTER site, Petersham, Massachusetts, United States - Inc-BW-H-32-M | ecosystem: Environmental > Terrestrial > Soil >... | reverse complement strand
ACAGCTCCCCATGCGATCCCACCTTTGGGAATGATCAGAGCGTCTGCAACTCTGACTTCGTCAACGACTTCAAACTCGACGCGGTCATTCACGTGTGCGTCGGCTGATGATACCGTTTGCGAGATTCTCAGGCTGACTGGTGTCCCATCTTCAAGAGTACTTACCGGATTTAAGTTCGCCGAACTTTGTACCTGCATATTTGCGGCCTCTTGTTGCGGCGAAGCCATTAAGGCCTGAACAAGCAGCAGCGTCATAAGCAGCGGCCGGACGAATACGTTCATGGCGTACTCCTTCTAAAACCACTCTTTCGGTTGGATGTCTTTCCGAGAAGAGAGGATTCCAACCAAGTCCTGTGAAGTCCGCTTATCGGAATGTGGGAATTGTCAGATTCCAGTCACTGGTACGGCGCGGGCTTATACCTCGCCTATCCGCAAAGCCGGAAGAGCAAACGCAGTCGATTCTGTTGCTTTTGATATTTCAAGTTATTGGGGGCTAGGATTCAATACATGCTATCTTTCCCATACGGCTCAAATATGTGCACAAGACGCCTGAAGCAGCGTGTGCCGTCGGCCACCCTTGTTCGAACTGCAAAGCACATGGGCCACTCCTTCCGATTTCACAAGCGTAGCAATGACCTTTCTGCGAAAGCCGACGCGTTCATCCTGCTCGAAAATCGCAACAGATCACTGTAGTAAATTCGCAGTAGTTATCGGTTCAAAACGGCTCAAATCCCGCACAAACGGTTCAACGCGAGGTTGTTGTATCTTGTTGAGGAGTATAGTAGAGTCCAAAATTTTCAAAACCAATCAGAAGAGCCGCCTGTGTTATGAGTCCGCTGCTCTAACCAGCTGAGCTACAGGCCCCGGAAACTAAAATCTAATCTAACATGTGGTTAAGGAATATTGCATTCCAATCAATCCCTTGCCTATACGTGACGGAACGGTTCCTCGACACTTTCGCTGGAAGCCTCTTTGCCATCCCGCTCGAGTGATTTGGTGACGAGTTCCCTGGAATTAAGACCGACTGCAAGCACAAGGGTGAGCACAATTCCGCCAAAGAGTATGCCAAAGGCCAGATCGACGATGCCGGGAGCAATTTTGAGATGGTCCAGTGCCATGGCAACCGCCAGGACGTTTACGAGCCACCTCACTCCCATGCTCAGCAGGCGCGCGTACTGCAGGTTCAAGTTCACGGCCCCAATCAATACGCTTCTTGCGAGAAAGCTGGCGATGATACTGCCTATTAATAAGACCAACATGGCGCCGACGATATTGGGGATGTAGGCGAAGACGCTTCGGACGAGTAAGGACGTCGATTCAGCGTCGAATGCCGCTATGCCGATCAGAAACCCTGTGAGGATGACCAGGCACACGACAGTTCGCGAAACCAATCGTGTAGGGCTATGCATCGGCGACCACTCTGCGACAGAGGGGAAACCCCAATGGATCAGGCGCTCGTCGAAATGTATGCTCGCGAGCAAACGACGCACGATGCTTGCAAGTATCCAAGCCAATACGAAAGAAACCAGGAGCGCCACGATGAGCGCCACGATCCCCGGTAACAGGTCTGCAATCCCGGTAAGGAATTTGGTCGTCGACTGATCCAATGCTTGCTTAACTTGGTCCCACATACAGTACCTCCGTTCCAATTCGCTAGGGATTGAACCGGTCAGGCCACCGCCAGCGAGATATGAAGTAAGGTTTAGTCGATTCGTAAGCGAGCGACAGGCGCTCGATTCGTTGCTCTACTTCGGCGTCTCCAGCCGTTTCTAATTCCCGGACGTAAGTGGAGACCCAGGCCAGATAAAGGGGCGTCATCGACCGGAGCAGGTGATCACGATTAATCGTTCGGAGGCGGTGCGCAAGCGCAAAGTCATAAACGATTCGGGCCCACAATTCATCGGGCATGTGCACCTGCTCCGGCGCAACGCGAGAAAGTTTCCTGAGCTCGAACAAAGTCGCAGGCGGGAGCACCAACCCCCAAATTTCTTGAAGATCACGAACTCCCAATTTGAAAGTTTCCACCATACGATTCATATCCAACGTCCCCGTCTCTGGAGGCAGAGAAAGTCGTTCGCCCCGCACGGGCACAGGAACGGAGCCGCGCGTTCTTTGCCACAAGGCTGCGCTTCGTTCCAATTCCTGAAAGATCATGCCCAGGACCTGGGCTACCAATGAGCCCATATTCATCCAATCCGTCGGAGGATAGACGCGCGCTCCTACGCGCACCTGGCATATCGGCATGTTCTCGCCGGCAGCCACCGGAGCAAGCGACGCCAAAGGGTGAGTCTGATTCGAGCCACCATTTCCGTGTCGATTGGTCCCGAGCATTTTCTGCGCAAGCCGTCGCGAAACGCCCACGTCCGGCCCCAGCGGATTATGAATTCTTTTTCCGTATAGGCATCGAGTGAGCGGATAGATAATGCTGCTATTCAGCAGCCCCTGCAGCTTGCGTGGCGCGTAGTAGGGCACGACCAAGTCGAAATCCGACTCGAGAAGAGGGAGCAGCAAGTTGCATACCCATTGTGGCGATTCGCCTTCCATTTCGGATGCCACCAGGCAGCAGGCTCGGGCGCCCATTTTCTCTGTCAGCGCGAACAGCGATTGGCATGCGGCGGATATGCTTTGCAGAGGCGAAACGGTAGGGTCCGGGCCTAAGACAGACCAGGGCAGCAAGGACACCGGAGAACGCCCTTCTGTCGCTTGAGGGCTGGGCGCAGCCTCATTGCCGGTCAGGTCGCTGCGCAGCACTACAATTCGCGGGGAACCCGGCAGCGTTCGAAGCTCCTCGCACAATACCGTGACGCCGTCCTTGCCGAGCCCAGGGAGAACGCCCACCACGAGATCGGCGGATTCTACGAGTTCGATCTTTTCCTGCGCCTGTTCCGAAATGGAGTCCACTTCCACTGTTCAGTCCTTTACGGCCTCTATATGGTTTGGGCTTACTGCATACTCTCGTCAAGCGCTGTCATTACTTGGTGGTGACTCAGCTTGGTACTTGATGGAGCAAACGGCTGCCCGCCCAAAAAACGGGCGGCCGCTACAAAACCTGCCACCCACAACGCCTGGTGGTTTTGTAGCGGCCGTTCCGTCCCGTGCTTTCCGGGACGGAACGGGCATCTTTATGGTCAAACTGAGTCACTACCTATTGCATCCACAACGATTCATATGGGGAGCGACAACATTCCCAACATGGGGATGCGTACCCATCCGGGCCGGCTGTTCAATTCATAGAGTATTTCATAGAGTGCCTTGTCCAGAAGAAAGACTTCGAGCAATTTTCGAAAATGAGTGCAGTTGGTAGGGAGAAAGGCCGCGCCATGCGCGGTATCGCGATAAGCTCGCAGGAATTCTGCCGCCACGGATCGCTCCCAGAGCTGGGCCCAGGGTTCGAGACGCGGGAGATCTTCGGTATGCCGAGCCGTGTAATTAATCAGAGTCCCATAGGCAGCATAGCTGAAGGACCGCAACATGCCTGCCACATCGTACAGCGGGCATTGTTTGGTGCGCCGATACTCTAAAGACCGCGCAGGTTCGCCTTCAAAATCAAGAATCACGAAATCGGTTTTCACCCGGAGCACTTGTCCGAGATGGTAGTCCCCGTGAATTCGGATGCGCTGCGTTTGCAAGCCATCCAATTTCGCTTTCCCCAATCGGTCTAGTATCCGACGGCGTCGACTTAGCACCGCAGCCGCAATTTCAACTACTTCGTCCGGCAACCGGGACACACTCCCTTTCAGAACATCGAATACTTCAGAGGCATGTTGGCAAACGTTTGTAAGCAAAGTCTGAAAATTCTCGGCACTCATCGCTTCAGACGCGAATGCCGGATTGTCTGTCGGCGCGGCCAGCGCCAAATGCAACTGAGCGGTGCGGCGCCCAAGCATGGCGGCAGATTCGAGATAAATGCCGACATGATCTTTCGCCAATTGAGAGGTCGGGCGTTCGGAAAGTTCGAGCGTTTCACCAAATTCGTCATTTAGATTTCCCGGAAAGGGTAAGGCAGCGCAGCTTTCAAAGTACCGTTCGAGCTCCTCGACAGTCCACTTCCAACCATCGCCTTCATTGGGCACCAGGCCTTGCAAGACCGCGAGAATGGTTGGTTCAACTCCCGTATTCGGCACGTATTCGATCCAACCGGCAAACGGCGGTATTCCATCGAAGCTTGTTTTCTCGGTCAAGTAGCGGCCAATTTCATATTCTGGATTCAGACCGGCTTCCAGCCGGCGAAACAGCTTGAGGATGAACCGGTTACCAAAAAGAATCGACGTATTGGATTGTTCCGCCGAGCCGCGCCGCACTTGTAGTTGCGCACTTTCACCTCCCAAAACATTCTGAAAAAGCGTGCCTCGCACACCCTGGACTTGCCCTTTGTGCGCCCTCAAACTGCGGCCATTCTCGATCAGTGAGAACAGCTCAGCGCAGGCTTTGTCGTCAAAGACTCCATCGTGCAACAGGCCGCCGACTCTCTTCGATACGAGAGTGGCAACGCCCGCATTCGGGGTGGTGCGTCGCAGTTCGTCTCCGATTTCTCCAAACGTCATTGCCAGCGGTAATTGGTACGTATCCGATAATCCGTCGTCGTAATGAACTTCCACTAGCGCCAACGCGGAATGCGATGTATCCAAATCAGCGGAATCCACAATTTTCGTCGCTTCGATACGGCGCGTCTTCCCCGCAAACCAACGCTGCTTCGGCAGATACTCGGGAAAATCCACCGTTTCCAGTTGCTCGCGACTGCTTCCTTTGAGAAGACTCTCCCAGCCCGCGATTACCTCAAGCGGCAGATGTTCCGCAATAACCTTACTGGCCTCCTCCGTCTCGGCTTTCCGCTGCAACTCCAACCAAAGGAAACTGTATGGCGCCAATGTAAGCCGGTATGGCTGGCGATCGATAGTTGGGAATTCCACGTATCCGAGCATCTCAACTGGAATCATGCCCTCGAGCTCTGAAAGTTCCAGGTCAACTGGCTGCGCAAAACGGGAAAGGTTGGCGACGCACAATACCTGTTCGTCCTCAAAACGCCGAAGATAAGCCAAAATTTTACGGTTAGCCGGATTGAGAAACTCGATCGTGCCGCGCCCGAACACACGAAATAGTTTACGCAGAGCGATCATGTTGCGCATCCAGTGCAGAAGCGAAGATGTATCCCTCAGTTGACCTTCGACATTGATCGCTTCATATCCCCAAACGGGATCCATGATCACCGGGCTATATAACCGGCCGGGCGTTGCCGTTGAAAAGCCGGCATTACGATCGGCATTCCACTGCATGGGAGTGCGAACGCCATTGCGGTCTCCGAGATAAATATTGTCTCCCATTCCGATTTCGTCGCCGTAATACAGCACCGGAGTGCCGGGAAAGGAAAGCAGCAAACTGTTCAGCAGCTCGATGCGCCGGCGATTATTGTCCACAAGCGGCGCGAGGCGCCTCCGAATGCCCAGGTTGATGCGCATTCTCGGGTCCGCGCTGTAGGCCAGATACATGTAGTCCCGCTCATCATCGGTTACCATTTCCAATGTCAATTCATCGTGATTCCTCAGGAATAAGCCCCACTGGCAGTTATCAGGGATGGCCGGAGTTTGCGCGACGATATCGGTAATCGGCAGCCTGTCTTCCTGCCGCAAGGCCATATAGATGCGGGGCATCAAAGGAAAATGAAATGCCATGTGGCATTCATCGCCGTCGCCGAAATACGGACGCACGTCCGTGGGCCATTGATTGGCTTCCGCCAGCAGCATGCGGTTGGAATAACCGGAATCCATTTCCCGGCGCAGTTTCTTGATAATGGCGTGTGTCTCCTGAAGATTCTCGCAACTCGTGCCGGTGCGCTCAATCAGGTAGGGAATGGCGTCCACACGCAGCGCATCGACGCCCAGGTCCAGCCAAAAGCTCATGACCTTGATGATTTCTTCCAGGACTCTGGGATTGTCAAAATTCAAATCCGGTTGGTGAGAAAAAAAACGATGCCAGTAATATTGCTTGGCGACCGCGTCCCAGGTCCAGTTGGATCTTTCAGTGTCCGTGAAGATGATTCGCGCTTCCTTGTATTTCTGATCGGTGTCGCTCCAAACGTAAAAATCGCGTTCCGGCGAGTTAGCGGGAGCATTACGGGCCGCCTGAAACCACGGATGTTGATCGGAGGTGTGATTCACCACCAACTCGATCATGACCTGCAAGCCGCGGTCATGAGCAGCTTCCATGAACGCCTGAAAATCGGCGATCGTGCCGTACATGGGATGGACATTCAGGTAGTCGGAAATGTCGTAGCCGTCATCTTTGAGCGGCGACGGAAAAAAAGGCAGCAACCACAAGCAAGTGACGCCTAAATCCTGCAGATAGTCCAATTTCTCAATCAGGCCCTGGAAATCTCCGACTCCATCCGCATTGCTGTCTTTGAACGCACGAACGTGCAGCTCATAGATAATTGCATTTTGGTACCAGAGAGGATCCGCTGCGCTGCCCGTCCGTTTTGCCATGTAGCGATTCTCCGCGCCTTGCCCGGCGCCGATGAAGTCCGGGTGGAAAGCAACCACTCAAATGTACTCCTGCGACCGGCCTGGGCAGCCTCTTCTAAATCTAACACTTAAAATCTGTTTTCCGCGCCAATCTCGCGGCGCACGCGCAGGATGTGCGCTGGACGGCTTTCAGGCAATAGTTCTACATAGTTTCGTGCGCCACGCCACTGATACCGGCCATCGCTCAGCAAATCATGCACCTCGAAGGCGCGAGCCGCGTCGACTCCCAGCGAATTGAGGTCGAGATCGATCCAACTTGCCTGGGGCTGCCGCGGATCGAGATTGACGATCACAATGATCACGTTGGTAAGGTCGGGGGTCGCTTTGCTGTAACAAATTAACGAAGAGTTATCGGTTCCGTGAAAGCGCAGATTGCGATTGCTCTGCAGGGCCGGATTCTCTTTACGAATCCGATTGGTCCGGGCAATCAGATCCTTCAAACTCCAGGGCGAATCCAGATCGCGATGCTTGAGTTCGTATTTCTCCGAATTCAGGTATTCCTCGCTCCCCGCTTGAAATGGAGTATTTTCGCATAATTCGAATGCCGCCCCGTAAATCCCGTAGCTGGCGCCCAGCGTGGCCGCCAGAATAAATCGGGTCACGAACGCAGGCCGCCCGCCGGACTGTAGAAACTCCGGCAAAATGTCAGGTGTGTTCGGCCACAGATTCGGCCGGAAGTATTCCCGTACTTCGGTTTGCGTCAGTTCGTTGAAGTAGTCAGTTAGTTCCTGCTTGTTGTTGCGCCAGGTGAAATAAGTGTAAGACTGGGAAAATCCAATTTTGGCTAGCCGATACATCACGCGAGGCCGCGTGAACGCTTCTGCCAGGAAGAGTACGTCAGGATCCTTCTCCTTTACCTCTTGAATCAACCATTCCCAAAACGAAAATGGTTTTGTATGGGGATTATCGACACGAAAGATGCGCACACCTTGATTCACCCAAAAAAGGACAACTTCCTTCAGTTCCATCCAGAGAGCATGCCAATCGGCGGATTCGAAATCGAATGGAACGATATCCTGGTAGAGTTTCGGCGGATTTTCCGCATATTGTATGGTGCCGTCCGGGCGCGTCCGAAACCACTCTCGATGTTGCTTGACGTAGGGATGATCCGGTGCGCATTGAAAGGCGAGATCAAGGGCCACTTCAAGTCCGTACCCATTCGCTTTGCGGATGAACTCCTTGAATTCTTCCAGGGTTCCCAATTGTGGATGAATGGAAGTATGGCCGCCTTCGGCGGAACCGATCGCCCAGGGGCTGCCGGCATCATCCGGTTTAGCCGAAATCGAATTGTTTTTTCCTTTTCTGAAATTTTGCCCAATCGGGTGGATGGGCGGAAGGTAGACAACATCGAATCCCATGGACGCGATGTACCGAAGATGCGCCGCGCAATCCAACAGGGTTCCATGCTTGCCAGGCTCAGCGGCGCATGATCTGGGAAATACTTCGTACCAAGCCGAGAATCGCGCCTTTTCGCGGTCCACTACAACTCCCAAGTCCTTCTCATAGCGCGTAACGAGGTGTCGTTCCGGGTAGCGCTGCACGGCCTTCAGTAGTTCTAGGTCCAGAGCGGCATCCTGCTTCGACTCGGGGCCCTCTTTGTCGCGCAATCGGCGAACGGCACGGCGAAAGAGTTCAGCATCCTCATTCGTGGCTCGCACGGCTACTTCTTCAATAATTTGGGCTCCGATGAGCAGTTCTACGTGTACGTCCTGCCCCGCATCGATTCGCTTGATCAAATCGCCGCGCCACGTTGCGATTCGATCGATCCAGCCTTCAACCCTATATTTGTATCGCCCCACCTGCAGGACAGGAAACTCACCACGCCACCGATCGTTGCCAACGGGTGCCATCGGCAAAGAAAGCACCTCTTTGTCGTTCACACGCCAGTACAAGAGCTGGCAGGCGACCTGATCGTGGCCGTCGGCGAACACGTCCGCCTCCACCACCACCGTTTCTCCAACTACGCGCTGGATCGAAAATCGCCCGCAATCGATTTGCGGCCGGACATTCTCGATTACGACTCGACGCCGCCCGTCAACTTGCTCTCCCGGCACGCGCATGAACCTCCTCTTCCTAGGATGCAATCAGTTTAGAGATACCCCTAGGATTATCTTCCAATTCTAGTCTCCCTCATACTAGAGCACGCTGAATGCCTCAAGATTTCGGTCTTTCCATTGTTTGCCGATTATTTTCGGTGTGCTTCTATGAATTTGGCATTTTATCAGTAGCGAGTCTTGTCGGGCCGGACATCCCGCAGCTTGCAGGTGCTAACGAGAAGGTCTGCCTCACAATAACCGATAAAATGCGGTTATGATGGGCGCGCGCAATTCCCCAGGAAAACTGAATTCCGCTAGCCGGTTCCGTCTTGTCTGAGCACCACAAACGATTTGCCCGCTAGCGTAAGGGTGTCCGAAGGTCCTATTGCTTGCGGAAAACGATCATTCGGTCCGAGCCATCTTGAATCGGCCGAAGACAGTTCCGTAGTCCAATGTCCGCTGCGCGCCATGGAAGGGAATTGAGCGTCGCCTTCATCGAAATTGAAAATCATCAACAGTCGCCCGCCCATCGCGCGACTGGAAATTATCAAAACTGGAGGTTCTTCACTTTCCGTAATTTCCAACTCCGCGTCCGCACCCAACTGATTTTCCCGTCGGAATCGAATCAGCTCCTGGTAAAAGAGCCGCAACGTGCGATGCGGATCGGTGTCACGCAAGCGATGTTGCAACCTCGAATTCAGGAAAGTGTTCTCGTCCTGAGGATCGGGCAACTCACCCTTCCATCCGAACGCGTTGAATTCCTCGCGGCGGCCGCGGCGAACTGCCTCAACCAAGTCCTTATCGCCGTGGCTCGTGAAATACTGGAACGGCGCCAATTCCCCGTATTCCTGGCCCATGAATAGAAGCGGGGTGAAGGGCGAGAGCAATGTAATTCCCGCGGCTAACTTTTGCGCCCCGAAATTGACCAATGCACTTAGGCGCTCGCCGCGCGCCCGGTTTCCGATCTGATCGTGATTTTGGCAATACACCACGAAATGCGAGCGAGAAATTCCGCGCGGGGAATTTCCATACCGCCGCCGTCGATACTTGGAATGCTGTCCCTGGTAATACCATCCGTCGCGTAAGACGGTCGCCAAATGCCCGACGCTGCCAAAATCGGCGTAATACCCATTTCTTTCGTGCGTGAGAAGCGCGTGCAAGGAATAATGAAAATCATCGCTCCACTGCGCAGCCAAACCGTGTCCGCCCTTTTCGCATGGCAGCAGTAGCGTGGCGTCATTTGAGTTGCTCTCCGCGACTAAGCTGAGATTGCGCCCAAGGCGTTTTCCAGCGAGCTGCGTTTGGTTTTCGAGTTCCGCCAAAATGTGATAACCGCCAAAGTCATAAATACTGTGGACCGCATCCAGCCTCAAAACGTCAATATGGAACTGTTCAAACCAGAATAAGGCATTTTCGATAAAGAACTGGCGAACTGGGCCGCTGTCGGGTCCATCGAAATTGATGGCTTCGCCCCACGGTGTGCTATATCGGTCGCTAAAGTAAGGTCCGAATTGGCTAAAATAGTTTCCTTCCGGGCCGAGATGGTTGTACACCACATCGAGAGCGACGGCGAGTCCGTGCGAGTGTGCCTCGTTCACGAGGCCTTGAAGCGCTACCGGACCTCCATAGCTATTCTGGACGGCAAAAGGGTAGACCCCGTCGTATCCCCAGTTGCGCGATCCAGGAAATTGCGCGACTGGCATCAGCTCGATCGTGGTGATTCCGAATTCGGCCAACTCCGCCAAATGCGAGCGCACTCCTTCCAATGATCCTTCTTCGGAATACGTACCTACATGGAGTTCGTAGAATATGCTCTCGTCAAGTTTTGGAGGATTCCAATTACCATCGGTCCACTGGAACTGCCCCAAGTCCACGATTTGTGAAGGGCCATGAACACCCTCGGGCTGAAACCGCGATGCCGGATCCGGATATTCATGTAGATCGTCGAGCCGGTAGATGTATTTTGAATGGGGCGCGATATCGCTGATTACAACCTGATGATAGCCGCAGGCGTTCTTTTTCATCGGGATGAAACGATCCGGCGAACCGAAAAGATGTAGCGCAACTTCTGGTCTCCTCGGGGCCCACACGGAAAATTCCCAATCTCCATCCGCTCGTCGAATTGCCCCCGGACGAACGCGAGTGCCCGGATTCGTCAAACTCATCGTCCATTGCTCCAGATAAATAGCTCGCCTCAAATGGTAGCACCCGGCCAAATTATTTCTAAGGATGATGGGGAAGCGCTGGAAAATGTTGTCGCAATATTGCGAGGGGTCAACCAGGGGGTGAGTGGCATCACTGGCTGATTCGATTGCCGCAAGTTTGTCTTTCGATTGCAGGCGTAGCCTTGCGCCTCAGGGCTTTGCTATGCTGGCAAACACGTTCATGGTGCAATTACTCCAAGTCCCACGCCGTAGGTTCCTGAATGCGTTGATTTGCGTGCTTGGCTTCTTCCTTCTGGCGGAGAACGTAGCTGGGCAGCGCGACTCTCTGACTGGGCTACAAACATCGCCTGCGTTTCGGCAGGCAATTTCCGACGCGGCCAAGAAATACAAAATTCCCGGCATCGCCGCGGCGCTGATCGAACATGGTCGCTTGCGATCGATCGAAGTTTTTGGGTTTCGCGACTTGAAATCCAATGCCCCCGTTACTGTGAATACTATTTTTGAAGCAGGCTCGCTCGGCGAGCCTTTGTATGCCTACGCTGTTTTGCGACTCGCGTCCGAAGGGCACTTCAATCCGGGTGAGCCCCTTACGACCTACCTTCCCCTTCCCTATGTACGGGACCTCGATCCGCTTTCCACGTCGCCAGCAACAGAGCCACTTTACGATCCGGCATTGGCGCAGGTTACGGCGATTCGCGTGATGAATCACACTTCTGGATTTCCCGACTGGGCTCACAACCAGCATCTGCGGCTGCCATCCGCACCGGGGCAGAAGTGGGCCTACTCGAGTGAAGGTTATCTTTATCTGCAGCATGCCACGGAACACGCCACGGGCGAGACGTTTGACGACTTCGTCTCGCGGAGCATTTTGCGGCCCGCCGGAATGTTGCGCACGAGGTTTACCTGGCAGGAAGCCTACACCGGGGAAATAGCTACGGGTTACGATCGCGCGGGCGTTCCCGTGCCATCACATCATTATCCGCGTCCCGTGGCGACGGCGACGCTATACACCACGATTCAGGACTACACGCGATTCGTCCTGAGCCTGCTCGCTTCCGCGCCATCGCAACAGGCGCACGAATCAGCAGTGTCGCTCATGCTGAATCCCACCGTTTCTGTTGACGACCCAGTTCCGTTTTCGTGGGGCCTTGGCATTGCCCTGGAAAAAAACGGCGATGATGTTTTCTTCTTGCACCGCGAAAATAATCCCGGGTTTCAATCCTTTGTGATGGCCTCCCGCAAGACGGGAAGCGGAGTTGTAATCTTCACGAACAGCGGGAACGGATTCGCTGCCGTCCCGGAAATCATCGCCGCGACTCTGGGCGGAAATCATCCGATCCTGCAGTCTAACTTCCTGCATTCTCAATGACGCCGCAGACGACCTTCCGGATTCAAAACCTTCGCTGAGGGAACCGGTACTAGGAGTGTTAGTCGTTTCAGACCAATAGTTTACCAAGATGTGCCGAACGATGCGATTAAGTACTGGGTCTTTATTTCCACTACAGTAACGTGCTATAGAATTACTGCCATATGGGTATGTCCACTGCCGGAGTCTATGCCTCGCTCCGGCAGAGCAGTGGAAAAACGAATTGGTCCAGCCGTTGTTTCGGTTGGCCGGGATTTTCGACGCGCATCCACACGTAGAGCAGGCGTCGCTTCGAATTTTTGAGGCGCTCTATTTCTTTCCGCTGTCCCCTGGCCGGTGGAGCAATTGTGCTCCCCGACAATTTAACTCACTT
>Ga0210401_10005963_pt1 | contig 12457 bp, 12 predicted proteins | sample IncBWH32MmetaG_FD_150866 | JGI IMG/M metagenome (GOLD analysis project Ga0210401, IMG submission 150866) | Forest soil microbial communities from Barre Woods Harvard Forest LTER site, Petersham, Massachusetts, United States - Inc-BW-H-32-M | ecosystem: Environmental > Terrestrial > Soil >... | reverse complement strand
ACGTGCATTCACAATCCCAACGACCCCCGTAAAGGCCGCCGCTCCAAAGCACAATCCCGCAACCATTGGCCGATTCACCCAGCGACCCATCGCAGCAGTGACAAGATAGACGAGCCAACTGGCAGAAGCCGCCAGAAAAAAGAAATTCAGAAAGCCCAGCCAGACTGCTGCGATGCGATAAAGAACTCGCACGATCCCGTTATTGAAGCGATGGGCCAGCAACGTGGTGCCCACGAAACTCACCGAAAAGATTGCCAGTGCAACCCGAAGTCCTCCCGCGAGGTGAGCGTCCAAAGGGGGCCAAAACGATATCCAGGTTTCGTAAATGAACCAGTGACCGAGGAGCAAAATCGCCTGCACTATCGCCACGAAGCCCGCGATACGTCCACGCAAGCGCGCAGGTTCGCTGGCCACTCGCGTGCGGGTGATTAGCTCAGGTTCACTTTTCGAGGAAGTTTCCACGCCGCGCGTAATTCCACGTTGAGCGCGTGTATGAGTGAGACCATCGCCGTATGAGCTCATTTTGGTTATGAAAATCTCGCTGCGCCGATAGCCAAAATCGCCTCTGGCGCACATAAATATGTCCTTAATAGATGCAGACAATGGGAGGAAGGGTGCCGCAAATCAACTCGAGCCGCCTTGGATGAGAAGTACCAGCGTATTCATCGCCATCCGAGATAGACATACCGAAGAATAAAGAGAACGGTCAAAATCCACACCAGCAAATTGATCTCTCGAAACTTTCCCGACGCGATTTTGACAATCGTATACGAGATCAACCCAAGGCTCAGCCCTGTAGCAATGCTAAAAGTCAGCGGCGTGGCGAGCATCGTGATGAACGCCGGCACCGCCTCGCTGAAATCGCTCCACTCGATATGCGAAATAGACTGTGTCATGAGCGCGCCGACCACGATAAGCGCCGGCGCGGTTGCGTAGGCTGGGATCGCCGCTGCCAGCGGCGAGCAGAACATCGCTGCCAGAAAGAAGACTGCCACGAACACATTGCTCAGGCCTGTGCGCGCACCTGCGGCCACCCCGGCCACACTCTCGATGTAGCTCGTTACCGTCGAGGTTCCTGTCAATGATCCAAATAAGGTTCCCGTCGCATCCGCAATCAGCGCACGCCCGACGCGCGGAATCTTGCCGTCCTTAATGAAGCCCGCTTGCTCACAAACACCGACAAGTGTGCCCACGTTATCGAACAAATCAACGAATAAGAATGCGAAAAGAATCTCCAAAAAGCCCAGCTTCAGGGCGCCGCGAAAATCGAGTTGAAGAAACGTGGAGGAGGGATGCGGCAAGGAAAGAATGCCCGTCGGCCAGTGAGCAATCCCACGCAGAATGCCGAGCAGTGTGGTCGCGAAGATGCCAATCAAAATGGATCCGTTAATCTTGCGAGCCATTAGGACAATTATCAACGCGAGCCCGAAGCAGGCTGTTTGTACCGCCGAATCTCCAAAACTGCCCAATCCAACGTAGGTAGCCGGATTCGCAACCACCAGCTTCGCATTTCGCATGCCGATAAAGGCGATAAACATCCCAATACCCGTGGCCGTGGAATGCTTCAGGCACGAGGGCATACCATTGACAATCTGCTCGCGCACCCGCGTCACCGTGAGCAAAAGGAAAACGCTGCCGGAGAAGAAAACGACCGCCAGCGCCGTTCGCCACGGCACGTGCATGCTCAGACACACTGAGTAGGTGAAGTAAGCATTCAGGGACATTCCCGGCGCGAGCGCAATCGGATAGTTCGCAGCCAGACCCATCACCAGCGTGGCCACCGCGCCCGAGATGCACGTGGCGAACACGACGCCCTCCACCGGCATTCCTGCTTGCGAAAGAATCTGCGGGTTAACGACGATGATGTAGGCCATCGTCACAAATGTGGTGAGCCCGCCCAGAAATTCCTGACGAACCGAGGTTTGGTTTTCAGAGAGCCGGAAATAGCGGTCGATCAATCATTGCCTCGATTGTGAATGATCTCTACAGAAATCTGTCGGCTAGTAGGGGACTTTGTTGAGCTTCTGCTTCCAGGTGTGAAAGCTCGCGAGAGCCTGTTCACGCATCATCTGCACCATCGGAATGGCTCGTCCGCTCAGTGGCTTATCAATCTCGCGATAGATGAAAGAGTCATCGAATCCAGCTTCCGCCGCATCCGCGGCCAGACCGCCGTAGTAGACGCGCGCGAGCCTGGACCAGTAGATCGCCCCTAGGCACATCGGGCATGGCTCGCACGAACTATAAAGCTCGCAGTCTTTAAGTTCGAAGCCGCCGAGCTTTGCGCAGGCCTGTCGAATTGCGACAACTTCTGCATGCGCCGTCGGATCGTTGGTCGCGGTGACTCGATTCACCCCTTCGGCCACGATGGTGCCGTGTTGCACGATGACGGCGCCGAACGGGCCGCCTTGACCGGAAATAACGTTGTCGAGGGAAAGCTGAATGGCGCGAGCCATGAAAGGATTGTCCATGGGATTGTTTTCGGTGAATGCGTATAGTCAGCGGTATGCTGGTGTCAACAACCGTGAGTTCATCCGCACATCGGTCGACATGGACCCGCCCGCAGCCGTAATCGCTGAGCAGCGAGTATAAGCTGGAATTCTAAAATCGGTAAGGGTGTTTTGTATTTGAACAAACCCTTACCATGATTGAAAAGAGTGTCGCTTCCAGATAGGCTTTGCCTCAAACTCGGTTCGGCAGGAGCGCAGATTTGGGGTTGCAGGCCTTAGTGTCCCGCCGTGTGGTTACGCCACAAGGCGTTCGGCCAGGAGCGGTGCTGGTGGAGGCAGATCGGATACGCGGTCTTGTGACTTCGAGCGAAATTCCTTCGGACTTCAAGGTTGAGGACTTCGGGAGCGCTGCCTTGCTACCCGGCTTGGTGGACTCGCATGTCCACATCAACGAACCGGGCCGAACTGACTGGGAAGGCTTTAGCACGGCGACTCGCGCAGCTGCTGCTGGCGGGTACACCATGTTGGTTGATATGCCCCTCAACTGCGTGCCGTCGACCACAAATGTGTCGGCGCTTGATGCGAAACGCCGGGCGGCACGCGGCCAATGTTCGGTGGATTGGGGGGCATGGGGCGGTGTGGTGCAAGGGAATCAGGGCGAAATCGACGCGCTGGCGAACGCTGGAGTGTTAGGCTTTAAGTGCTTCCTTGTACATCCCGGCGTCGAAGAATTCAGCATGGTGCGCGAAGCCGATTTGCGTAGCGCGCTTCCCCTCGTCGCGCAAACGGGGCTGCCACTCCTCGTGCATGCAGAATTGCCGGGGCCCATTGACACTGCGGCTCAGCGCTTGCGAGACGCGAACTGGAGTTGTTACACGACGTATCTGCAGTCGCGTCCGGACGAGGCCGAACTTCAGGCCATCCGGCTGATGCTCTCTCTTTGCCGGGAATACGGATTCCGGTTGCATATTGTGCATCTTGCAACTGCCCGAGCTTTGGAAGAGTTAAAGGCCGCCCGCCAGGAAGGTCTTCAAGTCACAGTCGAGACCTGTCCACACTACCTTCATTTTGAAGCAGAGAAGATCGCTGATGGAGCGACGCCATGGAAGTGCGCGCCGCCGATCCGCGAACATGAGAATCGAGAACGGTTATGGCAAGGGCTCCGAGATGGCGTCATCGATTTTGTTGTGACCGATCACTCGCCCTGTCCGCCCGCGATGAAGCGCAGTGGTGATGGCAATTTCCGCGATGCTTGGGGTGGTATCGCCAGCCTTTCGATTGCGCTACCCGTCATGTGGACGGAAGCCACGCAGCGCGGGTTCAATCTCTCTGACATTGCCCGTTGGATGTCGGAAAAGCCAGCCCAGCTTGCGGGATGCAACACACGCAAAGGACGACTTGCCGAGGGCTACGACGCAGATTTCGTCGTGCTCGACTCCGAAGCGGAGTTCACCGTCAGAGAAAATCGCTTGCATCATCGTCACCCGATCTCGCCATACCTCGGCGAGAAGTTGCAAGGCGTGGTGAAGAGGACCTATCTCCGCGGAAAGCTCATCTTTCAGGAGGGCACTTTTCCGGGAGAAACTTCAGGCCGGGAGTTTCATTAGTGACGTGTTACGCGTTCTCGTTGAAGCAGAATTGAACGTGAGACAGAATGGAACGGCGTGAATTCTGAACACATCGTCGGTGCATCGGTTCCCCGCAAAGAAGGCTGGGACAAAGTGACGGGGCGCGCCCAATACATCGACGACCTGTCACTCCCCGGAATGCTCTACGGCGCAACTGTGCGCAGCCGGGTCCCGCGAGGAAAAATCAAGAAGATCACGTTCGGCCCCGGCATTCCCTGGGACGAATTTGTGATTGTCTCGGCCAAAGACATCGCAGGGAAGAACTGTATCGCCCTCATCGCCGATGATCAGCCGTGCCTCGCGGACGGAGTGGTCAATCATCCGGAAGAACCGATTCTGCTGCTGGCGCACTCGAATCAACATATCCTCCCCAAAGCGGTAGAAGCGGTTGCCATCGAATATGAACCTCTCCCCGCATTGTTCACAATCGAAGAGAGCGAGCGTTTATACAACGTCATCTGGGGCGTCGACAACACCTTCAAGCGCTACCTGGTCGAGAAAGGAGATGTAGACAGCGTTTGGAAAGACGCCGACTTCATCGTTGAGGGCGAGTACACCACGGGCGCGCAGGAACAACTCTACATCGAGAACAACGGAGTGATTGCCAGCTTCGACCCAATTGGCGGTCTCACGCTCTGGGGATCGTTGCAGTGTCCCTACTATGTGCACAAAGCGCTGATCAAGCTTTGCGGCCTGCCGGAAAACAAGGTACGTATTGTGCAGACCGAGACCGGCGGAGCTTTCGGTGGCAAAGAAGAATACCCGTCCATGATCGGTGGGCACGCTGCTTTGCTCGCAATGAAGGCCGGGAGGCCAGTAAAGATTATCTACGATCGCATGGAAGATATGGTTGCCACTACCAAACGCCATCCTTCTCGCACGCGGCATCGCACCGCGGTGAGCCGCGAAGGCAAGATCCTCGGTGGGGAAATCGAATTTGTTGTCGATGGCGGCGCCTATACCACCCTTTCGCCCGTTGTCCTGTCGCGGGGCACTATTCATGCCGGCGGTCCATATTATTGGCCTAGTATCAGAATTCGAGGGAAAGCGATGGCTACCAACACCCCACCGCACGGCGCATTTCGCGGATTTGGAGCTCCCCAAAGCTTGTTTGCGATGGAGCGCCACATGGATCGCATCGCAGCCACCGTTGGTCTGTCGCCCATCGAAATTCGCAAACGAAACTTCCTGAAAACCGGCCAAACCACTGCGACCGAGCAGACGATTCAAGAACCGATCGATCTCGAAAAGCTCCTGGACCGCGGTTTGGAGCTCTCTGACTATCGCGCGAAGAAAGAACGCTTCCGCGGAGAAAATCAATCTGCAACGTGCAAGAAGGGAATCGGAATCGCCGCGTTCCTTCACGGCTCCGGTTTCACCGGTTCTGGAGAGCGTTACTTGGCATCGGTCGTGGGCGTCGAAGGTCGCGCTGATGGTCGTGTACGAGTGCTTGTATCGAGCACCGAGTTTGGACAAGGCACCAAGACCGTGCTCTGCCAGATTGCCGCCGAAACTCTGGGGATCCGATACGAAGATGTAGAAATCGCGCAACCAGACACCGACGGTGTGCCAAACAGTGGCCCCACCGTAGCGTCGCGTACGGTAATGGTCGTCGGCAAACTCGTGCAGTCGGCGGCGAAGGGCATTGCGCAGACGCTGATCACTGCAGGTCTGCTCCGTGACAGGTATTCGCCAGAAGAATTCCGTTTCGCCTGCGCGCAATACGTGAAACGGTACTCCCAGCTCAAATGTCTGGTGCAATATGAAGCTCCGCCCAATATCTATTGGGACGATGAAAAGTATCGCGGCGAAGCTTATGCAGCCTATTCTTGGGCGATTTACATCGCAGAGGTTTCGGTGGATCTGGCGACCTACAGCGTTACCGTCAACGACTTCGTGGCCCTGCAAGAGGTCGGAAAAGTCCTTCATCCAGTCCTCGCTCGTGGCCAAATCACCGGCGGCGTTGCGCAGGGAATCGGGTACACGTTATACGAAAAAGTTATTTGGCAGAACGGGCGCATGCAGAACGGTCAGATGACCAACTACATCATGCCGACCTCGGCCGATCTCCCGGCGATCCGTGTCTACTTCGAAGAACTTGGAAATGTCCACGGAGCGTTCGGTGCGAAGGGAATTGGCGAATTGCCCATGGACGGGCCTGCCCCGGCGATCGTGAACGCCATCGAGGATGCCCTCGGGATGCCTTTCAATTCAATCCCCTTACTCCCCGAAGATATTTTTCTCACACTCAGCGCGCATGTGCCGCCAAAAGAATGTCGTCTTCCCCAGGGAGTCCGATGAACGGTCCTCGCGGGCAGTGTGCAATCTCTCTTACCGTGAACGGTGAGGCGAAAACAATTCACGCATACCCGATGGAAAGGCTGTTGGATGTTCTACGCCAGCAGCTCAAATTGACGGGGACGAAGGAGGGCTGCGGAGAGGGCGAGTGCGGTGCCTGCGCCGTCCTGATCGACGGAAGTTTGGTAAACAGCTGTCTCGTTCCAGTTTTGCAGGTTGAGGGCACGATGGTCGTTACCATCGAGGGCTTGGAACAGAATTCCCGTCTACCCAAACTTCAGCAGGTATTCCTCGATTGTGGTGGGGCGCAGTGTGGTATCTGCACTCCCGGCATGATCCTCGCGACCCATCACCTGCTCGCTCGAATCCCAAAACCTTCGCCGGAAGAAATTCGCGAATTCCTCGCCGGGAACCTCTGCCGATGTACCGGCTACGCACAAATTTGCGAAGCAGTGTCGAAAGCAGCTCAGCCGGAGGTCGCGAGATGAGGGCCGATCCGGTCGAATACGAGTTGATTGCTCCGGGTAATCTTCCTGAAATCCTGACATTGCTGAGCAAGCAACCTCATGAGTGGTTACCCATTGCGGGCGGTACCGACGTAATGGTTCAATACGCATCCGGAAGGCTGGCGCAGAAGAAATTGGTGAGTCTGTGGAATCTTCCGGAATTGAGGACCATTGAAATTGCCGAGGATGAGATTCGAATCGGTGCAGGCTGCACCTATACCGACTTGCGTCAGCATGAAATTGTGAACAGGGAGTTCCCGCTGCTGACGACAGCGGCTCGCTGGACGGGCAGCATTGCCAATCAAAACCGTGGAACTCTGGGCGGAAATATCGTCAATGCGTCACCGGCAGCCGATTCCCTGCCAGCGTTGCTGGTGTATGAAGCGGAATTGATCCTTGCATCGGCCCGCGGAGAACGTCGGATTTCATACTTGGACTTTCACGTCGGCTACAAAAAGACGATGTTAGCGCCCGACGAACTGATTCACACGGTCTGTTTGCCGAGACGCTTTGCAGGGTATTTCAATTATTCCCGCAAAGTCGGAGCACGAAACGCACAAGCGATTTCCAAAGTCTGTGTGGCTGCATTGGGGCGTCTCAGCAAGGAGATTGTGGAGGATGTGCGCATCGCGATCGGAAGCGTCGCGCCCATTCCACTGCGTTTGACTGAATCCGAAGCTGCCGTCAAAAGGAAACGTATCAACGATGAAACGATTGCCGAAGCTCGCAAGGCGGCGATCGCCAAAATTAAGCCGATCGACGACATCCGCTCGATTGCGGAATACCGGTCGGCCGTAGCCGGGAATCTCGTCGTAGAGATTCTTACGGCGTTGCGTGAAAGTGATAGAACCGCATGAGCGATGTCCTTGCCCGATGGAACCGGTTGTCTCCGCAGGAAGCGGCACTGGAAATCCTCGCGTGTTGCGGTTCAACGGAGTGGGCGCGGGGAGTCGCTGAGCGACGTCCGCTCCTGGATGAAGCGTCATTGATCACTGTCTCTGACGAGGTGTGGACCGCCCTGAAGACTCAAGATTGGATGGAGGCATTTGCCCGGCATCCGCGCATTGGGGAGCGAAAGGCTCCTCAGCTCGCGACGGCGCAATCTGCTGTCTGGTCCGCGCAAGAGCAACAAAAAGTGTCGACCGCCAGCGAATCGGTGCAGTTAGCCTTGGCAGAAAAAAATCGTGAATACGAGAGACGTTTTCATAATGTCTTCATCGTGTGTGCCACTGGCAAGTCTGCTCCCGAAATTCTTGACATACTGGGTCGCCGTCTGTCGAACGACGAAGCCACAGAATTGCGCGAAGCCGGGGAAGAGCAGCGCAAGATAACAAATCTCCGTTTGAAGAAATGGCTTTCGGCATGAGTCGGATTTCCACCCACATTCTCGACCTGATGCACGGTCGTCCTGCCAACGACGTACCCGTAAAGCTGGAGCGTCAGCAGGCGTCCGGAAGTTGGCAATCGATAAGCTCGGCGCGCACCGATCAGGATGGGCGTTGCAGCCAGTTGCTTGAGCAAGGAGAATTGTCGCCGGGCGTGTACCGCTTATCGTTCGACACCCGCACGTATTTCGATGCGCACAAACTCAACGGTCTTTATCCAGTCGTGGAAGTCACCTTCCACGTTCGCGATGGTGAGTCGCGTCTCCATATTCCACTCCTGTTGAGCGCGAACGGGTACACCACCTACCGGGGGAGCTAGCGTGAGCTCATCAATTCGCGAGTGGTTGAACCTAGGTGTGCGCTGGTTCCATGTATTTGCCGCCATCATGTGGGTGGGACAAACGTATTACTTCACGTGGCTCGATGCGCAGTTCGGCAAGATGGAAAAGCACGGCTCTGCAGCCGGTCGGGAAGCTGTCTGGATGGTCCATAGTGGCGGCTTCTATACCGTCGAGAAGCAAAAGTCTCTCGGCGTGACCGCTAGCCAGGTTCACTGGTTTCGCTGGGAAGCCTTCTTCACTTGGTTGGCAGGAATGGTGCTTTTGGTCCTTGTCTATTATCTTGGCAGCGGCTTGATGGATCCGGACGTAGCCGACATTTCCAAGACAAAAGGTATCGCGATCGGCCTCAGTGCGATAGTGGGTGGCTGGATCATTTATGACGCGGCCATGCTTTCTCCTCTGGGAAGATCCCAGACTGCATTCTTGGTCTTCGCTCTGTTAATGACGGCCGCGGCCTCGTGGGGATTGCTGCACGTCTTCAGCGGCCGCGCGGCCTACATCCATATGGGTGCAATCTTCGGAACCATCATGACGGCGAACGTTTGGTCCCGAATCTTGCCATCGCAACGTAAGATGATTGCGGCGGCTGCAGCTGGCGAAAAATTTAACGTCGCACTCGGTGCACAGGCCAAGCTGCGTTCCAAGCACAATACCTTCATGGCTGTGCCCGTTGTGTTTCTTATGCTTAGCAATCACTATCCGGTGGCCACCTACGGCAACCATTATGCGTGGCCGGCCATGATGGTGTTGATCATAACGGGATGGCTTGCGGCTAAGATCATTCGCGAAGCGTGACCACTTTGTGATCGGCACGCAGCGCTTCAAAATATGAGTCAAGCGCCAAAAATGCGGAGTGCGGCTCGTTTGGCAGAAGTGACACTGTCTCGCTGCCGCACCCTGGCTTCTTTCTCCGAGGACGCAGGAAGCCTTCGTCGAACCTACCTGTCACCGCCGATGCGCCAAGTTCATCGTGAAATTGCCGGATGGCTGGCGGCACTCGGCATGACAACGCGCATAGACGCGGTTGGCAACCTCAGAGCTGTCTACGCCGGCACGGACCAGTCGGCTCCCTGTCTGCTCATTGGATCCCATCTCGATACAGTTCCGAACGCCGGCTTTTACGATGGCATGCTCGGTGTTGTGCTGGCGATTGCACTGCTGGAAGCATTAGAGAACCGAAAACTGCCGTATCCGATCGAGGTGGTCGGCTTCTCGGAGGAAGAAGGAGTTCGTTTCGGAATTCCCTTTATCGGCAGCCGCGCGCTGGTAGGGCGAGTAGACGAACAGTTGCTGAACAACCAGGACGCAGCGGGTGCCTCTGTCCGGAAGGCTATCGAAGATTTCGGGCTGAACCCGGCCGAAATCCCAAACGCTGTCATCAATAACGACGCCTGCGCGTACTTGGAATTTCACATCGAGCAAGGACCAGTACTTGAAAATCTGGGCCGATCTCTGGGCGTCGTCGAGACCATCGCCGGCCAAACTCGAATGGACCTCGTATTCACAGGCCGCGCCAATCACGCCGGGACTACACCCATGGACTTGCGCTTTGACGCGATGGCAGGCGCGGCCGAGTGGATCACCGTCGTCGAGCAAACCGCGAAAAGCATCCCCGGACTGGTGGCGACCGTCGGCTCAGTTCAAACCATGCCCGGCGCCACTAACGTGATCGCGGCTGAAGCACACCTTAGCCTGGACGTGCGTCACGCGGCGGATAATGCACGCCGCCGCGCCGTCGAACAATTCGTTGATCGTGCGAAAGAAATCTCGCAGTCTCGCGGGCTCGCGGTATCTTCGACCATTCGCTTGAATCAACCGGCGGTGTCGATGGATCCAGGTCTCACTCGCGAAGTGGAGAGCGCTATTCGCGAGGTTGGCTGCCGGCCCCATCGCATGGTGAGCGGTGCGGGCCACGATGCGATGATTCTCGCGGAAAGGATTCCATGTGCCATGATTTTCCTCCGCACTCCCGGGGGAATCAGCCATGATCCCGCCGAGTCCGTCTACGCAGAAGATGTGAGCAAAGCCATTGAGTGCGGACTCCAATTGCTCGATCAACTGGCCTCGTTGCCTTCATTCCAGCCAAGGACTCTCCGTGCATAATCTCGGCCAAACCCGCAGTTCGCATCAACCAAATCACCTGCTGCTTACACCTGACACATTTGTGCGCACACCTCTTCCAGGCATGAAAGGTTGTACCGCCATTGTGCACGTAGCACCTGCTCTAGGTGCGGCGTTCACACAGTACACCGCTGAGTTTGCAGGGGGCGGTGAACTCGGACCGACCTCAGCCCAGCGCTTCCTCTACGTGCTCGAAGGCGGGTTGAACATTGAAACCGAAGGAACGCGCCAAGCTCTTGGTCCTTGCGGCTATGCTTTCTTCCCTGAAGGCCAGCCTCATCGTATCTTTGCTTCGACAATCAGCCGGGTTGCAATCATCGAGAAACCTTACCAACGATTGGACTCACTTGCGCAAACCTCGGCAATCGTCTCGACCGAAGACGCAATCGCTCCCCATCCCCTGAATGACGATCCTAATCTGCAAGTGAAATGTCTCCTTCCCGACGAGCCGAGGTTCGATTTCGCGGTCAACACGATGACCTACCAGCCGGGAGCCGCGTTGAACATGGTCGAAATGCACGTGATGGAGCACGGGTTGCTCATGCTTGAGGGCGGTGGCATCTACCGTCTCGGAGATGCTTGGTATCCGGTCAAAGCTGGCGACTTCATCTGGATGGGACCCTGGTGCCCACAATGGTTCGGAGCCATTGGCAAAGTGCCCGCGAAGTATCTGATCTATAAAGACTGGAATCGCCACCCATTGGCCACTACGCAACCATGAACCTGGTGATCGATCAGCAACGGCTCAATGCAGAGATCGAGACTCTCGCCACGTTCTCTGACGCCGAAGCACCTGCAGTTACGCGCGTGGTATTCACTCCGACCGACCTTAAAGCGCGTTCTTGGATGAAAGCTCGATGTGCGGAAGCGGGCCTTGCCGTTCGCGAGGACGCGATTGGCAACACCTTCGCGCGCTGGGTTGGCACCGACCAAGACGCGCCTGTCGTCGGCACCGGGTCTCACATCGATGCCATCCCGAACGCCGGCAAATTCGACGGCGTCGTTGGCGTGCTCGGCGGCCTCGAAGCGATTCGTTCTCTTCAACGAGCTGGTTTCCGTCCGAAACACTCCATCGAACTTCTGATCTTCACGTCGGAAGAGCCGACACGTTTTGGAATCGGTTGCCTGGGCAGCCGGCTATTGTCAGGGACACTCTCATCCGATGCCGCACGTAACCTGAAAGACAAAGACGGCATATCCGTGGAGGATGTCCGCCACGCTATCGGTCTAAGCGGAAGCTTAGACGATGTAAAGCTGCCTTCCGGATACTACAAGGCCTTCGTCGAATTACACATTGAACAAGGACCCCTTCTCGAGCGCGAGCGTCTGCCACTCGGGGTGGTCGAGCGCATCGCTGCTCCGGCAAGTCTGCGAATCACCGTGGAAGGCGCGGGAGGTCACGCCGGTGGAGTGCTGATGCCTGATCGGCGTGACGCGCTTTGCGCAGCCGCCGAAATCATCCTCGCCCTCGAACACGCTGCAAAATCCAGCGGAGCAATCGACACGGTCGCGACGGTTGGCATCTGTGATGTGTTCCCCGGGGCCGTCAATAGTATTCCAGCCCGCGTGAAGCTGAGCGTCGATGTTCGCGATACTGCTCTCTCGCGCCGCGACGTAGTACTAAGAACACTCGACGTGGCCTGCCGCGCAACCGCCGCCAAGCGGCAAGTCGCCATCCATTCGGAGCTCTTGAACGCGGACGCCCCCGCCGAATCCGGTGCCGCCATCGTT
>Ga0210401_10005962_pt1 | contig 12457 bp, 16 predicted proteins | sample IncBWH32MmetaG_FD_150866 | JGI IMG/M metagenome (GOLD analysis project Ga0210401, IMG submission 150866) | Forest soil microbial communities from Barre Woods Harvard Forest LTER site, Petersham, Massachusetts, United States - Inc-BW-H-32-M | ecosystem: Environmental > Terrestrial > Soil >... | reverse complement strand
GCTACCGAGCGGCATTGAAAAGTACTGGAGCTATTACATTGACTCGCAAAGTTCTCGCAGCAGGATTCCTCACACTCGTATTTTGTTTCGGCGCTACCGTCACTTCCGCTCAACGTCAGCCGGAAACCTTCTTCAAGAATCGGGTGGGCTTGACGGACAGCGACATTCAGAAGATGGACCAGGGTCAAGTCGTGACCAAAGTCCTCGAATCCGGCGACCCTAAGTACGGCATCCTCGTGTTCGGCGGGGTTTACATCAATACCACGATCGAGAAGTTCGCCGCGTCCTACCGCGACGTCAAGGCGCTCCTTGAGGATAAGGTCTATCTCGACGTACAAGAGTTCAACGAAGTCGGCACGCCGCCTAAACTTTCCGATTTTGACCGTCTCTCGCTCGGTCGCAAGGATATCGACGCCCTCGAAAAGTGCAAGCCCAACGACTGCGATCTCCAGGTCTTCAACATCCTGGCCTTCCAGAAACAAATCAACTGGCACGCAAGCGATAAATACGACCAGGTTAATAAGCTGTTCCGCCAACGTGTCTACGACGGCGTGAACAAATACGCTGCGGGCGGTCTGAAGTCGTTTGGAAGCTACACCGATCGCGATAAACCGTTTAATCTCTATCAGCAGATGAAGTCGATGCTGGACACTTCCTACTATCTTCCCCAGGCCAAGTCCGGCGGTATCTACGAACACGTTCTGGACTATCCCGAAGGAAAAGTCCCCGGTGCCATGGATTTCTTTTACTGGGAGGACATTGATTTTGGGCAGGGCCCCACGATCCGGGTGAATCGAGTGTCGATGTTCCCGAAAGGTGTAGGCGTCATTAAATACGTTGTTACGAATGAGCAGCTGTACGCCAGCCGTTATATCCGCATAGCTTTACAAGTGTTCTACTGTGTCCCCGACACTCAGAATCCCAGCAAGCCAGGGTTTTACCTGATCGAAATGAATGATTCTAGACTTCCTGACTTTGGCGGTCTTAAACTCGGCATTGTCAAAAAAATCGCGACCGGCAAAGGTGTCGAATCAACGCAAGACATCTTGAATCTTTACCACAAGCGGCTTAGCGGAAAGTAGGGTATCGCTGACCGTTCGGCCACGCGCGCCGCGAAAGGGGGATGTATCCGCGCACCTCGACGATGCCTGATATGCAAAAATGCAGCTCGCGGAAAACAAACGGCACTCGCTTGATCAACATCGACCCGAATGTACACAGGTCATTAACTCGGCGGAACAAATGACTGATCCTCGCCCGCTAGCAACATCTTCCGGCTCTTGCGCCAATTGCAGCCCATTGAGAGTAAAGGAAGACGATCCCGAATGACTACTCATCGCAACTCAAGAACAGGCTCCCAGAATTTCCCCGAGGAAATCCCATCGAGTCAACTCGGTTCTACCACTAGCAACTCCGAAACTTGCGCGCCGGACAGCGGTCCCTCCCGCCGCGGATTCCTGCGTATGACTATGGGTGGGACTTTGGCCAGCCTGGTTACAGCAGCTGGGATGGATTTCGCTGCCCCGCGTTCCACTTTGGCACAGAGCAAACTCACTCCTGATGCTGCTCTGCAAGAACTGATGGAGGGCAATCGACGCTTCGCGGCGAACCGTCCGGCCGCGCACGAACAGGATCTTGCCATCCTCAAACAGAACACCACCGAAAAGCAGGAACCATTCGCGGCAGTTCTGTCTTGCGCTGATTCCCGGGTCCCTGTCGAATTGGTTTTCGATCAGAGTCTCGGCCACATCTTTGTTACCCGGGTAGCCGGCAATGTCGTCACTCCGGAGATTATTGCTAGTCTGGAATACGGCGCGCTGGTGTTAGGCACAAAAGTGATCCTTGTGATCGGACACGGTAACTGCGGCGCGGTTAAGGCCACCATTCAAGGGAAGGAAGTTCCCGGACAGATCAGCGCTCTTTTCCAACATATTCAGCCCGCTGTGGACTTAGCGGAGCCAAACCTTGAAGCGGCAACCAAGGCGAACGCCAAGATTCAAGCAGCTCTTCTGCGGCAAGCCTCTACTGTCATCTCGGGTTTACTGAAAGAAGGCAAGCTGAAGGTTTTAGCCGCATACTACGACGTCGCGAGCGGCGCTGTGGCCCTTTTGGAGTAGCGAACACCTATCCACTCGAATGCAGGAAGCGTTCGCTTTCTGAATTGCTGTATCAGGTTTGGAATGCGGGATCAGCCTGTAACGATCCGGTTCTTTATCGCAAATCGAACAAGATCTGCCGTGCTCTTCAGCCTCAGTTCACCCATGATCTGATATTTGTGGAACGCCACAGTCCGCGGAGTCACGTGGAGCACGTCTGCGGCCTCTTTCAAGGATTTCCCTTCGGCCAGGAGCTGCGTTACTTCGCGCTGACGAGGGGTCAACACTTTACTTCGATCCTTGGGCCGCGGGTCCCGAATGAAGGATTCCCGCATTCCCCGCGCGATTTTTGGGGTCACATAGGATTTGCCACGCAGCACTTCCTGGATCGCATGGAAAAGTTCTGTCGCCGGCGACGTCTTTAGCAGGTATCCAGAGGCTCCCGCACGCATCGCTTCGGCGGCAAGGTCGGGATCTTCGTTCATCGTGAGGCATATCAGCTTGATTTCTGGCATTTTCACTTTCAGCTGTCGCATGGCATCCAGGCCGTTGAGCAGCGGCATGGCAATGTCCACAAGCACTGCGTCCGGCTTAAGCGAAGCCGCCAGTTCCACCAGCGCTCTCCCGTCGGATACCGCCCCAACAACCTCACAGCTCGGCTCCAGCAGGTTTCGAATGGCCTCCACAATCAGCGTGTGATCATCCGCCAGCATGATACGTGGGACTTTCATGGCTTTCTCCGTGACTCGTGTCCGATTGCTGGTACAGTTCGCCTTCCGCGATGTTAAGCCTTCCGAGCTTTGCTTTCGAGAATTACCACAATCCCTCGCTCTTAGGTCGCGGCAGTCTGAAATGGCTCGCCCGTCCGGGTCCGCTTTGACTCCATACCTGCTATTCCTTCTCTAAGTTGCTTTAATTCTCCATCTGGGATTCGAAGATCCACATATCCGCAGTCCAGGCACACGGGCGCTCTAACGACCATATAGACGGGTGGATTTAACGTCACGCCTTCTAATCCGGAGAAACTTAGGGCCAGCTCTGCGTTGAAGACACTCTGACACTCCGACCCACATGAGAGGCACGCCATAATCCCTCCAACACTCGACTCTTAATCGCTGCTGGGCAGAGACAAGCAATACGCTTATTTAAGTTTGCCTATCATAGGCTCCGGTCGCCCGAGAGGCAAGAAATCTTTTTCCCGTTCGAGTTCTGGTACTGTCCCCCCTCGTCGCTTCCAGCCTTTGCCGAATTGCTGGATCCATCCCTCAAGAATGTTACGAGGTGCCAAATTCCTCCTGTGGTGTTCTACGATCTCGCCGCGCTCCACTCTATTACTTGGTTAAAACGATGATGAATGATGTCTCGCACAGATTTTCGGCCAACCTCTCAGTTTCACTGGACGTAGAGTCATCAACCCAGCTAGGATCAAACTTATGCAGAGGGGATCATCCGGCGTACCGCTTATTTTGGTGATGCTTCTGATTGTACCGGCTCTCGCTCTATCCCAGGCCGCGCAGGAGACTCGAACACTTATCGTGAATGGCCAGTCTGGACAAGTGACCGTTGTTCAGGTGAACGGTCGCTCGTACGTGGACCTCGAAGCGCTTGCTCGAGTCGCGAATGGCTCACTCGGATTTAAGGGAAACCAGATCACCTTAACGCTTCCTGGCTCCGGAACTCCGCCCCCGGTACCGGCCCCCACTGCCGCAAATACCGCGCCACAGACTCCCGGGCTGTCCAGAGGTTTTCTCAGGGCAGCTATCGAAGCAATGTCGCTCGTCAGGGAATGGCATAGCGCTCTTGCCAACGCCATTCTGAACGGATTTCCGTTGGCTGACAGTTGGCTGGCTGGTTATCGCGCCCAAGCTGCGACAGCCCTCCGATTGGCCTCTGTGGCTGTTTCAACCGATTCCGATCGCAGCGCCTTTCCGTTGCTTACAAATGGGTTTAACATGATGACCAAGTTGAGCAATCAATACGTTTCCCAACGTCAATCCCTGTCCTACATTTCCCCCGATGCTCTGCAGAATGACCCATTGGACCAGCAACTCTTGAACTGCGGGCACTCACTGGCCGCCATGGTCGCTAGTGGTCAGTTTCAAGACGATGGCACGTGCCAATAAGCCTCACGGACGTCCTGTAAACTACACCCCGGCCCTTTGAGCGGCGACCTCGCAGTAAGGCGCGATTTCCGTCTTTCGGAATTCCTATCTGCTTTCGTCCCTTGATTGGATATTGCGATCGGGTTTTCCAACATCGCCATGCACTCCAGTCCCGAGAAAGAGCGACAACAACTTTTGTTCTCCAATCATCCGACCTAGCTCTCTGAACGCGAAGAAGGGTATCAACATTACGAACGCAAGCACGCTCATGGATATGGTGCTCCTCAGAGTCCCGCCACCAATTCCTGCAAAACTCTCACTTGCCGACTTGCCGCCAGCGATTCCTACGATCATTCTCTCCGCGAGGTGAAAGCCCATCAACAAGACCGAGAATACCAGGCACTTATGCAAGACGGGATACACCAGCGGCTTATCCTTAAACCGAGTCCCCAGTTGGAAATAATCACCGAGTAGTATGACCTTTGCCAGCACTAAGGCATTAATGATCGCAAAGCCGTGCTCCGTATAATCCAAGCCGTGCTTCACTCGGATGATGCTTTCGTGGATGGATAGCGCGGCAAATACAATCCAGAGATAGAGAAAGATAATCAAAAACTTCCTGAATTCAGTTGATGCTTTTTCTTTCAGGTTATGCACGCGGTGACTTTTCGCATCGTTTTCATCCATCTCAGGAACTCCCTCTGGTCGCTGCGGATTATGGCACATTGGCAAGTTCGTGGCCTTCTCTCGACATCTGTTAATAATGACAGTAGGTTTCACAAACGTCTCGCCTTACGCTCCAATCGGCCTTATTGTATGAATGCTGCTCCGCATCCCCAACCCCGGCCCTTTGCGGTAAGAACCGCGCTTGTTGTTGACGCCAATCCGGAGGTCGAGGCTGTTCTTACGAGCGTGCTTAACCCCGACTCCTGGAGTATCCGGCACGTTTCAGACAACGTAACGACTCTCGCGCTGGCCCAGGCGGTACCCTGCGACCTCATCCTCACGAGTCAGAAAACATCGGGCAAAGAAGACGTTGAGTTACTCCGAATGCTCCGTCGCGTTCGGCCCCATACCCGGCTTATCATCCTCACGGACGATACCACCCCGGCAGACGTCATTGCCTCCATGCGTGAGCGTGCCTTCAGCTATTTTTCCAAGCCCTTCTCGTTCGAATCGCTCGCCGCGATGATTCGCTCCGCCGCGGAAGGCCCCTGTTGGGATGAAGGCATCGAAGTACTTTCTGCTACGCCGTCCTGGATCCGTCTTGCTGCCAGTTGCGATCTCCGCACCGCAGAACGCTTGGTCCAGTTCATCAATGAGATCGCCGATTTCCCCGACGAAGAACGCCATCGTGTAGCGACGGCGTTCCGCGAGATCCTCCTAAATGCCATCGAGCATGGTGCGCGGTTCAATCCCAATGAGTTTGTTGAGATTTCTTACGTTCGCGCACGTCACATGGTGATGTGTCGCGTCAAAGACCCCGGTGAAGGTTTCTCTCTGGACCAAATCCGTCATTCCGCCCTCACCAATCCTCCCGACGACCCCATTCGCCATGCCACCTACCGCGAAACTCAAGGGTTGCGTCCTGGAGGATATGGCGTCCTGCTTGCCCGCGAGCTGGTCGACGAGCTGATCTACAACGAAAAGGGCAATGACGTCATGCTCATCAAGTACCTCGATGTCCCAGCTGGCGGGAGACTCGTGCAGGGCGAAGTTCCACACGGATGATGACACTGCCCTTTCCCTGATAGGCAAACCCGGCTTCCGCCTGGCTTTGGAACATACGCACCCACCCCACCTGTCAGTTTTACTAGTAGGACGGGGGACCTCCCCTGATTTAAGCTTTTGGTTCTCGAATCTGTACATTAATGTCATCATAAATTTTGGTACGATGGGACCCATCCGCAGGACACATTCGCTGGTGTTGGCTGCGAATTCGATTAAAAGAAAGGTTTGTCCAATGAAAAAGAAGATCGCTGCGCTAGCACTCGTTTTGGCAGTAGCTTCACCGTTGTTCGCCCAAAAGAAAGAGGAGGAACGACTGGCAAATTCGGCCGCGGTGCTGAGGGAACTCCTATCCGGAGATAAGGGTCTGCCCAAGAACATCCTTGATCAAGCCATTTGCGTGCTGATCTTTCCCAGCGTTAAGAAAGTTGCCATTGGCATCGGTGGAAGTTACGGCCGCGGCGCGCTAGTCTGCCGCAAGGATATGAAGGGCGCATGGGGTGCCCCCGCGATGTATTCGCTTGACCAGGGAAGCATCGGCGTACAACTTGGTTCTACCGCGACCGATTTTGTGCTCGTCATCATGGACAAAAAAGGCGCCGATCAGATCCTCTCTGGCAAAACGAAACTCGGCTCTAACGCCGCCGCCGCCGCTGGTCCAACTGGGGCCCAGGCAACTTCTTATAATGCCGAGTCTATGAATGTGGACGTTTTGACTTATTCGCGGTCCAAGGGACTCTTTGCTGGAGTCTCACTCGAAGGCGCGACGATGGACACGGACAAAGATGCCAACAAGTCTCTCTACGGCAAGGAAATGGGTGCGGTCGAAATTGCTGAGGGCACTCAGCCAGTCCCTCCCGCGGCAAAACCCCTGGTGGATTTGCTGGATAATACTTCTCCATCACGCAAGTAGCCCGTAGAGACTCTTTGGAACTCAATGAGATGGAGCGCCGGTGCGAGGTTCCGGCGCTCCCAGTCTCACACTTCCGCGTACGCTAGGAGCGCTCAGCCGGAAATCACCGTACACTGCAATGCTCCTGAACTGGCAGAACTGACAGTTTCCAACCCGCAGGCCAAGTTGTACCTAAATAGAGCGCCGCTATTCCTTCGGAGCCGAGGGCAAGACCATAAGGCTCTCAGACTGACTGTAGCGGAGAAATTCGGGACCCGGCACTCCCTCACGTTTACCTGATCTCGGAGAGCGGAAACTTATGTTCAGGAAACCGTACTTCATAGCTCCTGTAGCACTGATGCTATTGGCGTGTCTTATCGCAGCGCCTCTTTACTCGCGTCCCCCCAAGACTCCGCAATATGTGCCAGCGGACATTTCAACTGCAAGCGACATCGCCTATCCGGTCGATACCCTGGCTGCTGGAGCAGTCACCCTTCTCTTGAATCTCGATGACACCGCGCATTTACAAAACGTCACGGTCCTGCGCGATTTTCAACCGTTGACCAGTTCCGTGCAGAATGCCGTTCAAAACTGGACCTTCACTCCCGCTTCTCTGAATGGCCAGCCAGTCTCGTCCAATCTTTCGGTAACTGCGATCTTCAATATTTTCAATCCGGCAGGTGGCGCGGCTTACCAAAGCCTGGTTCTGGCCCCTCCACAGACTCCGGTCCCAGACGCCTCTCAATATATTCCCCCTCAGATCATCATGGCGTCCTTTGCGAACTATCCGCAAAGCAGCGTGTCCAAGGGGACTGTGGTTCTGGACGTCACTGTGGGCAAGGGCGGTCAGCCGAGAAAAATTCATGTCATTCAAGGCGTGCAGACTCTCACTCAGCAGGCCGTAAACGCTGTAAAAACTTGGAGCTTCAATCCCGCGACGATTCAGGGACAGCCCATCCCATCGCAAATCATCATTGCCTTCATTTTTCAACGTAATATGGGTTGATCCTCAACACCTTTAGTTGGGTCTTCCGATCCAAAAGTATTGCCACCCTACGGACACGTTTTGGAAGTCGCCTCCCACTCGGATTACAGCTCCGCGACTGTAGCTGACTTTCAGGGACTGATGCTTACTTAAGGGAAGCGAAGCCGTCCCTCCGATGCGTGAATTCGCCTGGATGGAATCTGGTGAGGGTATCCCGTTCACGCTTCTGTTTCCGCCGTACCAGTAATTACCGTCTATTGAAAACCAGAGACGGGGTTTCACGTCGTAGCTGAGATGCATTTCCAGGGACCCCATCGGCCCCTGTGATAACGTGTTGGTTCCTGGAGTAAATTGGTTGTGGGAGAAGAACTCCTCATTGGTGGTGAAGAACCACACTCCTCCATACCCATCCAAGACCCAGTGTCCCCAGCGCCGCGATAGCCCAATCTCCGGCTTAAAAGCCCAGCGGTTCGCTCCAGGAGTGACCAGCTTGGTTGGATCGTACTGGCCCGTCGGTGCGACCACCTTGAGGCTAACCCCCACCAGTAGCTTCTGATGCCACGATGCAAATTCTTTTAAGGACATCGCCGGCCCGCCTCTGAGGTTGACCGAGAGCCGATAAACAGTGTCCATTAGGCCTGAGCGATAAATCTTCTCTTGAGTTCCCCCCACATTGCCTTGGAAGTTTCCGACCGCATACGGCAGCGAGGCAGTAAAGTTCGCGGACCGTCCGAAAAAGCTAAACCCGTGGTAATAGCTGAACGAAGGCACACTGAGTTTTCCAGTGGAATTCGTGATAGGAAGCGAGGGATCGAAAAAAATGCTGCCATCATTGAAGGAATACGTCAGGATGATCGCATTCCAATGGATTGGCGTGATGACATACGCCCGCGGAGAGAGATCCTGCCCAGAACACGCGCTGGCGAGGCATAAGCTGCACAATACGCCTATGCCCCGCCATACCACCGATAAGGGGATCATTGCCGAATTGGAAATGACGAGTCTCCGTGCGACTCCATGCAGAATTCCGATCGCACTCAGTTCCGGGGTTGTCTTTCTTGACCCCCTACGCTAGTTCACTCCGGGCGTCCCTTTCCAATCAAGGACGTCCACCAGAGTCCAAGGATTCTGATTGAGCTGGATTTGCAGTTGTCCTTGCTTATCGAGTGCGAGTTGCGCTAACGGATAAAGCACGCCAGTGCTCTTGCTCCTATCACTCTCGTTGATGTCGAATTCTCCGCCCGTCAAGTCAAAGCTCATGGACTGCGAATCCGTCCAAGCCTCACCGAACGTGATCGGACGATTCGTGACGAAACGGATTTTCCGTCCTGTCGGAGTTGGGATCATCCGAATGTAACTCAGGTCAAACCCTAGAGTGCCCGTGATTGCGATATGTCCCACGGCTCTCATCTTGTTCAAGGCTCTCACCAATCCCTGATTCTGACCCTTAGCGAAGGCCTGGACCAGAACCTGCCGATCCTCCGGCGTCGAGTACTCGTAAATGGTTACGGTGATTCCAAACATCTGTCCCATCTGTGTACCAGTACCCATCGAACTTGCTTCGATGGTTTCTGGCTTATCTCTGCCCTGGGTGATACTGGGAACGGCTCCCAACATCAAAACCCCGGAAATCATCAAACTGACAAGGGCCCGCTTGTGAAGCCTGAGAGGCGCGTTTTTTGCTGTCTGCATTTCATTATCCTTTCCTGCAAATGGAGGGAGAAACACGGGGAGTGTAACTGACCGCGGATTTCGAGGTTAACTGTCAAAAGTGCCAGTGCTGTTTTTCGCTTCTATCCCTCCCTTTCGCCCGGCTCATTGATTTCCGCTAAGCTTCTACTCAGAAACTGCTTCCCGCTCAGGACGGCTTCGATGCCTTGCAAAAGTGCCGCTCCAGCATCGGACTTAAGCACGTAGCCGGCTCCTCCAGCGCAGAAGGCCGCTCTCGCCACGTCAGGATCAGGGCTAGCACTTAAGAAAAGGATTTTAGCTCGGGGAACAAGTTTCCGGATTCTTCGAGCCGCTTCGATTCCGCTCAACTTTGGCAGGCTGACATCCAGTAGGATCAAGTCCGGTTGAAGCTCTTCCGCTTTCTGAATGGCTTCCACGCCATCCCCCGCCATCCCAATAATCCTAAAGTTGGATCTTTCCCTTATTTGTGCGATGACCTCGCGCTGCCAAGGCTCGAAATCATCTACTACCAGAACTCTTACCAACGGTACCTTCATTCCCTCTGCCTCCTAACATCCCATGACTCCCAGACACCCCCCCTGGTACCAAATTAACCGCTTGTACCGATCATGACAGGCGACCACGAGTGGCGTCGTTGCGCGGGCGCAAGTGCGCTCTTGCTTAAGCGTTATGCAGAATTCGGAATGAACGCCTAACGGTGAATGAGAGCCCGGAGAAAGGTTGGACTACTCGCGACTGAGGACGACGAAAATCATGGCTACAAATCGGCATCCCTTTAAAATGAGGGCTGCTGATCCTCCAAACCTGCATCCCTCGCGTCCGACAAATCTTCGATACTCGCAAGACTCGTACTGGTGAATTGCTTGCCCTGGAGCACGGCTGCCATGCCTGCCAAAAGATCTGTCGCGGCATCCGACTTCAATACGTACCCGGATCCCCCGGCGCCGAATGCCGCTCGCACCACGTCCTCATCGGCATTCACAGTTAAGAATAGTATCTTCGACTTGGGCGATCGTTTCTGAATCTGGCGCGCCGCCTCGATCCCGTCCAGCTTGGGGAGACAAATATCCAATAAAATCAAATCGGGTTGAAGTTCTTCCGCTTTCTGCACCGCCGCCAATCCATCCGTCGCAAAGCCCACAATACATAGGTCGGCTTGTTCCTGCAATCGCGCAATGAGGAAGCCCTTCCACAGCTCAAAATCATCGACGATGAGGACGCGGACGAATGGCATCCGCCATCCCTTCGAAGATCCAAAACTCATTATTCTTAGCATCGCTTTACCTAACTCAGACTGATCTCACAACTTGTCAGCCTCGCATGCGCAGCTGATTTCGTCGTTGCCCGTCGGCAACTTCGAAGTTGCCCTGGAGCAATCGCAAGAGCATTGGATGGAGATGGATCGCTGAGGAGGAATTCAGACTACATTCAGGAGCAGTCGTTCTGGAGACCGGAGCACGATTTTGCCCCGGCGCTTTACCACCGCGCGGTTTCTTTGCCACTCGCTCAACAAGCGGCTCGCGGTGAACGGCGTGATGTTCGCCGCGCTGGCCAAATCCTCATTGGTGACATCAAATTCAACACCACCCGCAACTTTTTGGCCGATAACTCCTGCCAGGCAAACCAGCACTTGCGCGAGTCTTTGCCGCGCCGTCTGGCAAGTTAGAGCCACATGATCCGCAAGGTACCACGCTAGATAGTCTGACGCGAGTAAGAGGGCATTCTCCATCAATCTGGGGAACTGGGCGGCAAGACGGCGGATTGTGACGCGATCCCACTCCAATACTGTGCTGTCCTTCACCGCCTCGCAGCTGAGGAGATAAGGACACGTTCTGGTAAAAAGGGCTGCACCACCGATGATCTCTCCCGGCGTGAGCCACAACAGCAGAATCTTCTGGCCCCCCGGCGTCAGGAAGAAATATCTCGCGCGGCCGGCAGTGAGCAGGGAGAGATTATCGGCAGGGTTCCCCTGATTGGTGATTACGGAACTGGCCAGGAATCGCCGCTCTGTCGCAGCCGCCCGGACAGTCTCAAGTTCACGGGGCGCCAACCCATCAAAAAATCTCAGTTTCAGGCCCGCGGGTACGGTCGCTATTCCAGAGGCAGGCATTATTGGACCTCCCTGAAAGAATCCTGGCTCTCGGAGGCCTCGAAGTCTATCCGCTAAGGCGAAGAACCCCGAACACCTCAACAGCAGACCACATCTTGCGCTCCATTTTACAGAGTATCTCTAGCGAGTTCCTGAAAATCCGCACACTGGCAGAACTAACAGGCTCCATGGATTTCTAGATGTCCTCGCAACTCGACGACGCCCCAATCTGGGGTCCCCTGTTCCTTTTGACAGTTACCGTGGCTTATCTAGGTGCTCAAGAATGCAGCGACGGTTGAGAGGATCAGTTCTCAACTGAACGAGAATCCATATTGAATGGAGGTGGCGCGTGAAAAACAGGCCTTTTCCAGTAATGGTATGTAGTTGGATTTTGATTGGGTTCTTCCTAATGGCTGGCCACATCGTGGCCAACGACAAGAAAGGCAAGAGTTCGTTTTGCTCGAATCCACATCCAGAGCAACTCTGTTCCGCGGCCAACACGTGTGGATCGAGCAGTTCTCCATGCCTTCTAGAGGTCAAACGCACCGGGGGAGGTAGCGAAGCGTCCGTAACCCCCAACATCCCCGGCTTCCCGAAAGACTCGCCGATCTGTATCAAGTCGGGTACCACCGTGACGTGGCAAGGAGCGGGCAAGAACACCGGCTTTATGGTCGATTTTGCCGCCTCATCACCCTTCGATCCTTCAGGAACGATCTCGGGCGGTTCTGACCGTCCCATCACCGTCACCGCAAGGAAGGCCGGATGCTTCAAATACAGTCTTGGCGCATGCACGCCCGGGACGATCTATGGCATGTGCGGAAATTCCGACTTCGAATTGATCGTGACAGGCGGCCAATAGACCTGGTACGGCAA